>Ga0157379_10002339_pt1 | contig 15806 bp, 11 predicted proteins | sample S25metaG_FD_121802 | JGI IMG/M metagenome (GOLD analysis project Ga0157379, IMG submission 121802) | Switchgrass rhizosphere microbial communities from Kellogg Biological Station, Michigan, USA - S2-5 metaG | ecosystem: Host-associated > Plants > Roots > Rhizosphere > Soil | place: USA... | reverse complement strand
GGACGTTGCGGGTTCAATCCCCGTCTCCCACCCCAAACGCTTCAACCGCTAGCTCCTCGGAAATTTCGCACTCCCGGTCAGGAGGTTTAGCTTTCGTCTATGGAAAGCACTCTTGATACAGTCCCAGCACCAGCAGTTCAGATCAGCGACCGGAATTTTCGCTTTGGCAACTTGGGGCGAGCATAAAAACCTGCATGCTCGATCGGACCATATCGCACTATCGTATTGTCGCCAAGATCGGCGCCGGTGGTATGGGCGTCGTGTACCGCGCTCACGACGAACAACTGGAGCGCGATGTTGCGCTGAAAGTGTTGAATCCGGGAACCCTGGCGAATGAACCCTCGCGCCAGCGCTTTCGCCGCGAGGCGCTGGCGCTCGGCAAGCTGAACCATCCGAATATTGAGACAGTCTACGAGTTTGGCTGCGAAGACGGAATTGATTTCCTGGTGATGGAACTGATCACCGGCGTCGCGCTCCACTACAAACTGGCAGGCGGGGCCCTGCCCGAGAAAGAGGTCCTCCGTCTGGGCGCGCAGCTGGCCGATGGCCTGGAAGCAGCCCATGCGCAGGGGATCATTCATCGTGACCTCAAGCCGGGCAACCTGCACATCACGAGGGACGATCGCTTGAAGATCCTGGATTTTGGCCTGGCCCAGTGGATACCGACGGGCGACCAGGACAACCTGGCCCTCACCGTAAGCAAGGTCCACGACGTCATGGGCACTCTGCCCTACATGGCCCCGGAGCAACTGCGCGGGCAGCGGGCCGACCGGCGTACCGACATCTATGCCGCGGGCGCGGTACTTTACGAGATGGCCACCGGCAAGCGGCCGCACCTGCAAACCTCGGGGCCGCAGCTCATCTCAGCCATTCTGGAGCGCCCGCTGACTGCGCCCAGCTTGCACAACCCGCAGATCACGCCGGCCCTCGACAGCATCATTGTCAAAGCACTCGACAAAGATCCTAATCGCCGTTATCAATCGGCGCGTGAACTACAGATTGATCTCGACCGTTTGAGCAGTGGCCTGACCCCGGTCGTGCGGCGTCACAATCGAAGGCGCGGATTATTCGCGGCAATCGCGGCGGCTGTGGTGATCTCCGCTGTAATGCTGCTCGCCCTCGATGTGGGCGGCATTCGCACCCGGCTGTTCCCTCCTGCAAAGCAGGGCCAATCCGTGGCAACCAGCGGTTCGACAATGGTGGCTCCAACAATCAAGGCGCGGCGTTCCGTGGCCGTTCTGGGTTTCAAAAACCTGTCGGGCAAGCCGGACGAAGCCTGGATTTCGACAGCGCTAGCAGAGATGTTGAGCACAGAACTGGCTGCTGGAGAACAAGTGCGGACGATCCCTGGAGAAAACGTCGCGCGCATGAAGGCCGACCTGGCGCTGGCGGACGCGGACAGCTTCGGCAAGGATTCGCTGGCGAAAATTCGTAATCATCTGGGCACCGATCTCGTGGTCGTAGGTTCCTACCTGTCGATGGGCAAGACCGGAGGGGGCAAGATCCGGCTCGATTTTCGCCTGCAGGACGCAGTCGCCGGCGAGACCATCGCTTCGGTTTCGGAGACCGGCACGGAAAACGAACTTCTCGATCTGGTTTCACGCAGCGGAACTGAGATCCGCCGCAAACTGGGCATCGGACAAGTATCAGACTCTGATACTTCCGGAGTACGCGCTTCCCTTCCCAGCAATGGAGAGGCAGCACGGCTCTACTCCGAAGGATTGGCCCAGTTGCAGGTGCTGAACGCGCTGGCCGCCCGCGACCTGCTGCAAAATGCGGTGCAGGCCGATCCTAAACACGCCCCTACACACGCCGCCCTGGCCGAGGCGTGGTCAGCTCTTGGCTATGACAGCCGGGCGGCCGCTGAGGCCAAGCGAGCGCTCGACCTCTCGGATAATCTTTCGCGCGAGGAACGGCTATTCGTGGAGGGGCGGTATCACGAATTTTCTCGCGAGTGGCCCAAAGCAATTGAGATCTATCGCACGCTCACCGGGTTCTTTCCCGACAACCTCGAGTACGGATTGCGTCTGGCCGCAAGCCAGGCCGCAGGCGGTTCGGGAAAGGACGCACTGGCCACTCTTGAGGAACTACGAAGCCTGCCGGTTCCGACAAGAGACGATGCTCGGATAGATCTCGCCGAGGCCAACGCAGCCGCGGTGATCGGCGACTTCAAACGATCAGAAGCTGCCGCGGCACAGGCCGTCATGAAAGGACGCGCCCAGGGGACCCAACTGGTGGTCGCCCTGGCCCGCTCCAGACAGGGGTGGGCATTGGAACGCCTGGGGCGGTCGAGCGATGCCACGGCCGCTCTCGCCGAGGCCCAGGGGCTGTTCACGGCGGCGGGTGACCGCATGGGGGCGGCGTCCACCCTGCAATCAACCGGGCATCTGCTCTATGACCAAGGAAACTTCACGGAAGCCCGGAAGGCATATGAGGGTGCGCTTGGCGTGTTTCGCACCTTGGGCAACCAGGCTCGGGTCGCGGCTTCACTCAACAATATCGGTAACATTGATTACGACCACGGAGATCTGGCTCGTGCGCGGCAATATTACGAGCAATCGATTGCGGCCTATCGCGAGATTGACGATAAATCCGGACTGGCTGGCGGTTTGGGAAATCTTGCCAACGTGCTCGACAGCATGGGCAATCTCCCGGAAGCGCTGAAAATGCAGCAAGCCGGGCTGGCCGCATTCCGCGAGATCGACGATCAGCGGGGCACCGCTTCCACGTTATCCAACCTGGGAAACCTGCTGGTCGAAATGGGGGACCTCGCGGTCGCGCAGGAGAAATACACAAAAGCGTTGGAGATGGACAATCAGATCGGATACAAACGCGGCGCCGCATTCGCCCTCTCCGGCCTCGCCGACGTGTTGACGCAGCGCGGAGATCTCACCCAGGCACGGCAGAAGGCGCAAGAGGCGGCCAACATTCGCCGCGATCTGGGAGCGCAGCTCAACACCGCTTTGAGCCAGACCCAGCTCGCCATGATCGCGTTAGAGGAGGGCCACGAGGCGGAATCAGAAGGCTTGATCCACGCCGCCGTTGCAGAGTTTGAAAAAGAGAAGCTTTTAGACAATCAGGTTGCAGCCCAGGCGTTCCTGACTCTGATCATGCTGAAACAGGGGAGGGTCGCCGATGCGCAGAAGGCCGCGGAACAGGCAACCATTCTTTCCCGGCAAAGTGGGAATCGGCTGGCGCGTCTTGACGCGGAGTTGGCCAACGGAAGGGTACTCGCAGCTTCGGGCAAGAGCGCAGAAGCCCTGCCGCACCTCGAGGCGGTGCTGACCGAAGCGAAGAAATATGGCTATCTCATCTACGAATACCAGGCCCGACTCGCTTTTGGCGAAGTGGAAATGAAGTCGGGAAAGGCGAGTGCAGGACGGGCCCGACTCGCCGCCCTTGACAAAGACGCAACCCGAACCGGCTTCATTCTTATTGCGCGCAAAGCAGAGAAGGCCGCGGGTTGACTGCGGGCCGGAGGTCTGTTCCTGCCGCGCCCGATCATTGCTAGACTACGGTGCGACTTTCCAGCGCTGAGATCACTTTCAGGAGTTCCATGACGAACCCCAAATTCTCGCTGCTCGCCGAGTTGATTGCCGAGTTCCTCGGAACCTTCGTGCTAATCATGTTGGGAACGGGCGTGGTCGCCATGGTCGTACTGTTTCCGACCACGACACCGGGCGAGGTAATCCACGGAGGCTTCACCAACATCACTTTGGGATGGGGACTTGGAGTAACGATGGGAATTTACGTGGCTGGAAAAATTTCAGGAGCGCACCTGAATCCGGCCGTAACCCTGGCGCTGGCGATTTTCAGAGGATTTCCCTGGAAGAAAGTTCTGCCTTATTCGATCGCGCAAGTCGCCGGCGCATTCGTCGCAGCAGCACTAGTGTACAGAAACTATCTGCCCGCATTTCACCAGGTGGACCCGCGTCTGGAGAGAACGGCGGGAATTTTCACCACATTCCCCGCATTTCCCAGCTTGCCGCAAGCGGGATTTCTGGACCAGGTGATCGGCACGGCATTGCTGCTGCTGTTCATTTTCGCTATCACGGATGAATTCAACATGCCTCCGGGAGCCAACATGACGCCGTTGATGATTGGGCTCGTGGTGGTCGCAATCGGCATGAGTTTTGGGGCGATGCACGGATACGCCATCAATCCGGCACGAGATTTCGGCCCACGGTTGTTCACGGTGCTGGCCGGATTTAGCAACAACGGAATCACGGACGGGAATCGGGTGTGGTGGGTACCGGTGCTGGCGCCGCTGATCGGCGGAGTGGTAGGCGCCGCAGTCTACGACTTCGGCATTCGCCGCTTCCTGCGGCGTTCATCGTAGCCCGCTGTTTACACTTCCCCACCGAGAGTGCCCCACCCTCGGTTGAGTGATGTCGGCTCGGAATTTACTTCAGGCCTTCGACCAAGTAGAGATCGCCCAGAGTGCGGTGGAAGCCGTAGACGTACGTCTTTCCATCTGGTGTTGTCTGAATCGGTCCGATGGTGGAGACGCCGGTGGTGTCAACTGGGACAATCTGCTGCCGAACAGTTTTCTTGCCCGTGGCCAGGTCCAACTGGTAAACCTTCGCCGGCACTTCACCGGTGCGATAGAGATAAATGGAACGCCCGTCCTTGTTCCAGATGATGGGGATGTCTCCCGGGTCCAGGCCGTTAACGACGCGCGGATCGCCGCCCGCAGTGGGATAGAAGTAGCCCTTCTCGTCGGGGCCGGTTCCCACCACCAACTGGCCGTCCGGAGAAACCGCAAACGCCGTGGCATCGACCCCTTCTGGGGAAATCGCCTTCGGAGTTCCGCCTGAAAGATCCTGTGTATAGAGTCGCACGCCTTTTCCCGGTTCGTTGCCGGAGAAGACAAAGCGCTTGCCGTCGGGAAACCACCGGGCCCACTGATGATTAATCGAATCGTTGGTGAGCGGCTGGGTTTCGCCTGCCCCGGTGGGCAGCAGCCGAAGTTGCTCGGGTGAGCCCGGACTTTGAACGATGACCCACTTCTGGTCGGGAGAGAGTGCGTCGGCGACGCCCTCGCCCAATCGAATGGCTGGCGAACCATCCGTATTGCGAATGTAAACCGCGTAGGTCAGCTCTTTTGAGTTTCCGTACTGCACTCCGCCGCCAACTCCCTCCTCATCAAAGAGGACGATCTTGCCGTCGGCGGAAAGATCTGCGGGATAGGAGTAGTCGAGCCAGGAAAGATCTCGCTCTTTGGCCTCGCCCTCTCGCAGGGCCATGACTTCGCGTCGCCGGCCGACGCGGGCCAACAACACCCGCCCGTCGTGCCAGATGTCGAACACCACCAGCGTGCCGGGTATCCGCGCTACCAGCCGTTCTTTACCCGCCAGGCTGACGGCGGAGAGATAATGGTCCACGCCCAATTCGCTTGCCGTGAACCAGACTTCTTCGCCGGTGGGTGACCAGGCGAGGCCCCCAGTGCCGTACCAGTCGCGGGTCAGTTTTTTCTTGTTTCCATTCAGATCCACTACGGCCACCGAGCCGCCGTCGTCTCCCTGATTGGTGTGGTCAATGAAGGCGACATAGTCTCCTTTCGGCGAAACTCGCGGATAGCTGATCCAGCCGCCGCTGGTCTCGTAGAGCACTTTTCCGATGGGGTATTCCAGCCGCTCACGGCCGCTCACATTGCGCACCACCGCCAGGCTGGTTCCGTCCGGAGACCAGTCCGCCGACTCGACGTCCTCCAGAATCGGACGGGGTGCGCCACCCGCCAAGGGCGCTCGGGCCAGCGTGCCCACGTTCACCCAGGTCCCGATGGGATGGCTGCCCAACGAGAGCGCCATCTCACCGGTGGATGAAACTCCCATAAGCTCGGCGCGGCCCAGTCCCAAAGAACGCGATTCGACCGTGCCCTGGCGCGCGGCGAATATCTCCACCGGATTTCCTTGCCAGGAGGCGCTGTACAGGATGGTTTGCCCGTCGGGCGCGAAGCGCGCCGAACGGATTTCGCCGCGGCGAAAGGTGATCTCGTGATACAGGGGCGCACTGGCCTCGGAGGACCCCCACAACCGCTTGCCGATTAGTAGTCCGGCGGCAAGAGCGACCAGCAGGCCGAGGCCTACCACAGCGGGGAGAACACCTCTGCGCCGCGCTGGAGCCGGGATTTCCCTTTCAGTGCTCGCTTTCAGGTTGTTCGCGACGGCCGTGGCTGAAGCCCCGCTGATACCAGCGCGAGAAGAATCCGTGTCGCGCTTCAAGCGCTTCAGGTCGGCGCGAAGTTCCGCCGCGCTCTGGCAACGCAACTCCCGGTCTTTCTCCAAAGCTTTGGTCAGGATTACTTCCAGTTGCGGCGGCAATCCAGGATTCAGCTGTACCGGCGATGTCGGCACTTTGTTCAGGATCGCTTCAAAGATGACCGCAGAGGTCGTCCCCGAAAACGGCTGTCTGCCCGTCGCCATTTCATACAGCATGACGCCGAAGGAGAACAGATCGGTGCGGTGATCCAGCGCTTCACCGCGCGCCTGCTCGGGCGACATGTAGGAAATCGTCCCCATCGCGGTTCCCGGCGTGGTGAGCTGGTCCACGCTGATGGAAGTGCGGGTGGCGCCTGCCGTGCCCTCGACCACCCGATTGCTCTGCGCAGTCAGTTTCGCCAGGCCAAAATCAAGAATCTTGGTCTGCCCGCGTTGGGTCACAAAAACATTCGCAGGCTTGATGTCGCGGTGGACAATGCCGCTGGTATGCGCGGCATCGAGAGCGTCGGCAATCTGGATTCCCATGTCCAGCAACTGTTCCAGCTTGAGCGGCCGGCCCTCGATCTTGTGTCTGAGAGTCGTACCCTCCAGATACTCCATGGCGATGAAAGCTTGCCCGTCCTGCTCGCCGATGTCATAAATGGTGCAGATGTTGGGATGGTTCAGGGCCGAAGCCGCCTGGGCCTCGCGCTGGAAGCGGACCAGCGACTGAGGGTCTTGGGCGACGTCATCCGGCAGGAACTTTAGGGCGACAAAGCGATGCAGGCGGGTGTCTTCGGCCTTGTAGACGACGCCCATGCCGCCACCGCCGACCTGCTCAATAATGCGGTAGTGCGAGATGGTCCGGCCGATCACTGGCGCACGATGTTACTTGTTGTGAAAGCGGCAAGTCAACGAAAGCACGAATTGAAAGCACGAAATTGACGGCCGCCGTGGCGGTGAGTCTCATCGTGTTTTCGACAATGGGCCAGACGCTGGGGACGGCCTGCTAGCGAATGGCCCGCCTCATACGTCTATCTTCACACGTTTATCTCTGTGCGGGAGGAATGTGCGCTATGAAATCAACGGTTGCACTTCTGGTTCTGTCCCTGTCGTTTCACGCCTACGCGCAAAACCCAAAACCAGTGACGCTGCGGAGCGTACTGCTGGAACAGTTGCGCACTACCCATAGCGAAAAAGACTGGTTCGTTCCGATCGACGTAGCCGTCGAAGGGCTGACGGCAGAGCAGGCCAGTTGGAAGGACGGCAGTGGGAACCACTCCGTCGGCCAACTGACCAATCATCTCCTGTTCTGGAACAGACAGGAACTGGCCAAGTTCAAAGGGGAACCCGAAGAGAAGTTCAGCGGCAACAACGACGAAACCTTCAATAACTTTGACGCCAAGAAATGGAGTGATACGGTCAAGCAGCTCGACCAGGTGATGACCGAATTGGAAAAGCTTGTCGAGACCGCCGATGACAAAAAGCTGCAGGCTTGGGCCTCGGAAATCGCGCACATCGGAACCCATAACGCGTATCACGTGGGACAAATGATTTTTGTGCGCAAGTTGCAAGGCTCGTGGAATCCTGAAAAGGGCGTGAAGTAGATAGACCTAAAAGCCTGGGACACTGGGAAACAGTGGGTGCCCCACCCTCCCGAGAGGGTTGGGAGAAAGGGGCGCAGGCAGCGATGTGGTTGGGACCCGCCTGCGGAAAATCCACTCCGTTCGCATACGGTGCGCAGACTGTCTGCCTCCCGCCCTTCGCCGCGAAGGATGGGGGCACTCCCGGTTGGGTGATTTCGGCGGGATCAAAATCGCAACCGGTCTAGCTGGCCTTGCCTTCTTTCGCCAGGCGGGCTTGCGTGGTGTCGTGGCTCTCGCCGTAGATCGACGGCACCTTGGCTCCCATGGGACGGAGGTACATGGAAAGCTGCCCGCGATGATGGATCGAGTGGTTCAGCGCAAGCTGTATGAAGCCGACGGCCGGAAGCTGGAACATGCCCCGGAAGTCCAGCATCTTCGCCAGAGTCTCACCGTTGATCCCTTCGAGCTTCTGTAGATTCGCCGCGAAAGTCTCGTCAAACCAGGCGGCAATGCCCGCGGAGTTTGTGATCGAGTCCGGCCGGTGAATCGGACTGAAATCAAGAGCGCCCGCGACTATTCCGCTGAGGAAGCGCTTCTCCGCTGCCACAATGTGCCATGCCAACTCCAAGGCGCTTTTTGAAACTGCGTCAGGGCGGTAGTCGCCTTTGTCGAGAGGAATAGCTTCGATCACCCGCTTGGTGGTTTGGTGTTCACTCTTGAGCGTGGGCAGTGCCATCGCCAAAACAAATTTGGCCTGATCGGGTGTGAGCTGTGACATGAGGATCATCCTCTCGAAAGATTTGCATCATTCTAATCGAGACGCGGGCACCGTGGACTGTGGTGGAGTGCCGCACCCTCCTCGCGCACTTTGCGAGAGGGTGGGAGGCATGCAGCTGGGCGAAGGGGGTGGAATGCGAGAAAACTAACACCGTTCGCCTACGACGGGCGTTCACTGCCTGCCTCTCACTCTTCGCAAACTGCGCGCAGGATGGGGCACTGTCGGTTGGGTCGCCTCAGCGAAAACCCCCAGCCTTCAGAATCCAGGCGTGAACGAGTATCCCAGAGAGACGCCGAATCGTGTGGCCCGGGGAGAACTGAACTCCTGATTATTGTTGATCAGGTAAAGATCGGCTTCCGGGCGGACGAAGAAGTGTCCCCGGAAGTAGTAGCGCAGGCCGGCGCCGAAGTGACCCATAAAGTGGTTGCTGCTGACAAAGTCGGTGCAGCTGATCGCACCACAACTGGTGAAGCCCTGGTAGAAGCGCAGGCTTTCCCATCCGATGCCCGCCGAAAGCTCGGCGGCCGCGCTCTTTCCCAGCTTGGGGGCGTATATTCCATTGAAATCATAGAAAAGTGGACGATAAGGCTGGAAACCGGCATAGAGATTCTGACTGCCTCTCCAGGCCAGCTCGCCACTCACGCCAAACCGATGCTTTAAAAGAATGTCCGCGCTGAACACCGGGTAGGCTCCCCCGGTGAGTGAAACCGGCTGGTGGTTCCCCGTCGCGGTCGACGCAGAGGGTGCCGTCAGTGTGCCTACTCCAAAAGCCACATCGAACTGCTGTGCATGAACCGTGCCCTGAATGAGGAAAGGCAGAACCAGCACCGCGATTAAACTGATCTTTCTCAAGTGAACCTCCATGACGATATATGCTTTAGATGCAACGGGTCTGGCGGGGGAAAGCGAAAAGTTTTGTAAAGCGGGGAGCCCACCCGCAGGAGGCGCGGCAGGCGTTTAAGGCTAGGGCGTCGGGCTGGCCTCAGCCACCCACCAGCAATCGTTTGCATCTATAATGCGGCACCGGGAATCAAGTTAACTTATTGCATCGGTTATGTTCAGCCTCATTTCCATATGAAAGAACTCAGCCCTGAAAAGGAGTCACCACAAAAGAAGGTTACCTCCCTGGCCGCCGTAACCCTCTGCTTGTGCACGTTTGGAGTAGGGCAAGCGCGGGGGCAAAGCAGCGGCGGATATACGAGCACCGGTTCGGATTCAACCCCGGCCCCAAGCATACAAATTACCTCGCCTTACAATCAGAGCCCTTATAGCGGCAGCGTCGCCCAGGGAACGGCCAAGCCGGAAGTGGTCTCGCTCACTTTCCAGGGTGCAATTGACCTCGCGCTGAAGAACAACCTCGGCGTGCTGCTCCAGAGCTACAACACCATCGCCGCCCGCGGACAGAAGTGGAAAGAGCTCAGCGAACTCCTGCCCAACGTTACCGCGAGAATCAGCGAAAATGTCGAGCAGGAGAATCTGGCGGCTCAAGGTCTTCGATTTCCGGGATTCCCGACCGTGGTCGGGCCTTTCGGATTCTCCGATGCGCGAGTCTATCTCAGCCAGTCCATTGTGAACCTTAAGGCCTTGAACCGCGAACGTGGAGCAAGAGAAGATGAACGAGCCGCGCAATTCAGCTACAAGGATGCCCGCGACCTCGTGGTGCTGGCGACCGGCAATGCGTACCTTCAGGCACTAAGCGGGGGGGCGCGAGTCGAGACTGCCGAAGCGCAATTGCAAACCGCGCAGGCGCTTTTTGGCAAGGCCACCGACCAGCAGAATGCGGGCCTCAGCCCGGCCATCGATACGCTTCGCTCCCAGGTGGAATTCCAGAACCGGCAGCAACAGCTGATTGTCGCGCGCAATGACTATGCCAAACAGAAGCTGGCCCTGGTGCGCGCCATCGGATTGCCGGTCGGCCAGGAGATCGTGCTTACTTCGAAAGCGCCGTATGATGCCATCGCCACCCTCGGAATTGAAGCCAGCCTGCAACGCGCGTATGCTTCCCGCTCGGACTATCTCGCGGCCGCGCAACAGGTCAGGGCGGCCGAGTACTATCGCAAAGGGGCTTCCGCGGAATACTTTCCCACTCTCGAAGCGACCGCCGACTACGGCGATCTGGGGATCAACTTCGGGAACTCACATGGCACGTTCACCGTGGCCGGGCGGCTGAACATTCCGATTTTTCAGGGTGGCAAGGTCCACGCCGACGTCCTGCAATCCGAGGCCACCTTGCGCCAGGCCCGGGCTCAGCTGGACAATCTGCGTGGCCAGATTGAATACGAGATCCGCACCGCCCTACTGGACATCGAGGCTGCCGACCAGCAGGTGCAGGTCGCGCGCAGTTCAGTCGATCTGGCGGAACAGACCCTCGTGCAGGCCCGCGACCGATTTTCCGCCGGCGTTACCGACAACCTGGAAGTCGTCGAGGCACAACAGACGGTGGCGGGGGCCCATGAGAGTTATATTTCCAGCCTGTACGCTCACAATCTTGCCAAGATTGAACTGGTCCGCGCCATGGGATACGCGGAACAGGGCGTAATGCAATATTTAAAGAGTCAGTAATATGGAACAAACTACGACGACGACCGTGCCCGACACACCTGAAGTTAAGACTCGCGAACATCCTCCTTTGCCGGCTTCGGATAAGGATCTCCGCTGGAAGCAGGCTTCCCGCAATCCCCGCTTTCGCCTCGCCCTGATCGTGGGTGGGATTGTGTTGCTGGTGGCCGGCTTCTTTCTGTGGCGCTACCTGGGGAGTTACGAGTCCACCGACGATGCGCAAGTCGATGGGCACCTGAACGCCATCAGCGCGCGTGTCTCCGGACACGTCATCAAGCTTCTGGTCAACGACAATCAGTTTGTGGAGGCAGGTACGCCGCTGATCGAGATTGATCCCAAGGACTACCAGGTGGCGGTAGCCAAGGCCAGGGCCGCCTATCAGGATGCGCAGGCGACGGCCGACTCCCTGGAGGTGAATGTTCCGATCACGTCGGTGAACACTGGCAGCCAGTTGTCGTCCTCCCAGGCGGAAGTGGAGAGCGGACGCGCCGGAATCTCCATGGCGCGGCAGCAACTCGAGGCGTCGCGCGCCGAGCTGGAGCAGGCCATCGCCAATGACATCAAGGCGCAGAACGACGTCGGGCGCTACAAGCAGTTAGTGGACAAGCAGGAAATTTCGCACCAGCAATATGACCAGGCAGTTGCTGCGGCACGATCGAGCGCCGCTGGGGTTGCCGCTGCCCGAGCGAACGCCGCTGCCGCCGAGCAAATGGTTTCCCAGGCGCAATCCAAACAGGAGCAGGCGGAAGCCAACTTGCGCGCCGCCCAGACCGGTCCGCAACAGTTGTCCGCGACCCGTTCTCGCGCCCAGGCCGCGCAGGCCCAGGCCCAGCAAAAGAAAGCTGAACTGGAACAGGCCACTCTGGATCTGGGATACACGCGGCTGGTCGCTCCCGTGAGCGGTATAGTGAGCAACCGCACCGTGGAAGTCGGTCAGAATGTTCAGGTCGGGCAGGAACTTATGAAGATCATTAACCTGGATGACATCTGGGTAACCGCCAACTTCAAGGAAAGCCAGCTCCGCTATATGCGACCGGGGCAGCGGGCCACCATCTCAGTGGACGCATACGGAAAAAAATATAACGGACACGTGGAGAGCATCGCCGGGGCCAGCGGAGCGCTGTTCAGCCTGCTTCCCCCGGAAAACGCGACCGGCAACTATGTGAAAGTCGTGCAGCGCATTCCGGTGAAAATCACGTTTGATCCGGGAGAAACCAAGGAACATATTCTGCGCCCGGGAATGTCGGTCGAGCCCAAGGTCTGGGTCAGATGAAAAAGCCCAGATGAGTGAAGTCCCGGTGAGTAGGGTCTGATATGAGTAAGGTGCAATGAGTTCGGCCGCGCTGACCGCTGATGGCGCAGCCCTGCCGCGTCCAGCGGTCAATCCCTGGATCATCGCGATGGCCGTCACTCTGGCCACCTTCATGGAGGTGCTCGACACCAGCATCGCCAACGTTTCTCTGCCGCACATCGCCGGCAGCCTCTCCGCCGGAACCGACGAGAGCACCTGGGTTCTGACGTCCTACTTGGTTTCAAATGCCATCGTACTTCCACTGAGCGGGTGGATGTCCTCGATCATCGGACGCAAGCGCTTCTACATGAGTTGCGTTGCCATCTTCACCATCAGTTCGTTCCTGTGCGGGCTGGCGCCGAACCTGGGTATGCTGATTTTCTTTCGCATCCTGCAAGGCGCGGGCGGCGGCGGCTTGCAGCCCAGCGAGCAGGCCATCCTGGCCGACACTTTTCCTCCCGCCAAGCGCGGCATGGCCTTCGCCGTGTATGGTCTCGCGGTCGTTCTGGCACCGGCCATTGGTCCCACTCTGGGTGGCTGGATCACCGATAACTTCACCTGGCGTTGGATTTTTCTGCTGAATATTCCGGTCGGGATTCTCTCCCTGATATTGACCTCGCGCCTTATCCAAGACCCGCCCCACATGAAGCGCAAGAAGCTGTCCGAAACCAGAATCGATTACATCGGCCTGGGTCTGGTGGCGTTAGGCCTGGGGACGTTGCAGGTCGTCCTCGATAAGGGGCAGCGTGAAGACTGGTTCGAGTCGCACTTCATTGTCATCATGTCCGTCATCGCCGCTGCCTCGCTTTTGTTTCTCATCTACTGGGAGTGGACACGGGAAGATCCGGTGATCGACCTGCACCTGTTTACCAACCGGACGATTGCCGCTTCAAACATGCTGATGTTCATGTTGGGTTTTGCGCTGCTGGGCAGCACGGTGCTGCTCCCCCTCTTCATGCAGACCTTGCTGGGCTATACCGCTCAACATTCCGGACTGGCGCTGTTACCGGGGGGCTTCAGCCTGATGCTGCTGATGCCGCTCGTGGGTTTCATGCTCTCCCGTTACGACGCGCGCAAGATGATGATGGGTGGGCTGCTGGTGCTTTCCTTCTCCCTGTTTCACATGACTAACTTCGACCTCAATGTTGATTTTCGGACGGTGGTGTTCGCCCGCATGATCCAGACAGCAGGGATGGCATTCCTCTTCGTCCCTATCAACACAGCGGCCTATGCATTCCTGCCCAGAGAAAAGAACAATGCCGCCTCGGGACTGATGAACCTGGCCCGCAATATTGGCGGAAGCGTGGGCATCTCAATCGTGACCACCATGCTGGACCGCAGACAGCAATATCACTTGAGCCGCATGTCGAGTCATCTTTCCGCCGCAAGCCCACAAGTGCAGTCGATGATTCAGGGTACAACGCGTGCGCTCGCGGCCAGAGGGTTTTCTGCCACCGAGGCCATGCAAAAGGCTTATGGACTGTTGCAGGCAAACCTCTTCCGGCAGGCGAGCATGCTGGCCTACATTGACAACTTCTGGTTGTTGGGATTAGCTATTCTAGTCATGGTTCCGCTTGTTTTTCTGATGAAGCGGCCAAAGACCGGCGGCGAAATCGCCGTCCATTGAGTCATGTGTAGGACGGGCCCTCGCCCGCCGCGTTTGAGTTGGTTTCGATTTCAGAGTTTTAGTAACGGAGTCATGGGGAAGCCCTGAATACAAAAGATCCAAGTCATAGGCGGCGGACACAAGTGTCCGCCCGGCACGGCTAGAGGGAACATACTTTGTTTCGCGTCATCACGGTCGAACGGGAATTCGGAAGCGGCGCGGCCGAGATCGCACGCGTGCTTGCCAGCCGGCTGGGCTGGAAGCTCTGGGACCAGGCCCTGACCGAGGAGATCGCCAACGAAGCTCAGGTTGACCGGTCCGCAGTGATGTATTGCGATGAACGTCTGGACAGTACCTTTCACCGCCTGGCCAAGACTTTTTGGCGCGGCAGCTACGAGCGCAGCATGCCCACGAAGGGCTCCGAGCCTTTCGACGCCGATCGCTTTGTCGCGATTGGCCGGGAAGTGATGACGCGCGTGGCCGCGGCCGGAGACTGCGTCATCGTCGGACGAGGCGCTCCCTATTTTCTGCGCGAGCTCCCTGACGCGTTCCACGTCTTTCTCTACGCACCACGGTCTGAAAAACTGCGGCGCCTGCGGCTGATCGGGCACAACGAGAAAGAAGCCGAAGAATTGGTCGACACCGTGGATCGCGACCGCATCGAATTTGTAAAACACTACTTCGGGGCCGACTGGCCCACCCGCTGCCTTTACCACATGATGATCAACACCGCCGTCGGCGACGAAATCGTCATTTCAACCATCCTCGACACCATGCGCTTGCTGGAAAGGCCGGTACCGGCCGGTGGCGCACTCCCCCAGCTGGAAAAATGCCCGTAACTCTTTGGTAATACAGGGTTGCACCTTTTTCGTTGCACTTTAACATTGCTGAAATATCTTCGGATTAGCATCAGAAGAAAGACAGCTTTGCGGAGGCTTCAGAAATGGGAGCGGCCCGGATTCCACAACACGCTCTTCCCTTGCAGGTAGCGGCTGTCTGCTACCGGCGGCGCGGCCCGTCAGTCGAATTCTTGCTGGTGAAAACCAACGGCGGCAACAAGTGGACCTTTCCCAAGGGTGATCCCGAATTCTCTCTCTCTCATGGCAAGGCCGCGGAACGCGAGGCTTGGGAAGAAGCCGGCGTCCGCGGCACCATTGAGACTCGACATTTCTGCCTTTACATCCACTCGAAAGGCGTTTTCTGGAAGTCCCCGGGAGTGCAGGAGTATGTGATCAAGGCATTTCTGCTCGAGGTCGAGGCAACAGAGGAACCGCAGGAACTCTCCCGGAATCCCACCTGGTTTAGCCCTGAGGAAACCAAGAAGATCCTGGCCAAAGGCCGCGAAGTGAAATATGCGCGAGAGTTGCAGGCGGTGGTTGATCGGGCAATGGAAAAGATCAGCGCGGCGCAAACTCTAAAAGCGTAGCGCCGCCGTCCCCGCGGCTGTCGTGGGGGCGTCCCGCCCCCACACCCTGTTAGGCTGAGCGCAGTCTGGACGGTCGCTTGCGCTCGGACGGACGGAGTCGAATTACCCCTTCCGGTTCACTCACTTATTCGCAGCATCGCCAGATTTCCAGCCCACAAGTTCAGTTGTGCAGTAGGGATCCTTCGACTCCGCAAGCCCGCACGCAGGCTTCCTGCCCTGCTCCGGATGACAGGGTTCTTCTTCAAACCAGCTCTCTCGTGAGACGATTGAACGAATGCTCCAGCTCTCCGCAGCCGGCAAACGCTATGGCCACAAGCTCCTTTTCGAAGGCGCGGACTGGATGATCACGCCTCGCGACCG
>Ga0157379_10002338_pt1 | contig 15807 bp, 12 predicted proteins | sample S25metaG_FD_121802 | JGI IMG/M metagenome (GOLD analysis project Ga0157379, IMG submission 121802) | Switchgrass rhizosphere microbial communities from Kellogg Biological Station, Michigan, USA - S2-5 metaG | ecosystem: Host-associated > Plants > Roots > Rhizosphere > Soil | place: USA... | reverse complement strand
GCGATGACGCCCTGGGCGACGACGACGGCCTCCAGCAGCGCGCTCTCCTCGCGCACACGCTGCGCGGCCTCGTTGCGCGACGAGACGTCACGCGCGATGGTCGTCAGCTGCACGGACCGGCTGCCGCGCGCGAGCGCCACGGACAGCTCGAGGTCGAACTCGCTGCCGTCCTTGCGCACACCGTGCAGGTCGGCGCTCTCGGCGCGCGGCGTCGGGTCGCCGCCGGTGCCGATCTCCGACAGCGCGCGCTGGATGCGCTCCCGGTCGCGCTCGGCGATCAAGACGGTGGCCGGGCGGCCGAGCACCTCGCGGGCGGTCCAGCCGAAGAGCCGCTCGGCCGCGGGGTTGAAGAGGGTGATCCATCCGCGCTCGTCGATCGTCACGATCGCGTCGTTGGCCGAGTCGGTGACCGAGCGCGCGAGGTGCTCGCTCGCGCGCAGGCGGTCCTCGACCGCGCGGCGGCGCACGTCGGCGAGGTCCAGCCCGCGGGCCACGCGCAGGCCGCCGGCGGCGAACATCGCCAGCAGGACGAACGCGAACAGCCAGTCGCCCGCGCGTTCGGTGATCACGCCCTCATCCGTGGCGACCAGGCGCGCGACGTTCAGGCCGATCGGCCCGACGATCGCCGCGGGCAGCAGGCGGCGGGCGACGATGCCGCCCGGGCCCTCGGAGATCAGCAGGCGAGTCGCGCCGCGCTCCGGCGTGGCGAGCAGGACGCTCAGGCCCGCGGCGGTCAGGCCGATCGCGGTCCCGAGCGCGATGCGCAGCGTGCCCGCCGTGTCGGCGAACTGCTCGAGCGCGCTGACGTAGCCGACGATGCCGATCAGCCCGATCACCGTGGTCCCGGCGGCCAGCACGTCGGCCAGGCGGGCGTCGATGCGGCGCCGGCGGTCGAGCACGAGCGCGACGAAGCACAGGGTCAGGCCGACCGTCGCGAGAACGCCCATCCGCGGCGAGAGGCCCTCGGCGTGCAGGCGCCCGGAGAAGAGCACGTCGTCGATCCCGAGGTCCGCGCGGGTGACCCACTCGACGAGGGTGAGGGCCGCGATGGCCAGACCGGCCGCCGTCGCAGCGCCGCCCAGGCGGCGACCCCACCGCTCCGGGGCGGCGAGATGCGCGGCGAGCGCGAGGCCCAGCAGGACGAGCGCCACCGCGGTGTTGGGGCGCGTGGTCACCGCGTCGGGCTCCGCCCGAGCGATGCTCTGAAGGTCCGTGGCCCAGCCGAACAGCGTGACGGCGCCGATCAGGGCGGTGAGCGCAGCGCACAGCATCGCGACGCGCCGCGCGCCCAGCAGAAGGCTGTCGTGGCTCCAGGAGGACATCCGGACTTCGACCCGTCCATCGGCAATTGCGCCGAAAACTCGACACGTGGACGGGCGGATGTCCAGGACTCAGTCTGAGAGCTGACGACCCCCGAGGCGCTCAGTTCTACCGCGCGCCCACGGCGACCGGGAACGGCCGGAAGCCCGGATGCTGCCCGGAGTCCAAGACCAGCATGTCGACGCGGCAGCTCGCCCGCCAGCGCAGCTCGCGCGCCAGCGACGTCCATCCGGCGGGCACGACGATCAGCTCGGCGTCGTGCTCGCTGGCGACCGCGCACAGGGCGGCCACCAGGCCGCAACGGCGAACGTGGCCGCTCACCGTGAGGCCGGCCGCGCCGAGGGCACCCTGGACATCCGCCAACACGGCGTCCACCTCGGCTCGACGGCCCAGCGTCCTTGCCAGCTCCTGTGCGCGGGCGCCCGGCGGCTCCCATGCCGCCACGACGTGGACCGTGCCGTGCCGCGCCTCGGCCACCGCCCCGGCGTACCAGGCGGCCGCCTCCGCCGCGGGCGAGCCGTCGGCGGGAACGACGATGTTCGAGGGCGTGATGAGGTCGAGCATGAGGTCCACTGCGTCCTTTCACCACGCAGGCGTTCGTCTGGACGGAACGTCGTTCCGTCAGTAGCGTCGCCTCACGGACATGGAGCACGGAGTGGCGGCCTCCGGACGACGACGCGTGGCGATCCTCGGCGGAGGTGCGGGCGGCCTGACCGCCGCGTTCGAGCTCACCGCCACCCCCGAGCTGCGCGAGCGCTACGAGGTCACGGTCCACCAGCTGGGCTGGCGGCTGGGCGGCAAGGGCGCCAGCGGGCGGCGGGAGATCGGCTCCGCGCAGCGCATCGAGGAGCACGGGCTGCACGTGTGGTTCGGCTTCTACGAGAACGCGTTCGACGTGATCCAGCGCGTCTACGGCGAGCTCGCGCGCCCGGCGGGCAGCCCGCTGGCCACCTGGCAGGACGCGTTCCACCCGACCGACGAGGTCGTCCTGCTCGACGACACCACCGGCCGGTGGGAGCCGCGCCGCTTCCACTTCCCGTCCAACGACGGCGTGCCCGGGATCCCGACCGAGCCGCCCTCTCTGCACCGGCTCATGCACGACGCGCTCGAGCAGCTGCGGCTCGTCGAGCCGCCGGCGCACGCGGCCGTCCCGCTGCGGGCGATCGACGCGGTCGTCGACCAGATCCTCCGGGCGCTGGAGAGCTTCCTGGGCGGCGACGACGGCCGCCTGGATCTCGGCGACGTCCTCGAGGGCGCGATGCGCGCGTTCGAGCCGGTGCTGGAGCTCGGCGGGCGCGACGGCCGCGAGCCGATCGTGTGCCGGGCCCTGCGCCACCTGCGCGACGTGGTGTGGCGGATCACCGATGGCGACCGCTACGCGATGACCTTCGACGTCGTGACGACCGTCCTGCGCGGCATCCTCACCGACGACCTCGAGGAGCACGGGTTCGGCATCGTCAACGACGAGGAGCTACTGACCTGGATGGCCCGCCACGGCGCGCGGCCCGCCACGCTGGCCCAGTCGCCGATCCTGCGCGCCTTCTATCAGCTGTGCTTCGCCTATGAGGACGGTGATCGCTCGCGGCCGTGCCTGGCCGCGGGCAAGGCGCTGCAGGCGATGCTGCGGATGTGCCTCGGGTACCGCGGCGCGATCATGTGGAAGATGCAGGCGGGGATGGGCGACGCCATCTTCGCCCCGATGTACGAGGCGCTCGTCGCGCGCGGGGTCCGCTTCGCGTTCTTCCACGAGGTCACCCACGTCGGCCTGTCCGAGGACGGCACGCGCGTCGAGCGCATCGCGATCCGCGAGCAGGCCCGCCTCGACGGCGACTACCGGCCGCTCGTGCGCGACCCCGGCGGTCTGCCGTGCTGGCCGGCCGAGCCCCGGTGGGACCAGCTGGCCGACGGCGACGCGGCGCGCAGGTCGGGCGTGCGGTTCGAGGCCTGCGAGGCCGTGCCCGGTGCCCGCACGCTCGAGCTCGCGCTCGGCGAGGACTTCGACGATGTCGTGCTGGCGATGTCAATCGGGTCGCTGCCGCCCGTCTGCGCCGACCTCGCCGCCAAGCAGGAGCGCTTCGCCGCGATGCTCGACCACGCCCGGACGGTGTCCACCCAGGCGCTGCAGGTGTGGATGCGCGCCGACCGCAGCCAGCTGCACTTCGAGCCCGAGGGCATGGTGTCGGGCGCCTATGTCGAGCCGCTGGACACGTTGTGCGACATGTCGCACCTGCTCGACCGCGAGGGCTGGGTGCCGACCGACGGGGTGCGGTCGATCGGCTACTTCTGCGGGACGATGGCCGAGATCCCGGGCGAGACGCAGGAGGCCGCCGACGCCCGTGCCCGCGCCGACGGCCTCGCGCACCTGCGCCGCAACGCGACCGCGCTGTGGCCGGGGGCGGCGACTTCGGGCGGCGACTTCGACTGGTCGCTGCTGGCCGACCCGGCCGACCGGGCCGGCGACGAGCGCCTCGAGGCCCAGTACTGGCGGGCGAACATCTTCGGCTCCGAGCGCTACGTGCTGACGCCGCCCGGCTCGGTCGGCTTCCGGCTGCGCCCGGACGAGTCCGGCGTGGAGAACCTCGTGCTCGCCGGCGACTGGACGCGCAACGGCATCTGCGGCGGCAGCGTCGAGGCCGCGGTGACCTCCGGCAAGCTCGCGGCCCGCGCGCTCAGCGGCAGCCCGGCGGTCGTGCCGGGGACCGACGGCTGGCTCGAGAGCGACTGAGAAGGTCTTTCACCATGAGAACTCGGTCTGAGCGTGGCCGGATTCGTGGATGCCGGGGTCGATGCGCGCGGTGAGACGGGCTGGTGGCCCGGCGATCCGCGCGCATCGGCACCGGCGCCGCGAGACGGTTCGCTCAGACCGAGTTCTTTGTGAAAGACCTTCTGAGACCTTCGACCAAGGACAGGGGATGACCGACCGACCGCCGTACGTCGAGTTCGGCGGGCTGGCCTCCGTGCCCGGCCCGCTGCAGTGCGACGACACCACGTTGTACGTCTTCGCGCTGCAGGCCGACCGCGACCGCCTCGACGCGCTGTGCCGGCGCGTCTTCCACGACCCGACCGGCGGCGCGGTCGACTACCGCCCGCTGGGCGATCACGTCATCGTGACGTTCGGCGTCGTCGGCTCGATCCGGCCCGGGCTCCAGCCGTGGCACTCGATGGGCACGGTGCGCGAGCCCCAGGTCGGGTTCTGGATCCCGGTCGCGCGCGTGCGCGAGGAGCGCGACGGCGACCTCGAGGCCATCCACTTCGGCATGTTCTGTGCGGCCATGATGTTGGACAACCCGATCTCGCTGCTCTCGGGCCGCGAGGACTTCGGCTACCCCAAGAGCATGGGCTGGCCCGCGATGCCCGCCGACGACGAGGAGGGGGCGTTCACCCTGGACGTCTACGGCATGGACTTCGGGGCGGGCCAGGCGCCGGAGCGCCGGCCGCTCATCGAGCTGCGCCCGGTCGGGCCCGAGCTCCCGGAGGCCGACGTCGCCATGGGCGACGTGCTCGAGGTCGGCCGCTGGTTCAAGCAGCTCCTCATCGACGAGCGCGACGAGGTCGAGGTCGGCTGGCGCCTGGCGCTGGACTTCGCCAAGGCGCTGCGCCGCCACGCCGTCGATCAGGTGTTCCTCAAGCAGGTCCGCGCCACCGAGGACGGCCGGCGCGCCGACGTGCAGCAGGTCGTCATCGCCCCGGCGGTGACGCGCAACGTCCGCGCCCGGCAGCTGCGCCGGGACCTCGACCTCGTCGTCCATCACCTCGACAGCCACCCGCTCGGCGACGAGCTCGGGATCGCGAGCCAGCGGGTGACGATGGCCTGCCGGCTGGACTTCGACTTCCTGATCGAGGCCGGCCGCGTGGAGTGGTCCTGCCCGCCCGCCGGCGCGCCGTAGCCGCTCAGCGCTCGACGGTGATGCGCCAGCTCTCCGGGCCGGGCGGGCCGGGCTGGTAGACGCAGAAGATGCCGGTGCGCACCGCGCGCTCGAGATGGTGCCCGAGGCGCGGATCGTGCTCGGCGATCGCCCGCACCGCGCCGCGCAGGTTCTTGGTGACGTTGATCCGGGCGCGCTCGGCGGCGCTGCCGGCCCGCCGGTCGCGGCCGCCGAGCCCGACGGCGCGGGCCAGCTCGGCCCCGATGAACTCGAGCTCCTCGCGCAGCCGCGCCTCGCGCTCGACGTCGTGGAAGCGCTCGGCCTCGTCGAGCTCCTCGCGCAGCTCGAGGACGCGGGCGCGGTAGGCCGCCTTGGCCTCGGCGTCGAGCATCTCGCCCGCGTCGCCGCCGTCGGAGATCGACAGGTCCGGGTCCGCGCCGTCGTTGCGTCCGCGGCCGGCGGCGGGCACCGGGCCGCCGACGAGGTCGATCGCGTGGATCTCCGTGTCGGGCTGCTCGAGCAGCGTCGCGAGGTACTGCAGGCCCTTGCGGTCCTTGAGGCGGACGACCCCGTCGGTGCCGCTGACGGTCCAGATCTCGCCCTCGAGGCGCAGCGTCGCCTGCAGGCCGTTGGACGCCGTCGCGGCGGCCGGCGGCGCCGCCGGCTCGGCGGCCGGGGGCGCCGCCGCCGCGGGCAGGACCGGGATCGGCAGCGAGCTCATCGCGCGCTCGTAGCCGAGCAGGCCGGCGGCACGCCGCGCGAGCGTCGCCGAGCCCAGGCGCTGGGCGGCGGCCGCGGCGCGCTCGAGCAGCGCACGGCCGCGCTCGCGGTCCCCGGGCCCGTCGCGCAGCAGCAGCAGCCGCGCCATCGCGAGGTCGGTGCGCGTGACCCAGATGGGCGCGCGGATCGCCGCGTTGAGCTCGCCGGCGCGGCGCAGGTGCTCCTCGGCCTCGGCGTAGCGGCCGAGCACGACGCAGGTCGCGCCGAGGTGGTGGTCGACGCAGCCCCAGGCGTTGATGCCGCTGTAGACGATCTGGCCGGCCCAGGGCTCGAGCAGCTCATGCAGGACGGCGGCGGCCTGGCGGTCCTGCAGATGGGCCGCGACCTCGGCGTAGATCGCCAGGCCGGGCAGCCACGTCACGTCGGGCGGCAGCTCGGCGAACCGGGTCGCGGTCTCGTGAGCCAGCAGCCGGCGGGCCTCGTCGTCGAGGTCGCCCTCGCAACAGGCCAGCGCGAGCACGGCGCGAAACGCGGGGATGCCGGGGTTGTCGGAGACCGCCTGGGCGATCAGCGGCTGCAGCTCGGCCAGGCGGCCCTGCTCGTAGCGGATGTTCGTCAGCTGGCTCGTGAAGAACGACAGCGCGTCGGGCTGCGCGCTCAGCGTGGCGATCTGCAGCGCCTCGTGGGCGTGCTGCTCGGCCTCGGTCAGGCGGCCGCCGATGATCTCGAGGTTCGCGTGGTCATAGGTCGCCAGCCAGCGCATGATCGGCTGGCCGAGGCGCTCGGCGAGCTCGGCCTCCTGCTCGACGTCGCGCCACGCGTCGGCCAGCCGCGCGGCCTCGACCAACGCGGCGGCGCGCCAGTGCACCGCGTGGAACTCGGCGCTCGGGTCGCCGGTGCGCCGCGCGGCCGCGACGTTCTCGTCGCTGTTGGCCAGGCGCTCGCCGAGCGTCGCGGGCATCCAGAGCGTCACGAAGCGCAGGCTGAGCACGCGGCTGAGCGCGGCCGGGTCGTCGAGGCGGCGGGCCAGCGCCAGCGCCTCGTCGCTGAGCGCGATGCGGCGGTCGCGGTCGGCGGGTGAGAACGCCAGCTCCGCGGCCAGCGTGGCCAGCAGCAGCGCGCGGTCGGCGGTGTCCGCGTCGCCCGCGGCGGCCAGGGCGTCCTCGAGCGCGTGCAGGCGCTCATCGTCGACGACGCCCGAGGCGCTGACGAAGCCGCGGCTGTTGGCCAGCACCGCACGGATCAGGCGCGGGCCGTCGCCCAGCCGGCGGGCCAGCGCGGCGGCCTCGAGCAGCGTGGTCCGGAAGTCCGGGTCGCCCGCCTGGCGCTGGGCGTCGCCGAGGCCGACGAGCAGCTCGAGGCGCGTGGTGGCGTCGACGGCCCCGTCGAGCTGGGCGTGGAGCTCCAGCCCTTCACGGAACCAGCGCGCCCCGTCGTCCGGTGCGAGCTGGGCGACCGCGTGCTCGCCCGCGAGCATCGTGTAGCGCAGCGCGCGCCCGAGGTCGGCGGGCTCCGCGTTGAGCCAGTGGCGGGCGAGCTCGGCGACGCGCCCGCCTGCCCCGTCGTCGCCGCGCAGCTCCTCGAGCGCCTCGGCCGCCTTGCGGTGCAGCCGCGCGCGGCGGGCGGGGCCGAGGCCCTCGTAGAGCGTCGTGACGATCAGCCCGTGCGCGAACGCGTACCGGTCGCCGGGGCGTCGCGGCGGGACGACGAGCGCCGCGTCGGCCGCGCGGTCCACGGCCGTCGCGGCCGCGTCGAGGCCGCCGTCCTCGAGCATGCGGGCGACGAGCTCGAGGTCGAACTCCTGGCCGATCGTGGCGGCGGCGGCCAGCGGCGCGCGGACGGCGTCGCCCAGGCGCTGCAGGCGTCGCTCCAGGACGTCGCGGACGCTGCCGGGGACCTGCGCCCCGAGCAGGCCGGCCGTCGCACCGTCCGCGCCCCCGTCGTGGTGACGCAGGATCTCGGTGACGAAGAACGCGTTGCCGGAGGTGCGCCGCTGCAGGGCGCGCGCGGCGTCGCGGCCGGCGGCGTCGAGCTCGCGGCCCGTGGCGGCGCGGGCCAGCTCGGCCACCGCGTCGGGCCCGAGGCCCTCGAGCTCCAGCCGCGTCACGTCGGGCTCGCGGTGCAGGTCGGCCAGCAGCTTGGCCAGGGGATGCTCGTCGTCGAGCTCGGTCGAGCGGAACGTCGCGACGATCGTCAGGCGGCGGCGCAGGTCGGCCGTCACGAGGTGGCGCAGCAGCAGCAGCGTCGGCGTGTCGGCCCACTGGATGTCGTCCAGGAACAGGACGACGGGCCGGTGGGTCTGCTCGACCTCGAGGATCCCGGCGACCGCGCCGAACAGGACGTAGCGCTCACCGTCGCTGTCGGCCGGGCGCGGCTCGGGCGCGGCCGGGACGCGGCGGCCGAGCCCGGGCACCAGGCGCGTGAGCTCCCCGCCGTGCTCGCCGACGTGGCGCTCGAGCACGGGGTCAGCGGCGTGCTCGACCAGATGCGACAGCGCCTCGACGAACGGCTGGTAGGGCATCCGCAGGTCCTCGTCGCAGCGGCCCTGCAGCACGGTGGCGCCGCGCGCGTGCGCGGCGACCGCGAGCTCGCGCGCCAGCCGCGACTTGCCGATCCCCGGCTCGCCGCCGAGCAGGATGACCTGGCGGCTGCCCTGCGCGGCCCGGGCGACGAGCGGCTCGAGGCGCTCGAGCTCGCTCCGGCGCCCGACGAAGCGCACGGGTCGGGCCTCCTCCAGGCGCGTGGGCAGCGGCACCTCCGGCGCGGGCAGCGGCCGCCAGCGGATCTCGGCGGCGGCGTCGGGCCCGCCCAGGCGGCGGGGCTCGCCGAGATCGAGTCCGTCCCGCGCGCGCAGCTGCTCCCACACCTCGGCATCGGCCAGGATCTGGCCAGCGCCGGCCAGCGCGCACAGGCGGTCCTCGCGGCCGTCGACCAGCGCGACCGCGATCCGCAGCACCCCCGGCTCGGCCGCCGTGCGATTGTCGGCCTCCACGCGCTGCTGGAGGTCGATCGCGCAGGCGGCGGCCTGCCCGGCATCGCCGAAGGCGACGCGGAGCGTGCTGCCCTCCTGGCGGACGTCCGCGGCGCCCTCGGCGGCGGCCACGATGGCCTGCAGCAGCGTGAGCTGCCGCTCATGGGAGGACCCACCGCCGGCAACCGCGGCGGCGAGCTTGATCGTTGAGTGCGCTGCTGTCGTCTCTGGGTCCCCCATGCCCCGGCTCCGCGAGCAGGCCGTCCTGGTCTGCATTGTGACGGAGCCGGGAGGCATGGGAGTGCGCGGCGGTGGAATGTCCAGAGGAGGCGTCCACTCCAAGGCCCGTCCCTGAGCCGATTGCAGAGAACGTCATCCCCGCCGTTCCCTGCGCCGCTGTCTGTCGTCCTACGCCCCCAGGGCGTGACGTCCGGTGGAACGGCGTTCAGCGCGGGGGAACGACCGGGGAACGGCGACGGGACGCGAAGGGGAACGGCAGGCCGCCATGGCCGACCCACTAGGGTGCGAGGCATGCCCATGGTCCCGATGGTGATCGAGCGCACGGCGCGCGGCGAGCGCGAGTACGACATCTACTCGAGGCTGCTCAACGAGCGCATCATCTTCCTCGGCCAGGCCGTGGACGACCAGGTCGCCAACCTCGTGGTCGCGCAGCTCCTGCACCTGGAGTCGGCCGACCCCGACAAGGACATCTCGATCTACATCAACTCGCCCGGCGGCTCGATCTACGCGGGCCTGGCGATCTACGACACGATGCAGTTCATCAAGCCCGACGTGTCGACGATCTGCGTCGGGATCGCGATGTCGATGGGCTCGCTGCTGCTCGCGGGCGGCGCGGAGGGCAAGCGATTCTCGCTGCCCAACAGCCGGATCCTCATCCACCAGCCGTCGGCCGGGTTCGAGGGCCAGTCCTCGGACATCGAGATCCACATGCGCGAGATCCTCAAGACCCGTGAGCGGATCGACCAGATCTACGCCCACCACACGAAGCAGCCGATCGAACGCGTCCACGACGACATGGAGCGCGACCGGTTCTTCAAGCCCGACGAGGCCGTCGAGTACGGCCTCATCGACAAGGTCATCGAGAAGCACTAGAGCCGGCGAGCGGCACCTCCAGCGGGTCGGCGGCGACCGGCGCGTCGGCCCCGATGGCCGGGCGCTCCCCGCGCGCCAGCAGCGGGCGGAAGACGACCATGATCCCCACGCCGGCGAGCACGACGCCGGCGCCGACGTACAGCGGCGAGGCGATCGAGACGTGCTCGCTGAGCTTGCCCGAGAGGAACGGCGCGATCGCGCCGCCGCCGAAGCGCATGAAGTTCGTCGCCGAGGACGCGACCGACGGGTTGCCCGTGGTCAGGCCGATGAGCAGGTTCGAGAGCAGCGCGTTGGCGACGCCGAGCACGACGCCGCAGCCGATGATCCCGGCGATCATCACGCCGCGGTCGTGGACGGCCAGGCCGATGATCGCCAGGTCGGCCGACAGCACGCACAGCGCGGCGGTCAGCGTCGGCACGATCGCGCGCCGGGCCATCAGCGCGGGCGCGACGATGATCGCCCCGAACGCGACGAGCAGGCCCCAGGCGAAGAACACGAGGCCGAGCTCGTGCACCCCGAGCCCCAGCGGGAGCGGCGTGTACGCCAGGAGCACGAAGAACCCGAAGTTGTACAGCAGCGCGACGAGCGCGCCGAGCAACACGTGGCGGTCGCCCAGCGCGCGCAGCGGCGCCGACAGCGCGATCCGCTGCTCGCGGGGCGGCGGCGGGGTCCGGTCCATGCCCCGGAGGATGCTCAGGAAGGCGAAGATCATGAGCAGCGAGACGCCGAAGAACGGGTAGCGCCAGCCGATCCCGCCCAGGATGCCGCCGACCAGCGGGCCGCTGGCGATGCCGGCGGCCAGCGCCGACTCGAAGAGGACCACGGCGACTGCGACGCCGCCGCGGGTGACGCCGATCAGCGCGGTCATGCAGGTCGAGATGAACAGCGCGATCCCGAGGCCCCAGCCGGCGCGGAAGGCGACGACCAGCACCACGCTGTTCGCCGCGCCCGCGGCCGCGGCGCAGACGACGACGAGCGACAGCCCGAGCAGCATGGTGTTCTTGACGCCGAGGCGCGAGCTGAGCCAGCCCGTGCCGAGCATCGAGACGCCGATGATCGCGAAGTAGCTGGTGAACAGCAGCTCGACCTGGCTGTTGGTGGCGTGCAGGCCCTGGGCGATGATCGGCAGGATCGGGTCGACGAGGCCGATGCCCATCGAGGCGACGACGAAGGCGGTGAGGATCGCCCAGGCGGCGGCGGGCTGCTCACGCAGGCGCGGCGTCATCGGGCGACCTCCTCGGCGTCGGTGTCGGCCTCGTGCAGGACGGCGTCGATGGCCGCCAGGGCGCGTTCGAGGATCTCGCAGTCGGCGGGGTCGAGACGCTCGAGCTCATCCGCGAGGGCCTCGGCGCGCCGCGCCGCGTGCGCCTGGAGTGCCTGGCGGCCCGCGGCGGTGATCGACAGCCGGGCCGCCCGCGCGTCGGCGGGGTCAGAACGGCGCGTGACGAGGCCGTCGCGCTCCAGGCGCTGCAGCACGCAGCTCATGGTGGGCTGGCTGACGGACTCGGCGGCGGCCAGCTCGCCGACGCGGTGCGGGCCGCTCTCGGACAGGCGGGCCAGGGTGGCGCCGGCGGTGCGGCTCAGGTCGCTGGGCGCCGACCGCGAGATGCGCCACCACAGCCGGGCGACGCGTTCCTCGAGACCGGCGGCCAGGGCTGAGCGGTCCGCGACGGGCACGGCTGGTGGGGAGAGGGGCACGCCTCATATCCATAGCAGGCCTAAGTTGTTCCTCACAAGACCGTCACAGCTCGACGCCCAGCGCCTCCCGCAACCCGGTCGCCCCGGTGGGCGTGACGCGCAGCGTCCGGCCGTTGTGGTCGGGGCGGTACATCCAGCGGCGCCGGAGCAGCTCGGCCAGCAGCGCCGCGCCCAGCGCGCCCCCGACATGCGGCCGGCGCTCGGACCAGTCGATGCACGCGCGGGCGGTGGCCCGGCGGGCGCCGAGCACGGCATCGACGTCGAGGCCGAGCGCGGACAGGCGGCGGGCGCCCGAGGGCGTGACCGTGAAGGCGCCCTCGCCGAGCTCGAGCGCCCCGGCGGCGAGCAGGCCGTCGGCGAGCGCGACGCCGGCGCGGCCGGCCAGGTGGTCGTAGCAGGAGCGCGCGGCGCGAAGGGCCTCGCCGTGGCGCCACGCGCGCAGCCCCGTGATCGGGCGCTCGGGCGCGATCACCGCGAGCGCCTCGAGCGCGTGGGCGACCTCGGGCCCCGCGAGGCGTACCTCCCGCCGGCGCCCGCTGCGCACGCACCGGACGAGGCCGCCGGCCTCGAGCCGGTCGAGGTGCTCGGTGGCCGTGGAGGGGGCGACGCCCGCGGCGACCGCGAGCTCGCGCGCGCTGTGGCGACCGCCGGAGAGCAGCGCGTCGAGCATCGCCGCGCGCGACGGCTCGGCGATCAGGCCGGCGACGGCGGCAAGATCCACATCCATGACCCCAGGGTGCCACCACGACACTTCGGCCGCGCCCGAACCTCAAGGGGGTCAGACCCCTTGAGTCGTGGACACTCAAGGTGCCTGGCACCTTGAGCGTCCACCGCTCAAGGGGTCTGACCCCCGCCGGGTGGGTAGGTGTGCCCGGGTGAACGCGCTCTCGCGCTCCGAGCGGATCGCCGTCGGCGTCGTGGCGCTGCTCACGCTGCTGGCCGGGATCGCGCACTACGCCGGCTGGGCGTCGATCCCCGCCTTCGTCCTGGCCGCCCTCGCGCTGGCCGGGCTCGCCCACGTCGTGAGCTTCTCGACCGAGCAGGTCGGCGAGCGCTTCGGCCCGGGCGTGACGGGCGTGCTGCAGTCGACCCTCGGCAACCTGCCGGAGCTGTTCGTCGTCATCTTCGCCCTGCACGCGGGTGAGGTGGTCGTGGCGCAGACGTCGATCATCGGCTCGCTGTTCGCCAACGCCCTGCTCGTCCTCGGCCTGGTCGTCGTCGTCGGCGCCCGCCAGGCCGACGGCCCCTGCATGCGCTTCCGCCCGCGGCTGCCCCAGGACACGGCGACGCTGCTGCTCGTCACCGTCTTCATCATCGTGGTGGTCGGCCAGTCGCTGAGCTCGCACGATCCCGCCAGCCACCACGTGCAGGCGATCTCGACGATCGCCGCGATCGCGCTGCTCATCGTCTACCTGGCCTGGCTGATCCCCTATCTGCGCCGCGACGCCGCCGAGGCCCGCGACGCGGAGCGGCCGGCCGCCCGCGTGCCGCTGGCGATCTCCGTCGGCCTCCTCGCCCTTGGCGGCGCGGGCGCGGCCTTCGTCTCGGACTGGTTCGTCGCCGCGCTGCGGCCGACGATCGACCAGCTCGGCGTGTCGGAGGCCTTCGCCGGCATCGTCATCGTCGCCATCGCCGGCAACGCCGTCGAGAACGTCGCCGGGCTCGTGCTCGCCCACAAGGGCCAGAGCGACCTGGCGATCAGCGTGGTCAAGAACTCCGTGGCGCAGGTCGCCGCGTTCCTGTTCCCCGCGCTCGTCCTCATCTCGCTGCTCTTCAGCCACCACCTGACGTTCGCCCTCGAGCCCGTGTACACCGGCGCGCTGCTCGTCACCGCCCTGGCCGTATGGCAGATCACCGGCGACGGCGAGGCCGCCGCGTTCGAGGGCTGGGCGCTCGTGGCGATCTACGTCGTGCTCGCCACCGTGACGATCTACGAGTGAGGAGTGACGATTGCTTTACGCAATTCGATGCTCGATGCTGCCGAGCCCGTCGATCTCGATGCGCACGACGTCGCCGGAGCCGAGGAACCGCCGCGGATCCATCGCCGATCCGACCCCCGACGGGGTGCCGGTCAGGATGAGGTCGCCGGGCTCGAGCGTGCAGGCCTCGCGCAGGAACGCGACGAGCTCGGGAACTCCGAAGATGAGGTCGGATGTGGACGAGTCCTGGCGCAGGTCGCCGTTGACCCACGTCCGCAACCCGAGGGCGTGCGGGTCGGGGACCTCGTCGGCGGTGGTGACCCAGGGCCCGTACGGGCAGGAGCCGTCGAAGCCCTTCGCGCGCGTCCACTGCGACTCGCGCCGCTGCAGGTCGCGGGCGGTGAGGTCGTCGGCCACCGCGTAGCCCGCGACCTCGCCGCCGGCCCCCATCACGACCGCCAGCTCGCCCTCGTAGTCCAGGCGGCGCACGACCGCCGGCGCGTGCACGTCGTCGAACGGCCCGGCCACGCTGGAGGGCAGCTTCAGGAACACGATCGGCGCCTCGGGCACCTGATCACCGGTCTCGGCCGCGTGGGCGGCGTAGTTCAGGCCGATGCCGAAGATCGCGCGCGGCCTCGGCACCGGGGCGAGCAGCCGCACGTCGGCGAGCGCGTGCTCCGCGCCGGCGGCGGGCGTGCGGTCACCGCTGCCCAAGCGCTGCGCGACGGTCGTGCCGTCGCCGAACGCGACGACCGCGTCGCCGCGCACCTCCCCCGCCTCCGGCGTCGTCGCGTGCGGGGCCAGGAAGGTGGCGAGCTTCATCGCCGCCGCACTCTAGTGTCGTGACTCGCCAGGGCAGCGGCGCCAGGAGGCCCCGCAGACGAGCCGGGCCTCCGAACGGGCCCTACGGCGTGGTGCGCGCGGCGCGCCGCTGCCGGCGGCGCTGGGCGGCCGCGGCGCGACGCCGATCGGCCGGGCTGGCCGTCAGCTCGGTCTCCTCACGGTGCTTCGCCCACTTCGCGCGCTCCGCGTCCGTCATCTTGCGGATGACGAGGTCGCCGGTGTCGACCTGGTCCTGGATGCGCTCGAGCTTGGCCTCGCGGGCGGCCTGATCTCGCTCACGCTGCGTCTTTGCCATACACCTAGGATACCCGGCCCAAACGCGCACTATCACGGGTGGTCGGCGGGCTGCAGCTGAGCTCAAGATCCGGTCCGCGCAGCCGATCACCCGGGACGATGAGCGTCCTTGGCAGGGGCACCGAGGAGCACGTGCGAGTGCTCGTGCCCCGCGTCGCGACCGTGGAGGCCATGGTGGTCCGCGCGGTCGACGGCGCAGCGGAGCTCGCGCTCGTCGGAACCCCGGCCGTGCCCGTCCGGTTCCTGAACCGCCGGCGCGCCACGATCGTCCCGCTGAGCGGCGACGACCGCGTCGACGGGACACTGCTGGCCGTCCCCGGCGCCGGGGGCGCGGTCCGCGACGACGTGGTGCACTTCGTGCAGCGCGTCGTCCCGTTCGCCGCGCGGCGCACGCCGGCCCGGCGAGATCACGCGCGCATCGACGTCGTCCGGCCCGTCGCGATGGTCCCCGACGGCTTCCGGGTCGGCTGGCTCAACGGCTTCACCCGGAACGTCAGCGCCGGCGGCGTGCTCGTGGCCGGTGCCGAGGCGCTCGGCGCCGGCGACCGGCTGCGCCTGCGCTTCGAGCTCGAGACCGAAGAGGACCTCATCGACCTCCTCGCCCGCGTCGTGCGCGCCGACGAGACCTGGGGCCTGCGCGGCCTGCGGCTCGAGCGCGTGCCCGAGCGTGACCGCGAGCGGCTCGTGCGCTTCGTGCTGGACCGCCAGCGGCGCGCGCTCGCCGAGCTGCGAGCGCGCGCGGTCTGACGCCTACCGGCGCTCGGCCGGCGTGTCGGTGCGCTCGGTCCGTGCGGCCCCGTCGCCGTCACCGCGGACGAAGCGACGGTGCTCGGCGTCGAGATCCTCGTCGGCCATGCCCTGCTCGTGCAGCTCGGCGCGGGCCGCGTGCGCCTCGGCCTCGGCGCGCTCGGCGCGGGCGACCTGCTCCGCGCGCTGTGCTGCGGCCATGCGCTCCTCGGCGACCTCGCGGTGGGCGCCGGCGACCTCCCGGCGACGACGCGCGACCTGGCGCTCGCGCGAGCGGGCGCGGCTGCGTGGCAGCGCCCAGGCCAGCACGGCGACG
>Ga0157379_10002335_pt1 | contig 15815 bp, 14 predicted proteins | sample S25metaG_FD_121802 | JGI IMG/M metagenome (GOLD analysis project Ga0157379, IMG submission 121802) | Switchgrass rhizosphere microbial communities from Kellogg Biological Station, Michigan, USA - S2-5 metaG | ecosystem: Host-associated > Plants > Roots > Rhizosphere > Soil | place: USA... | reverse complement strand
GGCTGATCGCGGTGACCGGCTACGGCCTCGCCGAGGATCGGGCGCGCACGAGGGCCGCCGGATTCGAGATGCACTTCGTCAAGACGGTCGACCTCGACGTGCTCGTCGGCGCGCTGCGCGCGCGCTGACGCGCGAGCGTTGCCGTAGCATGCGGCGACGACCCCGAGAGGACACGGCATGGGCAGACACTTCGGCGCGGCGGCCGCGCTCTGCATCGCCGCGATCGCGGCGACGATCAGCGGCTCGGGGCTCGACTGGCAGGACCTCGAGGCGCACTTCAAGCCGGGCGGCGTCGCGTCGTACTCGTTCGACCGCGACAACAACGTCGTCTTCAACACGTTCGACAAGCCGTTCGACGTCGTGATCATGATGGACTGCAGCCAGTGCCCGATCCATCCCGAGCTGTCGAAGCTCTTCGTCGAATCGACCGCGAAGGACAGCGAGATCGCGCGCCGCCACGGCGCCGAGCCGGTCTTCTTCATGTCGTGGCGTACGCCGACAAGCCCGATGACCGAGCAGCTCGCCGCCGCGTACCTCAAGGCCGGCGCCGCCAACCGCGCGAAGATCGTTCCCGCCGGCTACGCGTTCGCGCGCTCGATCGCGACGCACCCGGAGGTCAACCTGTACGTCGCCGACAAGCGCCACCCGACGCTCGCCGGCACGTACCTCGCGGCGTGCACGGTGCTCGCGACCGTCTACGGCGTCTCGCCGGTCGGCAACGCGTACACCGCGGGCCTGCCCGCCGACGTCGCCGCGCACCTGCAGGCGACGGCGTGGGAGACGGTTCAGTCGTTCAAGCAGCCGGTCTGAGCTCGATCATCTCTGGCGCGGCCACGGAGAACCGCATGCAACTGTTCGACAGCGCCTTCAGTCCATTCGCACGCAAGGTCCGCATGGTGCTCGAGCACAAGGGTCTCGCCTTCGATGTGCTCGACGGGCTGCTGAAGTCGAGCCACGAAGCGCTGCGAGCCGTCAACCCGCGCGTCGAAGTGCCGACGCTGATCGACGGCGACGTGACCATCGTGAACTCCGCCGACATCGTCGCCTACCTCGAACATCGCTATCCCGAGCGAGCGGTGTTCCCGGCGCAGCCGCAGGCGCGCGTCCACGCGCGCGCGTGGGAACGCGCCGCCGACTCGTTCATCGATCCGATCCTCGTCGACATCTCGTACTGGAAATGGGCCGAGCGCCCGGATGCGATGCCTGCAGGCCTGCTCGACAAGGCGCGCGACGACCTCGCGCTCGTCTACGGCGCGCTCGACCGCGAGCTCGCCGGGCGCGAGTTCGTGAGCGGCGATTTCTCGATCGCGGACATCGCACTCCTTCCGCACATCGCGAGCGCCCGCGCGATGGAGGTCGACTTCTCGCCGACCGATCATGCGAACATCGGCCGCTGGTTCAAGCTGATGCGATCGCTGCCCATCTGCGCCGCCGATCTGCGGCGCGCACGCGAGTACATGGCGTCGATGGGCTCGAGCGGAATCGAGAAGCAGAAGATCTTCTGGCGCGGCGACCGGATCGAGTGGATCCTGGCGCGCGGATTCCACGACTGGTTCCACCAGGAGATCCGCGAGGGCCGCGTCCTGTGGCCCGGCCCGGCGCTGCCGGCACCGCTCGCGTCGTCTTCGCCCGCCGGCGCCGCCAACCGAACCGACCGGTGACCGGAGGGTTGCGATGACGATCTCGCGTCGCCATGCGCTGCTCGCGCTGCCCGCCGTCGTCGGCACGGCGTTGGCGCAGCCCGGTGCCATCGGGACCGGCGAAGCGCATCGGCGTGCTCTACGGCGGCTCGGCAGCGGACCTCCAGTCGCTGATCGACGAGCTGAACGACGCCTTGTCGGCGCTCGGCTGGAAGCCCGGCAGCACTCTGGTCGTGGACGGCATGCACTCCGACGGCAACGGCGAGCGCCTGCCCGCGCTCGCGGACGAGCTGGTGCGCAGGAAAGTCGACGTCATCGTGACCGGCACCGCGTCGACGACGTTGGCGGCTGCGCGGGCGACGACGGCGATCCCCATCGTCTTTCTTGCCGTGCACTATCCCGTCGAGCAAGGGCTCGTGCGCTCGTACGCGTGGCCGGGGACGAATGTCACCGGGCCGTCGCTCTACCCCGGGCTCGAGCTCCTGATCAAGCCGCTCGACTTCGTGCGCGAGATCGCCCCCGCCGCGAAGAGACTCGCGCTGGTCTCGCCGGCCGAGTTCATCGACATTCCGACCGTGGCGGGAACGCACCGGACATTCGTCCGATCGCCAGCGACGCGGCGAGGAGGCTGGGCTTCGACGTGCGGTTCCACCTGATGCCCAAGCGCGACGAGCTCGACATGTTGTTCCGGGAGATCGTCGCCGGCCGCGCGGAGGTGCTGTTCGGCGGCATCAGCGGCTCGCCGAAACCGATGATCGACTTCGCGCTGCGCGAACGGCTGCCTGCCGTCCGTCCGATGCGCTACTTCGTCGAGGCCGGCGGCCTGATGTCGTACGGCGTGAGCCAGGCCGAGGCTCAGCGCGCCCCGGTGCATGCCGCCCGCTACGTCGACCGCATCCTGCGCGGCACGCCCCCGGCCGAGCTGGCCGTCGAACAGCCGAGCCGGTTCGAGCTGACGCTCAACCTCAAGACCGCGAAGGCGATCGGCCTGGCGTTCCCGCAAAGCGTGGTCCTGCGCGCCGACGCCGTGATCGGCTGAAGGACTCCAGGCAGCTGCCATGGAACGCATCGATGCGGTCGTCGTCGGCGCCGGCGTCGTCGGCCTCGCGTGCGCGCGCGCGCTCGCGCTCGCCGGGCACGAGACGATCGTCGTCGAGGCGAGCGACGGCATCGGCAACGGCACGAGCTCGCGCAACAGCGAGGTGATCCACGCGGGCCTCTACGACGCGCCGGGCTCGCTGAAGGCGACGCTCTGCGTCGCCGGGCGGCGGCTGCTCTATCCGTACTGCGAGACGCACGGCGTCGGCCACCGGCGCTGCGGCAAGCTCGTCGTCGCTGGGAGCGCGGCGCAGGTCGAAGCGCTGCGCGCGATCGAAGCGCGCGCGATCGCCAACGGCGTCGAGGGCCTGCGCTGGCTCGGCGGCGCCGACGCGCGCGCGCTCGAGCCGGCGCTGAACGCCGAGGCGGCGCTGCTGTCGACCGTCACCGGCATCATCGACAGCCACTCGCTCATGCTCGCCTACCTCGGCGATCTCGAGCACGCGGGCGGCACGCTCGTCGTCCGCTCGCCGGTCGAAGGCGCGACTGTGACGGGCGAAGGCCTCGTGGTGCGCGTCGGCGGCGCCCAGCCGATCGAGCTGCGCGCGCGCTCGGTGGTCAACTGCGCGGGACTCTTCGCGCAATCGCTGGCGCGCCGCATCGAAGGCCTCGACGCCGGCACGATCCCGCGCGAGCGCTTCGCCAAGGGCAACTACGTCGCGCTCGCCGGACGGTCGCCGTTCTCGCACCTCATCTATCCGGTGCCCGAGCCCGGCGGCCTGGGCGTTCATCTGACGCTCGACCTCGCCGGCCAGGCGCGTTTCGGTCCCGACGTCGAGTGGCTGCGTGCCGACACCGCGCCCGACGCGATCGACTACGCCGTCGATCCGGCGCGCGGCGAGCTGTTCGTGCAGGCGATCCGCCGCTGGTGGCCGGGGCTGCCCGAGGGCGCGCTCGCACCCGCGTACAGCGGCGTGCGGCCGAAGCTGCAAGGTCCTGGCGAGCCGGTGCGCGACTTCGTCTTGCAAGGACCCGACGCGCACGGCGTCGCCGGGCTCGTCAACCTCTACGGCATCGAGTCGCCCGGCCTCACCGCGAGCCTCGCGATCGCCGCCGAGGTCGCGCGGCTGCTCGGCGTCGCGCGCTGACGCGGCGCACCGCGCCGCGGCGCGCTACGGCAGGTTGACGCCGCGCGGATCGGTGCTCGTCGCGCCGAAGCGGTTGCCGCTGCCTTCGCTGCTGCTGCTGCCGGTGCCGCCCCCGCCGGCGTCGCCGCCGCTCATCGTCGTGCCGCCGCCCACGGTGCCGCGCCAGGCGCCGGTCTCGCGCTGCCGCAGCTGGATGAAATCGGCGAAGCGATGGAGGTTCCCGCTCAGCTCGGCGCGGACGACGCCGAGCGCGTCGCCGACCTTCTCGGCGATCCCCGGCGCGCGGTACGACATGCGCAGGGTGATGCGCGTGCGGTGGTCGGTGACGCGGTCGAAGGTGACGGCGCCGGAGTTCGGCGGCCCGCTCGTGCTGCGCCACGAGATGCGGCGGTCGGGGATCTGCGTCGTGATCTCGGAATCCCACTCGACCGGCTTGCCGGCGATCGTGGCGCGCCAGTGCAGGTGCGTGTCGTCGATCTGCCGGACGTCCTCGACGTCCTTCATGAAGTTCGGGAACTCCTCGAACTGCGTCCACTGGTTGTAGGCGGTGCTGATCGGCACGTCGACCTCGATCGAGTCCTGCACGAACGAGAGCTCGCCCGTGCCGCGCCCCATGCTCGGGCCCATCGTCTTCTTCAGCCAGTAGCCGCCCGCGGCGAGCGCGGCGACGGTCGCGAGTCTTCGCAGCAACATGTCTCAGCTCCTTGAGGATCCGGCCCCGGCGGGCCGATCGTCTTTTTGGCATACGCCGTGCCGGCGGCCGCCGGCAGCGCGCGACGACGCGAACGCCGATGTTGCCCATCCGCGCTCGGCATCGGTGACGTGGGGCGTCGCGCGCACGAAGGCGGCGAAGGCCGCGTTGGTGACCGCCGTCGCTCCGATGCGAAACGCGTCGAGCGTCACCGGCCGCGCCGACCCTTCGCCGTCGCCGGCAACGGCGTCGTCGTTGCCCATCGTGAACGCGCACACGCGCGAGCGTGTACCCCGCGTTTGCAGGGGTCGCTGCGATCTTTCGATCTGGACGCGCTGTGCGGCCGTGCTTATGCTGGTCCCCAGAGGCCGCGTCCAGCGGCCCGGGGAGGCGGCGATGAAGGTGCTCCGGAGGCTCGCCCCAGCGCTCGGCCTGCTCGTCGGTCTCGCCGCTTCGCCGGGAGCGGACGCCGCGCCCACCGCGTACACGACCAAGGCATCGTTCGACGCCGCGATCGCCGGCTTCGGCGACGTGCAGACGGTGACGTTCGAGGGCAACGCCGCCGGCGACATGTTCCCGTCCGGCACCGGCACCGGCGGACTGAGCTTCGTCTACACGATCGCGGGCCCCTCGACGCTGCGCGTCGGCAACACGTTCGGGACGACGTCGGGGACGAACTACCTCGGCCTCGACAACCCGGACACCGCGTTCTATCTCGGCGACAGCTTCGAGATCGACTTCCACCGCACCGTGCACGCGGTCGGCCTGTACGTGATCGCCGGCAGCGACGCGCAGGCCGGCGACGTCGAGCTCACCGCGGGCGGCGGCGTGGTCTTCAACAGCGCGCTGGCCGACGTCCTCGTCAGCGACGGCCAAGCGTTCTACCTCGGTCTGGTCGAGAGCGATCCCGGGCTCGGCTTCACGTCGGCCACCGTGCAGATGGTGTTCACGCCGGGCGCGTTCCTCGCGGTCACGGTCGACGACATCACGAGTGCGGTCATCGCGGTCCCCGAGCCCGAGAGCTGGGCGCTGCTCGCCGCCGGCCTCGGCGCGCTCGCGCTGCGGCGCAAACGCAGGCACTGATCCCGCTGCGCCGGCAATGCGCCCGCGCGCGCATCGCCGGCACCGCCGATTCCCCCACCGGCAGCCGCGGCGCTGCCTTCTTCAGGAGCTGCCATGCATCGTTTCCCGAAGTCTCGCCTTGCCTGCAGCGCGGTCGCCGCGCTCGCGCTCTCCGGATGGCACGCGACCGCGTCGGCGCAGGCCAGCGATCCGTACATCGGCCAGATCATGTGCGCGGCGTTCAACTTCGCGCCCAAGGGCTGGGCCGAGCTGAACGGCCAGCTCCTGGCGATCAGCCAGAACACCGCGCTCTTCGCGCTGCTCGGAACGAACTACGGCGGCAACGGGGTGACCACGTTCGGGCTGCCCGACATGCGCGGCCGCGTGCTCCTGAGCGACGGGACCGGGCCCGGCCTCACGACGCGCAGCGTCGGCGAAAGCGCAGGCGCCGAGCAGGTCACGCTGAACAACGCGCAGCTGCCGGCGCACACGCATACGGTGACGCCGCTCGGCAGCCCGGCCGACGCGACGCTGGTCTCGCCTGCCAACGGCGTCCCGGCGACGAAGGCACGGACGACGCTCTACGCGCCCGGTCCCGGCTCGATCGCGATGTCGCCCGTCCTGACGTCTCCGGCGGGCAGCAACTCGCCGGTGCCCGTGATGCAGCCGTACCTCGTCGTGAAGTGCTTCATCGCGGTCCAGGGAGTCTTCCCGTCGCGCAACTGAAGCGCCCCCGTCCGTCGCACCCAGACGCAGTCCGTCGTCCCTGCGCGCCGGGCGTCGCAAGGCTCGAGCGCGCGCCGACCGCCAACGGCAGAATCGCGACCGCGCCGCGACCGGCGCGCCCGCCATCCGCGGGCACCGCCGTCGCCGCACACGACGGAGCGACCACATGCGACTCGAGATCCGCGATCTCGCCAAGACCTACCCCAACGGCGTCCGCGCGCTCGACCGCGTGTCGCTCACGATCCCCACCGGCATGTTCGGGCTGCTCGGCCCGAACGGCGCCGGCAAGTCGACGCTGATGCGCACGCTCGCGACGCTGCAGGAGGCCGACGCCGGCAGCGCGAAGCTGGTCGGCGTCAACGGCAGCAACGCCGGGATCGACGTGCTGCGCGACAAGGACGCCGTGCGCCGCCTGCTCGGCTACCTGCCGCAGGACTTCGGCGTCTACCCGCGCGTCACCGCCGAGGACCTGCTCGACCACTTCGCGCGCCTGAAGGGCCTCGTCGATGCGAAGGAGCGGCGCGAGACCGTGCAGGCGCTGCTCCACCGCGTCAACCTCCACGCCGTGCGCAAGCAGCGCCTCGGCGGCTTCTCCGGCGGCATGCGGCAGCGCTTCGGCATCGCGCAGGCGCTGCTCTGCGACCCGCGCCTGGTCATCGTCGACGAGCCGACCGCCGGCCTCGACCCCGAGGAGCGCGTCCGCTTCCACAACCTGCTCGCCGACATCTCCGCCGACGTGATCGTCATCCTCTCGACGCACATCGTCAGCGACGTCGCCGACCTCTGCAACCACCTCGCGGTGATCGACGCCGGCCGCGTCCTCGTCGCCGGCGAGCCTGACCTGCTCGTCGAGCAGCTGCGCGGCCGCATCTGGCGCAAGGCGGTCGGCAAGGGCGAGGTGGAGACGATGAAGACGCGCGTGCGGCTCGTCTCGACGCGCCTGCAGGCGGGGCAGACCGTCGTGCGCGCGTACGGCGACGGCGCGGCGCCTGAGCCGGGCTTCGAGCCAGTGGAGCCCGAGCTCGAGGACGTCTACTTCTGCAGCATCGCCGGCCACGTCGGCGAGGCGGTCGACGTCGCCGCGGCGGCCTGAGCCATGCGCTCCGCGTTCTGGACGATCGCGAAGTTCGACTTCGTGCGCCGCCTGAAGGCGACGTCGACGTGGGTCTACCTCGTCCTCTACGCCGCCATCGCCGGCCTGTGGATGGCGGCGGCGGGCGGCGCGCTCTCGAACGCGGCGATCAGCTTCGGCGGCGACAAGATCCTCATCAACGGCACGAGCGCGCTCGCAGTCACGATCGGCATCCTCGGCTTCATCGGCATCACCGTGATCGGCTCGGTCTCGGGCCGCGCGGTGCAACAGGACTTCGAGGCCGGCATCCACCCGTTCTTCTTCACGGCCCCGATCACCAAGCGCGACTACTTCTTCGGCCGCCTCGTCGGCGCGTGGGCGACGCTGCTGATGATCTTCGTCGGCGTCTCGATCGGCATCGTGATCGGCACGCACTGGCCGGGCGTCGACGCAGCGCGCGTGGCGGCGTCGCCGTCGTGGCAGAGCTTCGTGCGGCCGTACCTCATCGTGCTGATCCCGAACGTGCTCTGGCTCGGCGGGTGCTTCTTCGTCCTCGCGGCGCTGACGCGGCAGATGGCGCCGGTCTACGTCGCCGGCGTGATCGCGCTGGTCGGCTATCTCTTCGCCGTCAACCTGCTCGGCGACATGGACAACAAGACGCTCGCCGCGCTCGTCGACCCGTCGGGCGTCAACGCCGTCGACGTGTTCACGCGCTACTGGAGCGTCGCGCAGAAGAACGACGAGCAGATCCCGTTCGCCGGCGTCATCGTCTGGAACCGGCTGATCTGGATCGCCATCGGCATCGTCGTGACGCTCGCGGGTTACCGCGCGTTCCGGATGGAGTCGGTCGCGCCGACGCTGCGGCGGCGCGGTAGGAAGAACGTCGTCGAGGACGTCGAAGGCGCCGCGGTCGGCACCGCCGCGGCGCACGGCGCGGCGCTGCCGGCCGCCAGGCCCGACCGCAGCGCCGCCGCGTACGCGCGCATGCTGCCGGGCCTGGCGCGCCTCTACCTCGGCGAGATCCTGAAGAGCCCGCGGTTCCTGACGATCGTCCTCGGCGGCGTGCTCCTCGTCGCCGGCAACGCGTCGACGCTCGGCTCGATCTACGGCACCAACACGTATCCGCTGACGTACAAGGTGCTCGACGTCGTCGCCGGGCTCTTCAACGTCTTCGTGCTGATCGTGACGGCGATCTACACCGGCGAGCTCGTCTGGCGCGAGCGCGACGCGCGCATGGACGACATCGCCGACAGCATGCCGGCGCCGACCTGGCTCGCGTTCCTCGCCAAGTTCGCGACCGTCGTCGTGCTGCAGGTCGTGCTGCTCGCCGTCGTCATGCTGTGCAGCATTGCGGTGCAGCTGCTGCACGGCTACACGAAGCTCGAGCTCGGCCAGTACCTGTTCCAGCTCTTCGTGCTGCAGCTCTCGGGCAACGTCCTGATCGCGGTGCTCGCGTTCGCGGTGCACACGCTGATCGACAACAAGTACATCGGCCACTTCCTCGTCGGCATCGTCTTTCTCGTCTTCATCCAGCTGCCGTCGTTCGGCTTCGAGGACCGCCTCTACCTGTACGCGAGCGCACCGGGCCTCCTGTACAGCGACCTGAACGGCTGGGGCCACTTCCTGCCGGCGTTCTTCTGGTTCAGGCTCTACTGGCTGGCGTTCGCGACGCTCCTGATGGTGCTCTCGTACGCGCTCTGGGTGCGCGGCCGCGAGCTGCGCGTGCCGGCACGGCTCGCCACCGCGGCGGCGCGGATGCGCACGCCGGCGTGGGCGGTCGCCGGCGTCGCCGCGGCCGTGTTCGTCGCGACCGGCGCCTGGATCTGGCACAACACGCACGTCGTCAATCCGTTCGTCGGCAGGCAGGAAGGGCGGCGGCTGCAGGTCGAGTACGAGAAGCGCTACAAGCAGTTCGCCGGCGCGCCGCAGCCGAAGATCACCGCGGTCGACGTCAGCGTCGACCTCCATCCCGAGCGCCAGCTCGCGCGCATCGCGGGGACGCTCGCGATCGCGAACAAGAGCGACGGCCCGATCCGCGACGTCTACGTGATCTACCCGCGCCGCGCGCGCGCGAAGACGATCGCATTCGGCGTCCCAGCGAAGCTCGCCGACGAGGCGCCGGAGATGCGCTGGCACCGCTACGTCCTCGAGCGGCCGCTCGCCCCCGGCGCGGCGACTGACTTCCGCTTCGACCTCGAGTACGGCGCGCAGGGCTTCGGCAACGAAGGCGCCGACGCGGTCGTGCTCGGCAACGGCACGTTCCTCAACCCGGGGCTGACGCCCGAGACGACGCTGATCCCGGGCTTCGGCTACGCCGAGGACGGCGAGCTCGCGTCGGACCGCGACCGCAAGGAGTTCGGCCTCGCGCCGAAGCCGCGCATGCATGACCTCGACGACAAGCGGCAGGTGCTGCAGAACGCGCTGACCCGCGATGCCGACTTCGTCGACTACCGGGCGCACTTCTGCACCTCGGCCGACCAGCTGCCGGTGACCTCGGGCTACGTCGTCAAGGACGTGACCGAGAACGGCCGCCGCTGCATCGACTACAGGATGGACTCGAAGATGGCCGACATCTACTCGTTCGTCTCGGCGCGCTATGGGGTGAGGAAGGACGTCTGGCACGGCCCGCAAGGCGATGTCGCGATCGAGATCGACTACCACCGCGGCCACGAATACAACCTCGACCGCATGGTCGCGGGCGTGCAGGACGCGCTCGCGTACTTCACCGCGCACTACGGGCCGTACCAGCACAAGATCGTGCGCATCGTCGAGTTCCCGCGTTTCTCGCGCGGCGGCGGCTTTGCCGAGTCGTTCCCGAACACGGTGCCGTTCAACGAGGCGCTCGGCTTCACCGCCAAGGTCGACGACAAGGACCCGAACGACATCGACTACCCGTACTCGGTCACCGCGCACGAGGTCGCGCACCAGTGGTGGGCGCACCAGGAGGTGCCGGCCAACGTGCAGGGTGCCGAGTTCGTCACCGAGAGCCTGTCCGAATACGGCGCGCTGATGGTGCTCAAGACCCGGTACGGCGACGCCAAGATGCACCGCTTCCTCAAGTACGAGCTCGACGGCTACCTGCGCGGCCGCGGCTTCGAGAGCAAGCAGGAGCAGCCGCTCGTGCGCGCCGACGGCGCCCCGTACGTGCACTACCAGAAGGGGTCGCTCGCGCTCTACGCGCTGCAGGACGCGATCGGCGAGAAGGCGATGGACGACGCGATCTCGACGTTTCTGAAGAAGTGGAGGTTCGTCGGCCCGCCGTACGCCCGCTCGGTCGACCTGATCGCCGAGCTCCGCCGCGTCACGCCGCCGGAGCTGCAGCCGCTGATCACCGATCTCTTCGAAACGATCACGCTCTACGACGTGCGCGCGGTGAGCGCGGCGGCGAAGAAGCAGGACGATGGCAGCGACGCGATCGAGCTCGTGCTGTCGGCGCGCAAGATCCGCGCCGACGGCAGCGGCAAGGAGACCGACGTGCCGTTCGACGGCGTCGTCGACATCGGTGCGCTCGACGCGAAGGGCAACGTCGTCGCGATCGAGAAGCGGCGGGTGAAGTCGGGCGAGAACCGGATCACGCTCGCGGTGCAGAAGGCCGGCGCGGCGACGCGCGCGGGGATCGATCCGCTCAGCAAGCTGATCGACCGCGACGACAAGGACAACACCGTCGCCGTGACGCGCTGAGCCCGGCAGGACCGCGTGCGCGATACTGATGCCGTGTCCACTCCTTCTTCGCCACCATGAGTCCGATCAAGCTCGTGGCCATCGTCCTCATCGTCGCCGGCGCGCTGATGCTCGGCTACGGAAGCTTCTCCTACACGAAGGACGAGACCGCACTGAAGGTCGGTCCTCTCGAGCTCGCCGTCAAGGAGAAGAAGACCGTCAACTTCCCCGTCTGGGTCGGCGTCGGCGCGATCGTGGTGGGCGGGCTGCTTCTCGTGCTGGGCGGGAAGCGCTAGACGCTGGCCGAACGTCCGAACGGTCAGTCGGCGACCGGCGCCACCGCGCCCTGCGCTTGCGCGCGCGGCCTCGTCGCGACGACGAAGACCGCGAACCCGACGATCGTCGCCGCCGGCAACAGCAGCTCGCCATAGAGCATCGCGACGGTGCCGAAGCGGTCGTGGACCCAGCCGTCGAAGCTCGTCATGACGGCCAGCGGGACGTTGGCGACGGCCGACATCAGGTTGAAGTTCGTCGCCGCCGATCGCTGCCCGATCGCGTCCAGCACGATCGCCGAATAGGCGGCGAAGCCGCAGCCGACGGCGGCCGAATAGGCGAGCGTGAAGACGGCGAACGCCGCCGGCGTGCGCGGCCACCACGCCATCCCGACGCACACCGCGCCGGCGACGAGACCGAACACGCAGTACGCGCGGCCCGCGCTCATGCGGTCGCAGAGGTAGCCGCCAACCAGCGCGCCTGCCGCCGCTGCGAGGCCGCCGACGATGCCGTTCACGACCGCGACGAGATCGGCGCCCGCGCCCCATTCCCCTGCGATCGCCGACCACGGCGCGGCGCCGGACGCGATCGGCAGCACCATCAGGATGAGCGCCAGAATTCCGACCCGCGAGCGCGCCACCTCCCAGACGTCGCGCACGACGCCTCGCAGCGCGTCGAGGTAGCGCGGGACCGAGCGGGTCCTGCGCGCCGCCGGAACGAAGCGCACGCAGCCCCAGCAGACGAGGCAGATCGCAGCGAGCGCCGCGCCCGACACCCACGGCTGCGAGAAGTGCTCCGCGAGCAGCAGCCCGAGCCCGCCGCCGACGCCGCTGCCGCCGACGTTGCCGGCCTGCGCCCAGCCGCTCGCGCGGCCGCGCATCTCCGCCGGCACGCACTGCGCCAGGAAGATCTCGGAGGACATGCTGACCAGGGTCGATGCCGCCGACGAGACGAGCGCCAGCACGGTGATCGCAGGCACGCTGCGCGCCGTCGCCGGCAGCACGCTCATGGCGAGCATGGTCGCGCCGATCCCGGCCGCGCCGAGGCCGTACCAGAGCTTGGGGTTGCCGACCGTGTCGACGACCGGCGCCCACAACACCTTCCACGTCTGCACCCAAAGCGTGCCGGCGATGATGGTCGTGATCTCGAGCGTGCTCAGGCCCGAGCGGGCGAGCAGGAAGGCGAGCGTGACGCCGACGTAGCCGCTGCTGATGCCGAACGGCGCGAAGAGCGGCAGGAAGATCGCCGTGCGGCGGATCGTGGCGTGCGGCGCCGGTGCCGCGACGGCGTCGGTTGCGGTGTCCGTCGGCGCGGTCATGCGGATGTCGCGCGAACCGACGTCTCGCGCCGCAAACGCCCGCGCGCCGCCTAGCCGGCGGAGCGTTCCGCAGCCTGCGGGAACGCGAGCCGCGTGCCGAGCAGAACGGAGCCGACGGTGAGGAAGATCATCAGCGCGAGCATCGGCGCCGACGAGGCGGACGCTCCCATCGCGAGCCCGAGCACGGCGGAGATCGCGGCGAGGATCGCGCCGGCCTTGTAGTCTGCTCGCCGCGCGATGCGCTCGCAGACGTAGCCGCCGAGCACCGAGCACAGCACGCCGACGGCGAGGAACGTCGCCGACATCAGCGGATCGGCATCGGCGCGCGCCAGCGCCGCCTCGATCTCCTGCTGGCTGTGGCCGGCGACGCCGAGCGCGATGCCCCAGCCGACGCTCGCGACGACGCCGAACAGCATGGTGCTGACGAGGTCGACGACGAGGCCGGCGATGACGCCCTTGACGGTCGAGCCCTTGCCGCGGCCGGGATCCTGGACGCGGGCGGAGGGAGGCTTGAAGCGATCTTCGGACATCGTGCGCCGCCGACGATCGTCGCGGCCGCGCCATTGTGGCCGACCACGGGCCTCTGCTCTCCGGCTCGGCGCGATCCGCGCGCTGCGGCGGCGGATCGCGCCGCCCGTCACGGCGAGCGAATCACGAGGTCGTTGCGCTGGCGGTGACCCGCCACACCGTGTTGCCGACGTCGTCCGCGACGATCAGCGCGCCGGTCTTGTCGACCGCGACGCCCACCGGCCGCCCCCGCGCCCCGTCGCCCTTGAGGAAGTCGGTGACGAAGTCGATCGGCTGGCCGACCGGCTTGCCGTTCTCGAACTTGACGAACACGACCTTGTAGCCGTTGCGCTCGGGCCGGTTCCAGCTGCCGTGCTCGCCGATGAAGGCGCCGCCCTTGAACTGCGCCGGGAACGATGCCCCGGTGTAGAACGCGAGGCCGAGCGGGGCGACGTGCGAGCTCAGGCCGTAGTCGGGCTTGATCGCCGCCTTGACGAGGTCGGGCCGCTGCGGCCGCACGCGCTCGTCGACGTTCTGTCCCCAGTAGCTGTACGGCCAGCCGTAGAAGGCGCCGCGCTTCACCGAGGTCATGTAGTCGGGAACGAGATCGGGGCCGAGCTCGTCGCGCTCGTTGACGACGGTCCAGAGCACGTCGCTGCCCGGATAGAACGTCAGCCCGTTGGGGTTGCGCAGGCCGTGCGCGAAGACGTTGAAGGCGCCGGTCCTGGGATCGACTTCGAGGATGTCGGCGCGGTTGAGCTCCGCGCCGGTGCCGCGCTCGAGGATGTTGCTGTTCGAGCCGACGCCGACGTAGAGCTTCGAGCCGTCGGGGCTCGCCGCCAGGCTCTTCGTCCAGTGGTGGTTGATGGCTCCGGCCGGCAGGTCGGTCACCTTGGTCGCGTCGCCGACCTTGGTGTCGCCGACCCTGAACGGAAAGCGCAGGATCGCGTCGGTGTCGGCGACGTAGAGCTGGTCGCCGACGAGCGCGATGCCGAACGGCGCGTTGAGACCGTCGACGAGGACGCTCTGCGAATCCGGCCTGCCGTCGCCGTCGCTGTCGCGCAGCAGCAGGATGCGGTTGCTCGGCTTGTCGCCGCCGCCGTGCGCCTTGGCCTCGATCCAGTCCATGACCTTGCGCTTGGGCCGCTCGAGCGGCTCCTTGCCGTCCTTCTTCGACTCGACGACGAGCAGGTCGCCGTTGGCGAGCGGCAGGACGTTGCGCGGGCTCGAGAGGCCGGTCGCGATCGCCTCGATCTTGAAGCCCTGCGGCACGGTCGGCGTCTCGCCGGTCTGCCAGCCGACGACCTTGGAGACGTTCATTGGTGGCAGCAGCGCGCGCGACGGCTCGGGAAGCTGCGGGTCGGGCCCGTACTGGGTCGACTTGTCGAAGTTGTCGTGGCCGCTCTGGCAGGCACCGAGCGCGACGCAGGCGGCGACGGCGATGACGGTGGTGCGCGCGTTCATGGCAGGACCTCCACGTGGCGGTGCACGACCCACGTGACGGGAACCGTGAAGAGCGTCGCGACCGCGGCGAGCGCGAGGAGCGTGCCGAGGATCGAGAGCATCATCCCGGTCGGCACGACCGCGGTCCAGCCGTCGCGCGTGTGGATGAACATGCTGAACAGCTCGACGACGAGCGCGAGGAAGAAGAGGACGAGGTGCGCCCATCCGACCGCGCCGGTGCGGATCGCGCGGCTGGCGGCGAACTCGACGATCAGCACGATCGCCGCGAGCACGCCGAACGCGAGGCCGGCGGCGATCAGCCACTCGGAGAAGTTCAGCCACATGATGTTGGCGCTCTTCGCGTAAGCGATGTCCGTGAGGAGCGCCGCGACGAACAGGACGACCGGAATCGGGAAGAGCAGCAGGTAGATCGGGGCGGCCACTCGCGCGACGCCGCTTTCCCTGCGCGTGTTGAGCTCTGCCATGGGGGAGCCTCCGCACTGGTGAACGCTGTGCAGCGGACGCGGCATATCCCGTGCCCGCCGCGGCGAGGCAGCGTCAGGCGAGCGTCAGGCGTTCACTCGAACGGCGGCTCGTCCCACCACGGAAAGAACGGCGGCATGTCGGTCGAGACGCGGTCGGGGAAGACGGCCGGCCGCTTGGCGAGGAACGCGCCGACGCCCTCGCGCACGTCGGCCGACTGCCCGCGCGACTGGATCGCGCGGCTGTCGATCCGGTGCGCAACCATCGGGTGCGGCGCCGCCGAGAGTCGCCAGAGCATCTGCCGCGTGAGCGCGACCGAGACCGGCGCGGCGTTGTCGGCGATCTCGCGCGCGAGGGCGCGTGCTGCGGTCAGCAACTCGTCAGGCTCGTGGAGCGATCGCACGAGCCCTCGCGCGAGCGCTTCGTCGGCATCGAAGACGCGCCCGGTCATGCACCACTCGAGCGCCGTCTGCATGCCGACGAGCCGCGGCAGGAACCAAGACGACGCCGCTTCCATCGTGATGCCGCGGCGCGCGAAGACGAAGCCGAAGCGCGCGCTCGTCGACGCCAGGCGGACGTCCATCGGCAACTGGATCGTCGCGCCGATGCCGACCGCGGCGCCGTTGATCGCGCCGATCACGGGCTTGAGGCTCTGGTAGATGCGCAGCGTGTTGGTGCCGCCGCCGTCGCGGTAGACGCCTTCGGCGCCGCGGAGCTTTTCGAGGTACCGCTGGTGCTGCGGTGCCTCGCGGTC
>Ga0157379_10002330_pt1 | contig 15820 bp, 14 predicted proteins | sample S25metaG_FD_121802 | JGI IMG/M metagenome (GOLD analysis project Ga0157379, IMG submission 121802) | Switchgrass rhizosphere microbial communities from Kellogg Biological Station, Michigan, USA - S2-5 metaG | ecosystem: Host-associated > Plants > Roots > Rhizosphere > Soil | place: USA... | reverse complement strand
CGCGCTGGAGCGCCGCTTCCAGAAGGTGATCGTCGACGAGCCGTCGGTCGAGTCGACCATCGCGATCCTGCGCGGCTTGCAGGAGCGCTACGAGATCCACCACGGCGTCGACATCACCGACCCCGCGATCGTCGCGGCCGCCGAGCTTTCGCATCGCTACATTACCGACCGCTTCCTCCCCGACAAGGCGATCGACCTCATCGACGAGGCCGCGGCGAAGGTCAAGATGGAAATCGACTCGAAACCCGAGGCGATGGACAAGATCGACCGCCGCGTGATCCAGCTCAAGATCGAGCGCGAAGCCGTCAAGAAGGAGAAGGACGAGGGCTCGAAGAAGCGCCTCGCGGCGATCGAGGACGAGATCAAGCGCCTCGAGCGCGAGTACGCGGACCTCGACGAGGTGTGGCAGGCGGAGAAGGCGCAGGTCGCCGGCAGCCAGCACATCAAGGAGGCGATCGACCGGATCAAGGTCGAGATGGAGGAGGCGCGGCGCAAGGGCGACTGGCAGAAGATGTCCGAGCTGCAGTACGGCAAGCTGCCGCAGCTCGAGGAGCAGCTGAAGAAGACGGACAAGAAACTGTCGGCCGACGAGGCAAGGAAGCCGCAGCTCCTGCGCACGCAGGTCGGCGCCGAAGAGATCGCCGAGGTCGTGTCGCGCGCGACGGGCATTCCCGTCTCCAAGATGCTGCAGGGCGAGCGCGACAAGCTGCTGCATATGGAAGACAAGCTGCACGAGCGCGTCGTGGGCCAGGACGAGGCCGTTCGCCTGGTCTCGGACGCGATTCGCCGCTCGCGCTCGGGCCTGTCCGATCCGAACCGGCCGTACGGCTCGTTCCTGTTCCTCGGGCCCACCGGCGTCGGCAAGACGGAGCTCTGCAAGGCGCTCGCGACGTTCCTGTTCGACACCGAGCACGCGATGGTGCGCATCGACATGTCCGAGTTCATGGAAAAGCATTCGGTCGCGCGGCTGATCGGCGCGCCGCCGGGCTACGTCGGTTACGAAGAGGGCGGGTACCTGACCGAGCTCGTGCGCCGCAAGCCGTACTCGGTGATCCTGCTGGACGAGATCGAGAAAGCCCACCCGGACGTCTTCAATGTATTGCTGCAAGTGCTGGACGACGGCCGCATGACCGACGGCCAGGGTCGCACGGTGGATTTCAAGAACACGGTGATCGTGATGACGTCGAATCTCGGCTCGCACAAGATCCAGCAGCTGACCGACGAGGGCTCCGACCCGGGCGTGATCAAGATCGCCGTGATGGCCGAGGTGAAGAACCACTTCCGGCCCGAGTTCGTGAACCGCATCGACGAGATCGTCGTGTTCCAGCCGCTCGGCGAAGCGCAGATCGCGTCGATCGCGAAGATCCAGCTGAAGCAGCTCGAGGCGCGCCTCGCGAAGCTCGAGATCAGGATGACGGTGACCGACGGGGCACTGAAGGCGGTGGCGGCAGCGGGATTCGATCCGGTCTACGGCGCGCGGCCGCTGAAGCGCGCAATCCAGCAGCAGATCGAGAATCCGCTGGCGCGCGATATCCTCGCCGGCAAGTACGTCGCCGGCGACACTGTCAAGGTGACCGCGTCGGGCGGCGAGGTGGCCTTCGCGAAGGGCTGACCGGCGGTGCCGCCCTTGTCGCGGTCCCGCTAGACGCCAGCGTCCTTGCGCCGACGGCGAGCTCGTAGTCGGCGAACTCGCGCTGTGCCAAGGCGCCGACGGTGGCCGAACGGCCGTCCTCGACTGCACTGGCATCCGGATCGGGCGCGGCGGTCGACACGGGGGCGACGGGGCGAGCGGCCACCGGGTTCGAGAAGTCGGAATCCACGATACCGCAGTAGCGGCGGGCCCCCGCCAACACTTGAGCCGCAGCAGCGGCTACGGCCGGTCGCCGCGATGTCCGGCGGGCGACGGCGGGGACGGCGGTCCCCGCCCGGCGAGCGTCGCGCCGCTGTCCCCGACGATGCTGAACAGGACGCTCGTCGTCCACCCGAAGGCGAACACGCCCGACATCGCCATCATCGGCGCCAGGATCCGCCATTGCGCCGGCAGCGTAGTCTCGCCATAGCCCAGCGTCGTGTACGTCACTGCGACGTAGTAGTACGCATCGCGGAACGTGCCCAGCGCACCGGTGACGACGAGCGCCCCGGCCCACAGCAGGACCTCGACCACGTGCGTCAGCAGCATCAGCAGGATGAGGAAGCTGAACGCGACTTCGCGCCGCCAATGGAGCGGCGGCAGGCGCCGGTAGTTGAGGTTGCGGCGCTGGATCCAGAACATGCCGACGCCGTGGATCATCAGCGACACGATGAGCGCGCCCGCACCGAGCACGATCTCCCACACCGGCAACAGCTTGTCCATCGGCAGTCCGCGTCGCTTCCTGCGCGGCATTGTGCCACGGTCATCCAGGGCGGTGGCGCGTGCGCTAGCGCGGCGGGTCGAGCGACTTCACCAGCGCAAGCACGTCGCGAAACGCGGCATCGTTGCCGTCGCGCGTCCACTCGAAGAGCGCCGTCTCGGTGCCGACGATGGTGGCGGGTCCGCCGGATTAGAGGTCCGGGCCGCCGGTCGCGGCTTACGCGTGGATGATCCGCCCGCCGCCGAACGCCCAGTTCTCCCAGGCGGTTTCCTTGAACACGATCATCACGTGGTCGGGGTCGACGCCGGGATCGCGCGCCAGCGCGCGCACGATGTCGTCCAGCACCTTGCGCTTCACTTTCACGCTGCGCCCCACCGACCACAGGATCTCGACCAGCACGAAGTCCGCGCCCCGGTCGGACGCAAGGTCCGGATAGCGGGCGTCGTAGGCAAAGTCGTCGTGATCGAGCTCCAGCACGCGCTGGAACCGGTCGGTCGGCGGCACGCCCGACGCGACGAGCGCGTCGTGCACGGCCTTCAGCGCCGCGGCCTTGAACGCCGCGGTCTTGGGTTTCGCAACGGTGAGCGTCACCAGCGGCATGAAGGTCGCTCCTGGATCAGAAGTAGGGGACGGACTGCCGGCCCGGCCGCACGTCCTCCAGCCCCGGCAGCCAGGCGAACCAGGCCGCCAGGCGCGCAGCGGGGGTCGGGACACGGACTTCGCGCGCCACGCGCCGCGCTCGCGCGCCGACGACCCAGAACGCCGCAGGCTCCTGCGCCTCGACGAGAGTGAGTCCATCGCGCTCCACCGTCCAGACGTCGCCCGCCCGCAGGACGACGTCGCGCACGTCGCGGTGCTGGGTGATCCACAGCGTGCCGCGCGTCACGCGCAGCGTCGCGCCGCGGACGTCGCGCAACTCCGCCAGTTCGCCGTCGTTCAGTTCCATCACGCGATCAGCGTTGCAGGCCATGGTCGATCTCCTCTCACATGCGTACAATGCATTCGTTGCGGCGCCGGGCTCATCAACTTCGGGGCCCGAAGGGCGCCGGAAAGTCCGGGCCTTGAGTGAATTGTGGCGATGTCCGGCACGCCGCTCAAACGTTGATTGGGAATGTTTCGCATGCGTACAGGGAATGTATAAGGCGCTGCGGGCGCTGCCGTCGCTCGACTTCCTGCGCGGCGTGGAGGCGGCGGGGCGGCGGCTGTCGTTCACGCTGGCCGCCGAAGAGCTGTTCGTCACGCAGTCGGCGCTGTCGCGGCAGATCAAGGCCGTCGAAGATGCCCTCGGCGTCGCGCTGTTCGAGCGGCGCCATCGCGCGCTTGCGCTCACGCCTGCCGGCAGCGCGTTTCATCGCGCCGTCACCGACGCGCTGCGCGCGGTAGCGAGCGCCGCCGACGTCGCGCGCGGAAGCGTCGTCGCGCAGGGGGTGACGTTGTCGACGACGGTGTCGTTCGCGTCGCTGTGGATCATTCCGCGGCTCGCGCGCTTTCGCGCCGCGCAGCCGCAAGTCGAGGTCTACGTCTCCGCCGACGACCGGGTGGTGGATCTCCAGCGCGGGGACGTCGACGTTGCGATCCGCTATCTTCCCGATGCGAGCGCGCCCGCCGGTGCGCTGCGGCTTTTCGGCGAGCGCATGATGCCCGTGGCGAGTCCCGCGATCGTCGGGCGGCGCGGCGCAGCGCTGGCGCGGCCGGCGGACCTGGCGCAGCACGTGCTGCTGCATCTCGATGATCCGGAAGGACGCACGCCGTGGCTCGACTGGCGGAGCTGGCTCGCTTCCAACGGCGAGCCCGGATTGAAGCCGGCGGGGACGCTGCGCTTCACGCTGTACGATCAGGTCATTCAGGCGGCCGTCGGCGGGCAGGGCGTGGCGCTCGGCCGGATTCCGATGATCGCCGCGCACCTGCGCGACGGCCGGCTGGTTGCGCCGTTTCCGAAGCGCTACGATTCGTCGCGGAGCTACTTTGCGCTCGTCGCGCCGCGCGCAGGCGAGCGTGCGGAGGTCGCGGACTTCGTGGCCTGGCTGCGCGACGAGGCCGTGCGCGAGGCGGCGCTCGGCGCCGAGCCAGCGCCGGTGCGCAAGGCGCCGGACCGCGTCCGCGGCGCGCGTCGCGGTGCCGAAAAGCGATGAACACGCCCTCGAACCCGCATTTCGGCCTCGCGCCCGCGCCGTGGATCGAGCGCTTCGCGCATCTCGTGCCGGCGGGCGCGCGCGTCCTCGACGTCGCGGCCGGACGCGGCCGCAATGCACGCTTCTTTGCGGCGCGCGGGGCCGAGGTCCTTGCCATCGATCGCGATGCGGCGGCGCTCGCGACCAGCGGCGACATCGCCGGCATCGCGACGCGCGTCGCCGATCTCGAGACGGGCGCATGGCCGCTCGCCGGCGCGACGTTCGACGCGATCGTCGTCGTCCACTATCTGCATCGGGCGCTGTTCCCGCACCTCCTCGCTGCGCTCGCGCCGGACGGCGTGCTCCTGTACGAGACGTTCGCCGCAGGCAACGCGGCGTTCGGACGGCCGACGAATCCGGATTTCCTGCTGACGCCCGGCGAGTTGCTCGAGGTCGTGCGGCCGCAGCTCGTGGTCGTCGCATTCGAGCAGGGGCGGATTCCGCAGGGTGACGGCTTCGCGGTGGTGCAGCGGCTCGCCGCGATCGGCCGCGCGCGGGCGTGGCCCCCGGTGCTGGACCCGTAGACCGGGGCGGACGCGCGGCACGGCGGTGGCGGCAATGGGGTAAAATGCCGCTTTTTTCCGGCTCATCAACATGTTGACGGGAAGTCTCGTCGCGATCGCGACGCCGATGCAGCCCGACGGCGCCCTCGATCTCGCCGCCTATCGGAAGCTCATCGATTTCCACATCGCCAACGGAACCGCTGCGATTGTCGCCGTTGGCACGACGGGCGAGTCGCCCACCGTCAGCGTTGACGAGCATTGCCTGCTGATCAGGACGGCGGTCGAGCACGCCGCGGGGCGCGTGCCGGTCATCGCTGGAACGGGTGGCAATTCGACCGCCGAGGCGATCGAGCTCACGCGCTTTGCGCAGGAAGTGGGCGCCACTGCGTGCCTGTCGGTGGTTCCCTACTACAACAAGCCGACGCAGGAAGGGCTCTTCCGCCATTTTTCCGCGATCGCGGAGAAGGTCGACCTGCCGATGCTGCTGTACAACGTGCCGGGGCGCACGGTCGCGGACATGGGAACCGACACCGTGCTGAGGCTTGCGGCGCTGCCGGGCATCGTGGGCCTCAAGGACGCGACGTCCGATCTCGTCCGGCACGTCGACCTGCGGCGGCGGCTGCCGAAGGGCAAGGAATTCGCGCTGTATTCGGGGAACGACGACACTGCGCTCGCTTACATGCTGCTGGGGGGCCATGGCGTCATTTCAGTGACGGCGAACGTCGCCCCGAAATTGATGTCGCAGATGTGCGCCGCGGCGCTGTCCGGGGATCTTCCGGCAGCGCGCGCGATCAACGACCGGCTGATGGGACTTCACGTGAAGCTATTCGTCGAATCGAATCCGATTCCCGTGAAGTGGGCGCTGGCCCGCATGGGTCTCATCCAGGATGCCCTCCGGCTTCCGCTGTCGCCGCTGTCGCCGCAATACCACGACATCGTCCGCAACGCGCTGGCCGAGGCGGGCTGCCTGAACTAGAGGTGCAAGCACGATGAATCGAATCCACGTCAACGCCGGCCGCATGGCCGCGCTGATCGCCTGCGCTGCCTTCATCCTTTCCGGTTGCGAGAGCATCGGACCGGTGGGCAAGCGCATCGACTACAAGAGCACGTCCTCGGCGCCGCCGCTCGAATTGCCGCCGGAACTGTCGGAGCCGCGCTACGACGACCGTTATTCGACCGCCTCCGGCCTCGCGGCCGCCAAGGCGGCGGGGCCGAAGCAAACGAGCCTCCTGCCGACGAACGCCGACGCGAAGATCGTGCGCGCCGGCACGGAACGGTGGATCGTCGCCAAGGCGACCCCCGAGCAGGCGTGGAGCGTCACGCGCCAGTTCTGGACCGACATGGGCTTCGTCGTCGCCATCGAGCAACCGGCCACGGGCGTCATGGAAACCGACTGGGCCGAAAACCGCGCCGACATGCCGTCCGATTTCCTGCGGAGCACGGTGGGCAAGTATCTCGACGCGTTCACGTCGACGTACAAGCGCGACAAGTTCCGCACGCGCATCGAGCGCGGCACCGAGCCCGGCACGGTGGAGGTCTACGTCTCGCACCGCGGCATGGAGCAGGTGCCCACGACGCTGATCGACAACAAGTACGGCGCGGGCTTCGCGTGGGCGCTGATGCCGCCGGACCCGAATCTCGAGGCCGAGATGCTGCAGCGGCTCGTCATGCGCTTCGATGCGAAGACGGCGCAGGCCGTCGCCGTCGCGAACGGCACGGCGCCCCCCGCGGCCGCAGCCGGCGCGGGTCCGGGCGGTGCGACGCCCGCCGCCCCGCTGCCGCCCGATCGCGCCCGCCTCGAGAAAAGCCCCGACGGCTCGCAGAAGCTCGTCGTCGACGATCCGTTCGACCGCGCGTGGCGCCGCGTCGGGCTCGCCCTCGATCGCAACGGCTTCACCGTCGTCGACCGCGATCGCTCGTCGGGCGTCTACTACGTCCGCTACGCGAACCCCGATCTCGACATGACGCGCAAGGATCGCGATTCGAGCTGGCTGTCCAAGCTGATGTTCTGGAAAGCCGACGAAAAGGACAAGCCCGAGCAGTACCGGATCAAGGTCGTCGAGGATGCGCCGGCGTCCGTCGTCAGCGTGCAGGACCCCAACGGCGCGCCGGACAAGACGCAGACCGGCGAGAAGATCCTCGCGCTCCTGAAGGACCAGCTCAAGTGACGCTCGCCCGGCGCTGATGCGCTTCGCGTCCATCGGCAGCGGCAGCGAGGGCAACGGGCTCGTCGTCGAGGCCGGCACGACACGAATCCTCGTCGACTGCGGCTTTGGCGTTCGCGACACGGCGGTGCGGCTCGCCCGCATCGGCGTGACGCCGGAATCGCTCACTGCAATCGTCGTCACCCACGAGCACGCCGATCACGTCGGGGGCGTCCCCGCATTCGCGACCAAGCACTCGATTCCGGTCTGGCTCACGTTCGGCACGCTCGAGATCACCGGCGAGCGCTTCGCCGGCATGGACGGTGTCTACGGCTTCGACAGCCATGACCGCTTCGCGATCGGTGACCTCGAGGTGCGGCCGTTCCCGGTGCCGCACGATGCCCGCGAGCCCGTGCAGTTCGTCATCGGCGACGGCGTCCACCGCGTGGGCATCCTCACCGACCTCGGCATGACGACTCCCTATGTGGAAGCGAGCTTGAGCGGTTGCGATGCGCTGGTGCTCGAATGCAATCACGATCTCGATCTGCTCGAGCGAAGCGATTATCCGCAAAGCCTGAAGCAGCGGATCAGCGGCCGCTTCGGCCATCTGCACAACGAGGGTGCGGCGGCGCTGCTGGCCGCGATCGACACGACGCGGCTGCAGCACGTCATTGCCGCGCACCTGTCGAAGCAGAACAACACGCCGGACCGGGCGCGCGCCGCGCTCGCGGGCGCGCTCGCGTGCGCCGCGGACTGGATCGGCATCGCCGACCAGGCCACCGGCTTCGATTGGCGCATGCTGGGCGCTTGAAAGGGACGAGCGAAGTGGAAAAGCGTCAGGAGTTGTACAAGGGCAAGGCCAAGACGGTGTACGCCACCGACGATCCCGGCGTGCTGGTCATGCACTACCGCGACGACGTGTCCGCGTTCGACGGCGCCAAGCTCGCGAAGCTCGAGGGCAAGGGCGAGACGAACAACCGGATCAATGCGTTCGTGATGGAGAAGCTCGCCGCGGCGGGCGTGCGCACGCACTTCGTCCGCCTGCTGAACGAGCGCGAATCGCTGGTGAAAGCGATGAAGATGGTGCCGGTCGAGTGCGTCGTGCGCAACGTGTGCGCCGGCTCGATGGCCAAGCGCTACGGCATTGCCGAGGGTACGCGGCTGCCGGAGCCGATCTTCGAATTCTTCCTCAAGAGCGATGCGCTGCACGACCCGCTGGTGAACGACGACCATATCCGCGTGCTGGGCTGGGCGAGCGTGGCCGAGATCGGTGAGATGAAGGACCTCACGCATCGCGTCAATGCCGTGTTGAAGCCGCTGTTCGCCGTCGCCGGCATCGACCTCGTCGACTACAAGCTTGAATTCGGCCATCCGTCCGGCGATCCCGCGGGTCCGCTCGTGCTCGGCGACGAGTTCACGCCGGACGGCTGCCGCCTGTGGGATGCGAAAACCGGCGAGAAGCTCGACAAGGACCGCTTCCGCCGCGACCTCGGCAGCGTCATCGAGCACTATCGCGAGGTCGGCAAGCGCATCGGCGTGCCGCTGTAGCGCTGCGGAACTGCGCGGGCGTCGCGCCCGCGTGCCCACGGATAGCGATGCACGACCTGCCGATCATTTCGCTGCTGGCCACGGGCCTCGCGTTCGCGCTCGTGTTCGGCTGGTTCACGCAGCGCCTCGGCCTGTCCACGCTCGTCGGCTACATGCTGGCTGGAATCGCCGTCGGGCCGTACACGCCCGGCTTCGTCGGCGATCGCGGAATCGCGAGCCAGTTCGCCGAAGTCGGCGTCATCCTGCTGATGTTCGGCGTCGGGATCCACTTCCACCCGCAGGAACTGCTGCGCGTGCGCCGCGTCGCGATCCCCGGGGCCGTCGCGCAGAGCGCCGTGGCAACCCTCGCGGGCTGGGCAGCGGCGCGCGCGTTCGGCTGGAGCGACGCCGCCGGCCTCGTCTTCGGCATGGCGCTCGCGGTGGCGAGCACGGTCGTGCTGATCCGCATGCTGACCGAGCAGGAGCGCCTGCAGGCCCACGACGGACATGTCGCCGTCGGCTGGCTGATCGTCGAGGATCTCTTCACCGTGCTGGCGCTGGTGATCCTGCCCGCAGTCGCCGGCGGCGTGGCGGCGGGCGGGTCGCTCGCGCAGGAACTCGGGGTGGCGCTCGGCAAGGCGGCGGTGTTCGCGGCGCTGGTCTGGTTCGTGGGCACTCGCCTGGTGTCGAAGGTCCTGGAGCGCATGGTGCAGCCGCACTCCGACGAGCTCTCCACCGTTGCCGTGCTGGTCATCGCGCTCGGCGTCGCCATGATCGCCGCACAGGTGTTTCACCTGTCCGTCGCCCTCGGCGCCTTCTTCGCCGGACTCGTCGTGGGCCAGTCGCGCTTCGGCAGGCAGGCCGCCATCTACATGACGCCGTTCCGCGACGTGTTCGCCGCCATGTTCTTCGTATCCGTGGGCATGCTGTTCAATCCGTCGTTCGTGCTCGACCATCCGCTGATGGTGCTGGCGGCGCTGGCGATCGTGCTGGTGGTGAAACCGCTCGTTGCAGTGGCGATCGTCATGCTGCTGCGCGAAACGCGGCAGACGGCGGCCACGGTCGGCGTCGGGCTCGCGCAGATCGGCGAGTTCTCGTTCATCCTGGGTGCGCTGGGGCTGCAGCAGGGAACCTTGCCGCAGGATGGACTCGACGCGCTCGTCGCGGCGGCGATCGTGTCGATCGCGCTCAATCCGCTGCTGTTCCGGGCGATGCGGCGCTTCGAGCGCGCCGCGGTCAAAGCCCCAGCACCGTCCCCGTAAGCCCCGGCTCGCCGGTCGCCCAGATTTCGCCGAAGCGCGTGGCGAGCGGTCGCGCCGCCTGCGGCATCTCGATCGCGAGCGTCGCGCGCGACTGGTCGATGTGATAGCGGTGGAGGTAGTGGCGGTCGTCGACGAGCACGAGCGGATCCATCGCCCCGCGGGCGCCGTCGCCGGTCTTGTAGATCGTCATCGCGTGGCCGAAGCGCCGCAGCAGCGATGTGAGCCGCGGACAGGACGTCTCGATCCAGCGCGTGTCGTGCACGATCATCTCGAGCCGGCCATGCGGCGTCGTGCGCAGGAAGCGCGCGAGCGCCTCCGCACGTTCCGCCGTTTCCCAGCCGCCCTGCGACAGCGTGACGTCGAACACGCGGATGCTCTCCCGCGCGAGCGCGATGAGCTCGTCGATCGCCGCGACCTGCTGCGCGACCGTGGTGAGCCGTTCCTCGCGCGGCTCGGGCGGCGCGGCGGGCTCAGGTGTCGATGGCGATGTATCCATGGTCATGCCACTCGTGCAGCCGTGCAGCCAGCGCTGTGGGAAGGCGGGCGCATTCCCGCGCCGACAATGCGCGGCGGTTTGCCAGGCGGCGCAGCGTCGCCGCACCCGTTGCGGGCGGCGGCACCACTTCGCCGTTCAGGTAAAACACCTCGTCATCGTAAAGAAGTTGCGCGCCGCGGTCGAGGGCCAGCCCGTGCCGCGCGATGGCCGCCGCGAACGCTGCGGCCGAGCGCCGCCGCGCCGGGCGCGCGAAGCGGACGATGCCCTTGGGCTCGGACAGGAACGCCCCGGTGAACCGGGCCACGTCCCGCGGCCGCCAGCGCAGGCGCAGGAACGCCGCGCCGATCGTCTGCGCCATCCGCGAATCGATGCGGGCCGGCGTGCGCGCGGGCTTGAGGCCGGGATCGGTGTAGCGGCCGGAAAGCTCGACGCGGTCGCGCAGGAAGTCGAGGAAGTGCTGCGCGAGCTCTTCGTAGGCTGCAGCGCGAAAGCCGACCGAATACGTCGTGCACGCCTCCACCGCCACGCCATCGTGCGCATGGCGTGGCGGCAGGTAGAGCATGTCGCCCGGCGCAAGCACGGCCTCCGAAGTCGGCGTGAAATGGCGCAGGATCTTGAGCGGCAGCGCGGGGACCAGCGTCAGGTCGCTTTGCGGGCCGTAGCGCCAATGGCGCTGTCCGAAGCCCTGCAGCAGGAAGACATCGTACGAATCGAAGTGCGGCCCGACGCCGCCGCCCGGCGCTGCGTAGCTCACCATCACGTCGTCGAGGCGCGCGTACGGGACGAACGCGAAACGGCGCAGCAGCGCGTCCGTCGGCGCGTCGGCGCGGTTGACACCTTGCACGAGCAGCGTCCAGTCGCGTGCGGGCAGCCGGCGGAAGTCTGCGTTGCGAAACGGACCCTCCGCCAGTGTCCAGCGACCGCGCTCGCGCACGACGAGCCGCGACTCGACGTCGTCGCGGCACGCGAGCGCGATCAGATCGGCGCGCGAATGCAGCCCCGCGAAGTCCGGCAGCGCATTTCGCACGAGCAGCGCATCGCGCTGCCAGTACCGGCGCAGGAACGCCGCAGGCGCGTTGCCGCCGAGCAGCCGGCGCGTCGCGGGCGCGTTCATCGCCCGGGGGGCCGCCGCGGGCGCCGGGCTACAATGGCAACAACATCCCGGCGTCGTGCATGCGCGCGGCGGGGTGCCCGCCGACCCTCCCCAATCCCCCTCGCGAGCACTGCCCCATGAACGTCTTCGCCAATACCGTCGTCACGATCACTTTCAAGCTGTTCGACACGAACAACAAGCTGATCGAGGAAGCGCCCGAACCCATTGCGTACCTGCACGGCGGCCACTCGGGGATCTTCCCCAAGATCGAGGAGGCGCTCAACTTCAAGAAGGTCGGCGAGTCGATCTCCGTGACGCTCGACCCGATCGACGCGTTCGGCGACTACGATGCCGAAATGGTGCGCGTCGAGCCGACCGCGAGCCTGCCGCCGGACGTGTCCGTCGGCGGCCATTTGGTGGCCGAGCAGGACGGCCAGGAGATGATCTGGCGCGTCACCGATATCGCTGACGGCAAGGCCGTGCTCGACGGCAACCACGAGCTGGCCGGACAGCGGCTGCGCTTCGATTGCACGGTGCTCGACATCCGCCCGGCCACGCAGGAAGAGATCACGCACGGTCACGTGCACGGCGCGCACGGGCATCATCACTGATCGTCTGGAAGCGCGAGCTTCCGCAGAGCGTAGAGCGCGGCCTGCGCGTCTCGCGGCGACAGCGCATCCGGATCGAGCGCTGCAAGCTCCGCGAGCACTGCCGCGGCGCGCGCGTCCCCTGGCGTCGTGGCGGCTGCGGCGAACAGGTCGGTCTGCGCGCTCCTGGCGCTGAACTTGTCGAGGCGCGCGAGATACGCGCGCGCGTGCCGCACGGTGTCTGCGGGCACGCCGGCGAGCTTCGCGACCTGCAGGCCGTAGCTCCGGTTCGCCGGGCCTTCCTCGACTGCGTGCAGGAACACGATGCCGTCGCGATGCTCGACGGCGTCGAAATGCACGTTGGCGCAGCCCTCCATTTCCGCGGGTAGCGCGGTGAGCTCGAAGTAGTGGGTTGCGAACAGCGCGAGACAGCGGTTCTTCTCGGCGAGCCGATGCGCGATCGCCCATGCGAGCGCCAGGCCGTCGTACGTCGACGTGCCGCGGCCGATCTCGTCGATCAGCACGAGCGACGACGCCGTCGCGCGATTGAGGATGTAGGCGGCCTCGGTCATCTCCACCATGAACGTCGAGCGCCCGCCGGCAAGGTCGTCCGATGCACCGATGCGCGTGAAGATCGCGTCGAGCGGGCCGAGCGTTGCCTGCGCCGCCGGCACGAACATGCCGCAGCACGCGAGCAGCGCGACGACGGCCGTCTGCCGCATGTACGTCGACTTGCCGCCCATGTTGGGTCCGGTGACGACGAGGAGCCGGCGTTCGCGGTCGACCCGCACGTCGTTGGGGATGTAGGTCTCCACCTGCCGCTCGACGACCGGATGGCGGCCGCCGGCGATCGCGATGCCGGGCTCGGCAACGAAACGCGGGCGCGTGAATGACAGCGTGTCGGCGCGCTCCGCGAGGTTCGCGAGCACGTCGAGAGTCGCGAGTGCCGACGCGGCGCGTTGCAGTGCGGGAATCGCGGGCTCGAGCGCAGTGAGCAGCGCGTCGAAGAGCAGCTTCTCGCGGGCGAGCGCGCGCTCCTGCGCGGACAGCGCCTTGTCCTCGAACGCCTTGAGCTCGGGCGTGACGTAGCGCTCGGCGTTCTTGAGCGTCTGGCGCCGGCGGTAATCGTCGGGGATGCGCTCGACGTGCGCGTTCGTCACCTCGATGTAGAAGCCGTGGACGCGGTTGTACTCGACCCTGAGGCTCGCGATGCCGCTGCGCTCGCGCTCGCGGCGCTCGAGGTCGACGAGGAACTTGCCGCAATCGGCATCGATGGCACGCAGATCGTCGAGCTCCGCGTCGTAGCCGCTGTTGATGACGCCGCCGTCGCGCACCTGGGCGGCCGGCTCGGTGGCAAGCGCGCGCTCGAGGAGCGCATGCCACGCCGGGTCGGCGCCGAGGTCCGCGGCAAGATCGCGCAACGACGCGGCATCGAGCGCTGCGGCCTGCGCCTGCAGCGCCGGCGCTATGGCCAGCGTCTCCCGCAGCCCCGCCAGATCGCGCGGCCGCGCGTTGCGCAGCGCGATCCGCGACACCACGCGGGCGACGTCGATCGTGCGGCGCAGCTCCGCGTCGATCGCTTTCGCGCGCTCCGGTGCCGCTCGCAGCGCGTCGATTGCGTCGTGCCGTCCCGCCGCGCGCGTCGTATCGCGCAATGGATGCAGCAGCCAGTCACGGAGCAGGCGGCTGCCGGCGGCGGTCGCGCACTGATCGAGCAGCGACAGAAGCGTCGGCGCGGCTTCGCCGGTCAGCGTCGACGTCAGCTCCAGATTGCGGCGCGTTGCGGGATCGAGCGCCACGTATTCGCTCGTCGATTCGACGGTGATCGCGCGGACGTGGGTGAGGGCGGTCTGCTGCGTCGCGCCGGCGTAACGCAGCAGCGCACCCGCGGCGCCCGCGGCGAGCTCCAGTCCGTCCGCGCCGAAGGCCGCGAGATCCTGCGTTCCCATCTGGCGCAGCAGCGCGGCACGGCCCGCCGCCGCGTCGAAGTGCCACGCCGGAAGCGCGCGGACGGGCGGCGCGGTGCCACGCAGCGGCGGCGGTGCGTCGGTGTCGGCGTGCAGGAGCTCCGCCGGCTCGAGACGCTCGAGCGTAGGCGCGGCGTCCTCGCGGGCGATTTCGGTCAGCGTGATGCGGCCGGCGGCAAGGTCGAGCCAGGCGATTCCCGCCCGGCCCTTCGCTTCGACGAGCGCCGCGAGGAGGCAGTCGCGCTTGGGCTCCAGCAGGTTCGCGTCAGTGACCGTGCCGGGCGTGACGATGCGCGCCACCTTGCGCTCGACCGGTCCCTTGCTCGTGGCGGGATCGCCGATCTGCTCGACGATCACTGCGCTTTCGCCGCGCCTGACGAGGCGGGCGAGGTGCGGATCGATCGCGTGATACGGCACGCCGGCCATCGGAATCGGCGCGCCGGCCGACTGGCCGCGCGCCGTCAGCGTGATGTCGAGCAGGCGCGCGGCGCGCTCGGCGTCATCGTAGAAGAGCTCGTAGAAATCCCCCATCCGGTAAAAGACGAGCTTGTCCGGATGGTCGGCCTTGACGCGAAGGTACTGCTGCATCATCGGCGTGTGGGCTTCGAGCGCCTGCATCGCTTTCCTGATTTCTCGGTCGTTCGGGCCAGCATTATGCCGGTCGCTACCGATCGGGACGAGCGGACTCGACGTCGAAGGTCGCCGGCGGCTCGCCGCGCTCGTTGCGCGTCCACATCGTGACGTACGCGGATTCGAGGTGGTCGCAAAACCGCGGCGTGTCGAACAGCGGATGTGTCTCGAGATGCGCAGCGAGGCGCCGGCGCACCGCTGCGAGTTGCGAAGGATCGTGCGCTAGCGCGAGCGCGAGCGCCTCGCAGTCGGCCAGACTGCGCGTGACGAGCTCGGGCATTCCGGCAGCGTGCAGCAGGCTGCCTGCGACGCGCGCAGCGAAGGTGCCGCCGCTGCAGGTCACCAGCGGCACGCCGGCGCGCAGCGCGTCGACCGCTGTCGTGTGCGCGTTGTAAGGCAGCGTGTCGAGATAGAGGTCGGCGCGCCGGTGCCGGACGAGATGGGCGTCGGGGGTCGTCCGCGGCGCGAACACCAGCCGCGCTGGCGCGACGCCGCGGCGCGCTGCCTCGGTGCGCAGGTTGCGTGACGCCACCGGGTTGTCCTCGAGCAGCCACAGCACGCTGTCCGGCGTGGCTGCGACAAGGCGCATCCATCCGTCGAAGACGCGCGGCGTGATCTTGTAGTTGTTGTTGAAGCAGCAGAACACGAAGCCGGCGTCGGGCAGGCCGAGTTCGGCGCGCGACGGCGTCGCATCGGGGAGCCGCTGCGACGAGTCGGTCACCATGTACGTGTCGGGCAGGCGCACGATCTTCTCGACGTAGAAGGACTCGTCGGCGGGCGCGACGACGTGCCGGTCGGCCAGCAGGTAGTCGATGTGCGCCGCGCCCAGCGTGCCGGGGTAGCCGAGGTAATTCACCTGCACCGGCGCGGGGCGCTGCGCGAGAATCGAGGGTCGGCTGGCTTGCGTGTATCCCATGAGGTCGACGGCGATGTCGATCTCGCGCTCTCGCATGAGCCGCGCAATGTCGCCGTCGGCCATTTCGCGCACGTCGATAAACGTGTCGAAAGCGCGCTCGAGCCGCGCGCGCATCGGCGCCGACGACGGCGGTCCGAACGAGAGCGCCGTGATGTCGAAGCGGGACCGGTCGT
>Ga0157379_10002328_pt1 | contig 15834 bp, 14 predicted proteins | sample S25metaG_FD_121802 | JGI IMG/M metagenome (GOLD analysis project Ga0157379, IMG submission 121802) | Switchgrass rhizosphere microbial communities from Kellogg Biological Station, Michigan, USA - S2-5 metaG | ecosystem: Host-associated > Plants > Roots > Rhizosphere > Soil | place: USA... | reverse complement strand
CGCAGCAGGGTGCTCTTGCCGGCACCGTTCGGGCCGAAGAGCACGAGCGTCTCGCCGGCCTCGACCCGCAGCGTGACGTCGCGCAGCACGCGCACCCGGCCGAACGCCTTGGCGAGCGATTCGGCCTCGACGACGATCATCCGTCGGAAATACCGAACGCTGTTCGAGAAGGGAAGGCGTGATCCGTCATCACGTCACGCCGCCGGGAGGTCACGCACGCCGCTCGAGGGCCGCGAGCGCGGCCAGGGCACGGTTCTCGTAGGTGCGTCGCAAGCTCGCATAGTCCTCCTCGGAGAGCTTGCCCATCTGGTGATCGAACTCGGCCTCCTTGATGGCGGCGTACGCGAGATCGCGCTCCTTCTCCAGCCTATAGCGCTCCGGATCGCCGGACGGCGCCATCCGCAGCACCCCGCCGCGCAACAGCGGCGCCGCGATCACGCATCCGACTGCGGCGACGATCGCCAGGCCGACGACGTACCAGAGCGGCGTCACGTCACGCGTCCCAGCGGTCGAGCTCGGCGTCGAGGCGAGCCCGCAGCGCCGGGTCGCCCTCGGCGGGAGGCGTCTGCTCGGTGGGCTGCGGCCGGTGCCGCCACCGCCGCGTGAGGACGACGATGATCATCGTGGCGATCAGCACCACGGCGAACGGCATGACCCAGGCGACGATGTTGAAGCCGGTCGTCGTCGGGGCCGAGAGGATCTTCTCGCCATACTTGCCGGAGAAGTACGAGAGGATCTCCTCGCGCGTCTTCCCGAGGGCGAGCTGCGAGGCGATCTCCTGCTTGAGCGGGATGCCGGAGGGACATTGGAGGTGGTTGCACGCGTGGACCGTCAGTCCGCAGCCGCACTGACAGGTGAGCCCCTCCTCGAGATCGCTCTGCGTCGCGTTCACGCGAACGCGCGCTCCTCCACGGCCAGTGCCGCGGCGAGCGCACGCTGCTCCGCGGCGGTCGGCATCATCACGATCATCGTTCCGAGCACCATCGTGATACCGCCGAGCCACAGCCACACGACCAGCGGGTTGATGAACACCTGCAGGGTCATGAGACCGGACTTGTCGTCGTAGCTGCCGAGCACGAGGTAGAGATCCTCGCGCAGGGTGGTCCGTAGCGCGATCTCCGTGGTCGGCTGCTGCTGGCGCTTGTAGAAGCGCTTCTCCGGATACATCGTCGTGAGCACCTGCCCGCCACGGGCGACGGTGATCTCGGCGAGCATCGACGCCGTGTGCGGCGTGTCGCTGCTGCGCATGCCCTGATACGTCAAGGTGTAGCCGCCCACTTCGATCGAGTCGCCGGCCTTCATCGAATGCTGCTCCTCGATGCGGAAGGCCGCCGACGCCGCGATGCCGACGAAGGCCATGACGACGCCGACGTGGATCACGTATCCGCCGTAGCGCCGGCGGTTCTTGTTGACGAGGTGCGCGAGGGCGGTCACGGGTGGCTCACCCATGAGCGCCTGGCGCGCGCGGGTGCCGCGGTAGAACTCGAGTACGATCGTCGTCAGCACGAAGCCGGCGAGCGAGAAGCAGACGAGGGCGTAGTAGTGCCGCACGCCGGCCGCCAACAGGATGAGGCCGGCGGCGAAGCCCACCGCGAGCGGCACGACGAAGGCGCGGCGCAGATTGCGCGCGCTGGCGCGCCGCCAGGCGATCACCGGACCGACGCCGGTCATGAACAGCAGCGCCAACCCGAGCGGCGCGTTCACCTTGTTGAAGAACGGCGGCCCGACCGTGATCTTGACGCCGCGCACGGCCTCCGAGATCACGGGGAACACCGTGCCCCAGAAGGTCGCGAACGCGATGCCGACGAGCAGCAGGTTGTTGAAGAGGAACGCCGCTTCGCGCGACAAGAACGAGTCGATCTCGTTGTCGCTGCGCAGCAGGGGACGGCGGATGACCAGGAGCGTGACGGAGACCGCGATCACCGTGACCAGGAAGCCGATGAAGTATGGCCCGAGCCCCGACTGCGTGAAGGAGTGCACCGATGAGACGACGCCGCTGCGCGTGAGGAACGTGCCGAAGATGGTCAAGGTGAAGGTGAGCAGCACCAGCACCATGTTCCACATCTTCAGCATGTTGCGTTTCTCCTGGATCATGACCGAGTGGAGGAACGCGGTGCATGCGAGCCACGGCATGAAAGCCGCGTTCTCGACCGGATCCCAGGCCCAGTAGCCGCCCCACCCGAGCACCTCGTAGGCCCAACGGCCGCCGAGCATGTTGCCGACGGAGAGGAAGAACCAGGCGAAGAGGGTCCAGCGGCGGGTGGTCCGGATCCACACGTCGCCGAGACGGCCCGTGGCGAGCGCCGCGATCGCGAACGCGAACGGCACCGAGCAGCCGACGTAGCCGAGGTAGAGCGACGGCGGGTGGATCATCATCCAGTAGTTCTGCAGCAGCGGATTGAGGTCGGCGCCCTCGCGTGCCGGCACCGGAAGGCGCTGGAACGGATCGGTGATGAAGACGAGGAGCCCGAGGAAGAACACGGCCGTCGTCATCAAGGTGGCCGTGACGTACGGCATGAGCGCCTCGTTGCGGTCGCGGTTCTGCAGGAGGACCAGCGACGACATGCTGGTGAGGATCAAGGTCCAGAACAGCAACGAGCCTTGCTGGCCACCCCAGAGCGCCGCGACCGTGTAGTTGGTCGGCAGGGTCGACGAGGAGTAGGCGGCGACGTACTCGAGCGAGAAGTCGTGCTGCAGCAGAGCCCGCAGGAGCACCGCAGCCGCGACGACGATGAGGCCGTGCACCACGTACGCCGCAGCACGCCCCGACGCGACGAGATCGGGCCGGCGCTTGCGCGCCCCGAAGATCGACGCGAGCACCGCGTAGCCTGCGGCGATCAGCGCCAGCCGCAGGGCGAGGAGTCCGACCTCGATCATGCGTTCGCGTGCCTACCGAAGGTGCCGCACACCGACGTCACGATTTCGGCGCCTCGGCCGGGCGCGGCGCCTCCGCCTCGTGCGGCACCTCGGCCTCGTACTTCGAGGGACAGCTCGTCATCAGGGTCTTGGCGTGGAAGACGCCCTCGTGGCCGTACGTGCCCTCGACGATGACGTCCCGCCCCTCGGCGAACATATCGGGCAGGACGCCATTGTACTGGACGTTGACGCCGTCGGTGTTGTCGAAGTTCGCGAGGCGGAACCCGAGATCGAGCGTGCCGGCGTTCCAGCGCATGCTGTCCGCCCCGACGCGGCCGGCGACCCGGACGCCCTCGCCCGCCACCGCCGTGCGCCGCGAGAGGAACTCATCGATCGTCAGGTAGTACACCGACGTCTCGCGGATACCGGTGTAGACCAGGTAGGCGACGGCGGCCACGATGATGCTGGCGCCGATGATGAAGCGGCGGTTCTTATTCATCCAGGGGGCTCGGGGGAGCGTCTTCAGTAGTACTCGCGCCAGGACGCCCTTTCAACTCGCTTCGCGGCGCGACGCAGACACCCTTCGTGGAGGCGCGCACGAACGCCACCAGATGACGCACGTCGTCGGTCATGGGAGCCTGCTCGAGGCGTTCGAGCGCCCGGCCGAGATGCACGGGGCGGCCGAAGAGCGCCGCCACCGCGCGGCGGACATGGGTGATGCGCTCGGCGGTGAATCCCGCGCGCCGCAGGCCGACGACGTTCACGCCGCGCACGGTGTGCGTCCCATCGATGAGACAGAATGGCGGCACGTCCCGGCTGGTGCGTGAAAGCCCACGCATGAGCGCAAGCGTGCCGATGCGCACGTGCTGATGCACGACGCAGTTGCCGGAGACGAACGCCCGGTCGGCGAGCTCGACGTGACCCGCGAGCAGCGCCCCGCCCGCCACGATGGTCTGGTTGCCGATGCGGCAGTTGTGGGCGACATGCGCGTTCTGCATGAAGTAGTTGCCGTCGCCGATCACGGTCGCGCTGCCGGGCACCGTGCCGCGATGCACCTGCGCATGCTCCCGGAAGACGTTGTCGTCACCGATCGTGAGGAAGGTCTCCCCGCCGCGGAACGCGAGATCCTGCGGCTCGCCGCCGAGCACGACGCCCGGATGGACGACGTTGCGGGCGCCGAGCACGGTCGCGCCGCGGATCACGGCGTGCGTCATGACGCGCGTCCCGGCGCCGATGCGGGCCGGCCCCTCGATGACCACGTAGGGACCGAGATCCGCGTTCGGGTCGACGACGGCCTGCGGATCGACGATCGCGGTCGGGTGGATCATTCCCCGCCGCTTTCGCTCGAGCCGCCGGGTCCCTCGTCGTCCTCGGCGTCCCCGTCGACACCGTCGCCGGGGACGCGATAGCGCTCGGTGACCCAGGCACCGAGATCGACGAGCCGGCAGCGCTCACTGCAGAACGGCCGGAAGGCATTGCCTGCCCACACGACGGGCTCGTGACAGGTCGGACAGCGCGGCGCGAACGTCACTACGCCGAGCATAGGTCACGCCCGTCGGAGGTCGCAACGGCCCAGGCGCCGCTCGCCGCGGGCGTTCGCGCGCGAGTCGGCACGGCCCGCAGCCCTGGGCTCAGTAGCCGAGGCTGCGCTTGCGGGCCCGCAGATTGCGGCGGCTGCCCTTGTTGCGGGCCGGACGCGCGCTGGCTCCGAACGAGTCGCCCCCGAAGGGGTCGCCGGCGCCGAACATATCGCGCGGCGCCGAGAAGATCTGGGGTGACGACGGAGAGGAGCGAGGAGCACCTCCGCCTCCGCTGCGCGCGGGCGGGCGGTCGTCGGCATCGTTCACGCGCAGGCGGCGGCCACCGAGGTCGTAGCCGTCGAAGCGGCGGATCGCATCGGCGGCCTCGGTGTCGGTGCCGTACTCGACGAATGCGAAGCCGCGTGACCGACCGGTTTCACGGTCGGTGCCGATGTGGACGCGCACGACGCGTCCTGCTTCCGTGAGAACCTGCGAGAGCTCCTGTTCAGTTGTGGTGAAGCTCAGATTGCCGACGAAAATCTTGTTCGAAATGACGCGCTCCTTTGTGTGATGGGTTTGTGAATCTCGGGGCTACTCTGCCTCTGCAGCCTGCCCCGTATACCGGATGGCGGTTTTGTATGCCAATACGCGTTCGCACAGGGGGACGGCCCGGGCGGGTGGTCCCCGAGGGCGTCAGCTGTCGGTAGGGGGATCGTCCGGAGCCCCGGTTGGGGCCTCGGAGGGCTCGCCATAGCGTTCTTCGGCGGGCCGGCGACGCGACGCGCTACCCTCCGCATGCTCAGGCCACTCCTGCGTTTCCGCCGCGCCCAGGTGCGCCTCGCCGGGCGCGTAGGGCTCGCTCGCGGGCCGGACCTCGTCGGACGATGGGTGGCCGTTCTCCCCCCCGCCCACCGCCTCGGCACGACGACCGCCACGCCGGCCCCGACCGCCGCGTTTTCCGCCCCGGCGCCGGCGGCGCCGCGCGGGTGCCTCGCCCTCGGCGAGCGGGCCTTCGGAAGCGGGCTCCTCGGCCGGCTCGGCCAGGATCTCACCTGCACTCGGACCGGCTTCGAGTGGGCCGGCTTCGAGCGGCGAGCTGGACTCGTCCGTCTCCTCGTCGCGTATCACGCCGTTGCCGCTCGTGGACCGGGCGTCCTCCGCCGGCATGACGGGTGCGGGGAGCGCCGTGGACCACGGATCGACCGCCGGCGCTTCGCTTCCATGCCACGGCTCCGGCTCGTCACTCGCCTGCCAGGGCTCCGACGGTTCGGCTTCCACCTCGTGCGGCAGCGTGGACGGCTCCGTTGGTGAGGGCGGATCGAAATCGGATATGGCCGCCGCGCTCGCGTCCGCGCCGACGTACTCCTGCGTCGCCTGCTCCTCACCCGCACGACGACCACGACCGCCTCTGCGGCGGCGCCGGCGTCCACGACCTTCGCCCTCGGCGCGTGCCTCCTCGCTTCCGGCCCGCGCCGCTTGCGACCGGCGCGACGGTGCCTCGGCCGCCGGTGCGGCTGCCGCGGCGCGCATCGCGGCCGAGCGGCTGGCCCCCGCCGAGGTTCGCGCGCCATTGGGGGGCGGCGTCGCTTCGAGCATCGCGACCTCGCCCGGACGGACGGTCGGCGCCGGCCGCTCGCTCGCGTCCCGCGTCCGGGTCTCGATCTCGGACTGATGCGACATCAGTTTGTCGCTCAGCACGATCGTGATCGTGGCGGCGTAGCGGCGCTCCAACAGCGCCAGATCCTCGCGCTTCTGATTGAGCAGGTAGATCGCGACGTCCTTCGGAAGGCTGACGCGCATCTGCGCGACGTCGCCCTCGGCGATCCGGTTGTGGATCTTGCGCAGCGCCACCAGGGCGGCCGACTCCGGCGTGCGGATCGCGCCGTGGCCCTCGCACATCGGGCAGGCGGTGTACGAGCTCGCGGTCGCCGCCGGGCGCAAGCGCTGGCGCGACACCTCGAGCAGACCGAGGCGGGAGATGCGCCCGATGTCGTGGCGCGCCTTGTCGGGCTTCATCGCCTCGCGCAGCGCCCGCTCGACGTCGTTGATGTGGCTCTGCTGGCGCATGTCGATGAAGTCGATCACGACGATGCCGCCGAGGTCGCGCAGCCGCAGCTGGCGACCGATCTCGGCCGCCGCCTCCAGGTTCGTCTTGTGCGCGGTATCTTCCTGGTTGCCGCCGCGCATCGAGCCGCCGGAGTTGACGTCGATGGCCGTCAGAGCCTCGGTGCCGTCGATGACGATCGAGCCGCCGGAGCGCAACTGGACGCGCCGTTTGTAGATCGACTCGATCTGCGCCTCGAGGCCGAAGCGGGAGAAGATCGGCTGGTCCCCTTGATAGAGGTGGAGCAGCCGCTCCTTGCCCGGCATCACGTTCAGCAGGAAGTCCTTGGCGCGCTCGAAGACCTCCTCGTTGTCGATGAAGATCTCGCTGATGTCGGGGGTGAAGTAGTCGCGGATGTTGCGCAGCACGAGATCGTGCTCGCGATAGATCAGCGCCGGCGCGCGCTTGGTCTCGGCGTGCTTGCGGATGTTCTCCCAGAGGCGCTGCAGGTAGTGCAGATCGCGCTCGAGCTCGCCGGAGTCTTCGTCGAAACCGGCGGCGGTGCGCACGATGATGCCGCAGCCCTGGGGCGGCTGGAGGCGCTCGATCATCTCGCGAACGCGGGCGCGCTCCTCGCCCTCGATCTTGCGCGAGATGCCGGCATCCTCTGAGCCGGGCAGCAGGACGAGATAACGGCCGGGCAGCGAGTAGAACGTCGAGAGGGTCGGCGGCTTGTTGGTGAACTGCTCCTTGATGATCTGGACCAGCACCTCGTCGCCCGACTTCAGGACCTCTTTGATGCGCCGGCGGCCCTTCTCCGCGGAGTTGCCGTTGCGTCCCGACGGGAGGTTGCGGAAGCAAATCTCGTCCAGGGGCAGAAATGCGTCGCGCTCGGCGCCGATATCCACGAAGGCGGCCTCGATGGCCGGGTGGATGCGCCGAACTGTACCCTTGTAGATGTTGCCCTTCAGGTGTTCGCGGCTGAAGGACTCGATCTCGAACGACTCGAGCTGGCCGTTCTCAACGATCCCGACGCGGCTTTCCTCCGCGTGGGTGACGTTGATCAGCATGATCTTCGACATATGGGCTCCGCCCCTCCCCGCCTCGCGTCCCGGACACTCCTATCATGCCGAACCCTTAAGGGGCCAGGAGCGGTCGCACGACGATCCGGGGGCGCGGCCGCCTGCGCGAACGCCCCGCCGCAGCGTGTCAGCCCTTCGGTCATCCGGCGCGCGCGAATGCCGCAGCGCAACGGGGAAGGTCGAACGGGAGCGCGCGCGCTATGGCCTCACCGACCACGCTCGGCACCCCACAAAAGGACGTGCAGTCGCGTCCCGAGACGAAATCCGGCCGCCTGGCAACGCTCGACCAGCCAGCGCGAGCGCGTGGCGAGGGACTCCGGATCGGTCCCCTCGGGCATGAGCGTCACGCGGTCGCTGGGAATCGCATAGTGCGCGGCGAGCTGGGTCGCCGCTTCGACGTCCGGCGGATCGACGACCACGAACTTGAAGTGGGCGGTGGGACGGGCGGCGAACCAGGCCAGCGCCGCCGGCCGCTCGCGCTCCGCCGCGGCATTCCCGGAGCTGGCGAGCTTCGGTGAGACGTTCCACTGGTCGACGCAGGCGGCGAGCGCGTCGGCCGGCACGATGGTGCCGTTGGTCTCCACCTCGAGGCGCAGGCCCTCGCCGCGCAGACGACGCGCGAGGTCGACGAGCTCCCGTTGCTGCAGCAAGGGCTCGCCGCCGGTGAGGACGACGTTCCGTGGCCCTTGCGCCGCGCGCGCCAGCACCCGCCGCGCGACGTCCTCCGGCGACAGGCTGATGCTCTCGGCGTCGCGGTCGAACTGCGTCCAATCCCAGGTGTATTTCGTGTCGCAAAAGACGCACTCGAGATTACACAGCGACAGCCGCACGAAGACGCTGGGAACCCCGCAGGTCACCCCCTCGCCCTGGATGGACGCGAAGATCTCGGGCTCGTCGTCGGGCAGCCGGCTCAGCAGCACATCATCGCTCTATGGCGACGAGTCGCGCCTCGCAAACCAGGAATCCGTCTTGACGTTAATAGGTTGGTCTGCTAACCAATCTACTCGATGGGTCGTCCGAGCCTCGCCGAGCCGCGCCGCCGTCAGATCGTCGACGGTCTTCGTACCGCCATCGTGAAGCACGGGCTGGCGGACGCCTCGGTCCAGCGCATCGCCGGCTATGCGGGCGTGCCCGCGGGCCTGATCCATCACTACTTCGTCTCGAAGGAAGACCTGCTGATCGCGACGGTCGATCAGGTGGTCGAGGACGCGCGCGAGCCCATCAAAGCCGAGCTCGATGTCCTCGATCCGGAGCGTGCCCTGGAACGCGCGCTCGACTTCCTCTTCGTCGAGGTTCCGGCCGACCGCGACCGCAGCATCCTCTTCGAGGAGATCGCCGTCGCCGCGGTCCGCCGCCCGCAGCTCCGGCGCCGCCTGGCCGCGCTCTCCGCCTACATGACGGACGAGCTGACGGCCCTGCTCGATCGCCTGCCCGATCGCGTGCGCCAGCACGAGGCCAACGTCGATCTCGCCACCATGGTGCTGTGCCTGCTCTACGGCGCCGATGCGCAGCTTCTGTCCGATCCCCAAGCCATCCACCCGCGACGTCTTCGCCGTATCGCCGGCGAGCTGGTCGCCCGTTTTCGAGGAGTGTCCCATGGAAAGACTGATGCCCGAGCAACGCCGCATGATCGAGACGTTCGAAGTGATCGAACACGTCGACGAGCGACAAATCGCCGCGCTACGCGAGCGCACTAACGTCGCGGTCCCGCTGGCGCTCCAGTGGACCTGGGAATACGGCTCCGAGGTCGAGGAGCTGCGACAGCTCTACGAGCGCGGCAAGCGCTCGCAGTGGAACGCCGAGACCGATCTCGACTGGTCGATCCCGTTCCCGCGCGAGGACTGGTTCCTCCCCAAGGAGGGGTCATCGCTGCTCGCGGGCGTGCTCGCGACCGTCGGGGCGGATGACGCCACCTGCCGCGAGGCCGCGTGGGACGAGTTCGCGCACACGATGTCGCAACTGCTCCACGGCGAGCAGGCGGCGTTGCAGCTGTGCGGCCAGCTCACCAACGCCTGCCCCACCATGGACCAGAAGTGGTACGCCGGGTCGCAGGTCATCGACGAGGTCCGTCACGTCGAGGTGATCTCCAAGTTCCTGGCCCGCAAGATGGGTACGCTCTATCCAGTGAGCCCGACGATCAAGTTCCTGCTCGACAAGCTGCTCGAGGCGCCCACCTGGAAGCTCAAGACGCTCGGCATGCAGTGCCTCTTCGAGGGCGTCGCGGTCGGCATCTTCGACATCATCAAGACGATGACGACCAATCCGCTGCTCAAGGAGATGCTGCGCCGGGTCGAGCTCGACGAGTCGCGCCACGCCGCCTTCGGCATCCTCACCATGCGCCGCCTGGTCGAGGACGCCTCGCCCGAGGAAATGATCCAGTTCGAGGACTTCGCGTTCGAGGTGCTCGAGGCCCTGAACGCCAACCAGCAGCTCGACATGCTGCACGACCTCGCGCCGAAGTACGGACTCGATCCGGAGGCGTGCGTGCGCGTCATGCACAGCCTGCCGAACTGGCACGACCTCAACGCCGAGGTGTACATGCACACGGTCATGCCGAACCTCTGCCGTCTCGGCCTCGTCACCGAGCGCACCGAGGGCAAGTACCGCAAGCTCGGCATCCTCTCGGACACCCGCACGGCGCCGCGCAGCGAGCTGCCGCTGTCGGCCTGAGGGCTCCGGTCAATCCTTGAACGCGAGATCGCGCGCTCGTAGCCGATAGCGGAAGAAGAGCGCATAGATCTCGCGTCGAGACAAGCGCCGGCGCCGCGCGATGACGCGGCGCTTGCCCCACATCGCCGGAAGCGCCCCCATCGCACCCGCGTAGCTGCGCGCGAGGATCGCGAGCAGGTCGCGCCGCGAGTAGTCGCGCGCGAAGCCGCCGGAGGCGCCGCGCCCGCTCAGCGCTGCGAACCCCTGCAACGCGTAGCGGTACACCGTGAAGAGCGGGCTCAGCAGCACGAGCGGAAGCGGCGTGTGCTTCACCAGATTGTAGATGCGGTTCCGCTCGACGTAGTACGCCTTCACGCGCGAGTGCTTGCCCGCCGTCGAGCTCTTCAGGTGGAAGGCGACGGCGGCGGGTACGTACCAGCAGGTCCAACCAGCGAGCCGGGCGCGCAGACCGAGGTCGCCGTCCTCCAGGTAGAGGAAGTAGTCCTCGTCGAACGCGCCCACCGCGTCGAGCATCGGGCGCCGATAGAGCGCGACGGCGGCGCACGGCATCAACACCTCGATCTCCTCCGCGAACGCCGGACCGTCGAGCTCCTGCCAGCCGCGGGCACGGTAGACGCCGTCCACGTACACGAGGAGTCCAGTCGAATCGATGCGATCGGTGTCGGTCGCCATCAGGATCTTGGGGGCGAACATGCCGGCCTCGGGATGCCGATCAGCCGCCGCCACCAGCTCCGCGAGGCACGACGGCGCGAGGCGCGCGTCGTTGTTCAAGGTGACGACGAGGGCCCCTCGCGCCCGCACGATGCCCAGGTTGTTGCCGCGCGCGAACCCGCTGTTCGCGTCGAGGCGGACGATCGTCGCGTCACCCAGCACGTCACGGGCGGCGTCGAGCGACCCGTCGGTCGAGCCGTTGTCGACGACGATCGTCTCGAAGTCGCGATACGTCTGCGCCGCGAGGCTCGCGGCGCAATCGGCGAGCAGCGTGCCGCCGTTGAAGTTGACGATGACGATCGAGACGCGCGGCATCGGTGGTTGCCGCCCCGCTCCGCGCGCACTCGCGCGGCCGGACGGCGCACGCCTGGCTAGCGCGCGCCCGCGGCGCGATCAAGCGCGCGACGTCAGCGGCGCGATCAAGCGCGCGACGTCACTTGATGGCTATCGCGTCGTCACGAGCAGCTCAGCCGCTGCGCGCTCGCCTGGCAACGCGGCCGCGCCGCGTTGGATCCACCCCAGTGCGCGACGGCGCATTCGTCCGCGCTGCCGAAGCGCATCGTGAGATCGATCGGCCCCGCCACCGGCAGTACCGGCGCCCCGATGAAGCGCACGTCGAACGTGAGGCGCCCGGGGACCTGCGACGACTGATCGACGATCTGGATGCGGCGGATGCCGCCGAGCACGCCCTGAGGATCGTCGAAGCGCCAGCGCTTGCCCGACACGCTCGTGGTCCATCCCGCGCCTCCCGGCACGGTGAGATCGAGGACGCCGTCGATGACGAGGCGCACGCCGTCTGCTGGCGGCGCGACACCGACCCAGGGTGGAGGAATCAGCGCCCGGCCGACCAGGCGCATGCTGGCGCCGGAGCCCACGCGTAGGTGCGCCCGATCGATCACGATGCCGCTGCTGCACGTACCGGCCGCGTCGTCGGGCGTGGGCGTCGCGCTCGGCACTGGGGCGCTCGGCGTCGCTCCACCGACGGGCGTGGCCGTCTTCGTCACAGCCGGCGTCGGGGTCCTCGTGGCGGCCGGCGTCGGCGTCCGGGTCGGCAGCGGCGTGGCGGTTCTCGTGACGACCGGGGTGGCGGTCCTCGTCGCCCCGGCAACGGGCGAGGCGGACGGTGTGGGTGTCGCCGTGGAATTGCCCGAGCCGCCGCCGTTCTGCTGCTTCCACTGCGCCAGGAGGTCGTGCAAGGCCTCCGGCTCGTTGGTCGGCGGCGGCGCGCCCGTCTGGCTGAGCTTGTTGATGCCGTGGCAGCTGGCGCACACGCGGATCTCTCCCGCCTGCACGCTGAGCCAGTTGCGCTCGCGCACCACCGGTCCGCCGGACGCGTCGGTGAGCTGCCACGACAGCGCGCGGCGCGCCGGGACCAGCGCCGCAAACGAGCCGTCAGTCGCGATCGTCACCGCGCCTGCGGGACCGCTCGCATCGTGCGACACGCCCGGCTCGTGCATGGGCCGCGCCAGGAGGCGGCGGCCGGGCTGCGGATTGGGCAGGTCGCCGTAGCCGCGGACCGCGTCGCCCTGGAAGATCTGCAGATACGCGACGTCGTATGTGGTGCCGCCCGTCGCGATCGACGCGACGCCGCCGGGAACGCGCAGGTTGAACGGCTGCGAGCGATCGGCGCGATCCCGCTGCGTGACGTTGCGGCTGACGATCAGCGCGAGACCATTGGCGCGGAGATAGCTTTGGAAGGTGGCGACGTCGACGGCCTCCTGCGCGAAGACACCGGCCTCGATCGACGGCAGCGATTCCTGACGCGGCGTCGGCACCGGTCGCGCCGCCACCTCCACCGGGTCGAGCTCCCAGAGCGTGCCGTTGTACGAGGCGAGCGTGTCGGGCGTCCACCAGCTCACGTTCTTCTGGATGCCCGCGGTCAGGTTCGCGATCGGCGCGAAGAAGTTGCCCTGCTTGGTGAGGATCTTCAGCCGGTACTGATAGGACCAGTTCGGCGCGGCCGTGTTGCCGAGATTCTGCAGCTGTCCGGTCGCCCCGGTGTGCACCGCGAGGAGCGTGCCGTCGCTCATCGGCAACGGATTGCGGAAGTAGCCGGTCTGCTGTGGGACCTGCGCGTCGTTGCCGGTCGCCGTCACCGCGGTGAGCACCATGTCCTCGGCGTTGATCGACGGCGCGCCGGTGAGGCGCATCAGCGTGCCGCCGGCGCCGGTTGCGAACTCGGGCGCGTCGGTGGCGAGAAAATCGCCGGGAACGTTCGGATCCTCGCGCAGCTGCAGCAGGCCTCCGTCGCCGCGGATGTAGAGCTGATTCGCGTGCAGGGTCGGGCTCACGTAGTAGGTCAGGTTCGCGTCCGCGACGAAGCTGCCGTCGGTGTAGGAGCCGCCGAGCTCGTGCCGGCCGACGTGGTTCAAGGTCTCCTCCGCGGTGCCGTCCTCGTTCAGCTCCCAGGGAAAGAAGTGGTTGAAGGTGTGCAGCGAGAGCGCCGGCGAGTAAGCGGGATCGCCCTGCGAGCGCGGCTCGGGGAAGACCTCGGCCCCGGCGAGCGTCGTGGTCGTGGCGGCGTTGGCGGCCTCGCTCGCCCAGGTGAACGACTTGTAGGTGGCGACGACGTCGGGTGCGTCACCCTGCTGGTCGCGCTGCAGGTGGTCCCATTTGGTGAAGACGACGCGTCCGAAGGAATCGATCGACGGGGAAAAGCTGCCGCTCGGCGAGTGCTCGAGCAACTGGAGGTCGCCCGTCGACTCGTCGAGGGCGTAGATGCCGGCGACCGTGAACGCCGACTCGTACTCGTCGCGTTGCGGATAGAGTTGCGCGGCACCGCTCGGCGGACGGTCCGAGGTGAAGAGGATGCGCCCGTCGGTCGCGTAGATCGGCGAGACGTTGTTGAAGCCCGCCGGCTGATTGGCGATGCGGCGGATCGTCGCCGTCGCGCCCTGCGCCAGCCCCGACACCTCGTAGATCTGCCAGCGGAACGATGCGACCTGGTACTGCTGCGTCGGCGCGCCGACGACCATCGCGAAGAGTGCCTTGGCACCGCTCCAATGGACGCACGGCTCACGCACCGCGATGGCGTTCGCGCCCTGCATGCCGGCGTTTCCGAACCCGGCCTCCTGCGTCAGGAAACGCAGCGATCCGTCGGGGTAGCGAATCACCAGATCGCCGCCGCGCGGCGCGGAGTCCATCGTCGCGAGATGGTTGCCGAAAGTGCTGGTCAGCGAGCCGAAGCCGCCGACCGGCATCTGGGTAACGAACAGTACAGGCTTGGACGGCGCGACCTGCGCCGCCGCCGTGCGCGGGTGCGCGACCACCACGGCTGCGACAAAGCATAGTACCAGGGTCCTGCATCGCATCGCGTCTTCTCCTCGCGAGTCGTCTGGAAGGGCGGCGGACGAGAGCGAAAACGCCGCGCGGGCCGACTGCTCGAAGAGCAATCGACGTTCCCGCGACCTCGACCCCCGTAGACCACTTCCGACCACCGGGGTAGCGTCGAGGTCGTCGTACGGGCGCCGTGTTCCTTCGCGTGACGGAAGCGAGGTGATCCATGGATGGTCGAACGGTGCGACTCGCAATCGTCGCGACCGCGATGCTGCTCGCTGCGAGGCCGGCAAGGGCGCAGTCGGACTCGCCGGAGCCGTCGCCCGCCACGCCTCTGGAATCCTTCGCGTCGCGCTGGGAGATATCGCTCGGGGGCCAGGTCGGCGCTCCCAAGGGCTTCGTGAAGGTCGGCGAGTTCGACCGCTCCGGCGAGAAGCTCCGGCTGAACAATGACCTCAACATCGACACGTTCGAGGTCGCGAGCCTCGGGGCCGCCGTGCATCTCACCGACCGTGACGTGCTGCGGGCGCGCTTCGACTACACCTTCCTCTACGGCACGACGACACGTGGCGCGGAGACGGCCTTCAACGGCGCGCTGCTGGCCGCCGGGGAGCCGATCCGCACGCGGCCGGTCTTCACGCGCATCACCGGGCTCTACGAGCACGAGTTCGTGCACGAGCCGAGCGGCGCCCTCTTCGCCGCCGGCGCGGGCCTGACGTTCGTCTACCTGCACTTCAAGCTGCACGGCACGCTCGCCCCTGACACGGTCGGCCACGAAACGCAGGAGGATTTCTACGCGCAGGAGCTCCCGGTGCCGCTCCTCGCGATACGCGGCGAGTACCCGATCACGCCGACCGTGCATCTGTTGGGGACGGTCGCCGGCGGTTTCCTGCCCAAAGTGGACAGCCTGCGCACGGAGGGCGGTACCGTGAAGCTCGCGCAGGCGCACGCGGACGTCTTCGCGGGAGTACGCTGGGCGATCACCCCGACCCTGTTCGCGGATGCCGGCTACACCTACACGTACTTCTCGCAGCACGAGACGAGCGGCGAGGACGACAACAAGATCCTCTTCCTCGGGCACGCCTTCGGCTTCGGCATGACGTACCGGTTCTAGCGCAGACGCGCGTCCACGAGTTGAACGACCCAGGTACGAAAGCGGCGCGCCGTCGCGCGGTCGGCCGGCAGGTCGAAGGCGCGCCGAAACGCCGGGCCGACGAGCGCGTCGCTCCACGCCGTGAGGTTGAGAAGCAGAAGGGCGAAGATCGTGTCCTCGATTCCGGGGGCGCCCCTGCGCGCGCGGTGCAGGTGCTCTGCCGAGTCGCGAAACATCCCGGCGCCGCGCGGCTGGAAGCCCCCGAGAAAGAGCCACGCCGACAGACGTGCGTAGCCTCGTCTACGATACATCCGGTCGAGCGCGGTGAAGAACGCGTCGGCGTCGAGCGGTGCGCCCACGGCGGCCGACACCGCGTCACGCAGCTCGCGCCCGGCGTGCCGGAGCAGCGCCACGAGCAGCGCGTCGCGGGTACGGAAGTGCCGCAGGATGGCCTGATGCGTGACCCCCATCTCCCGCGCGATCGCCTGCAGCCGGATCGCCGCCGGACCCGCGACAGCGAGGTGGCGTGCGGCAACGGCCAGGATCTCGCGCCGCGCGTCCTCGGGCCGGCGGCGGCGGCGG
>Ga0157379_10002327_pt1 | contig 15838 bp, 14 predicted proteins | sample S25metaG_FD_121802 | JGI IMG/M metagenome (GOLD analysis project Ga0157379, IMG submission 121802) | Switchgrass rhizosphere microbial communities from Kellogg Biological Station, Michigan, USA - S2-5 metaG | ecosystem: Host-associated > Plants > Roots > Rhizosphere > Soil | place: USA... | reverse complement strand
TATGATTGGTTAACTATGAATTGTTATTTGTTAAGTTTTGGGAAGTCTGCTTTTCAGCTAACAAATAACAATTCATAGTTAATCAATCATAAAGCTCCCGCTTTCCTCGTGAAGCCTGATCCCATCTCGACGGCGAGAATCTTCTTCGTCAACGACGACACCGGCACACCGCGAAATTCCCGCCACTCAAACCCTCCCTCATTCGCCAACACGCCGTTGTAGACGTGAACCTCCAGCCGGTGATGCGTGATCGTATGGCGGCACGAACCCTTGCGGTTCAGTTTTCCTGCCGGAAGTTCACTGAACATGGGGAATTCCCAGAGCCCTCGCGAGAGCTTCATGAGATGACGTCCGTTCTTCTCCTGGACGACGGCGAAAAGCTGAACCCTCACCGTTTCAGGACGCTTTTTCACGGGAGGTATGACCAACTGCTTGCCGGTTTTGTAAGCGATGCACGCGGTCTGAACAGGGCACACCAGACATCGTGGCGCTCTGAACGAACAAACCGTTGCGCCCAATTCCATGATCGCCTGGTTAACGACGCGCGGTTCTGAACTGCGGACAAGTTTCTCTGCGGCCTCCCACAGACGCTTCGGCCGATCATCTTCCCAACCGTAGAGCCGTGAGAGGACGCGTCGCACATTCCCATCAACCACCGGGTATGGTTTATTGAAGGCAATGCTGAGAATCGCTCCGGCTGTGTACTGTCCAATCCCTGGGAGCGATCGGAGCGATTCGTAGTCGGCCGGTAGCTCTCCGCCGTGTTCACGCACGACGACTTTTGCCGCTTCCATCAGGTTTCGGGCTCGGCTGTAGTAGCCCAGCCCCGCCCAGAGGCTCAGGACTGTGTGCTCGTCGGCTGCCCCAAGCGCAGCGATATCCGGAAGAGTCGTCATCCACCGTTCAAAATAGGGAACGACAGTCTCAACCTGCGTTTGCTGCAGCATGATTTCAGAAATCCAGACGTGGTATGGATCGTAGCTGGCACGCCACGGAAGAATGCGCTGGTTCTCACCGAACCATTGGATCAGTGCCGCTTGCGGCTCATGCATTCACGGACGAGGACGCCGCTTCCTTCATCTCATGTTCGAGTTTCTTGATCTCCACGAGGTGCTGGGGATTGAAGGGAAGTGACGGATAGTAACAATTACTCTCGTGCGTGCAGAAGCAGCCATTGTGGACCATGTCGCGGCGCGCATCCATCTTGGTCGAATACCAGAGGCGGCTGAAATCCCAGTCGTAATTCCGAAGATTATCGACACCTTCGAGAATCTCGCAGCTGGATACCGTCCCCTCGTCGTAGATGACCGCGCCCGCGCTTCCGGCCCAGCACTCGAGTTGAGGACGCCCCTCAAGGGCAGTCTTGGCGATCAGCTTGTGCATGTAGACATCGACCGCAGCCTTGAAAAATCCAGCGTCACCGGAGTAGTTGTTCTTGATCACAGCATGACGTGAATCTTCGCTGATGCGATGCACCAACGAGTCGTATCGGGATTTGTCGATATCCAGTTCCCTGGGCCGCGCCGACGGAGGACGGATGTAATTGACGTTTACCTTGTCGGGCTTGAGATCGTACTTCAGGAAGTCATACCACTCGAAGATACGGTCCTGATTGCTGTTCATGAAGCACGTGCAGGTCTGGATATCCAGCCGCGGAAATTCTTTCTTGATCTCCTGAAGTTTTCGCGCCGTGCTGATGACGATGTCCCAACTTCCCGGTTTCTGACGGATACTTTCGTGGTCTTCCTTGAGCCCGTCGATTCCCAGAGCAACAGTGACGTTGAGGGCCGGGTTTTCCTGAAGAATCCTGGTGACATCGGGAATGATCCGCTGCTGGATCTGGCCATTCGACATCAGGTAGATCGATTCCAGCTTGTTGTTCTTGTGGAACGCTCGCGCGATCTCCGGCAGATCCTTCCGTGTGAAGGGCTCGCCGCCGGCAACGATGAGAACGCCGAGGTTGGCTCCCAGCGTTTCGCTGATTCGCTCCACGTTCCGCGTGGTCATCTGGAGGCGTTTGCGCTCTTTATCGTCGAGTTCGTCGGTGAAGAAGCAATGAACACATCGCATGTCGCAGACAGAGGTGATCAGAATGTTCAGAAGAACGGGGGCAAACGGCCTGCCGGTGGCGATGCGCGCATAGCGCTTGAGAATTTCTTTGTGATGATATTCCATCTTTTAATTACTGAAATACGGATGCGTAATCAGCGAAGGTTTCGACTGGGTCCCTGAAGGCTTATCCAGTGAAATTTCCTCCACCAAAACCGAAGGAGCAACGATGCTCGTCGGCGTTTCTGCGCCACTGGTGCCCACCAACCGGTGGGCTGCCGTGGAATCGTTGCCGGCGGCAATCAAGTGCCGGAGCCCTTGCACATTAAGCCCTCCGGCGCCGGCGACACGTACCAGTTCTTCCTTTCCATCAGACACCTTGACGCGATAGGTCATCACCGGTGAACCAACGGGCCCATTCCCATTGGAGTTCGACGCCCTGATGATGATGCCATATTCGAGCCGTTCTTCCTTGGCTGCTTTCAGAAGTTCCTTCTTTAATTCTTCTGAGCTTTTGCCGTCCTTAGCGGTGACGATGAGGTTTCCAATTTGGGGCGATTCCCGTCCCGGATACCCATTGCGTCCGTGCCCATTGGACTGCAGCCGTCCCTTGCCGGGTCTGCGCGACATCAGGAAGTCCGTCAGGAGGCCGCCGTCTACCAGCGAGACGCGCCTGGCAGGAATTCCCTGGTCGTCATTCGTGTAATAACCGATCAGCTTTCTGTTATTGAATGTCTTTACAGTGGGATCGTCCACTACCGACATGTAGGCCGGAAGAATAGGACGATTCATGCGATCTTCCAGGGGTGGCGTCGCACTCTGACCGTTCCTTGTAAGAGGCCCGCGCTGGCCGGTAAGGTTGGGTGCGAGCACTCGCGCGAACATCTCGGTGGCGACTTGTCCGACAAGGAGCGCCGGGCCTGAATAATCCGAGTCAAGAACAGGAGCGTCGCGCAGTGCCGTCAGGTCCTTGGCCATCTGGCGAATCGCGCTCGTGTAGGCATCCGACGATGGTAGATCTGCAAATTCGCGGACGTAGACCGGCACAGAGTTCGAAACGACCATGCCATCGGGGGCCTGCGCAGTTGCGCTTGCCTGCAGGATGATGACCAGTTCCGGCGCCATCGTTCGGGTTCCTTCGCTGTTGACCACGTAGCGATGATTCATCCGGGCTCGAAGCGTCACGCTCGAGGATTGGATATTCGGATACTCGCGGAAGACTTGCGACCATTGACGCAGTTGTCCTTCAATCTTTGGGCGGTCGTATTCCAGCCTCCGCTTTTCTGCAACTGAGACGGTACCGGTTTCTTTGGAGAAATCCGGCACACGTTCTTCCTGTGTTCTGTTCTGGACTGCGGCTCGCTTTTGGGCGATGACCTCGACAGCTTGTTTGTACGAAGTGTCGGTTGCAAGCCACAGCGTGTGACGCAGCGAATCGTAGTCGTCGTCCACCGGGCCCTGGTAAAGCCTTGCGCCTCCTCCGGCCCCCCCGCCACCGCCTGGGTTGAACTCGGTGTTATCGAAGTCATAGTTGCCGACGCGCACCTGCGAGTAGACCAGCCGCTGTTTGGAAGGCGCCGATTGCGTCAAAGCGCCGAAGGTCGCTCTTGCCGCAAACTCTTCCTCGTCGAGCACGACATATTGGACGAAGTAGGGCTTGTCGAGATTGCTCAACTGGAGCTGCACGATCGACCGATTCAACTCATCGACCATGGCTTTGAAAACAGGATCCGTGGTGACGGCGGAGTTTCCCGTCTGAGCGGTAGAGATAACTGAGGAAGTCAGCGCGAGCCAGGCAGAAAGCCACAGCGCCTTACGTCTGGATTTGTATCGAAGGTGGAACTTCATTGGCGGCCCTCTCGTGCGCTGCCCGCATCGGGAGCCGGAAGAATGGGCATGCGCTCCGAGGATTTTGCCTTCTTTTGCACTTCGATCTGCGTTGTCAGAATCGCCGGTGAAATGGCGGACACGGGCACGCTTCCGGATTCGGCGCCACAGAATCCATTGAACACTTCAACCGTATCTGAGGCGGCGACGATCTTGCTGAAGGAGGTGAGCGGCGTACCAATGAGATCGGCGCCTCGAACAAGTTCGTCGGGACGGCCATCCACGTAGACCTGGTACACCATGATGGGCGTGACCTGAAAGGATTGCGGACTGTCGCTTTGCGTGAACGTAAACCCTCCCGAAATATCATCAAACAGCAGGCCGAACGGCTTACCCTGCTTCTTCGCTTCTTCGATGAGCATTGCACGAAGCTTTTCCATGGGAACAGTGTTCGCTGCTTTGACCATCAGGTTGCCCTGACGTCCCACGGCTTTGTATCCAGCCTGTTTACGTCCGTGCCCGTTGGATTCTTCAAATCCTGCAACAGGCGATCGGGATAGCAGGAAGTTCTTCAGGATTCCGTTCTCGACAACCGTAACCGGACGGGCCTTCACGCCTTCATCGTCATAGGTGTAATAGCCGTTCAGGTCTATGGAACCGACTTTCTCCATTGTCGGATCGTCGATAACGGAAATGAACGTGGGAAGAATCTGCTTGTTCACCTGCCGTGCAAACGTCTGTCCTTCGCTTTCGTTCTTGTTCCGCTGTCCTTCGATACGATGTCCGAAGATTTCGTGGAAGAAAACTCCGCTGGCGCGGCCGGAAAGGATCGCGGGACCTGTATAAGGTTCGATCACGGGCGCCTTACGCAACGCCTTGAGGTCCGTGACGATCTTTTCGACGCCCTTGCGAACCGTTTCTTCGCTGGGGAGACCTTCCAGTGTGTGTGTGTCGAAATATTCGAGGCGCTGGAACTCCATGCCGTCGTCAGCACGCGTTCTGCCGAGCAGATAAATGCGGTACAGAATCGTGCCGTGCCGAACCGAGGAGCCTTCGCTATTCACGAAGTACTGATTGTTGACGTTCACCGTCATTCCGACCTGGCCGTCGAAGAGTTCGGGAAAACCCTTAAACATCGCGGAATACGTCTTCAGTTTCTTTTCCCAGCCCGGCATGTCGATCGCCGCATCCTTGAGCGTCGTGAGTCCGCTTTTTTCCGCTTTTTCTCGGGAAAGGTCCCCGGATGAGTCCTGTTCTTCAACACGAACGGCGCGGTTAGCCTGCACGTTGATGAACCGCTCGACTGCCGATTTATAGCGGCGGTCCGTCTCGAGCCAGATGACGCTTTTCAGCGCGTCGATATCGTCATCCAGAGGCATCGATACGGAACCGGGACGGCTCAACTGCTGTTCGCCTCCGCCTCCCCGTTGTCCGCGGATCTGGTGGGTATTGTCAAAATTGTAGTCCCCAACGCGGACCTCAATGTCGAGCAACCGCTGCCTGTCAGTGTTGCTGTACTGGAGAGCTCCCAAAGAGGCCGTTATCTCTGCAGACTTGAATTCATTCACTTCATAACTGAGAAAATACGGCGCGGGATTACCCTTCTGGGTCAAAACGCTCATCGCCCGCTTGACTTCATCTTCCAGTGCGCGCTGTATGGGATCGACGGGAGCGCTTTGCGCTGCAGCCTGCTGTAGCCATCCGCCGCAGGTCAGGACCAGCAGCCAACCCAGAGTGCGTTTCATTGAGTCCTCCTAAAGGATGGGGAATTGTACAACGGGGGAAACAGGGGGCCCTGAAGATCCCTCACCCGGCGCTTCGCGCCACCCTCTCCCGGGGGGAGAGGGATAGCTCTGCGGAGTGCCCTTCTCCCTCCGGGAGAAGGTGGCCCGAAGGGCCGGATGAGGGATCTTCAGGGCCCCTAATTCCCCAATTTCCCCCTGTCCCTACTTCACTTTTGCTACAAAGTACCGGTCGCGGGACTTCGTCTTCATATCTTTCGCGGCGATGCCATCGACGGGTTGCGGCGCTTTGATCTTGATCTCGAGCTTTCGCCACTTGTCGTCGCGGGCATCGTTCGTCGACCGGAAACCCAGGACATACTGGCTCTTGAGAGTTTTGGCGAAGGTTTCCATCATCGCGCGGAGTTGGGTGTCGATTTCTGCCTGCGTCATCGAACCGCCCGTCATCCTCGTCAAATCCTCGTAGCCGGCGCCCTGGGAGAGATAGACTCGTTCGCCCCGGGCAACTTCGAGAATATCGTCAGAGGGACCTCCGCCGCCGCCAGTCGGGTCCACGGCGAAGAAGATGTAGATAGGCACATCGAACTTCTTCACATATTCCTGCAACGCCTTCACCGGTTCGCCGCCCGAAGATTCAAAGCCGTCCGTAATCACAATCAGGCCCTTGCGCGTAGCGATGCTCTGGTCTGCCAGACGAGTGACATGACGAGAGATGGCGTCGAAGATCCCGTTCGCCCCGAACGGCATTTCCTCAAGGGTGTATTTGTTCTGAGAGTTTCCTTGTTGTCGAAAATTTTCGATGGCTTCCCGAATCTTGATGGAGTTCAGATCCGTGCGCCCCTTGTTGAGGGCTCTCATGGCAAGAATGATATCGATGTCGATGCGTGAATTCGGTTCGTAGAACGCCGTGAGCGTCTGCTCGATACCATCCTCGAGCAGAACAAAGTTGTCCTTCTTGAGGTCCAGCACGGCGCCCTTCGGCCCGGTCACACCCACTGGAACGTAGACCATGGCGGCAGGAGGTTTTGGCGCCTGAGTTTGGGCGGACACCAAACTCGTCATCGCGAACAATGCACTGAGAAGCACAGCTATGCGTTTCTTGTCCATTTTGAGCCTCAGGTTTTTCTCTGTGATTTTCTTTCCGGCCGCCTCGACGGGGTCGCGGTAATTGTATTCTTTGACGGGAGTTTAGGCCAACGATTAGGGGTTCGAAATATATTTGTTAAAGTTTGTAAAGGATTACCCGCCGGGAGCGTTGTAGCCCCTGCGAAAACTAAGGTCCACTTTCCCCAGATTTTTCGGGAAATTGACAGGTTTGACCATGATTTCCCGCCATGCTCCGTCTCTGTTAATGATCTTTGGCGAGTAACCGATCGTGTACTGGTTACGGAGGTTGCGCGCAATCCTTCGACAAATATCCGCTACTTCATCGATATTCTTCGGAAAGAATGCCTGTCCGCCTGTCACTTCGGCGATTTCGGTCAAACCCTCACGCGCTCTCTTTTGTGGTGATTTCCCGAAGAGTCCGCCCGATCGTCCATCATTCTCATCGAAGATGCCGACGGCATAAATCACAACATCCTTCGCCTGCTTAGCGTGCTCGAGGACCTTGTTGTAACCCCATTTGCTCGCAGTGTCTTCACCGTCGGAAATGACCAGCAATACCTTCTTGTCGAGCTTGCCTTTCTTGACGTGATCCACTGACAGGTAGATCGCGTCGTACATCGCCGTCTCGAGCATCGGATTAAGGCTATCCAGGGCATCGACGAGATCTCCAATGCTCCCGGTGAAGTCTTGCTGCAGGAAAGCGTCCTTTTCAAAGGCGACGATAAAGGTCTCATCGTCGGGATTGCTCTCTTTGACGAACGACAGCGCCGCGCTATGGACCTTTTCCTTCTTGTTTTTCATGCTTCCGCTGTTATCGATCACCATACCGATACTCACCGGAATATCTTCATGCTTGAAAAGCGAAATCTCCTGAGGCTTGTTGTCTTCCAGGATTTGGAAGTTCTCCCGCGTGAGTCCTTCAACGGCATTTCCGCTCTTGTCCAGAGCACTGACATGCACTTCGACGAGATTGACATCGACATTCAGCTGGAAGCCGCCGTTCTTCGGCGGTGCTTGTCCCTGGGGAGGTGTTTGAGAGAGTAGCGTCAGGGATAGCGCGGATGTCAGGAGGGCAATCAATACGAGCGAGAGAATTGCAGAGCGTCTCATCGTTGATTCTGAAACTCTAATTATTTCCTGCGCGGCTCGGACCGTAATAGCCTTGCTTTGATCGGACGTTCAGCTTCTGATTGGGAAGTTCCGCGGTCACTTTGATCTTCCGCCATTCACCGTCCTTCGCGGTGTTTGTGGACTGGTAGCCGAGGACGTATTGGTACTTCAGTTCTTTCGCGATATTCCGGCAGATCTCCTCGAGGTTATATACGGATGAGGGGAAGAACGAATTGCCGCCGCTGATCGAGGCAAGATCCCTCAGCAAGGCACGGCCCTGCTCGGACGCCGCATCCGAGAAGCCGTTCGTGATGCCGATGGCGTACATCTGCACATCTTTTTCTTTCACGAACTCTCTGACGTTCGAAAAAGTATATCGGCTCCGGTTATCTTCGCCGTCAGTGATCAGCAGAAGCGCACGCTTGGCGTTGTTTCCCTGCTCGAGCTTCGAGAGTCCCATATAAACCGCGTCATACAGTGCAGTTCGACCTTTGGCCTTCGAGAACATGAAGCGACTCTGAATCTTCTCGATATCGTTGGTGAACTCCGCGGACTCGGTTGGCTTGTCGGCGAACTCGACGAGGAAATATTCGTCATCGGGGCTGCCGCCCTTCATAAAAGTGATGGCGGCCTCGACGGCAGTTTTCAGTTTGTCCTTCATGCTGCCGCTGACATCGAGGATGATGCCGACGCTCAATGGGATGTCTTCGGAAGAGAAGTAGGTAATCTCCTGTGGAACTTTGTCCTCAAAGAGCTTGAAGTTTTCCTTGTCGAGTCCGGTGACGAAACGCCCGTCGCGAAGAGTGACGGTAACGTTAGCCAGCACGATATCGACATCGACTTTCAAACTGTGCGGCGACAGTTCGAATTTGTCCTGCTGCTGCGTTGAGGACTGCCGGGCGGACAAGGCACACGTAAAGGCAACTAGAGTAGATAAGACGAACCCAACTTTTGTTTTAGCCCGGCTCATTGCCTTGTCCTCCGGGGATCTATGCCGTTCGAATTATTCTCATTATAGATACCGGCGAAGAACTCTCGCAAAAGAAAATAGAGATAGTGCGAGGCTTGGGGATCCCTCACCCGGCGCTTCTCGCCACCCTCTCCCGGGGGGAGAGGGACTGCCGTGCGGGTTGTCCTTCTCCCCCCGGGAGAAGGTGGCCCGAAGGGCCGGATGAGGGATCCCGCTGCTGGCTCAATTTCCGGGACCTCCCTTGTCCCTGGGCTCGTGTCAGCTATCGCCTGTTCGCGTGGTATAGTTTGAGGTCCTCTCGGTAGTGTGGAATGTGAATCCCGACAGCGCCATCGCCATCATCCCGGCCAGATACCAGTCCACTCGTCTCCCTGGAAAGCCCGTCATCGAAGTTCGCGGTAAAACATTGATCGAACACGTGTATAGGCGCGTCGAAAGGGCAGAGTCGGTCGAGCGTATCCTGGTCGCCACAGACGACCAGCGGATCGCTGACGCAGTCCAGCGCTTTGGCGGAAACGTCATCATGACGCGCATCGATCATCAGAGCGGCACGGACCGTCTGGCCGAAGCCGCCGGGGACCTTCCGGCGGATGCGCTGGTGGTCAACGTTCAGGGGGACGAACCCTTGATTGAGCCGGAAGTGATTGATCGTGCCGTGGCTGCCGCCTGCCTTGGCGATTCCGAGATTGTTACTCTGCGGACAAAGCTTGCAGACCGCGCCGCAATCGAGGATCCCAACCGCGTGAAGGTTGTTGTGAACAGAGATGGTCTGGCCCTCTATTTTTCGCGGTCTCCCATTCCTTCAAGTGGGACCACTTTTCTCCATCTTGGACTGTATGTGTATCGCGCAGGTTTCCTGAGGCGTTTTGCGCGGCTGGAACGCATGCCGTTGGAAGTCGCCGAACGCCTGGAGCAATTGCGCGCGCTCGAACATGGGTTTCGCATTCGTGTGATCGAGGTTGAAAGCGAGTCGTGGGGCATCGACACGCCTGCTGATCTGGAAAAATTTAAATCATACCTGGGGAAGGTTTAGAGGAAACGCAATGGAAAAGAAGTATATCTTCGTGACGGGGGGCGTTGTTTCGTCGTTGGGCAAGGGCCTGGCCGCGGCTTCCATCGGGTGCCTTCTGGAGAGCCGTGGATTCAAAGTCAGCCTCCTGAAGTTCGATCCCTATCTCAATGTCGACCCCGGCACCATGAGTCCCTACCAGCACGGCGAAGTCTACGTCACCGACGATGGCGCAGAAACCGATCTCGACCTCGGCCATTACGAGCGCTACACCCATGCCGAACTCACTCGCCGGAACAATCTGACGACGGGACGGATCTATCAAACCATCATCCAGAAAGAACGGCGCGGCGATTATCTCGGCAAGACTGTCCAGGTGATTCCTCACGTTACTAACGAAATCAAGGACGCCGTCCGCCGTGTTGCAGAAACCGTGGACATCACCATTGTGGAAGTCGGGGGCACCGTGGGCGACATCGAATCGCTTCCGTTTCTCGAGGCCATCCGGCAAATGCGACAGGAAGTCGGTCGCGAGAACAGTCTCTTCATCCACCTCACGTTGGTCCCTTATATTCCCACAGCCGGCGAGCTCAAAACCAAGCCCACTCAGCACAGCGTTAAGGAGCTCCTCGAAATCGGAATCCAGGCGGACATTCTTTTATGCCGCACGGATCGCTACCTCGCGCCTGACATGAAGAGCAAGATCGCGCTCTTCTGCAATGTCTCGGAAGCAGCGGTCATCACGGCAAAGGATGTCGGCAGCGTCTACGAAGTTCCACTCGTATTGAGCGCGGAAGGTCTCGACGACCAAATTGTCCGATTGCTCAATCTGCCCCAGGCTGAACGCAATATGCAGCCCTGGGAAGTTCTGATGGAGCGCGTTAATAATCCGCTCGATGAAGTTTCCATTGGAGTCGTCGGTAAGTATGTCGCTCTCGAAGACGCGTATAAGAGCTTGCGTGAAGCGCTTGTGCACGGCGGCCTGCAGCACAACCTGCGAACGAAGATCCATTGGGTGGAAGCCGAAAGCATGGAATCCATCGACGGACCTTCCAGGCTCGCGGAGTTCGATGGCATCCTTGTTCCTGGTGGATTCGGCAAGCGCGGCATCGCAGGAATGATTCGCGCTATTCAGTTTGCCCGCGAGGAGAAGGTTCCCTATTTCGGAATCTGTCTTGGCATGCAGTGCGCGGTCATTGAATACGCTCGCAACGTTTGCGGGCTTACCGAAGCCAACAGCACAGAGTTTGAGCAGAGCACTCCCAATCCTGTGATCTACAAATTGCGCGATCTTCTTGGTGTTGATACGATCGGCGGAACCATGCGGCTTGGAGCCTATCCGGCGAATCTTGCCTCGGGTTCGCGCGCCCATCGTGTTTACAACACGGCAGTGATTTCGGAACGGCATCGCCACCGGTACGAGTTCAATCGGGCCTTCGAAGAGACGCTGACTCGCAATGGCCTCGTCATTTCGGGCGCATCGCCGGACAAGAATTTCGTGGAGATTGTCGAGATCGAAGATCATCCATGGTTCCTCGCCTGCCAGTTCCATCCCGAGTTCAAGTCCCGGCCGCTGGAGCCGCATCCGCTGTTTTCTTCGTTCGTCGGAGCGGCTTATGAACACAAGCTGGCGCGGGCGAAATCGGAACAGTTCGCGACAAAAAGGAAATGAGTTACACGCTTCCGGAATTCAAGCTGGACCTGCAGAAGGATTTCTTTCTGATCGCAGGGCCATGCGTGATCGAAAGCCGGGATCATGTGCTCTTTATGGCAAGGGAGCTGAAGAAGATAACGTCCGAATGCGGCATTGGGTTCATCTTCAAAGCATCCTTTGATAAGGCGAATCGCAGCTCTATTCAATCGTTCCGCGGTTCGGGAATGGAAGAGGGCCTCAGGATCCTCGGTGACGCCAGACGAGAAATCGGCGTTCCGATCCTGACGGACATTCACGAAGCCGGGCAGGCTGACGTCGTCGCGAAAGTTGTAGACCTTCTGCAGATACCCGCGTTTCTGTGCCGGCAAACGGATCTGATTGTCGCTGCCGCGAAGACCGGCCGGATAGTCAATGTGAAGAAGGGGCAGTTTCTAGCACCATGGGAGATGAAAAATGTTGTCGCCAAGGCGCGTGAAGCGGGCAGCCATCGGTTCATGCTGACAGAGCGCGGCGCCTCGTTCGGCTACAACAACCTTGTGGTCGACTTTCGCGCGTTCCCGATCATGAGGGAGTTTGGCTGTCCGGTCGTCTTTGATGTCACGCACAGCCTCCAATTGCCCGGCGGTCAGGGCCAGAGCTCGGGCGGCCAGCCTCAGTTCATTCCACACCTCGCCCGTGCCGGTGTTGCTGCCGGAGTCGATGGACTATTTATGGAAGTTCATGATAATCCGACGAAGGCACTCTCCGATGGGCCCAACGCGCTGAGTCTTGGCTTGCTCCAACCCCTGCTTCAGCAGTTGCTTCGGCTGCGTGCCGCGCTGGTCTAACGGAAATTTTCCGCGTACATTTTCCCCGCTTTCCGCCGTGTAACCCATAACAAATTTAAGCCGTACACCATTGTAGGGATTGTCTTTTCAGGTCCCTAGATTGATTCGAATCGATGCTTAAAAATTCTTGGAGGAAATGCACATGAGAAACAGGCTTGTCTTCGGACTGGCCCTTTTGTTGGTCGTGCCTTGCCTCGGTTACGCTCAGGCGGAACTGGCAGGGAAATGGACCGGCGAAGTTCAGGGAGGACGTGGACCGACGCCCGTCACGCTTGAGCTGACGGTTGCGGGAGGCACGGTCACCGGGAAACTGACTCAAGGCCAGGGTCAGCCCGTTGATATTCAGAACGCGAAGTATGAAGCCGGCACGCTCACCTTCACCGCTGCGGGTGGTGGTGGCGGTCGTGGTGGTGGCGGTGGCGGCGGCGGTGCTGCCGGCGCACCTCCGGCTGGCGGCGCACCTCCGGCGGGCGGCGCGCCTCCGGCGGGCGGCGGCGCTCCCGGTGGTGGTGGCGGCGGTGGCGGTCGTGGTGGTGGCGGTGGCGGTGGCGCCACTTACTCCGCCAAGGTCATGGGCAGCGAGATGACCGTGACGAGAACGCCTGCTGCCGGTGGCGGCGGTGCTCCGGGCGGCGCTCCGGGCGGCGCGCCTCCGGCTGGCGGTGGCGCTCCTGCGGGCGGCGGCGCTGGTGGTGGCGGTGGTCGCGGTGGTGGCGGCCCTGTTACCTTCACGCTGAAGAAGGGATAGCTCTGCAGAAAAAGTGGGGGAAGAGTTTCTTCTTCCCTCACTTCTGTCTCGCACACGCTCTGACTGACGCTTCAGGCAAACTCCCTTCTTACCGAGCGTTTGAAAATTCTTCCATTTGTCATCGACCGATTTTTCAAACCTTCCGAGGCATCAAACTAACCTTCCCGGATGAGCCTTCGCAGTCCGCCACGACGCTATCTCAATCAGAGGGCATGGACGGATGGTTGTAACCGATCGCGTTTCCTGGTTTCTGTCCCCGGCCTCTTTCTTTTGTGTTACTTTCGGTCCGGAAATCTTAACCCTGGAGCTGACCGATGGAATGGTGGATGTGGTTTGTGCTCGGCTTTGCGCTCTTGATGCTCGAAATGGCGACGCCGGGCGGCTTCTATTTCATTTTCTTCGGGGCGAGCGCTTTTGTGGTGGCTATTCTTGGCCTCTTCGGAATAACCGAATCCGCGTGGTTTGAGTGGATGCTGTTTTCGATATTTGCTGCCGGCGCAACAACCCTGTTCCGCCGAAAGATGCTGGATCGCTTCGGCGCGCGCATCCCCAGCGGAGAGGTAGACACTCTGATCGGCGAAGTGGCCACCACCCTTGAGGGCATTCGACCGGGCGCAGTCGGCAAGGCGGAATTGAGGGGAAGTTCATGGAATGCGCTCAACACCGGAAACAAGGAGATCGAGCGCGGACAACGCTGCCGCGTGGAACGCGTGGATGGGTTGACGATTTTCATCCGAACTGCGGAGTCTGGTAGCTCATCACACTGAGGATCATCTTCTATGAATGCTGCTCTGATCGTTGCCGTAGTACTTGCACTGGTTCTTCTGATTGTGTTGTCGCGCACCGCGGTTGTCGTTCCGCAGCAGAGCGCCTTTATCGTAGAGCGCCTCGGCAGATACAACGGCGTCCTTAACGCCGGCTTTCACATCCTTGTGCCGTTCATGGATTCCATCCGCTATCGACACTCGCTCAAGGAAGACGCGATGGATATCCCCGAACAGATCTGCATCACGCGCGACAACGTTCAGGTTGCGGTTGATGGCATCCTCTATTTAAAGGTCCTGAACCCCGAACGTGCGTCCTACGGCATCAGTGACTTTCGCTTCGCCATAACGCAGCTTGCTCAGACCACGCTTCGCAGCGAAGTCGGTAAGATCGAACTTGATCGAACTTTCGAAGAACGCAGCCACATCAACGTCGAAGTCGTGACCGAATTGGACAAAGCCAGTGAACCGTGGGGCGTGAAAGTGCTGCGCTACGAAATCAAGAACATCACACCGCCTAAAGATGTTCTCGCGGCAATGGAAAAGCAGATGCGGGCGGAACGCGAAAAGCGTGCTGCGATTTTGAACTCCGAAGGCGTTCGAGAGTCCGCCATCAACACCGCAGAAGGCGAAAAGCAGCAGGTGATCAAAGCTTCCGAAGCGAATCGGCAGCAGCGGATCAACGAGGCTGAAGGTCAGGCCTCTGCGATCCTTGCCGTAGCCAACGCGACTGCTGAAGGAATTCGCCAGCTCGCCTCCGCGATTCAGTCTCCGGGTGGAACGCAGGCCGTGCAATTGCGCGTTGCCGAACAGTACATCAGCCAGCTCGGCAATATCGCAAAGCAAGGGAACACGCTTGTCGTACCCGCCAACCTTACCGATGTCGCGTCGATGATGGCTCTAGCCATGAACGCGATCAAACAGGGAACGGTTCCAGGGAGTCCCATCACATCTTGAAAAACATTTTGAACTGGCTGCTCCTGTTGATCCCGGCGGCTTTAGCCCTAGAGTTTCTGGAAGCGGATCCTCTCTACATCTTTATTGCATCCGCGCTCGCCATCATCCCTCTCGCAGGATGGATGGGCCGATCCACGGAATGGATCACCGAGCATCTAGGCCCGGGCATTGGCGGGTTGTTGAATGCGACATTCGGCAACGCTGCCGAGTTAATAATCGCGGTCATGGCTCTGCGAGCGGGTTTGCATGACGTTGTGAAGGCGTCGATTACAGGCTCGATCATCGGGAATATCCTGCTCGTGCTCGGCCTGTCCGTCGTGTTTGGCGGCGCGAAGTTTCCGGAGCTTCGCTTCAACAGAACCGCTGCGTCGCTTTCCACCACTCTGCTCGCTTTGAGCGCGGTCGCACTGATCATGCCTGCACTGTTTCACGCGCTTTCCAAGGGCGCTGGGCAGCTACCGGCGGAGCGAACACTCAGCGTAGAGATCGCCATCGTACTCGCGGTGACTTATGTGCTGAGCCTGGTCTTTTCTCTTCACACCCATAAGCACCTGTACGTCGGTGAGGCATGTGAGGACTCAGAACACGCCCTGGGAATGCAGCACGTCCCGCTATGGCGCGCGACGTTGATTCTCGTAATCGCGACGGGGCTTGTAGCGGTCATGAGCGAGTTGCTGGTGAGTACGGTTGAGCACGCCGCCGAACGATTGGGAATGACCGACGTCTTCATTGGAGTCTTCCTTGTGGCGATCATCGGAAATGCCGCCGAGCACAGCACCGCGGTCATGATGGCGATGAAGAACAAGATGGACCTGGCGATCAACATTGCGGTGGGCTCGAGTATCCAGGTCGCGCTGCTGGTGGCTCCGCTGTTGGTTTTTATTAGCTACGCCTTTGGAAAGCCGCTGGACCTCGTGTTTACAACATTTGAGATTGCTGCGGTTGCACTATCGGCGGCGATTGTGAACCTCATTGCGTTGGATGGGGAGTCAAACTGGATGGAAGGCGTGCTGCTTCTTGCAGTGTATGGAATTCTTGGAATGGCGTTTTACGCGCTGCCCGCGTAGCGGGCTT
>Ga0157379_10002326_pt1 | contig 15840 bp, 14 predicted proteins | sample S25metaG_FD_121802 | JGI IMG/M metagenome (GOLD analysis project Ga0157379, IMG submission 121802) | Switchgrass rhizosphere microbial communities from Kellogg Biological Station, Michigan, USA - S2-5 metaG | ecosystem: Host-associated > Plants > Roots > Rhizosphere > Soil | place: USA... | reverse complement strand
CCATTGTGCATGGGTTATTCCGCTATTCTTCACCGCCGCGCGGCCGGCTTGCGCACGGCGCATGTCTCTTCACCGAAGCGCGTGCGGCAAAACCCGCCACGCATCGCGAAGTGGCCGACGCGGGAGATTCATCCGTACACGTACTAAGGCGAGCGCTTTGCGCGAAGCGCGACGCGCTGCGGTGCACACCCTCACCATTCCGCACGCCATCGCAGTGCGACAGATTGTGTCCGCCGGCGGCAATGGAGACTTCCGGCAACAGTCAACCAGCCATGACACACGATTGTGGACAAAATAACCTGTTATCAAATCGCGAGTCGCCCTTGTGGCGCTTGCTCTCACTAGGGAGTCCCGCTTGATTCGGCCTCCGCGATAGAGCGGCCGCCAGCAGAAGACAAATGGAACAGGAAGCCTATCGCCACGTCCCCTATGACATCGAAGTCGAGCAAGCCCTGCTCGGCGCGATTCTGGTCGACAATCAGGCGATCGAGCGCGTCGCTTCGCTCATCAAGGCGGAGGATTTCTACGATCCGCTGCATCAGCGCATCTACGAGGTGATGTTCTCATCGTCGGAGCGAGGCGGCATGGTGCTGACGCCGCTGACGCTGCATGCGGCGATGAAGGCCGATCCCGGATTGATCGAAGTCGGCGGGCACGCCTATCTCGCGGGCCTCGTCCAGGCCGCGCCGGCCCTGCCGAACGTGCGCGATTTCGCGCGCATCCTGCACGACCTCGCCGTGCGCCGCACGCTCATCCGGATTGGCGAGGATATCGTCAATACCGCCTATGAAGCGCCGCACGACAAGCCGCCCAAAGAGCAGATCGAGGAAGCGGAAAAGGCGCTCTATCGCGTCAGTGAAAGCTCGAAATACGGCGACGGACCGATCGATTTCGCCGAAAGCCTGCGCCGCACCGTTGAGCTTGCGGAAAAAGCGCAGGCGCGCGGCGGACGGATTTCGGGCCTGGCGACGGGCTTCACCGAACTCGATTCGCTGCTGGGCGGCCTTCAGCCCTCCGATTTGATCATCGTTGCCGGCCGTCCGGGCATGGGAAAGACGTCGCTTGCCACGAATATGGCGTTCCACACCGCGCGCGCCCACGTCCAGGACCTGGAGTCGGGGGCCGACGTGTCGCGCGGTGCACCGGTGCTTTTCTTCTCGCTCGAAATGGCGGCACAGCAACTCTCCGCGCGTATTCTCTCCGAGCAGACCGAAATCGAGATGTGGAAGATCCGCAACGGCCGGTTTTCGGAGAGCGAGTGGGAGAAATTTGTTCTGACCATGCAGGATCTTTCGACCCTGCCGCTTTACATTGACGATACGGGCGGTATTTCGATCGCCCAGATCGCGGCGCGCGCCCGCCGGTTGAAGCGCGAAAAAAAGATCGGCTGCATCATGATCGATCACATCCAGCTGGTTGCCGGCTCGGGACGTCCGGAAAATCGCGTGCAGGAGATCACCGAGATTTCCAAGGCGCTCAAGGTCCTGGCCAAGGATCTCGACGTGCCGGTGGTCGCGCTCTCGCAGCTCTCGCGCGGCGTCGACGCACGCGACGACAAGCGGCCGGTGCTCTCGGACTTGCGCGAATCCGGCTCGATCGAACAGGACGCCGACGTCGTGATGTTCGTCTATCGCGAAGAATATTACTTGAAGTCGCGCGAGCCGGATCCCGGCTCACCCGATCACGCCAAGTGGCTCGACAAGTGCGAGCGCGCGCATCGCCGCGCCGAGGTTCTCGTCGAAAAGCACCGCCACGGCGCCACCAACCGGATCGAACTGTTCTTTGATGACCGCTTCACGCGCTTCTCGAACCTGGCAGGCGACGATTCGCTCGCAGGTTAGAGCGGCCGTGCATCGATGCGGGTTCGTCGACGCGGACCAGCGTCGATTCCTGGCGCAACCAGCGTGCGATCTGATTGGGCAAAAGGCGAAGCTCGAAATAGGCGCGTACGATTTCGCGCTTGGCGTAGCTGAAGCTGAACTCCCGCAACATCGCGCGCCACTCGCCGATGTCGGTGCAGCCGCCGAACAGTTGGGATTGATGGGCGATGGCCGGTATCATCTGGTGCGGCCGCAGGGCGTTCGCCACGGGAGAGTTGTTTGGATTGAAAAGCAGATGATCGACCGGAAGCGTCCAAGTTCCGATGGTGGAAAGCAGCGTCCTCGCCGTGTGCCGCGACACGATATATGCGGCGGCGCCCGTGTGGCGGGAGCGCAGTCGGCCGATCTCGCGTCCATTGCCAACGGCGACACGTTCGTCGATCAGGACCCGCTGGCCGGGCGGTCCGTAACGCTCGATCTTCACCAAATGTACGCTGGGCGGAATCCAATCCGATCCGTGCAGCAAGGGCGCGGCACTCGCATCGATCGCCACATCGTCTTCCAGGATCAAGCCGTAGCGATCGTCCGACTCGGCCAAGGCGCGCCAGGCGCGGGCATGGCTGAGCGCACAGCACTTGTCGCCTTTGGGAATCGCGCCCAACGGTCCATCGTCACGAAAATGCCTGCCAAGCTCGCAGTCCGACAACTTCCGCGCATCGAGCGCATCAATCCGCTGGAAGGAAATCCCCAATGCATCCAACTGCTGGGTCATCTTGCGAAGACGATCCGGCCGGCGCGCAAGGTTGATCAGAAATGTCTGCAATTCGGTGATTCCGCGGTGCGATCACTGCGTAAATTGTACGTCACGCGAGATCGATTCCTTCGGGCAGGTTGCGGAGAAGTGTCCGCGCGGTTCACATTGCGACACTTTGCGACAATTTTTTCCAGTGATTACAACGCCAACTTCGTTAACGGCGACTCGAAGCATGAACGGCGCCCGAGGCGCGCATCCCCGCGGCCCTTGGGAACTTTTCGACCCGCCACCGGCCAAAAATTGCGATGAGACAGGAGCGGACGATCCTCAGCGCCAGCGTGCGGGGAGCGCGGCGAACCGAGCGGATCAGCATCGCGTCGCTGTCCGACTTCTCGCTCGGCGAAGCGCAACCCATTACGCACGCCGAAACGATTGCGCGAAGGCTTCTTCCCTATTGCCTCGACGTAATCCATCGCAGAGCCATCTATGTCGGAGGCGTGAGCTCTGCCGAGGCGCAAGCGGCGCCATTTTACTATCTGCATTTGCGCAGATCGGCGCGAACCGTCGTGATGGTTCCGTGGGAAGCGGGGCCTGTCTTTCAGAGTGAAAGCCGCGCGCCGATCCTTCTGTTTTCACCCGGCCGCTGCGGCTCAACGTTGGTGAGCCGCATTCTCTTCGAAGCCGGAATCGCCAATGTTTCCGAGGCCGACTTCTACACGCAAGCCACCTCGCAATTTCTTTCGAGCCCGCTCAATCCGCTACGCGGGCACATGCGCAACGCCGTGCTCGGCATGGGGCGCGATCTTTGCGCCTCGCTGTCGGCGGCTGGTCCGGTCATCGTCAAGCTTCGCGCGGAGTCATGTCGTGCTCCCGCACTGCTCAGCGATCCCGGTGAGCGCCGCGTGCTCTTCATCACGCGAGACTTCGAGAGCTGGGCCCGCTCGACGATGAAAACGTTTCGCAACAGTCCGCAAAAAACGGTGAAAAAATATCTCACCGCGCTCGCCTGCCGCGACTTCTTGTTGCGCCACCGCGAGTGCCTCCTGCTTCGCTACGAAGATTTGATGGGCGAGCCTGATGCCGCGCGCCGCGCACTCGAGCATTTTCTGCGCGTCGAAATTCCTCCCAACGCTCTCGCACGCGCCATGAACAAAGATTCACAAGCAGGAACACCCTTGGCGCGCGGTGCGCGCGGCGATAAACCCGGATCGGACGAACGGCTGGAGAAAACGCTTGCACTATGGAAATCTGATAAAGTGAGGCGAATACGCGGACGCTTGGTTGCGGACGGCGATAATTAGACCGCGGTGATGACGTACCTTCACACACCGCCCTTCGGGATTTGACAGGCGTTGGCGTGACGGACGTCGCAAGCGAACCAGCAGATTTCTCCCTCATCCTTGCGGAGCGCGCGCGGCTCGAAACCGCGGAACGTGAGCGCAACCTCCGGCGTTCGCTCGTCGCCGCAATCGTGCTCATCTTGCACGTCGCGGCGATTGCCGTGTTCATCTACAGCAGCCGCATTCCTCTGACCGAACGCATTCGCACGACCGTTCCCGAAGCGATTTTCTGGTTCGTCCTGCCGCCGAAACCTGCTCAGCCGAAACTGATCCAGCCGGAATTGCCGGCGGAACCGCTGCCGCTGTTCAGCGAACCGATAACGTTGCCTCCGATACCGGCGCGACCCTTGCCTGCCGAGCCTCCGAGCGGCGGCCTCCTCGGTGTCGGGCGCTCGCTCGCCTGCGGCGCGTCGAGCTACGAGTATCTATCTCTCGCGCAACGCGAGCAGTGCCTGCGGCATCCCTGGCACTTCGTGAAGCGGCCCGATGGAACGATCGTTCTTGACATGAGCAAGCCGCTCGAGCCGCCACCATCGACCATCAACATCATTCGTCACCAACAGGAAACGGCGCCGCCCTGTCCGATTCTCGCGAACGTCCCGTGCCTGGGCAAAGTCATGCATGGCGATCCCACTGGTGGAGGCCCAAGCCCGTTCTAGATTTCGTTTGCTGCGACAGCGGAAATGCGGACTTTGACGTCGGGGCACCACGCCGTCATTGTCCGGCCATGAGCCATTCGGATTTTCCAGCGGCGCGCCTGACGGTGCGGTTGGGTGCAGTCGTCTCGAACTATCGACTCTGCCAGCGTCTGGCAGGACCCGCCGCGGTTGCCGGCGTCGTCAAGGCCGATGCCTATGGTCTTGGTGCAGCCGCAGTGACCAAGGCCCTTGCCAGTGCGGGCTGCGACACCTTTTTCGTCGCGCGCGTGGAAGAAGGAGTCGCACTGCGATCTCTGGTGCCGAGTGCGCGCATTTTCGTCCTCGATGGCGCACTGAGCGATTCCGTGCCGGCGCTCATCAATCATTTGTTGACTCCGGTACTCAACTCTCTGGTGCAAATCGCTGCCTGGCAGGCCGCAGCGAAGGAAACCAAGACGACTCTTGACTGCGCCATCCACATCGATACGGGCATGAACCGGCTGGGTGTGCCGGGCACGGATCTTTCGATCCTCGCCGCCGAATGGACCAAGCGACTTGCCGGTCTTCGCTGCGTGCTCGTCATGAGTCATCTGGCGTGCGCCGACGATGCCAATGCGAAGATGAATGCCGTCCAGCTTGATCGCTTTCGCACCGCGCTCGCAATTCTGCCGCCGACGCCCGCGAGCCTCGCGTCGTCGGCAGGCGTACTGCTCGGCAAGGCATATGCGTTCGATCTCGTGCGTCCGGGCTTAGGTCTTTACGGCGGCAATCCTCAGCGGTCGCCGACCAATCCGTTTTCCGTTGCCTGCGTATTGACCGGCCGGATCCTGCAAATATGGCGCGTTGACAGTACCGACACCGTTGGCTACGGAGCCACGTTCCGCACGAAGCGGCCAACCATGCTCGCGACGGTGGCACTGGGATATGCAGACGGTTTGATGCGCGCCATCGGCAATCGCGGACATGCGGCAATCGGAGGCGAGCGCGCACCCGTAGCCGGTCGTGTGTCGATGGATTTGACCACACTTGACGTCAGCGCGGTGTCGCCGGCGCTGCTCGCGCTCGACGCGGAGGCCGAATTCTTCGGCGACACGATCTCACTCGAAGAGGCTGCCGACGCGGGCGGAACGGCCTCGTACGAAATTCTTAGCTCCATCTCGCGGCGCGTGCCGCGCCATTACGTAGACGCCGCGGCATGAACATTTTCGCCCCGATTGGCCGCGCCTTTCTCGCCTTTCTCGCCCAAATCGGCAGTCTCAGTCTTTTCGCGTTTTCCTCCGTGTCGAGCTGCTTCAGACCGCCCATCTACTGGTTTCACATCCTGCGCCAGATGCTTCGCATCGGTTATTTCTCGTTGCCGGTCGTTGGGCTGACGGCATTCTTCACCGGTGGCGTGCTCGCCTTGCAGATTTATATTGGCGGCAATCGCTACGGCGCCGAGGCGATCGTGCCGCAGATCGTCGTTCTCGGCATTACGCGCGAGCTCGGCCCCGTCATCGCCGGGCTGATGGTCGCCGGTCGCGTCGCGGCCGCTATTGCCGCCGAGATCGGAACGATGCGCGTCACCGAGCAGATCGACGCCTTGACGACCCTTGCCACCAATCCGATCAAGTATCTCGTCGTGCCGCGTCTGGTGGCGGCGGTCGTCTCCATGCCGATACTCGTCGCGATCGCCGATTCGATCGGCGTTTTCGGCGGCTATGTCGTCTCGACGCAAAGCCTCGGCTTCAGCGGCGGCATCTACCTCAAGAACACCGTCGACTTCGTCACGCATCAGGACGTTTCGTCGGGACTGATAAAGGCTGCCGTCTTCGGCTTCATCATCGCGCTGATGGGTTGCTACAACGGCTTTCATTCCAAAGGCGGCGCGCAGGGCGTCGGTGCGGCCACGACCAATGCGGTGGTGTCGTCTTCAATTCTAATTCTGGCCGCCAACTACGTGCTGACCTCGATCCTGTTTTCGAAATGAACGACGCCACCGCCACACCCAAGCTCGAGTTGCGCGGCGTCAAAAAACGCTTCGGTTCAAAAGTTGTGCTCGACGGGATCGACTTGACCCTGGAGCGCGGGAGTTCGCTCGTCGTCATCGGCGGCTCGGGGACGGGCAAGTCCGTCACCATCAAATGCGTGCTCGGCATCCTGCGCCCCGATTCCGGGCAGATTTTCGTCGATGGCGAGGATGTGACTCGACTAGGCGGCCGAGCGCGCGAGGCGATGTTGCGCAAGTTCGGCATGTTGTTTCAAGGCTCCGCCTTGTTCGACAGTCTTACCGTCTGGGAAAATGTCGCGTTCGGCCTGATCCAGGGCCGCGGCATGGCACGCAAGCAGGCACGCGACATCGCGATCCAAAAGCTTGCCAAAGTCGGACTTGGGCCCGAGGTGGCGTCTCTCTCGCCGTCCGAACTCTCCGGCGGCATGCAAAAGCGTGTAGGCCTTGCGCGTGCCATCGCCGCCGATCCGGAGATCATATTCTTCGACGAGCCAACCACAGGCCTTGATCCGATCATGGCCGACGTCATCAATGAGCTCATCGTCGACACGGTCAAAGACGTCGGCGCCACGACGTTGTCGATCACCCACGACATGGTCGGCGCGCGCAAGATCGCCGATCGCATCGCCATGCTCTACAAGGGCAAGATCATCTGGAACGGTCCCAAGCAGGACATCGACGCGAGCGGCAATCCCTTCGTGGATCAATTCATCCATGGTCGCGCGGAAGGGCCGATCAAGATGGAGGTAAAGGCCTAAGTGGCCCGTTCCAGCGCCACATTTGTCTGTCAGTCGTGCGGGACCGCGTATCCCAAATGGTCCGGCCGTTGTGACGCGTGCGGCGGCTGGAACACGATTACGGAGGAAGGAGCATCCGCTCCGGTCGGTGTCGGAGCTACCAAACGCATGAAAGGCCGGCGCATAGCGCTCGAAGACCTCAAGAGCGAGGATCGCGAGCCGCCACGCCGCATCTCCGGAGTCGCTGAATTCGATCGTGTCACTGGCGGCGGCATTGTGCCGGGGTCGGCGCTGCTGATCGGCGGCGATCCGGGTGTCGGCAAATCCACGCTCATTCTCCAAGTGCTGGCGTCGTTCGCGCAGCGCGGCGGCCGTGCCCTCTACATCTCGGGCGAAGAGGCCATGGCACAGGTCCGCATGCGCGCCGCGCGCATGGGCGTCACGGCGGCGCCGGTGCAACTCGCCTCGGCGACTTGCATCGAAGACATTCTCGCCACGCTTGAAAGTGGGCCGCCTCCGGATCTCGTTGCCATCGATTCTATCCAGACGATCTGGACTTCGGCGCTCGAAGCGGCGCCCGGCACCATCGCGCAGGTGCGCACCGCGTCGTTCGACCTCGTGCGCTACGCTAAATCATCCGGCGCCGCGGTCCTTCTGGTTGGCCACGTGACCAAGGATGGCCAGATCGCAGGTCCCAAGGCCGTCGAGCATCTGGTCGATGCGGTTCTCTATTTCGAAGGCGAGCGCGGCCATCATTTTCGCGTCCTTCGCGCGGTGAAGAACCGCTTCGGTCCGACCGACGAAATCGGCGTCTTCGAGATGACGGGTAAAGGCCTCGTCGAGGTCGCCAATCCATCGGCCCTGTTTCTCGGCGACCGCAATTCCAGCTCTCCAGGCACCGCGGTGTTCGCGGGACTTGAAGGCACGCGGCCTCTGCTCGTCGAGATCCAAGCGCTTGTCGCTGCGGCCGGCTACGGCACGCCGCGCCGCGCGGTCGTCGGCTGGGACACCGGCCGTCTCGCGATGATCCTTGCAGTACTGGATGCCCGCGGCGGTCTTGGAATCAGCGGCAGCGATGTCTACCTGAACGTTGCCGGCGGCTTGAAAGTCGGTGAACCCGCTGCAGACTTGGCCGTGGCGGCGGCGCTTGTTTCCTCCTTCGCGGGCCAGCCCTTGCCGCAACAGACGGTGTTTTTTGGAGAGATTAGTCTTTCGGGTGACGTACGTCCGGCGCCGCAGGCCGAGTTGCGCCTGAAGGAGGCCGCGAAACTTGGTTTCACGACGGCGATCATTCCGACAGGAACGAAGGCCGAGGGCGTGGGCCTGGCGCTGCGGACGGTTCACGATATCGGCGATCTGCTTTCACTTGCGGGGGCGGAACAACGCCCGTCGCGGCGTGGTAGACTGGAATCATGAGTCTCGCGTTCACGTTCGTCGATCTCCTCGTCATCGCCGTCGTTCTGGTCTCAGCCGTGTATGCGACCTGGAGAGGCTTCATCTCCGAAACGCTCGCGATCGTCGCCTGGGCGACGGCGGCGTTTGCCACGCTCTACTTCGGACCGTGGGCAGGGGAGTATCTTCGCGGTCTGATTTCGTCGCCGTGGTTGCGGATGATCGCCGCGTACGCCGCGGTCTTCATCGTCGTCTTCATACCCCTGTCGATCGTCAGCTTGCGCTTGGCCGAGCGTGTGCGGCACTCCCCTGTCGGACCCTTGGATAGGGCACTCGGCACAACCTTTGGTGTTGTTCGCGGCTTGGCGATTGTCGGCCTTGCCTATCTGGTGTTCACGGCATTTGTTCCGATTCGCTCGCAGCCGGATTGGCTGACCGGAGCGCGGACGTTGCCGCTCATCCAGAGCTCGAGCGAGCTGTTGCTTGTCCTTGTTCCAATCCCCCGCGATGAAGCGGCGCCGCCGGCGAGAAAGGCGCAAAACCTGGAAAAACCTCAGCCAACATCTGCCGCCGCCGAGGCATCAGCGCCCCCTGTGCGAGGCAAAAAGGGCTATGGCGTTGGCGACCGGCGCGCGCTAGACAGGCTCCTCGAGGCGACAGGCAACGGCGGTAGCGGCAAGCCATGACTGGCCTTCCAAAAGATGAACATTTCCAAGATGATACGCTGCACGAGGAGTGCGGCGTTTTCGGTGTTTTTGGCCACCCGGACGCTGGCGCCCTGACCGTCCTCGGCCTGCATGCCCTGCAACATCGCGGTCAAGAAGCCTCCGGGATCGTGACCTTCGGCGACGGCCACTTCACTGCCGAGCGCCATGTTGGCCTTGTCGGCGACATTTTTGGCGGCAAGAACAGTGCCCGCGCCCTCAATCTCAAAGGCGCGTTTGCCATCGGTCATAATCGCTATTCGACCGCCGGTGGTTCAGCGCCACGCAACATCCAGCCGATGTTCGCCGACCTCTCCGGCGGCGGCATCGCGCTCGCTCACAACGGCAACCTCACCAATGCGCGACTGCTGCGCGAGGAACTGGTCGGCGAGGGGCGCATCTTCCAATCGACGTCGGACACCGAGGTGATCATCCATCTCGCGGCGCGCAGCAAATATCGCCCGATCGTCGACAAGCTGGTCGACGCGCTGAAGCAAGTCGAAGGTGCCTATTCACTCGTCGCGCTCACGTCCAAGAAACTGATTGGCGTGCGCGATCCCTGGGGCGTGCGGCCCTTGGTGCTGGGCAAGCTTGACGGCGCCCACTTCCTCGCCTCGGAATCCTGCGCGCTCGACATCATCGGTGCGGAAATGGTGCGCGATATCGAGCCGGGAGAGATGATCGTCATCACCAAGGATGGCATCGAGAGCTACCACCCCTTCGCCAAGCAGCCGTATCGTTTTTGCGTCTTCGAATACATCTATTTCTCGCGGCCGGATTCCGTCGTCGAAGGACGCAATGTCTATGAGCAGCGCAAACGCACCGGCGTGGAATTGGCCAAGGAATCGCCGGCTTCGGCCGATATGGTCATCCCGGTGCCCGATTCCTCGATTCCAGCAGCGATCGGGTACGCCAACGAGGCGGGCTTACCTTTCGAGCTCGGCATCATCCGCAATCATTATGTCGGGCGCACCTTCATCGAGCCGACCGACGGCATCCGCAATTTCAGCGTGCGCCGCAAGCATAATCCGAACCGAGCAACTCTCGCCGGCAAACGCGTCGTGCTGGTCGACGATTCGATCGTGCGCGGTACGACGTCGAAGAAGATCGTGCAGATGGTGCGCGACGCAGGCGCCTCCGAGGTCCACTTCCGCGTCGCCAGCCCGCCGACCGCGCATTCCTGTTTCTATGGCGTCGACACGCCCAACACCGACGATCTTCTGGCGCACAAGTTCGATGTCGAAGGAATGCGCCGGCTGATCGGCGCCGACAGTCTCGCCTTCATCTCGATGGACGGTCTCTATCGCGCGATGGGCGAGGGCAAGCGCGACGCCGAGGCACCGCAATTCTGCGATGCGTGCTTCTCGGGCGCCTATCCGATCGAGCTCACCGATCTCACCGGCGGGCGCAAGGACGAACAACTCTCTCTTCTCGCCGACGTAGCCTGAACGCCATGACAAAACCTCTCCAGGGGCGCATCGCGCTCGTGACTGGCGCGTCGCGCGGCATCGGTAAAGCGGCGGCCATCGGACTTGCTGCGGCTGGCGCGCATGTCATCTGTCTTGCCCGCACCGTTGGTGGTCTCGAAGCAGCCGACGACGCGATCAAGAAAGCCGGCGGCAGCGCCACGCTCGTTCCGCTCAACATCCGCGACTTTGACGCGCTTGACCGCCTGGGCCGCACGATCTTCGAGCGCTGGGGTCGCCTCGATGCGTTCTTCGCCAATGCTGGTGCGCTTGGCGTCCTGACGCCGCTCGCCGACCTCGATCCGAAAGTGTTCCAGGAACTGATCGAGGTGAACGTCACGGCGAATTGGCGGCTCATCCGTTCGCTCGATCCGTTGCTGCGCCAGTCCGACGCCGGACGCGCGCTCTTCGTCACTTCGGGCGCCGCGCGCCATCACACCGCCTTCTGGGGCGGCTACGGCATGGCCAAGGCCGCGCTCGAGTCGCTGGCGCTCACCTACGCCGCCGAATGCGCCACGACCAAGATCAAGGTCAATCTGTTGAGCCCTGGCGCGGTTCGCACCGGCATGCGCGCCAAGGCGATGCCGGGAGAGGATCCGCTGACGCTGCCGCCGCCTGAAGCGCTGGTGCCGCTGATCGTGAACTGCCTCTCGCCGTCCTTCACCAAGAACGGCGAGCTCGTCGTATTCAAAGCGGCTTGAGCGGGCCTGCCAACGACTATTGCAACGTTTGCGACGGTGAGGTTATGCGCTGCGCTTCGTAGGCGCGCATTCTTTCCAGCGCCGGCTCGCCGATGCACAGCTTCATGAAGAGATTGCGTTCCAGCGCCAGGCCCTCGGCGAGCGGCGTTGCCGTCGCGCTGCGCACCAGCCGCTTGATGTAACGCACGGACTCCGGCGTGTGTGTCGCGATGCGCTTGGCGATTTCGAGCGCGCGGTCGAGCGCCTTGCCCTTCACGCATTCCTGCACGAAGCCCTTCTGCGCGGCGTCAACGGGATTGAGCGTAACGCCCATCAGGATGTGCATCAGCGCGTTCGCCGTGCCGATCGTGCGCGGCAGGCGTTGCGTGCCACCGCCGCCGGGCAAAATGCCGACATTGATCTCGGGTAGGCCAATCTGGAAGTCGCCTTCCTGCGCGATGCGAATATCGCAGGCGAGCGTGAATTCGAAGCCGCCACCCATCGCGGAACCGGAGATCGCTGCGATCACAGGCTTGTTCATGGACTCGACGAGCGCCATGGCCTTGTCGAAGCTGCCGGGCTGATAGGGTGCATCTTCCGGCCATTCGCGCCCCGACTTCGCGATCGTTTCGCCCAGCCGCACCAGTTCGGCGACCGAATAGTGGCGCACGAAATATCCCGGCGCGCCTCCGGTGACGACGATGGCGCGCACCTTTTCGTCTGCGGCGAACGTTGTCAGCGCGTCGAACAGCGCATCGCTCATCTCGGGATCGAAGAAGATGCGTTTTTCACTGCCGAGCGTGATGACGGCTACGCCGCCTTCGCTGCGGGTGGAAAGAACGTCAGAATGAGCCATGGCAGTGTCTCCGGTACTATTAGTCGTCAGCGTACGGATTTTTTCCGGTCCGCAGCAGGAAGCGTATCGGCGTTCCTTTCAATTCGAAAGCGGCCCGCAAACCGTTCATCAGATAGCGCGAATAATCTTCGGGCAATGACTTCAGCTGATTGCCGAACAGCGCAAACGTCGGCGGCCGCGCCTTGACCTGGGTCATGTAGCGCAGGCGGATACGCCGACCGCTCACTGCGGGCGGTGCGTGGCGGGCAAGCGCGTTTTCCAGAAATCGGTTCAATGCCGAGGTGCCAACGCGCTTGTTCCAGGCCGCATCCGCTGCGAGCACGGCCGGCACGATGCGGTCGATGCCTTCGCCGGTCGCCGCCGAGACTGCGACGAGGGGCGCGCCGGCGACTTGCGGCAGCGATGCGTCGAGCCGTTCGCGCAAATCCTTGATCATGCCTTGCCGATTTTCGACCAGATCGAATTTGTTGGCGACGAAGACGACGGCGCGGCCTTCGTTCGCAATCAAATCGGCGATGGTCAGGTCCTGCTTTTCGAAAGCCTGTGTCGCGTCGAGCATCACGATCACGCAATCGGCGAAGCGGATGGCTTCGAGTGTACTCGCGACTGACATTTCCTCGAGTGCGTGGCCGGCGGCGCGTGCCTTGCGTCGCAGCCCAGCCGTGTCGTGCAGCAAAAATTCGTGACCTTCTGCCGACCAGCGCGCCGCGATGGCATCGCGCGTGATACCGGCCTCGGGCCCGGTGAGCGTACGCTCCTCGCCGAGGAGGAGATTGAAGAGGCTCGATTTACCGACATTCGGCCGCCCGACGATCGCGAGATGGATCGGTCGGTCTTCGCGTTCGTCGACATTATCCGCGTCGTCAGCTTCCGCCAGTTGCTGTGTCGCGGCAAATGCTTCGAGCGCCTCCTGCAACTCGCCGAGGCCAAGCCCATGTTCGGCCGACAGGGCGATCGCCGCGCCGAAGCCCAGCGCATAACCTTCCGCAATGCCGCCTTCGCCGGCACGGCTTTCGCATTTGTTGGCGGCAAGCACGACCGGCTTGCCCGAGCGGCGCAGCGCCTGCGCAATGATCTCGTCGCCCGCCGTGACGCCGGCACGCGCATCGATCAAGAAGAGGCAGACATCGGCGTCGGCGATCGCAGTCAACGTCTGCGCCGTCATGCGCGCTGCCATGCTGTCCGGCACGTCCTGCTCGAATCCGGCCGTGTCGATGACGCGAAACGAAAACCCACCAAGCACCGCATCCGCCTCGCGGCGATCACGCGTCACGCCGGGCGTGTCGTGCACCAGTGCGAGCTTGCGCCCGACAAGCTTGTTGAACAGCGTCGACTTGCCGACGTTGGGCCGGCCGACGATCGCGACGGTCAAAGACATGGCACCTGGTTTTGCGGCGCAAGCCCTAGCGTAGCGCCACGAGCTCCGCATTGCTTGTGTAGAGATAAAGCGTGCCGTTGGCGACGACCGGCGCGATGAAGGTCCCGTCGGGAATTTCCATCTTGCCTAGCAGCTCGCCGGTATAGGGCGAAATGGCCGCCGCGACGCCGTTCGAGGACACCAGGACGAGCCGATCGGACACCAGCACCGGCCCGGCCCAGACGATCACGCCGCTGCGGTTCTCCGGATCTTCCCAGCGCTGGAGTTGGTGCATCCACTTCACCTTGCCTTCTTTGCGCGTCAGGCAAATCAGCTGCTGATCGGTCGTCAGAACATAGACATAGTCGCCGGCCGCCCATGGCGTCTGGATACCGCCGATGTCGCGCGACCAAAGCCGATCTCCGGTGTTGATGTTGATCGCCACCATGATTCCCGAATGGCTGATGGCATAGACGACATCGCGATCGACGACCGGTCGGCCGGCAATGTCGTCGAGCTCGGAGAGCGCAGTGGCGAGACCGGAGTGGGTGAGCAGGTCGTTCCACGCCGGGCGTCCATTCTGCACGCGCAGAGCATAAATCTCGCCCGACGAGTAGGGCGCCAGAACATACTCTCCCGCAACAGCCGCGCTGGTGCTTTCCAGAATGCCCGCGGATTCTGCGATGCCCTGATGATCCCAGAGACGCCGACCATCCAATTGGGCCAGCGTGTAGAAATGGTTCTCCTGCGTCGACACGAAGACGCGTCCGCCGTTGGCGGTAGGCGCGTTGACGATCGGCACGTTGAGCGACTGCGACCACAACTTCTTACCGCTGCGTGCGTCCAGCGCCACGACATCGCCGAAGCCGCTGGTGACGAACACCTTGCCGTCGTCATAGGCGACGCCGCCGCCGAAACCTTTGGTCGGATCGATGCGTGTGTCGGGCTGAAACATGATCCAGCCGAGCCAGCTTCGGCCTTCGCCAGGCGGCGCGATACTCGCATCCCACAGCGGATTTCCCGACTGTGCATCGAAGGCAAAGACATGCGCTTCGGAATCCAACACGAAAATCTTGCCGTCCGCGACGACCGGCGCGGCAGTCAGCCGCGAGTCGCGATCGGAACCTTTGCCGGCATCCTGTTTCCACAGCATGCGCAGCGGTCCCTTGGCCTCGAGGTGATACATCGCGTTCGATGCATAGCCACCGGGCTCGGGCCATTCGGTATTCATGTAGGGCGGCGGCAAAACCACCGGAACATTCTTAAGCGTCTCGTCGAGATGCAGCGTGACGTCCGACGTCATCACCGAAATCCGTTCACCGCGCAGCTTGGACTTCTTGGGTCCGCTGTCGAACAGGCCGGTCACGGTGTCTAGCATGGTGCAACCGGCCGTCAGCGAGGCAACGCCAACGACGAAGGCGAAGATAGCCACTTTGCGCTTGTTCATGGTACCGGTGCCGTCGAAGCGGGGGGAGCCGCAGTGGGCTGCGCTAGGGAAGGAACCTTGCCGTAGTTCGTCATGCCGCCATTTTTCAGGAACATCGCCATGGCGGTACAGCGCCGGCGCAAGGTGAGGCTCGCATCCTTGTCGTTTCCGAGACTTTCGAATTCCTTCTGCGCCTTGGCATTCAATCCGGCGTGATAATCGGCATAAGCAAGAATTTCGCGTGCCGAAAATCGCCACGGACTGGCCGCATCGGTTAGCGGCGCGATCAGTTGGTCGAGACTGGTCCGCGGACCGTCCACCGCCAGGATCCAGCCGCCGCGCAGGCGCGCTATGCTGCCGATCAGGCCGTCATCATCCGAGGCGATCGACTGGAAAATCGCCAACGCCTCGCTGCGCTGGCCGCTGATCTCGAGCACGCCGGCCTGCGACAGGCGCGCCAGCTTGGCGTAGCCGTCGGGTGCATCTCGCGCGATGACTCCGAAGGCGGCGCTTGCCTGATTGACGGCGCCGCTGTCGGCAAGCTGCTGTGCGGCGATGAAGGTCTCGGACGCCTTCAGCTTCTGGTTCGTCTCATAGCGCAGCCACAGCTCGTAGCCGGCAACCGCGATGACGACGAGCGCCACGCCCGCAATGATATAATCGCCGTACTGCTTCCAGAT
>Ga0157379_10002325_pt1 | contig 15842 bp, 13 predicted proteins | sample S25metaG_FD_121802 | JGI IMG/M metagenome (GOLD analysis project Ga0157379, IMG submission 121802) | Switchgrass rhizosphere microbial communities from Kellogg Biological Station, Michigan, USA - S2-5 metaG | ecosystem: Host-associated > Plants > Roots > Rhizosphere > Soil | place: USA... | reverse complement strand
GGTGCACCGCGACCGGCAGGCCGCCGGCCGGGGCCGGGCCCTTGCCGTGCAGCCAGTACCGGGTGAACACCGGCTGGGCGGGCTCGGCCGGGCCCACCGCGGCGCCGTCCCGGCCGCCGGGCGGCCCGTTCCCGGCCGGCCAGGGCTGCGGCTGCACGGTGAACGTGACCGTGCCCGCCGCGGGCAGGCTGGCCTGCACGGCGCCGTCGCGGACCGGCAGGGCCGGCCCGCCGGGTTCCTCGGCAGGCCCGCAGGTCGCTGCGGCGGTCAGGCCGGGATGCAGGCGGAACCGGGCGACGCCGGGACCGCCCGCGCCGGAGACGTCGCGCAGCCGGACGGTGACGCCGGCGGCCCGGTCCGGGGTGCCGTCCCGGCCGGCCGCCAGCGGGTGGCCGTGCGGCTTGAGCGCGGTCAGCACCGCGGTGGCCGGCTCGGCCGAGGCCAGGCTGGCCCGCGGCGGCAGCGGCCCGCTGTGCCGCCCGGTGGCCACCGGGTGCAGGTCGCGCTGGTACTCCTGGCCGGCCAGGGCGAACCCGGCCTCCCGCCAGTCGCCGGGGCCGGCCGCCAGCGCGTACTCGAACGTGTGGCTCCAGTGCTGCCAGGCGAAGCTGGTCCCGTCCGGTGCGGTGCGCTTGTCGTCGTCGATCCACACCCCGCACGGCCAGGCGCTGCACGAGCGCATCAGCGCGATCTGCAGGGTGCCATCCGGGCTGGCCAGGCTGCTGGGGGTGCCCCGGTTGAGCAGCGCGGCGGAGTACCCGGCCAGGCTGGGCAGCCCCGGCCAGCCGGCCGCCTCGGGGCCTGCCGCCTCGATCTCCGCGGCCGCGGCCAGGCCGTCCGCGGCGGCCCGCAGCGCGGCGCCGAGGTGCGATCCGGCCAGGATCAGCACCGGCAGGTCGCGCTCGCCGCGCAGGTCCGCGCCGGGCGCGAAGGCGTCCTGGCGGGCCTGGCCCGCGGGCAGCCACAGCCAGCGGGCCTGGCCCGCGCGCCGCCATAGCCAGTCCGGCCCCTCGCCGGCCAGCCGGGCGGCGGCGTCCGGCCCGGCTCCGGCCAGCCCGGCGCTGGCCATTGCCCGGGCGGCGAACGCGTTCTGCCCGGGGCCGCCTACCACTATCCGCACGTCGGGCAGGTTCGAGTCCAGGTCGATCGCGCCGTACCGGGGCCCGCTGGCCTGCGAGGTGGTCGCGGTCACGCCGCGGGCGGCCAGCGCGGCCACGAACTCACGCAGCGGGCCGGCCACCGCACCCGGGTCGTCCGGGGCAACCACCTCGGCCACCCCGATGGCGGTGGTGTGCCGGCCCCCATCGGGGCCGGTCACCGTGACCCGGGCCGCGGACGACAGGCCGAACCATTCGTGTGCCGGGTTGTCCAGCGTGTACCAGTGCTCGGCCACGTCGGCATCGGCCGCGCCGAACGGCCGGCCGACCGCGGTCAGCGCGCTCTGGTAGACCGGCAGCGCGCCGGGCACCCGGGCCGGGAACCTGACCCGCAGCAGCCGGTCCTGGCCGATGCTGCCGTCCACGTGGGTGCGGAAGCAGAGCTGGGCCGATCCGTCCCACAGGATTGTTTCTTTAGTAATACGGAGATCTGCCAGGCTGGCCCCGGTGACCAGGCGGCTGCCGATCGGGCAGCGCTCCGCGCGGACGCCGGCGCGCTGGGCCGCGGTCCCGGTGCCGGGACCCTTGGGGGACAGCAGCCACGGGCCCTCGCCCCATTGCGGGTGGTAGTCGTATTCCTCCTGGAGCACAAGCTCGTTGCCCGGGCCGGCCAGCACCTCGGTGCCGGTCCGGCGGTCGGTGACCCGGCGCAGCGTGCCGCCCGCCGCCGGGTCGGCCTCGGCCTCGAGCACCTCGTTGGCGATCACGGTGCCGGGGACCGGCGCCCAGCCGGCCGGGTTGCCGCCGCCCGGCGGCAGCGGGGCGGCGGCGGCCCAGTAGGTGCGGTAGCCCAGTGCGGGCACGCCCCGGGCCGGGAACGTCAGCGTCAGCGAGGCCAGCGTGCCGTCCGGGTGCCGCTGCGGCTCCTCGGCCAGGAACGGCACCGCCGCGCCGTCGTCGCCGGCCAGGGTGATCCACGGCGGGCCCGGGGCGGCGAAGTCCAGGGTGACCGTGGCCAGCCCGGCGGCCCGGTCCGCCGACTGCGTGCTGAACACCACGACCGCCTGGCCGTCCTCCGGCACCCCGGCGGGCGGCCTGGTGTCCACCAGCCCGGCCAGGTACTGGCTGGCCTGGCGGGCCGCGGCGGAGCCGCGCTGGTGCGCTTCCTGCCAGCCGGCCAGCAGGTCCAGGTACACCTGGTCGCCCTCGGTGCCGGTGATCGCGTCGTGGTGCGCCCCGAAGACCAGCTGCCGCCAGGCCTTGTCCAGCTCGGCGGCCGGGTAGCGGTCCCCGGCCAGCCAGGCCAGGGTGGCCAGCCGCTCGCCGTCTTCCACCGCGGCCTCGGCGGCCCGCTGGCCCTGCTTGGTGTCGATGTAGGAGACGTCCTTGCCCGGGTAGACCGGGTTCATGTCGCGGGTCTGCGGGCTGAGCCAGACGCCGCGGTCCGCCGCGTCGCGGCGGACCGCGGCGAAGAACTCCCTGGGCAGGGCGGTGACGAACCGGGGCCAGAGGTAGCGGGCGTTCCAGTCGCGGTGGATGGCCGTGGCCCAGCGGGACGGGATGACGTGATCGGCGCCCACCGGCAGCAGCACGTTGGGCGTCGCGGCGACCGGGGCCAGCTGGCTGAACTCCTGGTAGGCGGCCTGCTCGGCGGCGGCGAGGTCAGGGGCGGCCTGGGTGGCCCAGCCCGCGCCGTAGTGGTTGGGCATGTAGGCGGTGAGCAGCCCGCGGCCGTCAGGGGATACCCACTCGAACTCGCTGGCGAACTGCATCCGGGTGTTGTCCCCGACACTGCGCCGCGGCCCCCACTGGTGGAACGGCCCGCGCGCCCAGGCCGAGCTGGTCAGCCCGGCCGCGGCCATCAGCCCCGGGTAGCCGGGGTCGAACCCGAACGCGTCCAGCATCCACGCGGACTGCGGGTCCGCGCCGAGCACCTCCCGCTGGTAGGCCAGGCCGTAGACGGCGTTGCGGATCGTCGACTCGGCGGTGGTCAGGTTGGTGTTCGGCTCGTTGTAGCTGCCGCCGACGATCTCCACCCGGCCGCTGGCGATGAAGCCGAGCAGGTCCGCCCGGTACTCCGGGTGGGCGTCGAAATGCGGCTTGAGGTAGTCGAGCTCGGCCAGCACGAGCTTGTAGTCCGGGTCCAGGCGGGCCTCTTCCAGGTGCAGCCGGACCAGCTCGAACGCGGTCCTGGCGTCGGGCAGCCGGCCGTTCTCATCGGGCAGCAGCAGCCGGGACTCGGTGAACTGGCCCTGGGTGTTCCACCAGACCGGGTCGTAGTGGAAGTGGCTGACCATCCACATCGTCCAGCCCGGCTCGGCGGCGGTGATCTCGCCGTCCAGGGTGGCCCGCCCGGCGCGGCCTTCCGCGATCGCGGTGACCCGCAGCCGGGACGAGGGGCCGTGCGGGGCGGCCAGCTCGATGCCGACCTCGGCGGTCACCGCGCCGGCCGCTGTTGTCAGCGGGCCGGGCGGGACCGTGGCCGGCTCGGGGGTGCGAACTCCAGGCCCGGACACCGTGACCACGACCGGTCCTGGGCCCGGCTCCGCCACGGTGACCCTGATGACCTGCCGGGGCTGCGGTTCCGTCCCGGTGAACAGGTCAGTGGAGGCCAGGCCGGTGATCCGCATGGGCCCATCGTTGCACGGGCGGCATTTCAGACCGGGATGCGGTAGCGGAGCCGGTGGCCGTCCGCGGCCACCACGATGTCGGCGGTCTCCACCGCCCGGCCGCCGGCCAGGTGCGACCGCTCGACCAGCAGCACCGGCGCGCCTGGCGCCAGGCCGAGCACAGCGGCCTCGGCGCGCAGCGCGGGGCGTACCGAGATGTCCTCGGTGACCTGGTCCACGATGATGCCGATGGCCTTCATCCGCTCGATGACCCCGCGGCCGGCCAGCGGCCCTTCCTCCGGCACCGCGACCGGGGTGCCCGCGGTCAGCGACACCGGTTCCCAGGACAGGGCCAGCTGGACCGTGGTCCCGCCCGCGCAGAGAACGTACCGGGTCCGCATGGTCAGGCTGCCCGGCCGCAGGCCGAGCCGCCGGGCCACGGCCGGCGGCGGGGGGACCCGGCCGGCCTCGTGCTCGCGGACCGGCCGCGGTCCCGCCTCGTCCCCGGTTGGACCCGTGCCCGCCGGGACCGGCCCGGCCAGGCCGAACGGCGAGCCCGGATGGCCCAGCCGTCCGTGCTCCAGGTACCGGGTCACCGGCGCGTGCCGGACGTAAGAGCCCGAGCCGGGCCGGGCCTCGATCAGCCCCTCCGCGGCGAGCACCGCCAGGGCGTGCTTGGCCGCGGTCTCGCCCACGCCGTACCGGGCGATGATCGCGTTGCGGGAAGGGACCCGGGCGCCCGGTTCCAGCAGGCCAGAGCTGATCCGGTGGCGCAGGTCATCGAGGACCCGGAGATACACCGGGTCAGTAGACGTGCCCATCGGAAGCATTGTCCCCAAACGGCGGCGTGATCGTGACCCAAGCGCGATTTTGGGAGGTGTTTGGGGCAGCCGGATTGCTAATCGCTGCCTTCCTCCAGGAGGAGGTGGTAGCCGTTGGGGGTGCGCGCGTGCAGTACCCGGTACTGCCAGTCCGCGCTGGGGGCCATCAGCTGCTCGCTGTAGGGCACCCCGGCCTCGGTCAGGCGTTTCCGGGCGGCGGCGATGTCGCCCACTCCGAACTGCCAGGTCAGCACGTGATCCGGGCTGTCGGTGCGGAAACCTGGCTTGCGCTCGATGCCGAACTCGACCGGACCGTGGCCGAGCGCCAGGAACTGCGGGTACTCCGGCCCCTCGTAAGTGACCTGGAAACCGAGGCGCAGGTAGAAGTCGCGCTCGGCCTCGAGGTCGCTCACAAACAATATGGGGATGATCCGGTTGAACAATGCCGCCATGGCGGCACATCGTACCGACCTGGCGGCTCAGATCGCGAGGTCACAGCGGTGCTGCCGGGCCGAGTTCACAGGCTCGTTATGGACGGTGATCACGGTGGCCCGGCGCCGGGTTACGCTGACGCCATGACCGGTCCTGGCGGCGCGGCCGCGATACGGGTAGCGGCTTGCCAGCTGAGCCTGGCGGTGGGCGAGGTAACGGCCAACCGGGCGGCGGCCAGGGACGCGGTGCACGCCGCGGCGGACGCCGGGGCGGCGGTCGTGGTGCTGCCCGAACTGACCCCGTCCGGGTACGTGTTCGAGTCGCCCGCCGAGGCCCGGTCGCTGGCCGAGCCGGCCGACGGCCCGACCGTCACCGAGTGGCAGCGGCTGGCGGCCGGGCGCGGGCTGACCATCGTGGGCGGCTTCTGCGAGGCCGGTCCCGGCGGCGAACTGCTCAACAGCGCGGTGATCGTGGACGGCAGCGGGACCCGGGCCGTGTACCGCAAGGCGCACCTGTGGGACGCCGAGCAGGAGGTGTTCGCCCCCGGCCGGGCCGCCCCGCCGGTAGTGGGCACCCCGTGGGGACGGCTGGCCGTGATGGTCTGCTACGACCTGGAATTCCCCGAGTGGGTCAGGGCCGCCGCGCTGGCCGGGGCCGACCTGCTGGCCGCGCCGACGAACTGGCCCGCCGAGCCGGTGCCGCCCGGCGAGCGGCCGGTGATGGTGGTCAACGTGCAGGCCGCGGCGGCGGTCAACCGGATCTTCATCGCCGCGGCGGACCGCTGCGGTACCGAGCGCGGGGTGGCCTGGGTGGGCGGCTCGGTCATCGCGGGCCCGGAGGGCTACCCGCTGGCCGGGCCGGTCGCCGCGGACCAGCCGCGGATCCTGACCGCCGACTGCGACCTGTCCCGGGCCCGGGACAAGGCCAACAGCCCGCGCAACAACGTGCACGCGGACCGCCGTACCGAACTGTACGGCCCCGTGCTTGCCGGCTCGGTGCTTTCGGGCCCGCAGCCCGGCGAGGTTACTTCCGCCGCGCCAGCGTGAGCCCGTCGCCGACCGGCAGCATGACCTGCTCGACCCGGTCGTCGGCGGCCACGTGGTCGTTGAACGCCGCGACCAGCCGGGCAGTCTCGTTCTCCGGGCGGACTACCTCGCCGTCCCACAGCGTGTTGTCGGCCAGGATCAGGCCGCCGGGCCGGGTGCGCGGGACGATCTCCTCCCAGTAGCCGACGTACTCGGGCTTGTGCGCGTCGATGAAGGCCAGGTCAATGTCCGGCCCCGGCGGCAGCGCCCGCAGCGTGTCTAGGGCCGGCCCCAGCCGCAGCTCGATCCGGTCCGCCAGGCCAGCGTCCTGCCAGTACCGGCGGGCCACGCTGGTCCACTCCTCGCTGATGTCGCAGCAGATCAGCCGTCCGCCCGGGGCCAGCCCGCGGGCCAGGCAGATGGCCGAGTAGCCGGTGAACGTGCCGACCTCCACGGCCAGGCGCGGCGCCACGGTCGCGGCCAGCAGGGTCAGCAGCGTGCCCTGGTCCGCGCCGATCTGCATGACGGCCGCCGCGGCATACTCCCCGGCGGTCTCCGCCGCCAGCCGGGCCAGCACCGGGTCCTCGGGACTGCTGTGCGCCAGCATGTAATCGTGCAGGTCATCGGTGAGCGGCAGCGGGCGTCTGGTCACCGGAATACGGTAGCTGACGTGGCGGACGGGCCGCGTGGACGGTCCGGTTCCCCGGCGGGTCTACGCTCGGGGGCATGGCCCTGCACATCCCGAGCCCGCCGGTGAGCGGCTTCCACATCGGTGCGGCGTACATTCACTTCTACGGCCTGATGTACGTGATCGGGATCACCCTGGCCGTCATCATCACCCGGCGGCGCTGGGCGGCACGCGGCGGCAACCCGGCGCTGGTCGCCGACGTGGCCACCTGGGCGGTGCCCGCCGGCATCATCGGCGCGCGGATCTACTTCGACCTGACCACCCCGGCGGACATCCCGCACCACTGGTGGGGCGTCTTCGCGGTGTGGTCGGGCGGGCTTGGCGTGTGGGGCGGCATCGCCGCGGGGGCGCTGGCGGGAGCCTGGCGGGTGCGCCGCGCCGGGGCCAGCGTGCCGCTGTTCATGGACGCGATCGCGCCCGCCCTGCTGGTCGCCCAGGCCGTCGGCCGCCTGGGCAACTACTTCAACCAGGAGCTGTTCGGCAAGCCCACCAGCCTGCCGTGGGGACTCCAGATCGACCCGCAGTTCCGGCCGCCGGGTTACGAAGGGTTCACCACCTTCCAGCCGACGTTCCTGTACGAGATGCTGTTCGACCTGGCCCTGGCCGGCCTGCTGGTCTGGCTCGGCCGCCGCGGCACGATCCGCCCGCCGGGGCTGTTCGCGCTGTACGTGACCGGGTACTCAGCCTTCCGGATCTTCGAGGAGAGCCTGCGGATCGACTCTTCCCAGCACTTCCTGGGCCTGCGGCTGAACTTCTTCATCGCCACGTTGCTCACGGTGGCCGGGGCCATCTGGTTCGTCCTGAGCCAGCGCCGGCAGCCGGATCAGGCCCCGCCGGCCGACCCGGCGGAACCGGAGCCCGCCAGCCAGGAACTCGACAGCCAGGAACTGGCCAGTTCAGACCACAGCAGTTCCGATAAGGCCGTTTCTGGTGACCAGGGCGGCCAGGCCGGCCTCGGTCAGACCGTCTGAACCGGCCGGCCGGGCCGGCACGACCAGGTAACGGGCCTCCGCAGTGGAGTCCCAGACCGTGATCTGGGTGCTGTCCGGCAGCTCCACGCCGAACTCGGCCAGCACAGCACGCGGCTCGCGGACGGCCCGGGCCCGGTACGCGAAGCTCTTGTACCAGCCGGGGGAGGGGCCGAGCAGGTTCGTCGGGTAGCACGAGCACAGCGTGCAGACGATCAGGTTGTGCACGTCCGCGGTATTCGCTACCGCCTTCAGCAGATACCCCTCGGCCTCCAGCCCGAGCTCGCCGGCCGCCGCGTTCCCGTCGGCCAGCAGCCGGTCACGGAAGCCAGGGTCGGCCCAGGCGCGGGCGACGATGGCAGCACCGTGCGCGGGCGACCCGGACCAGCCCTCGAGCAGGATCGCCTCCAGCTCGGCCTCGGTGATCTGCCCGGCCGCGACCAGCTGCGCCTCCAGCTCGCGGACCCGCGCGGCGATGTTCGCGTCGTGGTGGCCGCCGTCGCCGCCCCCGTGGTCGTGCCCGTGCTCGTGCCCGTGTTCGTGACCGCCGTGGTCACCGCTCACCCGCTGCCTCCTCCAGGTAGGACTCCCACAGCTCGACGATCACGTCGTGGCCGCCGTGCCCCCACAGGTCGGCGGCGCGGAACCGGACCGCGTACACCGGCTCGGTCACCAGCGTGCCGCGCACCGCCGCGTCCGGCAGCTTCCAGTCACCGTGCAGGCCAACGATCTCACCGCAGTGCCCCCGGACGTACCTGGGCACCCGGGTATGCCCGTCCGGGTCACCGAGCCGGGCCCGGACCTCGCTGCCGACCGTGAACCTAGCCACCGGCGCCGTCCAGCAGCCCCTTCTCGCGCACCAGGATCTCCAGGGCCGCGAACCAGCGCTCGAAGTAGGAGAGCGACAGGTACTCGGCCGGCGGAATGCGCTCGATCGCGTCCCTGAACTCGTCCCCGCCGAACACGCCGCGGTCCATCAGCGCGTAGGTCAGCGCGCGCACATGCGCTTCCCAGTCAGCCCCGGCCGGCGGCTCGGCGCCGGGGGCAGGAAGCGCCCCGAACCCGGTCTGGCCGCCCATGTCATGAACCCGACTCACATGATCAAAGATAACAGTGCTAGCTGGCGAGCTCCGGGCCGCTATACACGCTGCCTTCCCGGCGAGCGCTGCTCACAGAACGACGGAGCGCCGACCGCTCGCCGGGAAAACAGCGTCGCGGCCCTGCGCTCGCTGGCCGGCTCCGCCGGCATCCCCGCTCGATGGCCGGCTTCGCCGGCGGTTCGTGCTGGCGTCGCTCGCCGGGAAATAGTGCTGCGGCCCTCCGCGAGCCCAGGCCGGCTCCGCCGGCCGGTAATTGGATGGAATGCCCCGGCGGCAGCGGGCACGATGTGGCGCTGTGGATCTGCTCCGGAGGGTAGCCGCCCAGGTGGGGCCGGACGTGTCGGTGCTACGGCGGTCACGGGAGTTCCGGCTGCTGTTCACCGGGCAGACAATGTCCTTCGCGGGCAGCATGATCACTTACGTCGCGATGCCGTACCAGGCCTACCGGCTGAGCGGCTCGTCGCTGGTGGTCGGGCTGCTCAGCGTCACCGAGCTGGTGCCGATGGTGGCCGCGGCGCTGCTCGGCGGGGTGCTGGCGGACGCGCTCGACCGGCGGAAGCTGATCATGGTCACCGAGGCCGGGCTGCTGCCCGGGTCGGTGCTGCTGGCCGTCAACGCGGCCGCGTGGCACCAGCTGTGGCTGCTGTTCGTGCTCGCCGCCGTCTCGGCCGGCCTGTACGGGGTGCAGCGGCCCTCGCAGGACGCGCTGGTCCCGGCGCTGCTGGAACGGGACGACCTGACCGCCGCGGCCGCGCTGACCGGGGTTCTCGGCAACGTGGCCATGCTGGCCGGCCCGCTGGCCGGCGGCGGGATCATCGCGCTGGCCGGGCTGCCGGCCGCGTACGCGGCGGACGGCGCCAGCGGCCTGGCCGGGCTGGCCGCGGTCACGCTGATGCGCCCGGTGCCGAGGGCTGCCCCGGAGGGCCAGCCGGGGCTGCGCGGCCTGGCCGACGGGCTGCGGTACGCCTGGAGCCGCCCCGAGCTCATGGGCAGCTACCTGATCGACATGGCCGCGATGTTCTTCGGCGCGCCCTACGCGCTGTTCCCGGCTCTGGCCGCGCGGCTCGGCGGGCCGGCCGTGCTCGGCCTGCTGTACGCCGCCCCGGCAGCGGGGGGCGTGCTGGTCAGCCTGACCAGCGGGTGGACCGCGCGGGTCAGCCGGCACGGCCGGGCCATCGTGCTGGCCGCCGCGGCCTGGGGAGGCGCGATCGCGCTGCTCGGCTGGGCTCCTGGCCGGTGGTGGGCGGTTGCCGCGCTGGCTGCGGCCGGCGGCGCGGACATGGTCAGCGCGCTGTTCCGGATGACGCTGTGGAACCAGACGATCCCGGCCGGCCTGCGCGGCCGGCTGGCCGGCCTGGAGATGATCAGCTACACCACCGGCGAGCCGCTCGGCAGCCTGGAGGCCGGACTGGCCGCCGCGCTGACCGGGTCGGCCCGGGTGTCGATCGCCTCCGGCGGGATCGCCTGCGTGGCCGCCGCGGCGCTGATCACCGTTGCCCTGCCGGGCCTATGGCGGTACGACACCAGGGATCACACCCCGGTATCGCCGGATCAGCCGGCCGTGGCGCCCGGGCCCGAGCCGAGCACCGTCCCGTCCAGGCCGTAGGCGGTCCAGCCCACCACTCCTGTGCCGTGCGGCAGGACGAAGGCGTAGAACCGCTGGCCGCCCTGGCCTGCCCGGGTGACCACGCGGAGCTGCTGGCCGCTGGACAAGTCCAGCCGCAGGCTGGCCACGCCGGGGGTGACGGTGACCAGGTGCACGCCATCCGGTATCGAGAACATCGGCTGGGTGAGCCGCCCGGGCTCGACATGCGGGCCGCCTTCCTCCACGCATTCGCTGCCCCCCTGCACCGCGAAGCACCGGCCCCAGGGCCCGGTGTACTCGGTCACTGACCAGCGGCGCCCGCCGGCCGTTCCGGACGCGACCTGGATCACCCGCCGGGGCAGGCCGGCCGAGCCGGGCCGCAGCCAGTCCCCGAAGCTGGGGAACGTGTTCGGCCCTGGTTCGGTCCACGGGATCGCGTACCGGTACACCGTCCGGCCGGAGTAGGCCACCGCCCTGCTGACCCGTGCCTGCAGCGGCAGCGCGACCGCCACCCAGCGGTAGCCCCAGGCCGCCACCGGATGCAGGTTCAGCCGCTGGCCGTCGGCGAGCAGCACCTCGACGCGGGTCACCTTGGGCCGCACCGGGCCTCCCACAATCCGGTAACCATGCGCAGCGAAGCCGCCCTCCAGGTCCACCGGGCCGATCGGGCGGGCGCTGAGCCCGCAGAACCGCCCGGTGTCCCCTGATGCGATCAGGCAGAAAAGCCCGTTGCGGGGTGCGGTCACCCGTGCCGACCAGTGCGCGTGGCCGACGGTCCCGGACGCGATCTGGCCTGCGGGCGCGCCCGGACCGGGCGGGACCACGGTCACCACGGGCGGCCGCGGGGCCGCCGGGGCCTGGGACGGCAGCCGCAGGCCCAGCCAGCTGAACCCGGCCACGGCTGTCGCGGCGGCCAGCACGGCTGCCGTGGCGCCCGCGACGCGCCGCCGCCGGACCCCGCGGCCGCGCCGGATCACCACGCCGACCGGGGCCGGGCCGGGCGTCATCTCGTCCAGCACGGCGCTCAGGCGCTTGCGCAGTTCCTGCTCGGCGCTGGTGCTCATCGGAGTTCCCCTTCCGCCAGCTCCGGGCTGAGCCGCAGTTTGGCCAGCCCGCGGGCGGCCTGGCTCTTCACGTTGCCGACCGAGCAGCCAAGCGCGGCAGCCACCTGCGGCTCGGTGAGGTCCAGCCAGTAGCGCAGCACGACTACCGCACGCTGGCCGGCCGGCAGCGCGGCCATCGCGGCCATTAAGGCCGAGCGGTCATCCCGCGCGCCGGTCGGGTCCGGCGTGCCGGGATCGGGCAGGTCGGCGGTGAGCTGCTCGGCGACCCGCCGGCTGCGGAAACGGGTCCGGTTCGCGTTGAGCAGGATCCGGCGCACGTAGGCGTCCTGGTCGTCGGCCCGGCGGACCCGCGGCCAGGACGCGTACGCCCGGGCCAGCGCGGTCTGGGCCAGGTCCTCGGCCGCCTGCCGGTCGCCGGTCAGCCCGTAGCCCAGCCGCACCAGACCGGGCCAGCGGGCGGACATGAAGTCACCGAACTCGGTGTCAGCAGCGGCGTCCATGGCACCTCCCTCACCCGGACAGACCACCGGAGGGGGGCCGGTGGTTGCACGGCGAGGCTAGGCTCTGGCGCCAGTGTCCCTTGCGGGCAAGGCGTTCTGGTAGGCCCGTGCTTTCTGGTAAGCCCGTGCTTTCTGGTAAGTCAGTGGGCGGCGCCCACGGCGGCTGGGATTTCCTGGGCGGCCTGGCTGCGCCACCAGTCCTGGCCCTCGGCGGGCAGCCGGTAGATCGGGTCGTAGTAGGAGTACTCGCGGTCCAGGGCCAGCTTGTCGCTGGTCTCCACCCCGGTCCGGTAGTTCTTGGTCCAGTAGGAGATCCCGCGGACCGTGTCGTACCGGCTGACCTGGTGTACCCAGCGCTTGCCCACGTACGGCACGTCGCAGATGATCCGCGGGGTGGCGAACCCGGGCAGGTAGCCCATGATCTTGTGCTGCAGCTGCTGGGCCTCACCGAGCGTGAGCCGCCAGTGCTCGCTGTTCGGGATCATGTCGCACAGGTAGAAGTAGTAGGGCATGATCCGGGCCTCATCCAGCAGCGCGAAGCTCAGGTCGAGCAGCTGGGCCGGGCTGTCGTTGACCCCGCGCATGAGCACGCCCTGGTTCCGCACGTCCCTGATGCCGGTGTCCAGCATGGCCTTGGCCGCCCTGGCCACCGCCGGAGTGAGCGACTGGGCCGCGTTGACGTGGGTGTGGATGGCGATGCTGACGTCGCGCCGCCGGGCGGTGGCGGCCAGCCGCTCCATGCCGGCCCGCACCTCGTCCGACAGCCAGTACTGGGGCAGCCCCATCAGCGCCTTGGTGGCCAGCCGGATGTCCCTCATGCTGTCGATCTCCATCAGCTTGCTGACGAAGTCCTCGAGCCGCGGCCAGGGCAGGTTGGCGACGTCGCCGCCGGAGACGACGACGTCCCGCACCCCGGGGGTGGCCTGCAGGTAGTCCAGCATCGCGCCCAGCCGGTCGTCTCTGGCCAGGCCGAACTTGTGCTTGGCCACCACGGGTGTGGGGTTGCCGACCAGGTCCATCCGGGTGCAGTGGCCGCAGTACTGCGGGCAGGTGGGCAGCACCTCGGCCAGCACCTTGGTCGGGTAGCGGTGGGTCAGCCCCTCGACCGCCCACATCTCCGCCTCGTGCAGCGAGTCACGGGACGCCTCGGGGTGCGACGGCCAGTCCGTCCGGCGGTCGCTGAACACCGGGATCATGTACCGGCGGACCGGGTCGGCGTACAGGGCCTCGGTGAACCCGGCCGACGACGGCGCGAGCCCGGGCACCATCGTGTTCACCATCTGCGGCGGGATCAGCATGGACATCGTGGCCCGCTCGCGCTGGTCGCGCTCCAGGTCGGCGCAGAACGCCTCGCCCAGGCCGTCGCCCAGCACCTGGCGCAGCTGGCGAATGTTCTTCACGCAGTGTGCCCGCTGCCACTGCGGCGAGGCCCACTCCTGCTCGGTTACCCCGGACCAGCCGGGGAACCGCCGCCAGTCTGGCTCGTGCAGCTCGCGGCGCTGGTAGGAGTATGGCTGTTCAAGCATCGCGGCATCTGCCCCTTATTCATGGCCGTCCCAGGAAAGATACCCGTGGTTTCGGTAACTCACGCAAGAAGCTACTGTCAGTAGTTATCTGAACAGGAGAATCTATCGGCTAGATCTAGCCACGAGAGAGGATTGACCGAGTTGACCAAGTCGCCCCGATCTGCAGCAGATGCCGGGTCTGCGCTGGGACTGCACCGGGTCGCTGAACCGGCCGGAGTGCTGCCCCAGGCGGCCTGGCGGCTGGACCCCAGCCCGGCCCTCGCGCCGGACGAGGTCCGGGTCACGGTTGACCGGCTGAACCTCGATGCCGCATCGTTCCGCCAGCTCACCGAGGACCACGGGGGAGACGGCGCGGCCGTGCGGGCCGCGGTCGCCGGGATCATCGCCCGCCGCGGCAAGATGCACAACCCGGTTACCGGTTCTGGCGGCATGCTCACCGGGGTGGTCGACGAGGTGGGCCCGGACTCGCCGCTGGGCCTGAAGCCCGGCGACCGGATCGCCACCCTGGTCTCCCTCAGCCTGACCCCGCTGGCCATCACCGACGGCCTGGCCCGCTGGGACGGCCGGTCGGAGCAGGTGCCCTGCGCGGGCCACGCGATCCTGTTCGGCCGGTCCATCGCCGCCGTGCTGCCCGATGACCTGCCGGTGCCGCTGTCCCTGGCCGTGCTTGACGTGTGCGGCGCGCCCGCGCTGACCGACCGGGTGGTCAGGGCCGCGGCGCAGGCCGGGGGCGGGGCCGGGCCGGTCACCGCGATCCTGGGCGCGGCAGGCAAGAGCGGGTCGCTGTCCGCGGCGGCCGCCCGCCGGGCCGGCGCGGCCAGGGTCATCGGGGTGGTCAGGGACGAGGCCGAGGCCGCCGCACTGGCCCGGGCCGGGGTCACCGACCAGATCACGGTGGCCGACGCGCGCGACCCGGTGGCCACCGCGGCCGCGGTGACCGCGGCCGGCGGCCCGGCCGGGGTCACGATCGTCTGCGTGGACGTGCCCGGCTGCGAGGGCGGTGCGCTGCTGTCCACCGCCCAGGGCGGTACCGTGATCTTCTTCTCCATGGCCACCTCGTTCACCGCCGCCGCGCTGGGGGCCGAGGGCCTGGCCGCGGATGCGACCATGCTGGTCGGCAACGGGTACGTACCAGGTCATGCGGAGCTGGCCCTGAACCTGATCCGCGCGGAGCCCGGCGTCCGCGCGATGTTCGAGGCCAGGCTCGACGAGCACGAGGGCCGTCCGGGCCGGCCGGGGAAGGACACCGATGACTGCTGACGCGCTGAACCCCGGCCCTGCCGCCAGCCTGCTGGGGCTGGACCCGGCCATGGTGGCGCAGGCCCGTGAGCTGGCCCGGCGGGCCGGGCAGCCGATCGTCGAGCTGGCCAGGACGCACACGACCGTGTCGGTGGAGCGTGCTGTGCTCCGGCTGGCCGGCCTGGACGGCGCCGACGACGAGGGCATGCCGTGGGTGAACCTTCTGGCCGAGGCGGTGCGGGAATCCGCCGGCCTCGAGCACGGGATCGCGCTGCCCGCCTGGGACGCCCTGCTCACCGGCGGCTACCCGTCGCTGCCCGCGCTCGCCGCCGCGGCGGCGGCCGGCACGGTCAAGTTCCGCATCCCCGAGGGCCGCGACGCCGCCGCGGCCACCGGGGCCGCCCGGGCCGCACTGGCCGCCGGGTTCGCCCGGATCGACGCCCGCCGGGCCGAGCGGGACGCGATGATCAGCGCCACCGGCGACCCGCCGAAGCCGTGGATCTACCTGATCGTGGCCACCGGTGACATCTACGAGGACATCCCGCAGGCGCAGGCCGCCGCGCGGGAGGGCGCCGACGTCATCGCGGTGATCCGGTCCACCGGGCAGTCGCTGCTGGACTACGTGCCCGAGGGCGCGACCCGGGAGGGCTACGCCGGCACCTATGCGACCAGGGAGAACTTCCGGCTGATGCGGGCCGCGCTGGACGAGACATCCCGCGAGCTGGGCCGCTACGTCCGGCTGACCAACTACGCGTCCGGACTGTGCATGCCGGAGATCGCCGCGCTGGCCGGGCTGGAGCGCCTCGACATGATGCTCAACGACTGCATGTACGGCATCATCTTCCGCGACATCAACCCCCGCCGGACCTTCATCGACCAGCGGTTCTCCCGCCAGGTGCACGCCCGGGCCGGGATCATCATCAACACCGGCGAGGACAATTACCTGACCACTGCGGACGCCGTGGACGCGGCGCACACCGTGGTGGTCAGCCAGCTGCTGAACGAGTTCTTCGCCCGCGAAGCCGGCCTGCCCGACGGCCAGATCGGCCTGGGCCACGCGTTCGAGATCAACCCGGACGTGCCCGACTCATTCCTGCTCGAGCTGGCCCACGCCCAGCTGGTCCGCGAGCTGTTCCCGGACGCGCCGCTGAAGTACATGCCGCCGACCAAGCACATGACCGGCAACGT
>Ga0157379_10002324_pt1 | contig 15842 bp, 17 predicted proteins | sample S25metaG_FD_121802 | JGI IMG/M metagenome (GOLD analysis project Ga0157379, IMG submission 121802) | Switchgrass rhizosphere microbial communities from Kellogg Biological Station, Michigan, USA - S2-5 metaG | ecosystem: Host-associated > Plants > Roots > Rhizosphere > Soil | place: USA... | reverse complement strand
CACCAACATGGCCTTCCACACCGCCCGCGCCTATGTGCAGGACATGGAAGCCGGCGCCGAAGTGCCGCGCGGCGCGCCGGTATTGTTCTTCTCCCTGGAAATGGCGGCGCAGCAGCTGTCGGCGCGTATTCTGTCCGAGCAGACTGAAATCGAGATGTGGAAAATCCGCAACGGCCGCTTCTCGGAAAGCGAATGGGAAAAATTCGTCCTGTCGATGCAGGATCTGTCGACGCTGCCATTCTATATCGACGATACCGGCGGCATTTCCATTGCCCAGATCGCGGCCCGAGCCCGCCGCCTGAAGCGGGAGAAGAATATCGGGCTGATCATCATCGACTATCTGCAACTGGTCGAGCCGTCGCGCCGCCACGACAACCGGGTGCAGGAGATCACCGAAGTCACCAAGGGCCTCAAGACCCTGGCCAAGGAATTGAACATTCCCGTCCTGGCCCTGTCGCAGCTCTCGCGCGGTGTCGATGCGCGCGACGACAAGCGGCCCGTGCTGTCTGATTTGCGCGAATCCGGCTCCATCGAGCAGGACGCCGACGTGGTGATGTTCGTCTACCGCGAGGAATATTACCTGAAATCGCGCGAGCCCGATGCCGGCACGCCCGAACATGCCAAATGGATGGAAAAGCTGGACCGCGCCACCAACCGCGCCGAAGTGCTGGTGGAAAAGCACCGCCATGGCGCCACCCGCGCCATCGACCTGGTGTTCGAGGGCAGCTACACCCGCTTCAGCAACATGGCGCCGGACGATACCGCGCCGCGCTAGCCGTCCGTAACAGGCCATTACCGAGTCAAACTCGCCGATCCTTACCGAATAAAAGGACAATTGCCTCAAACGCCCTTCCGAAGTTAGTCTACACAAGGCCCGAAAATTCACCGGTAGTTTCCGCTTGCGGGTAGTCTTATCCCCGCCGCCTATAGGCGGATTAGCAAAATCAAGTCGCGTAATTGACGCCCACCCGGCACAGCCCCAAGTCAAATCGGAACGGTGCCCCGAGTTTCGCTCCTGATCCACCTCACACAGGATGACGATCCATGATGAAGAAGAGACTCAGCGCGGCTACCGCCTTCACATTGGCGTTTTCATCAGTCGCAATTGCCCAAGTTGGCCAGTCCTCCGGCGGTTTATCGCGCCTCAATCAACCGCCGCCGCCGCCCACCGCGCAGATGTCACCCCAGGCCACAGCGGAGGCTGCGAAACAACGCATCGAGGCTGACAAAAAGGCTGGCCGCGTGCCGGATCGCAAGACGCTGCAAATGCTGCTTTCCGCCCAATCCCAGCTCAAGGATGAAGCGGGCATGGCGGACACGCTGGAGGAGCAAGCGGCGGACTATAACGATCCGGCCGACTGGACCGAGATCATTGCCATCACGTTCGGCACGCCGGGCCTGCGTGATCAGGACTCAATCTGGCTCGGGCGCTTGCTGTTCGTGGTAGGCGCCAATATTTCGCCCACGGATGCAAGCACGGTCGGTCAAATCGCCAGCCAGCACGGCTTCTTCGGCGATGCGGTGAATGCCAAGGTCCATGGCGGCCAGGTGGACCCCGATCCCACCCCGCGTGCCGACAGCGACAAAAAGACCATGCCGGACCAGATCGCCCAGGGACAGGCACAGGACGGCGCCTATAACATCAAGCTGGCCGAGGCGCTCTATGGCTATGGCATGTACCGTGAGGCCGAAGCTGCTGCGAAGCTGGCGATCCAGAAAGGTGGCAATCCCGATCCTTCAGAAGCTCCGATGGTGCTGGGCCAAGCGCTGACAGCAGAGGGCAAGTATGACGATGCGGTCGCGGCGTTTGGCCAGGTCAGAGGTGGCGGTCCGGTCACGCCGCGTATTGCGCGGCTGTGGGCCGCCCATGCCAAGATCAAGAAGCGCAGTTGACGCCTGGCCGGAATCCTTGAGGAGGTCAGCTCCGCTAAGCGGGCAATGTCGGCTACCGGGAACACCGTAGGGAGGATCACGATTGCTCAGCCTCTTCCGGCGCCGCTACGACCTTTGTGCGGTTTCTACGCTATCTTAAACAGGCTATTGTCCCATCCACCCGTCTGATTGGAGTCCCCAATGCACCGCAAATTGTCTGCCGTTCTTCTCATCCTCTCTTGCCTTCCCGCGGCCGCTCAGGATTTTGGGCCGCGCCTGCAGCAGCTTACCCAGGGCAATGGCGTGACGATCGGCGGCCGCGCCCATATCGAGCGCCGCGCGCAAGGGACTTATATCGAGATCGAGAACCCTCATTTGTCGCTCCAGGTCGCTGGTTTTATCGCTTTTGGCAACCAATCGACTTTTCCAGGGCTGTACGACATCGATGGCCGCGACGTGGAGATCACGGGCATTGTCGTCATGGATGGGCGCGCCGTCATTCAGATGAACGACACAAGACAGCTTCGGGTTAAGGGCTCCTGACGGGGAGTGAGGTTGAATACCGCGCAATCGCTGTGGAGCGCCTTCAGGCCGGCGCGGGAGGCGGGCGAGCTTGCCACCCTGGAACGGATGGTCGATGGCGTCCAGCGCGTCACGCCAAGCAGGTCGAGGGAATGGGAAGCGGCGCCCGGCCGCCTATAATTGTGCTCACTCCCTGGCTACCGACGCCGGAATTGTTGCTCGCCATTGTCACACAATTCGACAGCATGTCTGGTGGCCATGCCGACCCGTGCGGCCATGCGTTGGTCGTGGAAATATAAATCGTCCCCCGACGCGTTGTCCCACCGCGCAATGTGCATGACATAGACCTTTGGGTAAGCGCGCACGGAAAAACGACGGCCGGATCCAGCATCAATCGACGTCACCCCTATGCTCCTGGCAAGGCGAAGTTCCACCGTGCGATCCTGATCGGACACTGTTCTTCCACCCTGTTCGACATGCCAATGATATCCCACCTGACATCGATTTGGATCGATGGTCACGTTGCTGGCTTTGTATGAAAGCTGCTCGGTATGGTCGCGGCCCGTGGCCACATCGTGAAACTGCGCCATGAAATTGATTGTTCCTTCGCCGCCCACCTTGTCTGCGATCAGCGCCAGGGTTTCCGCCAATGATTGGCCTTCCGGTTTCAGATCGGGGGAAGTGATTTGGGGTGCGTTGGGCGGTTGCTTATTCTGGGCATTTTCTGGCGGGACTGCCGAGGCCTGTCGTGTTTCCGTCGGTGGCACTGCGGGGGGCAAGGGTCGCACAACGGCTTGTTTTGGGCGGGATGGTTGCGCGGATGCCTGTTTTGGGTTTGGCGCGACTTGCCGCGAAGACGCAAGCACCATCACGATTGCGCTCAGGGCGAAAAGAGACGTTACCATTCCAACGAAGACCATTGTCCGGGCGCTTCTTTTTGCAGTAGCCGCGGTTTCAACAATGGCACGACTGTTGGCATCGACCCGGCTGGCGAGTGTCAATGCATCTGATGCAGTCCCTAACGACTCAGAAGCAGTTGCTTGGGCCTGTTCCGCAAGTGCCCTGATAGACTGCACATCCCCACGCAATTGAAGAAACTCGCGCCGTTCAAGCCATTGGCGCGCGACCTCCATTCCAGTTGGGGTATATGAATTGCGCTCGACGTAGCCGCGAACTGCTTCTTCACCAACGCTATCAAATTCCGCCCACCACAACGCTCGCTCGTTCTGCAACGAGGTATCGGAAAAGGGAAGGCTGTGACCGCTCGCCTCTTCGCTATCGAAAATGGATTCGGAATCTTTGGGCACTTTGCGATCTCAGGCTCAAGGGGCCGTCAACCATACCGACTGGATTCGTGCCGACAAAGACGGAACTTTCGATGCGTTAGTGCGGCGAAAATGTGGCGTACGCCCGTCAGACTCCGACATCGTTGCTGGACAACCAGCGATACCCGTCGTCTTATCCCGGCGGCGCGTGAACCAAATCCGCGATACCTGTTCCATGCGCCTACCTCCTTATCTGGTCAGATTAGAAAGTGTTGCGCCTATCCGTTGAACCCGCCGCCAATAGCGGACATGGGGATTTTCGTTATCCCAACGGCGTTACCCACCGACGGAATCTCTTTCGGAAGAGGTGTCCCAGCGGAGCTGGCTGGTGGGCGGCTCCAATGCTTTGGGCTCCCATCGCTCCACCAGGCAGTTTGGAGACGGCCGGTGCGGTCCAGAGCAAAGACAAGCGTCTGGGTCATGGCGTCTCCCTCAAATCCAGCGCAGACACTTTCGTCACCGGTTGGGTGCGCAACAGCACTGAAAGGGATGTTCCGTGCCCGTCACGCCAGATAGAGACTGTGGCGCGCTCACCAGCGGGCGTCTCTGCCACCGCCAAAGCCAAATCGCGGGCGTTCCGAACCGAGCGGCCATTGAAAGCCATTATCACATCACCTTGGCGTAAACCCGCAGCGACAGCCGGAGAATTTGGAGTGACCTCGTCGACCAGTACACCTTTGGCGTCGGTAAGGCCCACAGCCTTCGCCAATGACGGGGTCAAGGACTGCATCGAAATCCCAAGCCAACCACGAGCGACCGAACCGTTTTTACGCAATTGCGACACAACGGATTTGGCGACGTTCGCGGGAATCGCGAACCCGATTCCTACACTCCCCCCTGACGGGGAGTAGATCGCGGTATCGATTCCGACGACCTGCCCGGACTGGTTGAACAGAGGACCGCCCGAGTTGCCGGGGTTTATGGGCGCGTCGATTTGCAGAAAATCGTCGTAAGGCCCTTCATTGATATTGCGGCCATGGGCGGAGATTATGCCGGCAGTGACCGTGCCGCCGAGGCCATACGGGTTGCCAACGGCCAACACCCAGTCTCCCTCGCGCGCCTCATCAGAATTTCCAAACGCCACGTAGGGAAGATCATGTCCTGCGTCAATTTTGATGAGGGCAACATCGGTCTTCTCGTCGCGGCCGATCATGCGAGCGCGGTGTTCAGATCCATCACTCAACGTCACCGAGACCTCCTGGGCACCATCGATGACGTGGTTGTTAGTCACAATATAGCCAGCCGGATCAATAATGAAGCCACTGCCTAACGCGCGCTGCCGGGGCTCAGAGAATGTTTGGCCTTGTTGCTCAAAATAGCGACGTAGCATTTCTCCGAAAGGCCCCTCCAGCTCCGGAATTTCCTGCCGCCGAATACGGCCGCCGGACAGTGACGTGATTTGCACCACTGCGGGCTTCACCTTCGCAACCAGGGGAGCGAAGCTCATCTGCGAAGTTGCTGCCGGGATATTGATAGGACCGCTCGCTGCCCGGGAGGGTTGGGAGAGATAAGACACTCCGGACGCCATTAATGCTGTTGATAAGCATAATCCAGCGACCGTTTTTCGTGAGAAAGAGGTGCGGCGAGTCATTGTAGCTCCTTCCGTCAAGCTGCTGTATTGAGTGCCGTGCGCTTGGACGCGGCGGGTGCCTTGGGCGGCTGTGGGTCGTCACCCTCTGTATCGCCAGCCATACGGTCCAGCCTCGCCATCGCGTCCATAATCGATGAAAATGTCACCGGGTAAGGTGTGCCCGGCAGATGCCGTAGCGTTGGTAGGGATTCCACGGCATGAACATCGGACGCCCAGGTGGCAAGAATGGCGCGCTTTTCTTCAGGGTCCCTGTTCGGGTCGCTGACAAGCTGATGCGGATAACTGAAAATCCAGAAAGAGCGCCCCAGATTGGCGGCGCCTTGCGCGATTGCGATTACGTTGTTGCGATTCTCCATGATTCACACTCCCTTCGGCTCTGGCGGTCCTCCTTTGCCGCGGCCGCTTTCCTGGACAAACGTCGTTGCTGCCACTCGTCATAGGCCAGACGGGTTAGCGTGAAGCCGAAGCCCAGGATCTGTGTGCCGCCGATTAGGACGAGCCAGACCATGAAACGTCTCCGACCAAATGGGAGCCCAGCCCGATCAGCCGGGCTCCCAAGCTGACCCTAGAAATCCATGTCGCCGGTGCCGGCAGGCATGGCAGGCGCCTTCTCTCGCTTGGGCTTCTCGGCGATCAGCGCTTCAGTGGTGATGAGCAGCGATGCGACGGAGGCTGCATCTTGCAGCGCCGTGCGGACCACTTTGGCGGGATCAATAATGCCGGCCTTGACCAGGTCCTGGTACTCCCCTGTGGCTGCATTATAGCCCCAACTGTAGTCGGTCTTCTCCAGAAGCTTGCCGACCACCACAGAGCCATCATCGCCGGCGTTCTGCGCGATCTGACGCGCTGGCGCTTGAATGGCGCGGCGCACGATCTCTACGCCGGCCTTCTGGTCGGCATTGGCGGGCTGAACGTTCTCCAATGCCTTCAATGCACGCAGCAGGGCGATGCCGCCGCCGGGCAAGACGCCTTCTTCCACAGCCGCGCGGGTGGCATGAAGCGCGTCATCCACACGGTCCTTGCGCTCTTTGACCTCAACTTCGGTAGACCCGCCGACGCGGATCACGGCAACGCCGCCCGCCAGCTTGGCCAGCCGTTCCTGCAGTTTCTCTTTGTCATAGTCGCTGGTGGTTTCCTCGATTTGCTGGCGGATTTGGGAGGCGCGGCCTTGAATGTCCGCTTTCTTTCCCGAGCCATCGACAATGGTGGTGTTGTCTTTGTCGATCGAGACCTTCTTGGCCCGACCCAGCATGTTGAGCGTGACATTTTCCAGCTTGGTGCCCAGCTCTTCGGAAATGACATTGCCGCCCGTGAGTGTGGCGATGTCTTCCAGCATGGCCTTGCGACGATCACCGAAGCCGGGCGCCTTGACGGCCGCAATCTTGAGGCCGCCACGCAGCTTGTTGACCACCAGGGTCGCAAGCGCCTCGCCTTCGACTTCCTCGGCGATGATCAGCAGAGGCTTGCCCGACTGCACCACGGCTTCCAGCACGGGAAGCATGGGCTGCAGGTTGGAGAGCTTCTTCTCATGGATCAGGATGTAGGGGTCTTCCAGTTCCACCCGCATCTTCTCGGCATTGGTCACGAAATAAGGCGACACGAAGCCGCGATCGAACTGCATGCCCTCGACAACTTCGAGTTCGCTATCCAGGCTCTTGGCTTCCTCGACCGTGATCACACCCTCGTTGCCGACTTTGGCCATGGCGTCGGCCAGGAAGCGGCCGATCTCCTTGTCACCATTGGCGCTGATGGTGCCGATCTGGGCGATCTCGTCATTGTTGGCGACCTTCTTGGAATGGCTCTTGAGGTCGGCCACAACGGCTTCGACGGCCAGGTCGATGCCCCGCTTGAGATCCATCGGGTTCATCCCGGCGGCCACACTCTTGGCGCCTTCCTTGACGATGGCCTGGGCCAGGACCGTGGCGGTAGTGGTACCGTCGCCGGCCAGATCGTTGGTCTTGCTGGCGACTTCGCGCACCATCTGGGCGCCCATATTCTCGAACTTGTCTTCGAGTTCGATTTCCTTGGCAACGGTCACACCATCCTTGGTAATGCGCGGTGCGCCGAAGGATTTGTCGATCACGACGTTGCGGCCTTTCGGGCCCAGTGTGACCTTGACGGCGTTGGCGAGAACATCGACGCCGCGCAACATCTTTTCGCGGGCGTCGGACGAGAATTTTACTTCCTTAGCAGCCATTTCAATCTCCTCTCGATGGCTCGATTGCGATTATGAAGGCGCCTGTCAGGCCGCCTTCTTGAGCGTGCCGGTTTTTTCGATCACGCCCATGACGTCGGCTTCCTTCATGATCAGAAGGTCCTCGCCGTCGATTTTGACCTCGGTGCCCGACCATTTGCCGAACAGCACGCGATCGCCAGCCTTCAGTTCGGCCGGGACCAGTTCGCCACGGTCATTGCGCGCGCCAGGACCGACGGAGACGATTTCGCCTTCCTGGGGTTTTTCCTGCGCAGTGTCGGGAATGATGATGCCGCCGGCGGTCTTCTGGTCGGCATCGATGCGGCGCACGACCACGCGGTCGTGCAGCGGGCGGAAATGCATGCAAATCCTCCTTATGCAGATCAACGGTGTCTAAGGCCCGGCTCCCCGCCGGACGGAAATGACCTAGTTTCCCTGTTGGCAGCTTCAAGGGGTGGCTGCCAAAAATTTTCTCTCTCAATAACATATTGATATAGCTACGAAATATTCTCTTCTGTCCTTCTAATCGCTGGCGCCTACAAGTGCCGAGCGCCAAAAAAATTCTTTGCCGAAAGCCGCCGGGCGACCTTAACGTTGAGCCCACAAATGATGCTTTGAGCGAGGTGCGGCATTGGTCAGCGAGGACTTTGTAATTCGTATCAAGGGCTATGGCCTAACAACCGCAGAAATCCACTACCGCATCCCGGACCACCCGGCTCTGTTGCAACAGTTCGTCTGGCAGGAATATGACCTCGCACCGATTTTCCCGGGGCTCAGAGCATTTCTGGATCATTGGCAGCGAGAACTGGAAGGCGCGCTTCACACCGTGCGCATCGCCCACAATCACCTAGTCCGGCCGTCGGAGTGGAAAGCAGTGGATGGACTCTTTCGTCTCAACTGAATAGCAGAAGAGCTGGACTAATTTCCCAGGTTGAAATGTCCGCTTTGGGTCAGAAGCGGACATATTCGATATGTGTACAAGTCCCCCTCAAGGGGATGGTAAGGTTCGAGCAAATTTGAACCTGGTGACTAACCGGCCGTCGTCATGGCGACGAACTTCGCGCCGCGCAGCAGGGCAATGATTTGCCGCGGCAGAAGCCGCAGGTCATAGGCAAAGCGCACCAGCTCCCGTTTGACGTAAATGACATTGAAGGCGCGCAAGCCCTTGCGGGTGGATTCGATGTCGGATTTCTCGCCGACAAATTCCTCCTGCCGCGCGATGGCGGGCACCAACTGCCAGGGCGCAAGCCTCGCGAACAGCTTCGAATTGTTGGGATTGAACAGCAGGTGATCCACCGGCAGGTCGAAACGCGTTTCGCGCAAAAGAATCTCTGCCGCCCGGCGCGACAATATATAGGCGGCGGCGCCGGTGTGACGCGACAGCATGCGGCCCAACTGGAAATTTCCTTCCACCGGGCGCAGCTCCGTCAAAAGCACGCGCTGCCCCTTGGGACCGTAATGTTCCAGTTTCACCACGCCCACGCCGGGCGGAATCCAATCGTCGCTTGCAAGAAGACCGGGCGCGCTGGCGCTGAGCCGCACATCGTCTTCCAGGAACACGGCGTGCCGGTCCGGGCTTGTTAGGAAGAGTTCCCAGGCCTGGCGGTGTGACAACAAACAGGCCTTGTCACCTTTGGGAATCTCGCCCAAGGGGCCTCCGTCGGCGAACCAGGAACTGTGCTCCAGCGACTCACGGGCCGCATCCACCGCGTCCACCCGTTCCAGGTTCAATCCCTGGGGCGCGGACTGACGCAGCATGGCCGCCAGCCGGTCGGGGCGCCGCGCCAGGTTGATCAGATAAATGCGCATGACGGCCGCGTTAGCATTTTTGCCGCTTTTCCGCCATTCCTGCCCTTTCTTAATGGGTCGGCCCTGTTTTGCGGCGCACCCGGCTTCTATATGTTGAGCCCGTGGGGAAGCGTTTGTGACGGATTAGCAGGTTTGGCCAGCGAAATTGCCCTGACGCACCCCTTTCTGCGTCCCGGTACCATCCCGGTCGGGGTGGACGAAAAGCGCAGAAAGAACGCCTGGCGCACCACGTCCTGGGTGCTGGTGGCGATCCTGCATGTGCTGTTCTTCTTCAGCTTCGTGCTGGGCATAAAGCCGTTCGATTTGCGCAATCGCCCCATCGTCGAGACCATCCTCACCCTGCCCATGGCCGGCAACAACCAGCCGCGCGAAAACCCAATCAATCCCCAGCCCATGGTCATCGCGCCGCCGCGCATCCAATCGGCGCCCATCACCATCCCCCAGCCGCCGCCGATCGTGCGGCCCGAAGAGAAGAAGCCCGGCGCTGCTGCCCCAGGGCCCACCGACGTGTTGGGCGCGGTGGGGCGCGAGTTGGCCTGCAGCGCCGGAAGCTGGGAGCATTTGACCATGGTCGAGCGTCAGCGCTGCGGCATGTATCCCTGGCGCGGCGTCAAACTGCCCAACGGCACCTTGGTGATGATCCCCCGCACCCAATTGCCGCGCCTGGCCGAAACGCCTGAGCCTCAATTCGGCATCAACACCGGCTCGGACCAGATCCAGGCTCAGGTGCGCAGCGGCATCATTCCAGGACAGGGCGGCTGCCCCATCTTGCAGAATACGCCCTGCCTGCATGTCACGCCGGGCATGCGTTCGGCGACGGGTGACAATTGAGGGATAGAGGCTGTGCCGCGCTCTTTTCGGATATAAGGGGCGCCATGGACGAGGGGGCTCAAACAGATTTCGAGGCTGCGCGCCTGACCGTGCGCCTTGGCGCTATCGCCGCCAATTACCGCACCTATTGCCGCATGGCGGCGCCCACCGCCGTCGCCGCGGTGGTGAAGGCCGATGCCTATGGCATGGGCGCGGCGAAAGTGGCGCCGGCGCTGGTGGAGGCCGGTTGCGATTCCTTTTTTGTCGCGCGGCTGGAAGAAGGCGTGGCCTTGCGCGCCGCCGTGCCGCTCGCGCGCATCTTTGTGCTGGACGGTGCCCATCCCGACTCCGTGCCCGCACTGCTCAGTCATCGCCTGACGCCGGTGCTGAACAGCCTGGCCGAGATCGCCGCCTGGTCGGCGGCGGCCCGTGTGGGCCGCAGCGCCCTGGATGCCGTGCTGCATGTCGATACCGGCATGAACCGGCTGGGGCTTCCCGCCGACGAGTTGGCGATCCTGTCGGCGGAGCATGACAAGCGTCTTGGCGGCGTGACTCTGGTGTTGGTGATGAGCCATCTCGCCTGCAGCGACGAGCCCCAGAACAAGATGAATGTCGAGCAGCTTTCGCGCTTCCGCCAGGCGCTGGCCATGCTGCCGCCGGCGCCGGCCAGCCTTGCTGCCAGCCATGGCACCATGCTGGGCGTCGATTATCACTTCGACCTGGTGCGGCCCGGCGTAGCGCTGTACGGCGCCAATCCGCAATCCCGGGAAGGCAGGGCCAACGCGGCGCCCAACCTGATGCAGACCGCCGCCGTGCTGACCGCCAAGGTGCTGCAGGTCCGCCGAATTGACTCGGGCCAAAGCGTTGGCTACGCAGCCACCTACCGCGCCAAAAGGCCCAGCATGATTGCAACCATTGCGCTTGGATATGCCGACGGCATACCGCGCAGCCTGTCCAACAAGGGCGTGGCCGTGCTCAAGGGCGGGCGCGTGCCGGTGGTGGGCCGCGTCTCCATGGACATGGTCACCCTGGATGTGAGCGGGCTGGCGGAGCCGCCGGTCGTGGGCGAGGCGGTGGAGCTTCTGGGCGATACCATCGGCCTGGGGGAAATGGCGGAGCTGGCCGGCACCAACGAATATGAAATTCTCACCCGCTTGCGGCGGGTGCCGAAAGTTTACGAGGACTAATGAATTTCTTCGCGAGCATTGGCCGCGCCACCCTGACGGTGCTGGCCCATATCGGACGGCTGGCCCAGTTCACAGGCCAGGCCCTGACGGGCCTGGTGTCGCCGCCCATCTATACCCGGCTGATCCTGGGGCAGATGATGCGCATCGGCTATTACTCCCTGCCGGTGGTGGGGCTGACGGCGTTCTTCACCGGCGGCGTTCTGGCGCTGCAGATCTATCTGGGCGGCAACCGTTTCGGCGCCGAGGCCATCGTGCCGCAAGTGGTGGTGTTGGGCATCACCCGTGAGCTGGGTCCGGTGATCGCCGGCCTGATGATCGCGGGGCGGGTAGCGGCGGCGATCGCCGCCGAGATCGGCACCATGAAGGTGACCGAACAGATCGACGCCCTGACCACCTTGGCCACCAATCCGGTCAAGTATCTGGTGGTGCCGCGCATCGTGGCGGCGGTGATCTCCATGCCGATCCTCACGGCCATCGGCGACAGCATCGGCGTGATGGGCGGCTATGTCGTGTCGGTCTACAGCCTGGATTTCAACGGCACAGGCTATCTCAAAAACACCATGGACTTCGCCCATCGCGAGGATATCACCAGCGGCTTGATCAAGGCGGCGGTGTTCGGCTTCATCGTGGCGCTGATGGGCTGCTACAACGGCTTCAATTCCAAGGGCGGGGCGCAGGGCGTGGGCAATGCCACCACCAACGCCGTGGTGGCCTCTTCCATCCTGATCCTGGCAGCCGACTATGTGCTGACCGCGCTGCTGTTCCACAAATGAGCACACCGAAAATCCAACTGATCGGCGTCAAGAAGCGCTTCGGCCCCAAGGTGGTGCTGGACGGCGTGGACCTGACCGTCGATAAACAGTCCTCGCTGGTGATCATCGGCGGTTCGGGCACCGGCAAGTCGGTCACCATCAAATCCATCCTGGGCATCCTGCGCCCGGACGAGGGCACCATCCTGGTGGATGGCGAGGATGTCACCCACATCAATGGTTCGGCCCGCGACCGGGTGATGCGGAAATTCGGCATGCTGTTCCAGGGCGGCGCCTTGTTCGACAGTCTGCCGGTCTGGGAAAATGTCGCCTTCGGACTTATCCAGGGTCGAGGTATGCCGCGAACAAAGGCGCGCGACATCGCCATCCAGAAGCTGGCCAAGGTTGGGTTGGCCGAGGATGTGGCGTTTCTGTCGCCGGCGGAACTGTCGGGCGGCATGCAGAAGCGCGTCGGCCTGGCGCGCGCCATCGCCGCCGACCCTGAGATCATCTTCTTCGACGAGCCCACCACCGGGCTGGACCCGATCATGGCCGACATTATCAACGACCTGATCGTTTCCACCGTGAAGGATGTGGGAGCGACCGCGCTTTCCATCACCCATGACATGACGTCGGCGCGCAAGATCTCCGACAAGATCGCCATGCTCTATGGCGGCAAGATCATCTGGCAAGGCCCGACCAAGGAAATCGACCATTCCGGCAATCCGTATGTGGAGCAGTTCATCCATGGGAGAGCGGAAGGGCCCATCAAGATGGCGGTGAAGGCGTAGTGGGTTTCCTGGAACCCATCACCCTGAAAGGCCGTCATGCCCGGCTGGTGCCGTTGTCCCTGGATCATCACGATGCTCTTACCGAAGCGGTGCGCGACGGCGAGTTGTGGAAGCTTTGGTACACTTCGATTCCCTCGCCGGAAGGCATGAAGGCCGAGATCGAGCGCCGCCTGAAACTGCAGAGCGAGGGCCGGATGCTGCCCTTCACGGTGCTGGATGCCGAGCGCAAGCCCGTCGGCATGACCTCCTATATGAATATCGATGCGCCCAACCGGCGGCTGGAGATCGGCTCGACCTGGTATCGGGCGTCGGTGCAGCGGACGGCGCTCAACACCCAATGCAAATTGATGCTGCTGACTTATGCCTTCGAGGACCTCGATTGCATCGCGGTGGAATTCCGCACCCATGTGCTGAACAACCAGAGCCGGCGGGGCATCGAGCGGCTGGGCGCCAAGCTGGACGGCATTCTGCGCCGTCACATGATCCAGCCCAACGGCACCATCCGCGACACCGTGGTCTACAGCATCACGGCCGAGGAATGGCCGATGGTGAAATCCCACTTGGACTGGCAGCTTTTGAAGCCGCGTTGACCGCTTGACGCCTGTGCTAAACTAGAATCATGGCCAAATCCTCCGCCTCCTATGTCTGCCAGTCTTGCGGCGCCACCCATGCGAAATGGTCGGGCAAGTGCGAAGCCTGCGGCGGCTGGAATACGATCACCGAGGAGGGTGTCGCGCCGCCCTTGGGTTCTGGCGCCAGCCGCCGGGTGAAGGGCCGCCGCATTACCCTGGAAGACCTGAAGACCGAAGACGCGCCGCCGCAGCGCCGCCCCACCGGGATTGTGGAATTCGACCGCGTCACCGGCGGCGGTCTGGTCCCAGGCTCGGCCCTGCTGGTGGGCGGTGATCCCGGCATCGGCAAGTCCACCATCATCCTGCAGGCCCTGGGCAAATATGCCCAGAATGGCGGCCATGCCATCTACATCTCAGGCGAGGAGGCAATGGCGCAGGTGCGCATGCGCGCCGCCCGCATGGGATTGTCGGACGCGCCCTTGATGCTGGGCGCCGCCACCAATGTGGAAGACATCCTGGCGACCCTGGAATCGGGCAAACCGCCCGCCATCGTCGCCATCGATTCCATTCAGACCTTGTGGACCGGGGCGCTGGATGCGGCACCCGGCACCATCGCCCAGGTGCGCACGGCCAGCTTCGATCTGGTGCGCTATGCCAAGTCGAGCGGCGCGGCGCTGTTGCTGGTGGGCCATGTCACCAAGGACGGCCAGATCGCCGGCCCCAAGGCGGTCGAGCATCTGGTGGATGCGGTGCTCTATTTCGAAGGCGAGCGCGGCCATCATTTCCGCGTCCTGCGGGCGGTGAAAAACCGCTTCGGCGCCACAGATGAGATCGGCGTGTTCGAGATGACCGGCAAGGGGTTGGCGGAAGTCGCCAACCCCTCGGCGCTGTTCCTGGGCGACCGCAAATCGGCGGCGCCGGGCACCGCGGTCTTTGCCGGGTTGGAAGGCACGCGGCCCCTGCTGTGCGAAATCCAGGCGCTGGTCTCGCCCACCTCGTACGGCACCCCGCGCCGCGCCGTGGTGGGCTGGGATACCGGCCGGCTGGCCATGATCCTGGCGGTGCTGGATGCCCGGGCCGGGGTTGGAATCGGAGCCAGTGATGTCTATCTGAACGTCGCGGGCGGCTTGAAGATCGGCGAGCCCGCGGCCGATCTGGCGGCTGCCGCCGCGCTTGTTTCATCCTTCGGTGGAGAGCCCTTGCCGCGCGACAGCGTGTTTTTCGGAGAGATCAGCCTGTCCGGCGACATCCGCCCGGTGCCCCAGGCCGAGGCCCGCCTCAAGGAAGCCGCCAAGCTGGGCTTCAAGACGGCCTTCGTCCCCGCCGGAAGCTCGAAAGTAAGTGGGGCCCATGACGCCGGGCTTTCGTTAACGGAAATCGCCAACGTCGCCGAACTGCTGAGATTTGCGCCGGAGCCGAAACCGGCCCCCCGAGCGCAAGCAAGCCGGGCGACCGCGCCATGAGCGGCCGCCGCGGCGAAGATTGCGCGAGAAATCAATCAACCGGTGCTAAACTCGAATCGTGAGTCGGCTCTCATGAACTTTTCGATCAATTTTATCGACTGCCTGATCGTGCTGGTCGTCCTGGTGTCGGCCGGCTATGCCGCATGGCGCGGGTTCATCTGGGAAACCCTCACCATTTTCGCCTGGGTGGCGGCGTCCTTCGCCTGTCTTTATTTCGGGCCTTACATCGTTCCGCTCACCCGCAGCCTGGTGAGCCAGGTGTGGCTGGCCAATCTCCTGGCCTATGCCGCCGTGTTCCTGGCGGTGTTCATTCCCTTTGCCTTCATGAGCCACCGATTCAGCCAGGGCGTGAAACATTCCCCTATCGGGCCGCTCGACCGCATCGCGGGCCTCGCCTTCGGCGTGGTGCGCGGGCTGGTGGTGGTGGGATTGGCTTATCTGGCGTTTACCTATTTCGTGCCCATCCGCAACCAGCCGCACTGGGTGACGGAAGCCAGGCTGCTGCCGATGGTCCAGGACACCGCCGATGTGCTTCTGTCGGTAATCCCGGGTCAGCCGCGCGACTATGCCTATGTGCCGCACCATGAGGAAATCCGCCAGGCGCCGCCCCAGTTTGATACGGATGCTGATAAGGAGACGGGCAAAAGCGCGCGGAACCAGCCCCCGGCCGTGATAAGGCATGATCCTATGGCAGAGCTGATCCGCAGGAATGAGAAGGCTGCTCCCAGTGTTCATAAGAGCACACGGGAGCCGGCACAGCAGAAGAGCGCCGCCAACCCTGCGAAAACCTATGGCGCCCGCGACCGCGAGGCGCTAGACAAGCTCGTACAGACCGGCGGCAGGTGATGACCGGGAATAGCGAACATATCTGGGATTTATCCCTGGAAAATGGAGACACGCTGCACGAGGAATGCGGCGTGTTCGGCATTTTCGACCATGCCGATGCGGGCGCGCTTT
>Ga0157379_10002323_pt1 | contig 15853 bp, 12 predicted proteins | sample S25metaG_FD_121802 | JGI IMG/M metagenome (GOLD analysis project Ga0157379, IMG submission 121802) | Switchgrass rhizosphere microbial communities from Kellogg Biological Station, Michigan, USA - S2-5 metaG | ecosystem: Host-associated > Plants > Roots > Rhizosphere > Soil | place: USA... | reverse complement strand
GACGACTTCATCAACAGCCAAACTGGGGTTTTCTTTCAGTTGGCGCAGTTCGACAACTTTTAGCTGGTTCTCGGGTATTGTTGATACACACCAGCGTAGCGTCGATGCTGTCTGCTGTAGGACATTCCGGAGAAATTCGTCCAGCTCACCCTCGTCCCAGTCCGTCAGCGCATATTTTTCAAACATTGCCCGCCACATTCGCTGATTAGATTCAAATACTTCTGTCGGGTCTCGAACCATCCAAACAATGCGCGAACGGGGAAAGTGGCGAAGGATCGCCTTTAGGCGGAATGTGTGGCCCGGAGACTTCAGAATTAGCGGCTGCGGTGAGGTGTCTAAGGATTGTAGAACCCCACCTAAGAACCGCGTCCAACTAAACAACCAACTCGGTTCACGCAACCAGTACTCTTGGTCAAGAGTGTATTTCAAAGATGAAATGCGGTGTGGCATGAGCAGAGCACGATACGCCGAAGCTTCGCCCAACGTCAGAATTGCAAATTCATCCTCTTGCGGCGATTCCGACGTTACAACGAGTTCGTCCATAGGGCGTTTCGTAGTTCGAGACTTTTTTGGCCGACCTGTAATCATGAACGACGCGGCATTCATGCATTGCCAGGTCTGCGGCGCACTTCCGCCCGTCGCCGCAACAAGTAAGTCATGCATGGCGGTGGTTCCGCTGCGCCAAGGTCCTACAATGAAAAGAGGAGCGCTGAATGTCGTGTGTTCCGCGTACGACTCACGGTCCACGAGTTGGTGGCTCATTGCAGCGTTCAGCGTGGCAATTCGCGATGACCAATGAATTCTAGCTTTGACCAGAGTCGGAAGACGATCCCAAGAGGCGTCCTCCTCCAACCAGTTCAATAGAGGTGTGGTCAACTGCAAATATTCTTGTGGTTTTCGAGGCTGAGACATCTAAGTCTTTATCCTTAGGTCTCCGAGCGTCAGGCTATTTTGGTCTGGCTAAACGAAAGAATTTCCCGGCACGTTGCAAGGTTCTGTGGAGCCACCGGCGAAAAATTGCCCATGCGCCTGCCATGACGATAAAGAGCGGTGCGAGAATTTGAAATATAACTCCGCCCGCATTGGGATCGATGTAGGCGTAGGCAGGAGTAGTCTGCGTCAACAAAGCGAGGAGCGCTAGGCCAATCGATTTGAGGAAGACCAGACGATTACTCTTCATAGTGCTAGCGATACCGCATGATGCCGCGCCGAATGTATGCCACAGATCCCAATCACATCGCATCACCTTGCAAGTTGAAGACGGCTTGCCAAGGCCAGAAACCGGTCAAACAAGTAAGCAGGGACTTCGATTGAACTGCTCACCTTATTTTCAACGAGCCGTTTGCACCGTCGCGCATCGCAAGTGATTTCAGTCGCGCGGCAGTTCGAACGACATCGGCAACTCCCCTTCTCAAGAACCGAATGTAGGTCAACGTGAAGTACGTCAGCGGTTCCGTCCGGCCAGATTCGTCTGTTAGTCCAACACGCTCCGCGGGCTTTCCCTTATGCGCCGTGCCGAATACCACGTCCCAGATTTGAAATACGCTGGCAAAGTTGGAGTTATAGTGTTCAGGCGCCGGAGAATGGTGCGTACGATGGTCGCCTGGCGATTGCAGCACATAGCGTCCCAACCAGCCCCAGTCGGAACGTATATTGCTGTGCTTGAGGAGGCCATGAAGACTAAGTGGAATGACGAAGGAAATAGACGCAGTCTCGGGCATTCCTATGAGAATAAGTGGGGTCGCGATGAACATCCCGCGTAGGCTGACTTCGACCGGGTGCATACGTGAAACCGAGATTATGGTCATCTCTTCGGCGCTATGGTGGTAGCGATGTATGGCCCATAAGAATGGTAGGTGGTGACAAAAGCGATGGAACCAGTAGCCTAGGAAGTCAACCAAGATAAAGGCGACCACGCCCAAGACGACGGGGTGAATTCCCAAAGTGGCGATCGCGAACTGGCCATCACCTGTGAGACCGAAGCGCGCCAGGAAAGTGATGCCGAACAGCAGAACGGCCCCGATCTTCGTCGCAAGCCCGGATGTAACCAAAAGGTAGGAGAACGCGTCATTTTGAAAGCTGCGCCAATTGCGTGCGGCCGCCCTCAAGGAGCTCGATTTCCAGCCCACTACTACAACCTCGATCAAGATCGTAGCCAACAGAGTTCCGGCGAACGCCACAAAGGTTGTCGCGCTCGGCCATTGGAAGGCGGCGTGCCATGCCTTTTGGACAAGTGTCATGTTCTAAGCAATTTTGTTCGACGCAAGTCACCCTACTTGATTCTTGATTCCCGTTCGTTCGCGTACGTTCCTTGGGGTCGCCCGCGACGGTGGATAATCTCTCGAGTCGCCCGAGGCGGGCGACCAGAGTCGTCGTGAAAATCTCTTCGTTGGGACACTCTTTCTTCGCGATCCGGTTCGTTTCCGGTGGCGGCCAAAAATCTGTTTACACTGACTACACCCAACGTCGGTTGAATTTACATCCGGGAATATATTTACGTCTTTTGGTTCTCTCGAGATGAGCAGTGCTCAGATACAACAGAGAATAGATCGCAAGATTCTGATTTGAGGAGTCCGTTCCGCAGCAAATAGGAGATCCATCGCGTTGATCATTGTTTCTTGGCTCAGATTATGGCTGCTCGCACTCGGGCTCCTCACGCTGATTTGGCTACCTCTCGCGGTGCTAATTCAAATCGACGCCATGATCCAGTACATGACGGCGTGGGACATTGTTAAAACCGTGGCGTTGCTGGATGTTCTGCTCGCGCTGCTTGCCGCGATACTGGCACTCTTAGCAGTGTCTTTACCGAAGGCGCGCCACGTGGCCGTTGTTTTGCCGCCGGTCCTTATGATTGCATGGCTACTTTTCTTCGCGTCGCGGCGTTGGCTTGAAGTCACGATGGGCGGCCAAATTGTACTCAGCAATTCAGTCCGTTTGGCGCTCATCATACTTGTGGTCGGCGGTTTCGTCTGGATGTTGTTGCGACGGTACGAGACGATCACGACCCTGTTGGCCGAGAGCAGCTATGAGGCTCGTTTCGCCAGCATTGGTTTGCTTGTTATCGCGTTACCAATCGCAATCGCTGGTGCCCTGCCACATGCTCGCGCGGCCATCGCCCCCGTACAGCGTGGCCCAGACGTGATCATCATTAGCTTTGACGCTCTTTCGGCGGTGGATGCGAAAGTCTGTGACCCAAAAAAGTCGCTGATGCCAAACCTCACGCAACTGGCGCGGCAATCTACTTGTTTCACAAGGCTGTATGCGGCATCCAATTTCACCGTTCCCACGACCACGACACTAGAGACCGGGCTACTGCCATGGAGCACATGGTCATCACAGCTCGGAGCAAAAATTGTTCCGAATATGCGGTCAAATACAATCAGTCGTGCGCTACGCGACCGCGGCTACAAGGCATTTGCGGTGTCTGCGAACTATTTGGCGAGTCCGAACTCTCATGGGACATATTGGAACTATGACGCGGTGGAGGCGGCGGGGACATCGGCTCTGCGCGACACCTTCTCCGCTCCATTTCGCTCATTTGTCGAAGCGTACCTGACCGTCCTGACCGATCCAACGACCACCTTGCTGGCCACGCTCGAAAAGTACCTTGATGGGCCGCAATCGCCTTTCGATGCCAATGTCACCTTCGATCGCGGCCTCGAAATCATCGCCAAAACGTCGGGGCCACGGTTCCTTTGGATGCACGTCCTCCCGCCGCACTATCCTTACTTGCCCCCTCCATCGACGAAATATCGGTTGCTGCCAAAGGGCCACCTCGAAACTTGGCTCGACCTGCCAAAAGAGGATTGGCGATACTTGCCCGAGAATCAGGCTTCCGTCGATCAAGTCCGGCTTCGATATCGTGAGAGCATCATGGGCGCCGACGAAGCGCTAGGGCGGCTTCTGGCGAAGTTGAAGCAAAGTGGCGAGTTTAATCATACCATCTTGGTCGTGACTTCAGATCACGGAGAGTCCTTTGAGAACGGCTTTTTGGGGCATGGTGGAACACCCTTGTACGAGCCGCTAATTCGAGTCCCACTAGTCATTCACCTCCCGGGACAGCGAGCGGGCCGCGTGATCGTCGCGCCGGTCAGCTCCGCTGACGTTGCTCCAACTGTCGTCGAAGTGGCCGGCGCGCGGCCGCTACCCATGGGAGACGGGCGATCACTCGCGCCCATGCTTCAAGGCCATCAGATGTCACCGTCACCGGTGTTTTCCATGGCCCTGCCCTCGCAAAGCCGCTTCAACCACATATCTAACGGCCATTTCGTCGTTATCGTCGACCACATGAAGTTGGACTATCGGTTGGCGTCAGGCAAAAAACCGCAATTGTTCGACGTCGATCAAGACCCGCTTGAGCATGATGATCTCTCAGCGAAGTATCCGAGCAAAGCAGCGATGATGTTTCGCCTACTCAAATCCAAACTTTACAAGTCGGAGCAAATGCGTGCGGCACTGACGGGCCGGTAAAACAGTTCGCCCAGGAGAGCTTTACTGTAGCGTCCAGCTGCTCTGCTCTACCGTAGATCGCACAGTCACCCCCTCAGTAGCTCGGGATACGTACGCAGGTAGCTGCGCACCTCGTCAACGCTCATTGCCGGAGAGGTTTTGGAGTTGTATGGCTGAGTGGGTCTATCTGTCGGGATGGCGCTTGCGTAAGCGTAATCGATGTCTCGATACATCGAACGTAGAGCCGGGGTGATTACAAAGTACTTCTCTAGCTCCACGGTCCGCCGCACCTCCTCGTCGTTCATCAACTCTTCATACAGTTTTTCGCCGGCCTTTGTCCCAATAAGCTCGATGCGAATATCGGACGCTTTAAATCCAAACGTCGGCGCAAGCTCATCGATCATCGCCTGCGCGAGGTCAGCTATCCGCACGACGGGCATTTTTGTTACGAAGACCTCGCCGCCCCTAGCCAGAAATACTGAGTCCAAGACCAATGTAACAGCCTGTGAAAGCGACATGATAAATCGAGTCATGGATTCATCTGTCAACGTCACCGGTCCACCCATTTCGATTTGACGTCGAAAAATTGGCACGACGGACCCGCGCGATCCGAGCACATTTCCAAAACGCGTCGACGCGAAAACCTGCTTGCCCTTACGACTGAATGCGTTCGCCGCCGAAACGAGTCGTTCCGCCATCAGCTTTGACGTACCCATCACATTTGTCGGATTGACCGCTTTATCAGACGATGTGAACAAAAGTCTCTCAACGCCTACCGCCAACGCTCCGTCAATCACGCACTGCGTTCCGATGATGTTGGTCGTGACCGCCGACATCGGAGATTGCTCGCAGAGTACGACATGTTTTAGTGCGGCCGTGTGCAAAACAATTTCCGCCCCAGCCATGCGCGAGGCGATGTCGCTCCGGTCCCGCAGGTCACTCACGAAAAAAGAAAACCGTTCGTCCTTTCGAAAGTCTTCCTTGACGAAAAACAGTTCACTTTCATTGTTATCTATTGCAATGACCTGTTTGGGACTCAAATGCACGACCTGGCGAAGAAGCTCCCGACCGATCGTGCCGCATGCGCCTGTTATGAACCATGTGCGACCGTGCGGGCTTTGATGTGCGACCATCGATTTAGCACCTCAGACTCTGTATAGTCAGCATACTTCTTTGGTAAGGCTGCAGCGTGAGCACCAGCCCCAGTGTTCAGAGACTCATTCTCCACTGCGGGTTGCCAATTAATTGGCGTGCTCATTTTTGACAATTAAATTTATTCGAGTCTCCCTGAACGACCAAGCATGTTTGTTGTCTTCAATTGCGGCAGTAAAGTAGTTAGCGAAGTAGTTCATAATAGTTAGTCAATCCTGAGTCTCTCACGTCACGCCATTTAGGGTCGCAACTTTTTTGAGGTGGCAAGGTAAAATTGACACTACCAACACTCGATTGACGGGACGCTATCGACGATCGCTTTTGTCACCGCTTGCCAGGTTATGGTTCGCGCATGCCTTCATCGGTGGTACGCAGGATCGGATTAAGCACATAGGATGCGATGGTTCGCGTTCCTGTGCGAATCTCCGCAGTCGCAACGAGTCCCGGCCGCAACCGAATCCCACGAGCAGCCAACGACGCTACTGTGTCCGTCACCGCCACTTGCGCCTTGTAGACGAGACTAGACTGCTCACCCTCTTTGAGTAGAACCGAGTCAGCGCCAAGCACGGTCAGTTTGCCTTCTGCTGTACCGTAACGTTGGAACGGAAACGCCTCGAACTTGACCCGCACCTTGTCACCAACATGAACGTAACCTATGTCGCGCGCAGAGACATTGGTCTCGAGATAGAGTTGAGCATTGTCCGCAACGAGCGTAACCAATGTCTCCGCTTCGCGAAGCACCGATCCGGCCGAGCGATCTGCGACGTCAAGCACCACCGCATCCACCGGGCACTTCATTTTAGTTAAGTCTTTCAACTTTCTTGCCTTGTTCAGGGTCTCAGTCGCTTCGGCGTAATCCAGCTGTGCCTGAACCAGACGCAAGCTCAAGTCATCCCGCCACTTTTGCAGAAACGATTGACGCTCGGCTTCGACTTCGGCCCGTTGCTGCGTCAACTTCTGACCGTCCGCGATCGCATTTCTCCAGCGCAGCTCAAAATCAATTTCATTGCTTTGGGCTATCATTACATCAAGCGGAGCGCCGGCCTTTTGGGAAAGCAGATTCTTGCGAATTTCGGTAACTCTTCGTGCCATCTGCAGTTGTTCATGCAGTCCAGAAACGCTTGCCCTATTTGCTCGCAGTTGCGAGTCAATGGCGCGCGCACGGCTGTCGCGAACAGCCATTTCCGCGGCGTAACCCGCAATTTCCTGCAAAAAAATCGCGGCTTGGGCCCGCCGTTCAGGCGATGCTCGCGATCCTGCTTCGAATGTTGTACCTCCTGCCAATTCTGTTCGAATCCGATCGATATTGGCAGCAAGTGTCCTGACTTTCTGTTCAAGAGACGCCTGATCCGCTTCAGCGAAGGCCGGGTCGAATTCAGCAAGGATCTGACCCCTCCGGACATGATCGCCTGGTTTGACGAGTATCCGTACGATTCGAGAAGTCGTGAACGGCTGCATAACGATCATTGAGGCACGCGTCGCTACTTTTCCCGGTGCGACAACAATTCGATCAACAGTCCCGACCAGTGACCAGGCTATTGCGATGACCAATAGTGAGACTACAGCATAGAGCGCAGCATGAATTGTGATCGGGACTGGTGCTTCCTCGATACTGTCTGCCTCACTCTGGAATGAACGTGCAAGTATGCTGTCTTCCAAACTGTCTCTAGTGCCGAACTGACGATCAACCCAAGAGTCCAATATGGCCCAACGGTTTAGCAGCACGTCGCAAAATTCACTGAGTAGACGCCAAATGCGGCCACTGTGACCCGCATTCTGTAGTCCCGTCTTCATGAGGGCTGCAGCATCTGTTGCGCCCACAGAAGACGATAAATGTCATTTCGCTCCAACAATTCGTCATGCTTGCCCTGGTCTAAGATCGTGCCGCACTCCATGACGACAATGACGTCTGCATTACGAATTGTTTGCAACCGATGGGAAATGACGACTGTGGTCCGTCCTTTTGCGATCTGCCTGAGATTGCGCACTATGATCGCCTCACTCTCCGGGTCGAGCGCGCTCGTCGCTTCGTCAAATATGATGATCGGTGGGCTGCGCAGCACCGCGCGGGCGATCGAAATGCGTTGCTTTTGTCCTCCGGACAAATTGACCGCGCCTTCCTCGAGAAGCGAATCGTATCGCTGCGGCAGTAGGTCGATAAATTCGTCTGCACCAGCGATCCGTGCTGCTTCGACGATGTCCTCAAACGAAGCCGCAGGCATGCCCATGCGAATGTTATCCTTGACCGTGCCGCGAAACAAAAAGGGTTCCTGGGGCACAACACCCATCTGGCCGCGCAGAAACGAAAGATCAATGTCGCCAATATTGTGACCATCAATTTTGATGGTGCCTGCCTGGGGCTGATAGAGACCCTGCAGCAACGCAGACAGAGTTGTTTTTCCAGATCCGCTGCGCCCTACAATCCCAACCATCTTGCCGTGTGGAATGTGCACCGACAGACCATCCAGCGCCGGACGCTCCGACCCGGGATAGCGAAACGTGACTTCGTCGAAGTCGATTGCCCCTTCAAGGGCTGGAGTAAGACCATGAATTCCCCCTTGCTCTGTCGGTGTGTTCATCACAACGCCCAACATGTCGACCGACAGAAGCGCTTCCTGATAGTTGTTGAGCAGCCCAATGAGCTGCAGGACCGGACTGGTGACACGAGACGAGAGCATGTTGAACGCTACGAGGCCTCCGACGGTAAGATCGCCGGCGAATACCAAAAAAGTTCCAACCACAACAATGATGACCGTCAACGCACGTTCGATGAACTGTGACAGGCTGTTTGCCGCCAGCGAAATTTTTCCCACCTCTATGTAAGTCTTCACAGCCTCTGCCGCCGCGTTCGACCAAGCCATCTCGCGACGAGGCTCAAGGTTCAAAGACTTTATTGTCCGAATCCCGTGGATGCTTTCCACAAGCAACGACTGGCGCGCCGCTTCTGCTGCATAGAGAAGTTTCAACCGACGGCGGTAGGGACCGAGCATGACTGCAATGACGCCAGCCAACAGCGCAGTTATGAAGAGTACGACCAGCGTGAGCCAGCCGCTGTACCAAATCATCAGCGGCAAAAAGACCAGGAGTGCTGGCAAATCCAAAAGTGTCGTTAACAGTCGCCCGCTGAGAAACTCACGGATCTGCCCGACTTGCTGGATGTGTTTCGTGACGACACCGGCCGGCAGCCTTTCAAAGAAGCCGACTGACAATGCCATGAGATGGCGAAAGGTTGTTCTTGCCAAACGAATATCAATGCGGCTTGAGCTGCGCAACAAAAAGTAGCCGCGCAACCAGTTCAAGCATGCATCGAAAACAATCGCAATCACGACACCAACGCCGATCACGATCAGAGTGGATATGTTGAGGTAGGCAAGAACGCGATCGATCACGATTTGAAAGAATATCGGGACAGCAAGCGCCAGAACATGCATAGCAAGCGCGGCGATAACCACATTGCGCAGGAGATCGCGCTGGCGCCAGAACTCCGGCCCGAACCAAGCGAGCCCGAACGGCTGAGTTGCGTCAGTCAGACTAAAAACGCGTTTGAGAAGTACGATCTCTCCGGCCCAATGGGCTGTGAACTCTTCCTTCGGAATGTCCGTGGGAATTGCATCCGGAAAGCGTGGGTTGAATATGGAAAGACTCTCGATTTCAGTCCGGCTCGACGCGACTTTGACGTTGACCTTCAGCACGACGACGTAAGCGTTATTTGTCAGGCGTACAAGAAACGGTGTAACGGCCTGAAAACGATCCAGCCGGGCCCAATCTATCTTATGGTATGAGCTCTTTAGTCCTTCACTCCGAGCTATGACAGCGAGCCTTTCGGGCATCGGTTCGCTTTCGCCGCCGTACAAATGCAGAATTCTGGTTAGGCTCCAGTCAAGGCCGAGATGACGCGCAACGGCGACGAGCGCGTACAACCCCGTCTGGGTGGGTAAGGTCGCAGTGTCTTCCGATGTCGATTCGGGCATTCTTCCCTACAAGCACCCAGAGTACTGGCACGACGTGCCAATGCAGCCTCTGTCAGACATCCAAGCGCCGTCGAAAGCGCTCCTCCGTTCTCTCGACATGAAAAATGGGCGGCATCACGGGAAAGTCGGTCTCGACTTCTTTGGCGTATCGACTTTCTCTTCCATGGTCCCGGCGGCCGGCACTTCGTTTTTTTGCAGAGATGCAGAGGATGGCTCGACCGGGCGGACTTGAATGATGCCGAGCTTGTGAAGTGTTTGTAGAGTCTCCTGAATTTTTCCAGTCGCGCGCATGAATCCATCGATGCTCATGACAATTCGCTGGGCGAATACGAGCTTGGGCTTGCCATTTTCCTGTTCAGTCGCCGAAAGAGTTGCAAAATCCAGACGTACCGTTCCACTGGCGACGGTTATGTCCGTAAGGGCGTCACTAAAGAACTGGTCGTTCATTGGAGTTCGTGGGCCCTACTTCATTGGATCGCTCGAAATAATATGGCTCAGTCAGGCGATTTGCGCCAGATTGGGCAAGTCCGTGCGATTTCACGCCACTATTGCGAAAATTATTGGCGTCGCCGAATGCAGGTATTTGAGGGCAACGAGATCCCCATTGGTCAGGCTAGACACGGCGCGGCCAGCTTCCATTCGTGCGATCGCGGCACCTAGAACATCATGGAAGGGAGCTGCGCTGTTCAGCGGTTGCGCTAGGAACTGACCAGTTACCGGCGTTTGCGGTAACGACGGGTCGGAGATGGACGGCGGGCTCGACACTTGGACGGGTGCGGGATCACTATTGAGACTGCTGTTTTGAGCGATTGGCGCCTGGCTCGAAGTCACACCAGACGGAGACGCGCTCTGAATACTCCAGGAACTTCCGAGCGAGCCCACCAAGCCCTCCGACGCAATAATACCGCCATTCATTTGCCATTCGAGAACTGTCCCATCGGTATTGCGCCACAAAATGTCAGCCTTGCCGTCGCCATCATAGTCTCCCGTGGCGCTGACACTCCATGCCGCACCGATCGTGCCAAGCCCAGCCTCCGAAAAAATGGTGGATCCGGTCATCGTCCACATGATCAGGCTTCCATCGGTGTTGCGCCACAGAATATCTCCCGTGCCATCACCGCCAAAGTCTCCAGTGCCAACGATATTCCAGGCCGTGCCGATTGTGCCCAGACCTCTCTCGGAACCGATCTTGCCAGTGCTGTTCATTCCCCAGTCCAGCAGTGAGCCGTCGGTGTGGCGCCAAAGGATGTCAGTTATGCCGTCACCATTGAAGTCGCCAGTGCCCACGATGTTCCAGGCCGATCCGATCACGCCAAGGCCTACTTCCGAGGCGATGGTCTTGTTGTTCATCTCCCAAAGCAGCAGCGAGCCATCTGTGTTGCGCCACAGGATGTCCGATGTGCCGTCGCCATTAAAGTCGCCGATGCGCGCAATGCTCCAGCTCAGGCCGACTTTTCCTAAACTCCCTTCTGAGGCGATCTGACTGCCGTTCATCTGCCAAAGCAGAACTGAGCCGTCAGTGTTGCGCCACAAAATATCCGCATCGCCGTCGCCGTTGAAGTCGCCATTCCCGACGATATTCCAACTAGAACCTACAACTGCGACCGTATTCTGCGAGGCAATGGATCGCCCATTCATTTGCCACAACAGAACGGCTCCGTTGGCATTCCGCCACAGGATGTCAGAAGTACCATTGCCGCCAAAGTCACTGACGACCGAAACTCCAATTGAAATCGTCCCATCGTCGAACTGCGCTCGCTCGATAAGTGTCAGCGTGTCGACACCATCCGGACCAGAAATCGTCGTCGTCTGTCCTGACCGCGCGATTGTGTAGATGGAACGCGAACCGGAAAACGTCGCCGTGTCGATGCCCGCGTAGCCGTTCAGACTATCGTTCCCAGAACCGCCGCTGAGCGTGTCATTGCCTGTGCCACCAATCAGTGTGTCGCTGCCAGCGCCACCAACGAGCGTGTCGCCAAAGTTGTTGGCATTTGCACTATCATTTCCCGGGCCAAGCACAATTCTGTTGATTGCCGTACCAAATGCAATCGCGATGTTGTTGGTCATTCCGTTGCAACTGCTGAACGTGCCTGGATTGAGATTTACCGACGAGTTTGACGAGAACCCGCTGAGATCGAGCGTGTTGTTGGTGCCCGAGTCCCAAATCGCGAGAATCGGGTCAGTGTTCTGCGAGAAGTCGAAGAACATCGCAGTCGGGCCAGCGATATTGCAGTTGAAGCCAAATGTCTGTCCGCCGGAGAATGGCGTTGAGGTTGGCAATCCGTACAGGGCCTGGACCGCTAGAATGTCGAGCAGCATCAAACCAGTTGGATCGCTTCCTCTCCAATTGGTGCCGACGACAGAGTATTGGTTGAAAAATTTTGCGGAGCTCGTGGTCGGCTCAATGTAGGACATGATGGACCAGAGGCGCGAGTCGTAGGCGCTGAACTGTTGGGTCGATTCGATTACATCACCGTTGTAAGGGCCAGCATGACCAAGCCCAACGGAATGACCTTCTTCGTGAAGAAGAGTCATAATCGGATAACCGCCATAGGTCGTGAACTGGCCGTCGATCGGACCGAACCCGGCGACACTCGTGTCGATCGAAATGGTTGCCTGGGTTAGAGTGAGGAGTACGTTGCCGCCCGTTCGGCCGGCATTGCCAGAGTCGAAATACTGCGGGCTCGTAAATGCGCTGCCATCGTTGCCCCTGGTAAATATGATTTGCGCTTGGCCGACATTGACCGTGGGGGCGAAGGTGATATTTGCGTACGCCGACCAAAGAGCCAATCCGGCAGAAAGAAAAGTCTGCTCGGTGCCGCTCCATTGCGAGCCCGGACTGAAATAGTAGAGTATCGTTCCGCCGGGGGTGCCGGCGGTCGGTGCTCCCCATTTCATCGAATTCGTGAATCCACCGCCGTAAGTCGCAGGGTTGTCAAAGTTCCACGCCGCGTAGGCATAAAATGGCAGCGTTCCGTCGGAGTAAACGCCGCTGATAAAGGCTGTTTCATCGTTCAGTGCAAACGTCACAATGCCAGTTCCACCAGTACTAATCGGTTGGTCCCGTTTCGCAGAATCCGCCGCTGGCTCATACTTGCGATCGGAAGCCGCACCACACTTGCACTCGCTGCTCCGACGCTTACAGCGGTTGGCGCGCGATCGTCAATTTGGGAACCGTCAACACGCGATGACATGCCGCCTCGCTGATTACAGGCTTGGCCGCACATCTTTGCTTGGCCAACACTCCCGTCAATTCGACAATTCTGCGCCGAATACGCAAGCTCGGCAACTCGCCACGACCTAGAGTTCGCACCCCAGACCCGTACTCATGCATCCCTGTCCCGAACCGGAGCGGTTATCAAGGACCTTCGATGCGGCCAAAGTATGAAACCCGAGGCAACTATTGCTCCCAATATGAAACCACTAGGTAGAATCACTACTATCTGCGGACTCACAAACTGGTTTGGTTGAGGTGGTTCAGCAGGGTCAATTTGTTTGAAAGCATAGTTGGCTTGAACACTCGCGGACATTTTTTGATTCAAATTCGCTTCGAGCAGGCTCACGATCGCTTGGCGCAGGGAGTCCAGCGTGGCGCGTGAGCTCTCATTTTTCAAAAACTCTATGTTCGCGCTTGCCTCGGCAATTGCCGCGGTTTGAAGCTTGCGATTTGTCGCCAAGACAAGGTCATTCGCCCACTTAGCAGCTAGGACAGGGTCCCTCCAACGCACCGCAACCGTTACCAACCCAGTCTTGTCGTCGACACTAATGTGACGAACGCTCCGCATAAAGTAGTCCACTGTGTCGTCGAGCGTCGGCGGCTGACGCTGCAAAATGCCAAATAGCTTTCCGCGCCCCCCAGAAAATAAGATCGGCAACAGATCGTCCTTCTGAACCACATCCCTCGCCACGGTGCGCGAACTTAGAGTCGCCACGCGTTCAGCCGCCGACGCTCCTTTGAAATTGAGATTGATCCCCGCAAGCGACGCGAGACCTCCAAACTGCTGTCCCAGCCCACCAGATCCGGACGAAATGTTCGGTTCGCGCGGCGCAATTAAGGTTTCGGCGCTATAGATCGGTACGGCAACAAGAAAAGCGTACGCGGCCGAAAGCGTCAGGCCAGCCACGGCCCCGAGCAGCACCCACCAAAAGCGAGGTCGTAGCGCAAGCCGAAGCGCGGACATATTCAGACGATTGAAAAACACCCTGGGTTCATTGTCGCTCGAAATCAGCACGTAGTTCGCACGAGCTGCGTGATGGTCGCCGTGGTTGGACTTCGTCTCGTGCGGCATTTCGGGCGTGCTCGCTTTTTCGAACAATTGCGCAACTAACGCCTTTATATTGGGACAATTCTGTCAAGTCGACGATTCATTCGCTGTCCCCTCGTTTGATCGAAGCGGCCAAAACATCAAACAAAAAGAGCGGAGCTGAAATTACGGTTCGACGCCACAGCCTGCGTGGTTGGCGCATCAGTCGATACAGCCACTCCAATCCTGCTCTTCGAAAAGCCAAAGGTGCGCGCGGACGCGTTCCTGCGACCGCATCAAATAGCGCACCCACTGGAGCAATTACACGTGAGCTCACCCGGCTTCTGAGATCATGGGCAAGTTTTTCTTGTTTCGGCGCCGTTAATCCCAGAAACAATACATCGGGCCTAAACTCATTTATTTCAGAAGACATCCGCGCAATGTCGTCGTCAACAAATTGCTCAACGAATGGCGGCGAATACGTTCGAATTGCTACCCTTGGGTACTTTCGCGTTAATTTCTCTTTGATGAGGTCGAGTACTACCGCCGTCGAGCCAAGAAAAAAACATCGACCCGAAACACTTTCGAGCTGCTGCATCAAGCTCTCAAACACGTCGGGACCGGTGATGCGATGAATTGTTTGACGCCGCTGCACAAGGGACGCCATGACAACGCCAATTCCATCCGCCACGAGAATGTCAGCATTGTGCAGCGCCATCTGAAATTTCAAATCGGATTTTGCAACGACGTAACTGTGGGGATTGAATGTATCAATCACCACCTGCGAAGGACAGCTCAGTAGCGAAGGAAGCGGCTGGTCCAATACGTCGTAGCCCAGCACGCGCACCGTCTTGAACGAAGAGACGACCACGGATTCAAACTCGCTCTATGTGTAATGCGCTCTGGAACACCTTCGCGTACTGGTTCAGCACGTCTTCTGGAGCATGATTTTCAATCGGATACCCTCTTGCGGGTGGCTCGCCCAAAAGCCTTACCATTTGTTCCGCGATCACTCGGGGGTCCTTGCTCCGTGCGATTGAGTTCCCACAAAACTTCTCGAACTCGGGAATCCCGGGTGGAAGCAATACGCGCGTGCCGAGCGCGATTGCCTCAAGGCAGGCGCGTGGCATGCCTTCCGAACTCGAAAGGCTCACATTTAGGGCTGCGTTCTTGATTAGCGTCAGAAGTTGCGTGCGTGCGAGACTGCCCACAAGACGAACGCCTTTCATACCTTTGGCGCGTTTGGCGATACTCTTATCTTTCGGCTCGCCAGCGATGACTAACACCATTGGGTCGCCCGAGATTTGTTTGTAAAAAGCGTAGCTGTCCAAGAGAAGATCAAGTCCTTTGGCGGCCTTGATCAACCCTGCAAATAGAATGAAACGCCCAGGTTCTACGAAGCTTGGCAACATGCCGCAATCAAAGTCGTCGAATTCGAGTCGTTCCTGCAAAACTGGAATCAGTCGAATTCTGGAGTGAAGTGCCGCTCTCTGCTCGAGATGGGCCTTTACGTTTTGCGAAGCGGCCACAATTTGATCGTAGATGTCTAGGTGCCAAAGCCTCGACACAGAAAGCTGTTGATCGCGACAGTCCGCAATCACCGGCACGTACTTTTTCATTCTTTTGATTTGCCTCGAATATACACCGAGATGGTTATGGAAGCTCGAGTGCGCCAGAACAATGTTTGCCTCTTCCGAGCGAACAATTTTTGGTAACAGGAAATAGGTAAAGTTCTGCGCCGCATATTTTGCATATTGATTTATCAAATGCATGCTAGTTCCGGCCCTGTGCGGAAACAAACGGACAACGGTCAGTTTGCCCGCGCACTCGACCGTGCGCGACGATTGACCCGGGACTGCTTCGGTCACAATCACCACGCTGTCGACAATCCCCGCGTCGATGAGCCCGGATGACAGCAGGTCATAGTAGGTAGCCGCACCACCGACCGAAGGCCGGAATATGGGCGTGATAATGAGTAATCGCATCTGACGCCCTCAGACCTGAACATGTGCACGTGCAGAGGGAAGACTGCAAATT
>Ga0157379_10002322_pt1 | contig 15855 bp, 12 predicted proteins | sample S25metaG_FD_121802 | JGI IMG/M metagenome (GOLD analysis project Ga0157379, IMG submission 121802) | Switchgrass rhizosphere microbial communities from Kellogg Biological Station, Michigan, USA - S2-5 metaG | ecosystem: Host-associated > Plants > Roots > Rhizosphere > Soil | place: USA... | reverse complement strand
GGTCTTGGCGCCGGACAGCCGGGCACCGGTGATGATGCTGTTATGGGCGCCGGAGTCGTAGATTACGGCATCGGGGCGGGCCAGGAGATGCGAGATAACGCTCACATTGGTCAGATAACCGCTGATGAAGATCAGCGCGTCGTCCGTACCCAGAAAGTTGGCCAGCTTGCGTTCCAACTCGCCATGCAGCTCGATCTGGCCGGCGACGATGCGGCTGGCCGATGCGCTGGTCCCGTATTTGTCGATGGCGTTCTTGGCGGCGGCAGTGACGGCAGGATGGCCGTTCAAGCCCAGATAGTTGTAGCCCGAGAAACTGACCAGGCTTTTTTCATTGCGGCGTATGACGCTGTGACTGACGCCGTCACGCGGCTGGAAGAAAGGGTTGTCGAGCCCGGCATTCTCCATGTCATCGACGCGGCGGCGCAGCGCACGATAACCGGCAAAGTCGTCAACGACGCTTTTGCGTTCTGGCAGATCGGTTTCGGCCACAATGGCCTTTTGTTCGGCGGCCGCAGAATGGGTCGTCATTGCCCCTCGGATCTAATCTCTAAAAACCAGCCCCGCAGCCGGGAGGGCCGCATCACGGAGCATAACCAGAAAGCCTTATGCCACAACCTTCGCCATCACGGTAAGTCCCTATATTTGCCCTCAAAAACCGCTTCTTTTCGGGTCCCTTTTCGAATCAAATTCACAAATGTCCGCTCTTAAACGCCAATATTTCCCCGTTTCACAAGGTATCAGCACGTAACAATTGGTAGCATTTCTTCAAGCCCTGCATGGTTCCGGAGCGCGCCTGTACAGGCCAAAAGCTGCGTCATAGTATCCTCAAAAGGCCCAAAAGTGCTGCCGGACCTGATTCGGCCATGACGGCTTCAGTCATGATGATAAGGCGGCCGCGGCATCTCAAAGTTTTCCGAAGAGCAAACCATGCTTTGTGCGCAGCATCTGGTGAAGTCTTTCGCCGGACGGCGGGTGATTGAAAATGTCACGCTCGAACTTCGTCGCGGCGAGGTGGTGGGTCTTTTGGGTCCCAATGGGGCGGGAAAGACCACCACCTTCAAGATGCTGACCGGCATGGTGACGCCCGACGCGGGTGCGATCACGCTGGACAACCATAACGTCACCTTGATGCCTTTCTACGATCGGGACCGCTTCGGCATCGCCTATCTGCCTCAGGCACCCTTCGTGCCCCGTGGCCTGACGGTCGAACAGAATCTCACCCTGGTCCTGGAAGCGCGGCTTTCCGATCCCGTGGCTCGCAACGGAAAGATGGCCGAGTTGATCGAAGAGTTCCGCCTGGAGGAGGTCCGCAAGAAGCGGGTCGGCGATCTTTCCGGCGGCCAGCGCCGCCGTTGCGAGATCGCCATCACCTTGGCCTGCGATCCCAGCTTCGCCATGCTGGACGAACCGTTCGCAGGTGTGGATCCCCATGCCACCGACGAGATAGGGCAGATGATCCATCACCTGGCGGACCGCGACATCGGCGTCCTGATCACCGATCACAAGGCGCGGGAGTTGCTTGGGATCGTCGATCGCGCCTATGTGATCGAAAGCGGCCGTGTGCTGGCGGAAGGCAATGTCGAGGAGATCATTGCCGACCAGGATGTGCGTCGCGTCTATCTGGGCGAGGAATTCCGGCTTTGACCGTCTCTGCTGTGGACCCGGCGCCAGCTTCCCAGGGTCTGCGTGTCACCCTGTCCAATTTCCTGCGCGGCGATTATGCGCGGGGATTTTTCTCCCGCCTGTTCTCCCAGGCGCTGGCGGTTGTCATCCTGATCGAGGCCATTTTCCTGGCCGAGCATTTCACCTGGGTGTTCCGCGATGCGGTGCGCCACGAGGCGGATCTTTCCGGCATCGCCTTGGTGCTTGCCTGCACCTCCACCGAAATCTTCGACCTGGCCTTGGCGGTGGCGGTTCTGATGGCGTCCTATCTCACTTTGCTCCGAATGCGCGAAAGCCGCGAACTGCTGGTGCTGTTCGCCTCCGGCCTGGGACCCTATCAACTGGGCGCCCTGATCCTGGTCGTGGCACTGGCGGGTCAGGTGGTGGGCATCATCGGTTCCGGCGTCGCCGATCCTCTGTCGCATTATGCGCAACGTTCCATCCTGTTCAGCTCTGAACTGCGGTCGCTGAAGAAGGGTGTGGCCAAGAACGAGTTCTATTTCTTTCCTTCCTATGTCGCCTACGCCATGGATCATGTCGAAGGCGGCGCGCCGCCGCCCGGCAAGGTCGCGGTGATCGATGCCAGCGGCAAGCCGGCGCCGGGAAAGGACCGCACGCTATTCGTCTATCAGCAGGTGGGTCCGCACAGTTCGCGGGTTGTCACCGCGGCGCAGGCGCGGCTGGACGGTCCGGACCGCAGCGGCAGGATCGTGCTTAATCTCAATGACTTCACCTCCCACACCTTCGCCGATGCTCACCCCATGCCCAGCACCGGCGACGCCACGCGCCCCGATCCCTTGAAATGCGGCAACTGCACGGATGTCCTCAAGGACGGGCCGCCGGTCAGCATGAAAGTGCGCGACATGAGCCAGTTGATGATGGTGGACCAGCTTCTGCCCTTCACGGCCCGGGCCAGCAACACCGTGGAGCAGACGGTTTTCGAGCAGCTCTTTGTGCCGGACTATCACAGTGCGGATTCCCGCGCGGCGCAGATGAAATTGCTGGCCGAGCGCTTTTCCCGCAGCCTGTTGTCTTTCCTGGCGCCGCTGATGGCGCTTTTGGGCGTGGCGCTGACCAACAGGCTGACCAACTGGTTCGCTTTGCCGCTCTCCTGTCTTCTGCTGATGGCGATGAACCTGTTGTGTGAATCGGTGATCACCGCCATCGCGCCGCTGAGCGTGGCGGGCGCGCTGTTGCCCCCGCTGCTGCTTTACGGCGCCTGCGCCTATGCCGTCTTTACCCTTATCATCTGGCGCCATGGCGACTTTGTGCGGCCGCAACTGGCGCGCTCATGACTAGGCGCGGCGCCCGTCCCGTCTATCTCTCGCCTGGCGGGCTTTATACCCGCTACATGCTGGGTGCCTATCTGCGTCACACCATGATGGTGTCGGCGGCGCTGATGACCATCGCCCTGACCATCGATCTGTGGCCGCAAATACAGCTGGTTAGCGGCGATCCCCTGCAAGTGACGGCGAAGATCGCCTGGCTGGCGCTTCTGCGCCTGCCCGATCTCTTCCCACCCTTTGTGCCGTTCGCCGCCTTTCTGGGTGTGGTGTGGAGTGAAAGCGCCTTCACCGAGTCGCGTGAGCGGTTGTTGATCTGGAACAGCGGCCGGTCGCCGCTTTTCTGCCTGGTGCCGGCGTTGCTGGCGGGGCTGGTGATGGGGGCGGCGCTATTCGCCCTGGATGCCTGGCTGAGACCCGCCGCGATTCACGTGCAGATGGCGGAGAAGCTGGGCCGCGAAGGCCTTCGCCTGGACCGCAGCCAGAGCGGCGGCAGTCACTGGATCGCGCTGCCGGACGGGCTGTTGCGGGCGGACATCGAATACGGTCCGCCTCTGAAGCTGCACAACGTGACGATCTACAAAATGGACAGCGACGGCCATCTGGCCGAAGTCGATACCGCGGCGCTGGCCAGCCCGCTCTCCAAGGATCGCTGGCTTTTGGAAAACGGGCAATCCTGGCAGGCCAGTTCCGCTTCCAGCGGCACGGTGTTGAGCACCGCCACGCAAGAGGAAACGCAAGTGCCGTTTGTTCGCCGCACCGTGGCGATGACATTGGACGAATTGTGGCTGGGCAATCTGGGCCTGTCGCCGCAGTATTTGCGGCTGGGCGAACTCCGGCAGTTGGCCCATGCGACCATCATGTCGCGCGATCTCAACGGCTATCGCACCCGGCTGCAGGTTGTCTTCGGCGAGGTGCTGTTCACTTGTCTGATGGCGCTGTTGGGTGCGGCGCTGTCGATGCTGTATTTCGCCTATGAGACGGGCTGGTTTGCGCTGGTGGTGGTGCTGCTGGCGGGCTACCTCGCCCATTTCGCCTCCAAGGCGTTCCTGTTGATGGGCGAGTTCGGCTATATGGCGCCCTTTTTTGCCGGATGGCTGGCGCCGTTGCTGCTGATTGCCGGCGTCGCGCGCGCGCTGTTCGTGATCCAGAAAAAACGCGGCCTGGGTGTCAGGCTAGACGACACGCCGCATTTTGCAGATGAAGCGCAGGCCTCGGCTACTTCTGAATAAGGTGCTCGTGGATCGCTTTGCCGCTGGCGGTGTCGATACCCAGGATGTCGAGTGCGGGCACATCGGGCATCAGACCGCCTTCCACCACCTGCAGATAGACATAGACGAGTTTCACGGTATGGGTGCCAATCTGCATCAGGGCTTGTGGATGATGCTGGGCATCGAACGCCAAGGTAAGCTTGCGTTGCGGTAAAGCGGCGATGGTGAAGGTCACCGGTTGGCCCGGCTTGTGTGCCTGCAGCTTCACGCCATAGGCCATCATCCGTTCGATGAAGTTCAACGGCTGCTTGCTGCCGTCGATATTGAACTTGCGCCAGAAGCTTTCGACGGGGTCGCGGGAATCGAAATTGCCATGCCCGTCCAGCCTGGCGGTGTAGACCACCGTGTTGGAGTTGGGTGAGCGCTGTACATAGAAAAGCTGGTTCGGTTCCTCGGGGATTTTGAATTCGGGCCTCAGGGCCGCGACTTCGCCGTTTTCGGCGATGGTGCTGGAAAAGTCGCGCGCCGCAGCCGGCAGCGCCGCCAGGAGGGCAAGAAGGATGAAGCGGAATCTCATGTCATGCCAGCTTTGCGAGCGCCGCCCCGATCAGGGCTTCGGCTTTGGCGGAATCTTCCACCACGCCGCCCAGGGTGAAAAAGGGATGGATCATGCCGGGAAAACAGACATAGTCGACCGGCACGCCGGCCTCCTGCAGTCTTTTCGCATAAGCTTCATTCTCATCCACCAGGGGGTCGAATTCGGCGCTGATCACCAGCGCCGGCGGCAAGTCTTCAAGATTTTTGCGCAGCATCGGTGAGGCCGGCGGGCTTTTGCGGTCTTGCACGTCGGGAATGTAATTGTCCATGAACCAGTGCAGCGCCGCCCGGGTCAGCATATAGCCCGTGGCATTGCGCTCATAGGAGGGATATTCGCGGCTCTGGTCGGTCATGGGATAGATCAGCACCTGCAAGGCGACGGCGAATTCCTTGGAGTCCTGCGCCATCTGCGCCACCACGGCGGCGAGATTGCCGCCCGCACTGTCGCCGCCCACTGCGATTTTTGACCGCTCGATGCCGAGCAATTCCGCTTTCTCGTTCGCCCAGCGCATAGCGGCATAGGCATCCTGGACCGCGCCGGGAAATTGGGTTTCCGGCGCCAGGCGATAATCCACCGACAGCACGGCGCAATTGCCGCTCGCTGCCAGGCGGCGGCAAGTGGTGTCGTACAGCGCGAGCGTGCCCAGCATGAATCCACCGCCATGGAAATAAACCAGCAGCGGGCAGGGACCCTTGCCCTTGTTGGCGCGATAGAAGCGGGCCGGTATCGGGCCATAGTCGCTGGGAATGGAAAGTTGATACGTGACGGCCACCGGCGGCTTTTGCGGCAGCAGGGTCAGGCGCTGGCGCTCATAGGCGAGGCGCAGCTCGGCAGGCGTCAGATCGGTCGGCAGGTCGCCCGCGCGCTGGATGGCAAGGGCGGCTTGAGGATGAAGCGGCATGGGCCGCGACTTTACGGGAAGCATCCTTGCTGTGCTAGGCTTCGTGCACGGGAGGGCCTGCGAAAGCCGGTCACATAAAAAATGTTCAATGACGCACCGCCGCTGCGGAAGGGCCGCCTTTTTGTTGTCGCGCTGCTGGCGCTATTCACCGCTGGCGCCGCCGTATCGATGCGGGCTGCTACTGCGGTTCATGTCCGCGGCGAATATCTCGATCCCATCGACAAGCTGAATGCCGGCGAGATGCTGGGGACCGTATTGGGCGCTGCCTTCGCAGGCTTTGCCATCACCCTGCTTCTGGTCAGCGCCGTGCTGGCCCGGATCGGTTTCCGCAACGCCTTGCTGGCCGCCGCCGCCCTGATGATCGCAGGCTTTGTGCTGGTCGCATTCGCCGGTTCGCTGGGTGTCTCACCCTATACCGGCCTTTTGATCGGCATGGTGGTGCAGGGCCTGGGTTGGGGCTTGGTTGAAACCGTGATCAATCCGCTTACCAGCGCGGTCTATGCCCAGGATCGTGTCTCGCGGCTTTCCATCCTGCATGCCTGGTATCCGGCCGGTGTGGTGGCGGGCGCGCTGATGGGATTGGCGATAGACGGCGCGTCCATGCCGTGGCGTTGGGAGCTGGTGGCGCTGTCGATCCTGTGCCTGGCTTTTGCGGGTTTGGCGTCCATCGAAACTTTCCCGCCGGTGAGCGCCTCCACCGATGCGCCGGTCACGCCCGGCGAGATGATCAAGGCCACCCTCCATAGCCCGACGATTTTCCTCTGGGTGATCCTGATGATGTTCACCGCCTCCACCGAATTCGCGCCGGGCCAATGGGTGGATGTGGCGCTGTCCCAGATCGTGGGCATGCGCGGTATCTGGCTCCTGGTCTATGTCAGCGGGCTGATGTTCGTGATGCGCCATTTCGCCGGACCGCTGGTGAAGCGGCTGTCCAATGTCGGATTGCTGATCTTCTCGGCGGTCTTTGCCACCGCCGGTCTTTTTGCCTTGAGCGCGGCGCACGATCCGGTCAGCGCGCTGGTGGCGGCCACCGCCTGGGGTTTCGGCGTCTGCTATTTCTGGCCCACCATGCTGGCGACAGTGGCGGAACGTTATCCGCGCAGCGGCACCCTGGTGTTCGGACTGATGGGGGCGGCGGGCGCCGCATCGACCTATGTGGTGCTGCCCTATCTGGGCGGGATTTCCGATCGCGCCAAACTGGCGGCGGCGCATGGCGACGCCCAACTGGCGGCAAACGCCCAGGGCCAGCAGCTGCATGACATCCTCACCGCCGCGGCTTCCGCCTCGTTCAAGGCGGTGGCCCTGATTCCGCTGTGCCTGGTGGTGATCTTTGCCGCCATCGCCGTAGCCGACCGGCTGCGCAAGGCAAAATAACTGTTTATTTTCAAGTAATTATATCGGGTTCCGGCCGTTATAGGCCGGGGTTGATCCCGCGACTCAGGGGTTACCGCTCGCCGGGCGCGAACGCTAACCTTGGGAAAAGACGAATCAGGCGATGCTGGCGGTTCATGCATCCCCGGGGACAAGATTGAAAACGAGCCAGGCTGCCGCCTTGCTTCTGCTGCTGCCTTTGGCGGCCTGCCTAGGTGTGCCTGCGACCACACCTTCGCAAACCGAAATCGTACCTCAAAGCCTCGGCCTTGCTGCAGAGGAGCCGGCGCCTCCTGCCGATGCCAATTGGTGGAAAGCTTTTCAGGATCCACAGTTCGACCGGCTGGTGGATCAGGTGTTGGCCGGCAATCCCACATTGCAAAGCGCGCTGGCGCGCATCCGCGCCGCACAGGCCGAAGTGTCGGCGGCGCGCGCGCTGAGTTATCCCAACATCAATATCGATGCCTCGGAAACGCGTCAGCTGCTGAGCAATGATTTTCTCTATCCCAGGCCGTTCGGCGGGTCGTGGCAGTGGGTAGGCGATGCGGAGGCGCGGTTTCGCTGGTCGCTGGATTTCTGGGGCAAGCAGGCAGCGCTGATCGAGCGTGCCCGCACTGTGCAACAGGCGGCGATGCTGGATGCGGGCGCGGCGCGCTTGGCGCTGGTCGGCATTTTCGCCCAGTCCTATATCGAATTGCTCCTGGCCTGGCAGAATATCGACATTGCGCGCCTGACCCTGGAGGAACGCCAGACCATTCTGGCGCTGACCGAAAGCCGGGTCAGCGCCGGCCTGGAAAACCAGGCCTCGCTGGAACAAGCCAGGGCACTCCTGGCGATGACCAGGATCGATGTGCGGCGTGCCGAGGCGCGGCGCGACATCATGGTTCACGCCATCGCCGCCCTGACCGGCCGCGGCGCCGACGCCTATTCCGCCATCGCCCGTCCGGCGGCCGCGGTGGAAAATGCCTTGCCGCTACCGCAGCATTTGCCGGCCGATCTGCTGTCGCGGCGGCCCGATGTTTTGGCGGCGCATGCCCGCATCACCGCAGCCGTGTATGGACGCGACGCCGCCCATGCCGACTTCTATCCCAATATCGATCTTGCCGCGGCGGCCGGCTTCCAGGCGGTAGGCCTCGCCAACCTGTTCAGCAGTGATGCGCTGGTGGCGGGGGTTGGGCCTGCCATTCATCTGCCGGTGTTCGATGCGGGTAGGATCCGCGCCCAATATGCGCGCGCAACCGCCGACCTGGATGCCGCGGTGGCCGATTACAACGGCACGGTGGTGAGCGCGGTGCGCCAGACCGCCGATGCCCTGACGGAGGTCGCCAGCCTGGCCGATCAGCGCCAGCAGCAGAAATTGGCGCTGGACAGCGCCCAGAATGCCTTCGACCTGGCGAAAGAGCGTTATCGACTGGGCCTGTCGGGCCAGATTCCCATGCTGACGGCCGAGGCCACGTTGCTGGAAGCGCGCCGGCAGATGTCCGCCCTGGTGGCGCAAGCGGTCAGCCAGCGCATCACGCTGCTGCTTTCGGCAGGTGGCGGTTACAATCCCCAAAACCCGGCATCTGATTCCAAGCAGGCCGCCAACACGGACGCCAAACGGGACGCCACACCATGAGCGACATCAGCGATGCCCGCTTGCTGAAGGCGGAACGCCGCCGCAGAGGCTTTCTTCTTTTCGGCGCCGTGATCCTCGTCGCCGCTCTGGCCTATGGCGGATGGTGGCTGTTGTCCGCCCGTTTCAGTGAAGTCACCGACGATGCCTATGTCGCGGGCAATATCGTGGCGGTGACCAGCCGCGAGAACGCCACCGTGATCGCGCTTTATGCCGACAATACCCAGGCGGTGCGCCGCGGCCAGCTCCTGATCGAGATGGACCCGCAGGTGGCGGAAGTGACCATGCGTGCCGCCGAAGCCAATCTGGCGCGGGCGGTACGGGCCGTGCACGGCACGTTCGCCAGCGCCGATTCCTATTCCGCCCAGCTAAAGCAGGCGGAAGTGACCCTGGCCCAGGCCCAAAGCGACTATCAGCGCCGCCAGTCGGCTTTGGCCGGCGCGGTGTCGGGTGAGGAATTGGGCCATGCTCGCGATGCGGTGGCGGCGGCGGAAGCGGCCGTGAACGCCGCGCGTGGCGGCCTGGACCAGGCCCAGTCCGGCATCGCCGGAGTCGATGTGGCGCACAATCCCGACGTGCTGGCGGCGGAAGCGCAATTACGCGCCGCGGCCATCGCGCTTGCCCATATGAAGATCGTGGCCCCGGTGGATGGCGTGGTGGCCCAGCGCACGGTCCAGGTCGGCCAGCGCGTTAATGCCGGCGCGCCGCTGATGGCGGTGGTGCCGCTGTCGAATGTCTGGGTGGATGCCAATTTCAAGGAAGTCCAACTGGCGCGCATGCGCATCGGACAGCCGGTTAGGATCACCACGGACCTGTATGGCAGCAAGGTCGCCTATCACGGGCATATCGCAGGAATGGGCGCCGGTTCCGGCAGCGCCTTTGCCGTCCTGCCGCCGCAGAACGCGTCAGGCAACTGGATCAAGATCGTGCAGCGCGTGCCGGTGCGCGTTGCGCTCGATCCGGCCGAGCTGCAGGAGAATCCGCTGCGCATCGGTCTCAGCGTCAGCGCCACGGTTGACGTCCATGAACAGTCCGGGCCGCGCGTAGCCGGCGCGACGCCGGCCTCCGTGATGCGCGGCGATACCGGTGAAGATGTCAGTGCCAAGGTGGATGCGCTGGTCAGGAAGATCCTGGCCGCCAACAGCATGCCCAAACAGTGAGCGCGGCTGCCGAGAGCATGCCGGCATCGCCGCCGCCTTTGCAGGGCGCCGCACTGGCCGTGACCGCCATCGCCCTGGCGATGGGGACCTTCACCCAGGTTCTGGACACCACCATCGCCAATGTTTCATTGCCGACCATCGCGGGCAATCTGGGCGCCTCCACCGACCAGTCGACTTGGATCATCACCTCTTTCGTGGTGGCCAACGGTATCGGCGTGCCGGTGACCGGATGGCTGATGAACCGCTATGGCGTGGTGAAGATCTTTGTGCTGTCGATGCTGGGCTTCACCATCGCCTCCTTGCTGTGCGGCATCGCCTGGAGCCTGGAGTCGCTGGTTTTCTTCCGCACCCTGCAGGGCGCGCTTTCCGGGCCGATCATCCCAGGATCGCAGGCCCTGATGCTGTCGATCTTTCCCCACAACCGGCGCACCACGGCGCTCGCCATCTGGTCCATCACCACCCTGGTGGCACCGATCTGCGGCCCCATCCTGGGCGGCTATATTTCCGATACCTGGCACTGGGGCTGGATATTCCTCATCAATGTGCCTGTGGGGCTGACGGTGGCGGCCTTGTGCTGGGCAAATCTAGAGAGACGCGAAACCGCCACCCGCAAACTGCCCATTGACGTGGTGGGGCTGGCGCTCCTGGTGATATGGGCCGGGGCGCTGCAGGTGATGCTGGATACCGGCAAGAATGACGATTGGTTCGGATCGACCTGGATCATCGTTCTGGCCATCGTCTCGGTAATCGGATTCGGCGCGTTCCTGCTGTGGGAACTCACGGAAGAACATCCAGCCGTGGACCTGTCGCTGTTCAAGGACCGCAACTTCACGCTGGGCACCATCCTGTTCTGCCTGGGTAACGGCATCTTCCTGGCCAATATGCTGCTGATCCCGCTCTGGCTGCAGACGCAGCTTGGCTACACCGCGACCTGGGCGGGCCTGGTGTCGGCGCCCACCGGCGCCATTGCGATCCTGATAACGCCATTGGCTGTGGGAATGATGTCGCGCTTCGACGCGCGCTGGGTCGCCACCACGGCCTTCGCCGCCTCGGCCCTGTCCTATTTCATGCGCGCCAGCCTCACCGCGGATGCGAGTTTCTTGGCGATCGCGGTGCCGCTGATGGTGCAAGGCATTTCCTCCGGCTCCTTCTTTATCGCCACCGTCAGTATCCTGCTCGACAGCGTACCGCCGCAGAAGATTCCCGCCGCAACCAGCCTGTCGAATTTCGCCCGCATCATCGCTTCCGGATTTTCCGTGTCGCTGGTCGCCACCTTTTGGGACCGCCGCGAGGCCTTTCACCAGAGCCACATGGCCGATCTCACTTCGGGTTTCACCCCGGCACTCAACAATGTGCTGCTGTCGCTGCGGGACATGGGCCTGTCCGATCTGGCGGCCAAAACGGCGGTGACCCATAGCATGATCGGCCAAGCCTATCTGCTGGCATCGCTGGACATGTTCACGGTCTCGGCCTGGTTATGCTTGGCAGCCATCGTCATCGTGTGGCTGTGCCACAAGGCCAGGCCGCACGGGACCCCGTTTGGCGATTAGGACGAGAGATAGCGGGCGCTGATCGCCTTGCGGTCGATCTTCAGGTTGGGCCGCAGCATGCCGTTGCCGGTGGTGAAGGGCTCGTCGGTGAAGACCATTTCCACGAACTGGGCCGCCTTTTTGGCCGAGGACAAATTGTTGGCGAATTTGGTCACGCGCGCCCTGGCCTCCTCTCCGCCGGGCGGCACCAGGTCCACCACGCAGGTCAGGTGCGTGGCATGGGGCTTCAGATAGATCACCGAATGCGCGACATCGGGGCAGGTGTTGAGTTCCTGCTCGATCGTTTCGGGATGCACTTTAAGGCCGCCCGGGGTGACCAGAAGTTCATTTTTGCGCCCCAGCAAAAACAGATTGCCCTCGGCATCCAGCCGCCCGATATCGCCGGTGGCGATGCGTCCGGGACCCAGGAAGGTGCGCTCGTTTTCGCCTTCCGCGCATTGGAAATAGCGCAGGGTCAATGACGCTTCGCGGTTGACGATGATCTCGCCGTCGGATTCGAACGACAGATTCACCCCTTTGACAAGCTTGCCCACCGAGCCATATTCCCTGGAGTGGGGCGGACGGTAGGTGATCGAGCCCGCTTCCATCATGCCATAGGACTCGCACAGCGGCAGCTGCATGCGCTCGAAGAATTTTCCCATCTCGCGCCGGATCGGCGCCATGCCCGTGATCAGGATGCGCATGCTGTTGCCGAACTGCTTGTGGAAATCATGGAACAGGACGCGTGCCAGCTTTTGCCGCGCGGATGCGGACGGCACCAGCGACAAGGTTGCACCCAGCACGGACCAAAGCGATTTTTTCAGGGGCGGGTATTTTTCGTACTCGGCATACAGCATCTGAAACAGCACCGGCGGCGCCAGCATGACTGTGGGATGAAGCGCCGGCATGGCCGCGAACAACTGGGTGTAGTCGGTAATGATGATATCGAAATCGTACCAGAGCGCGGCATAGCACATGTTGCGCTGCTGGAAATTCGACATCGGCAGGAACAACTGAAATCGGTCTCCCGGCCCCATCCCGATGGCTTCGCAGATCGGGGGCAGCATGGATTCCACCCCTTTGCGGCTGATCACCAGTCCTTTGAGCCCGCCGGCCGAGCCGGAGGAGAATACCAGGCTGTGCTGGTCGGCTTCGTCGGGCTCGCCGGACCGCTGGCGGTCCAGAACGCGGACGTCCTGGTTGTCGGCATCCAGAAAGGCGACATAGGCCGGTTTTTGCGGGAAAAGGCGCTCGTCTTTTTTCGAGAGCAGCAGCAGCGCGATATGGTACCTATCCAGCAGTTGCTGGTCGATCTTGCCCGCGAAGTCGTCGGTGAAAGGCATCGAGATAGCGCCCAGTTCGATCAGCGCCAGGTCATATACCAGCCACTTATAGGAATTTGGGGCATAGATGCCGACGCGCGTGCCAGTTCCGACACCCCAGCTGCGCAAAGAATCACGCGCCCGCACCACGTCGTCATGCAGCCCGGCATGTGTATAGCGGTAAGTCTTGCCGCGCTCGAATGTGTAGATCGCACTCTTTTTCCCAGGAAGGGAAGCGAGCAGGCTGCGAAAATCCATTCCATCCCTCAGTGAGGATATATTTGCTGTGAGAAGCGGGTGGCCCCCCGGCGCCCACAGGACCAAGCTATCGGAGAGGGCACCGGCAGGCAACCGAACGCCTCAGAACGGGGCGTTGCGAAATGGCGCCGGAAAGCTGGTTTCATGGTTTCCCGTCGGCTAAAGAGCCGGTGGCGGCTGGCGTTCCAGGACACCGGGCTTATGCCAGCGGCCTTCGGGGCGCAGGATGATGCAGGGATCTGTTCCCAGGACCAGTGCATCTGGATCCGGTCCGGGATCGATTACCATTTCGACATGATCGAAACCTGAAAGAACGAAGTGATTGCGGTCTTCCAGATCGCGAAACCCGAACTGCTTCCAGAAATCGGCCTCTTCCGTCCGGACTTGCAGATAAATTCTTTTATAACCTTTCTTCTGACAGAACTGGACACCGGCACGGACCAGTTGCGAAGCTGCTTCGGAGTCGCGGTACTCTCTGCGCACGGAAAGCTGTTCGACTTTTGCAAAGTCGGCAAAAAAGCGAAGCCGAAGACTTCCAATCGGCTCGTCGCCCAGATAGGCGAGCAAATGGACCCCTGACAGGTCGTTGCCGTCTTGCTCTTCCTCATAGGGGCGCTGCCGCTCGCCCATGTGGACCGAATTCCTAATGGCCAGCACGCGCGTCATGTCGTCCAGCGTGCGTGCGACAGTTATGCCGATCCTGCTTTTATCCGCGCCGGGAACATAGCTGTCATAGAGCGGAGATTGCGATTTACCTGAGAAGACCCAGATGTTTTCCGGCCCCTCGATATCACCCACGGTGATGCCCGGCTTGAGGCCGAGCACCTCGCAAAAGTGCCGGCCGTCATCGGTGACCGCCCGGGCATAAATATTCACGCCACGATAGCGAGGTGAAGACAGCCTCTCCATCATCAATGCGATACCGCCGGCAAGCGGGCCCGGCAGGTATACGCACCAGACATAGATGCCGGCCGGACGTTCGTCCGGCTTGGCAAACAGTCTCAGATCGGGCGCCCCTGGGTTGAAGGTTCCGAGGGCCAAGTGCTGCATGCCCATCAGGTTCAACGGCAGAAACGCTATCAGCCCTTCGCCATGGACGCCGGAACTGGTTTTTGTCCTGCGGGCAATCGCCAGCATCAGATCGGGGTCGTGCCGGAATATCCGCAGGATTTCCGCGGTCGGGGCGAAGCCTGGGATGGCTTGCCGCGCCTTGGCGACCAAATCGGAGATGATCTCTTCGGTCGGCTGGACGAGGGTGAGGTGCTTGGTGAGGCGGGGAGTGTCAAGCTCGTCCAGCCTGTACTTGGATGCTTTTTGCGGGTCCCTGTTCGGTACGGGGATTTGCTCTTTCAGAGGATGAACCATGCCGCCGCCGCAATTCTTAAGATTTGAAAACCTTAAAACCTTCGCACGGACAGTTAAATCCCGCTTTGGGAAAGAGGTTAGCGGTATTGATTAATTGATTTGTTCCATTGGGTTGGCATGCGCTGTTGCGTTGCAATGCAAGAGTTTCCCAGCGAATCACCCCCAGCGGCAAGATTTCTTCAGGCCACCGGTGATCCAGAATCATCCACTTTTACCCGCTCTTTAACTTTCTCAAGGCAAGGTTGACGGATGGATATTGTGGCTCTCGCCAAAGCCCACAACCGAAAAGCGAAGGAGCAGAATTGGCATCATTTCTGCGATCCCACGCTTGCGTTCAGCGCGCCGCGCTACAACCAGCTTGTATCGATCTGGCGCGCCAAGGCCGGCGGCCGCATAATGCCGCGGCGCTCAGAAATGACGGCGCGGGATCTTAAGGATTTTCTCCGCGATCTTCTGCTGGTCCAGCGCGAGTCCGTAAATCCTTCGCGATACAGCTGGCGCCTGATCGGCACCGGTATCACGGAAGTCGTCGGCCATCATACCGGCAAGAGTTTTGAGGAAACCATTCCCCCGCATCATCTGGCCCGCTGGGTAGAAACCAGCGACATGTTTTTGGATTCCGGCCAGCCTTGGCGTGTCCGGGGGCGCGTCCACATCCAGGGCCGCGAATATCTCGATGCGGAGAATCTGTACCTGCCGCTGGCCAATGAGAGCGATGAACCGGCTTTCATTATGGGCCTGTGCCGCTATACGCCGCACGTTACGGACAATGCGAATTATTGGGAAGAAGAGATCGCCTCTCTCGCGGCCTCTTTCTAACCGTCCCGATTTTCCATCCCGCCTGAGCATGTCATAGTCGTTCCGGACGTCAGGGATTCTGTCGTGCATCGTTCATTTTCGTTTTCTGCCTGTTCGCTGATGACCTTGCCGCCGTTTCCGGCCGGCACATGACCGTCGCCAAGCTGATCGCAGGGCTGGAAAGCCGGGATATCCTGCTGTCCCTGGTGGACGGCGAGATCCGCTATCGCTCGCCCAAGGGTGCCCTGACCGCCGCCGACAAGGACGCCTTGCGCGCCCGCCGCAACGACATCATCTCCTATTTGGAGACTCGTGCCGCCGCCCGTGCCTTGCGCGGCGCCGCCGGCGTCAGCGGCCCACCCACCCCGTCCGTGGCGCAGGAAATGTGGCGGGCCTTTGCCGGCGGCAGGGACGAGGGTAAGCCCGTCGCCCTCAATATCGCCATGATGGGCAGATTCCGCCATGATGCGCAGGCGGTCACCGCCGCCATTCGCCAGGTGATCGCGCGCTATGATGCGCTGCGCGCGCGTTTCGAGATGCGAGAGCAAGGCCTGGCCGCCTTCATCAATCCGCCTGAGTCTTTTGAGATCGAACAGCAGGACTTGCGGGGTCTGAACGCTGCCGAAGCGGCACAAGCCGCCGCATCCGCTGGCCAGGCCTTCGCATCCCAGGTCAATCTGATTGAAGGGCAATGGCTGACCCGTGCCAAGGTCTTTGTGCTGCCGGAAGGAGAGAGCCTGGCTGTCATGTCTTCCGCCCACATGATCGCCGACGCCGGCACG
>Ga0157379_10002321_pt1 | contig 15861 bp, 22 predicted proteins | sample S25metaG_FD_121802 | JGI IMG/M metagenome (GOLD analysis project Ga0157379, IMG submission 121802) | Switchgrass rhizosphere microbial communities from Kellogg Biological Station, Michigan, USA - S2-5 metaG | ecosystem: Host-associated > Plants > Roots > Rhizosphere > Soil | place: USA... | reverse complement strand
GGTAAGGGTAAGGGTAAGGGTAAAGGAAAACAGGAAAATCAACAGCAGGGAAAGAAAGGGAAGAAAGCGCCACCCTCTGAAGCTAATGGATGGGGTGCACCCGCTCCCGACGGTTGGGGAGCTCCATCATCGGTCATCGGTTTGGGAGAGAGTGGTACTGGCTGGGGGGACATGCCTGGCTACGGTGGACACGGTCCTTCAGTCGCTGGTAGTCGCGTGGGTGGCGGAAGCGATTGGGGTGCTCCCAATCCTCAACCTAGCGTCAAGCAACAGCAAAATCGTCTTGCTTCCCTTTTAAATCAGCCAGCTGCACCAGCCTCGTATACAACATGGACCCATCCAGACATAGAGCGACCAGAGAGACGAGGCACTTCACAGTGAGTACGGTTATTCGTTCAAAGAGTGTCCTTTAACCATCGTATAGGCACGGCAAAGGATCTAGTGCTGCAGGGCATAGCAAAGCATCATCTAACGGGAAAGAAACTTCTCGGACACTCTTCTTTGCCAATAATCCTGGACCCTCGAACATAAGCATTCTCAATGGAGGGGCCCGCGGTGGTCCTCATGAAACTGTGGCTATTCGTCAATCCGGTCATATGGCCTTGGAACCAGCTCATAAAGCTCTCTACAACCATAGCCGGCCTGCAGACCAACGTATTCACTGGATGTTTGACCCAGCAAAGGATCCACAGGTTTATTCTCTGATAAACTGGGTGCAAGCTATGAGCCATGGTCTAGCTACCCTTGGGGTGAGTGAAATAGCCACTTCATTCGAATAATTTGAAGTTGACTGATGGCAGGTACACATGTTCTTGCAATCCCAACAACGGGGAGCCCTTATCGCGAATGCTTATTATCGCGATCCTGGAGCCTTGGATGAGCCCTGTTTTGACTGGATAACGTTTGACGACGTTGTAGACACTCATGACAAGATATTACAAGAATCCATGGCCTTCTACAGCCCAGAGAGTCAAGTGCTCGTTTTCGTGTTCCTTCTCTCTCATACTGGGAATTCAATGGCCATGTGGAGACGCAAACTTGACATCCCTCTTGCTGTACGAAATCAAAATATTAACGAACTGACGAAACTTACGATGGCCCTCTCGAAGAGGCAGTATGTGATTACCGTTGACTCGTTAGTTCTGCACCTAGTCCTATCGATTCTCAGCTAACTCTTAATTGTAGACTCCCTCTACCGACCAAGGCGACCAAGGCAATGATGTCTCCCGGGCCGTACCCACCAGAGCACCCGTCGCAGCACCACCCTCAACATCCCTCGCAGTACCATTCGCAGCATCCCTCGCAACACCATCACCGTCACCACTCGCCGCCGCCGCCACCTCCCCCACTTCTAAAACGAAAGAAATTCCTTGGGATATTTTAATGACATCTTTTTTTTTCTGGTATACACCCTCTTGTTGTACATTACTGTGTGTTTTCGGAATGCTTTGCAATCGCTATCGAGTTATTTCTTGCTCAAAGTCTCAAGTAGAGCGTGAGATTCATCGGAAGGGAATATCATTAACACTGCAATAAATACAAAACCTAGAAAGCGCGTTTGACCTCGAAAAATGACTGTGTGGTTACCGGAATAAGCAAGGTGCAAACAAAACAGAACTGGAATGCCGTACCTTCAAATAATATACCTGCCACGCAACCACCGCAATCAATACAATAGTTTGAATAATCGACCACCATTTGACTCGTTCATTCGTTGATTCTGCAGTGTTTCTGTGGACTCGTTCACGGATAACAATGTACTCTTGTTCATCCTTGACGGACTGCAGGCCATTCGCAAGGTCGCGGATTTCTCGTTCGATCGGTGCAACAGTTTCTGTACAGGGAATGTTAGGATCAACGAACATTTAAATTTAAACATTACACACCATCCTCTCCGACATAGACGACACCATGTACGTTGAAACTGATATCGATATGTGAGATGGACAAGTGCACATGATACGGTCACAGACTCACCTAACGATTTTATCCGCAACAGTACTCATCATATTCGAGAAACAATATTCGTATCGTCCATCCACTTCAGCTGTTATGGATACAGAGCCTGTCGACTGCTTCAAATGTTTGCCTAGGGCTAAGTTGTTCGGGTCTGCAAGCTAGGCAGAACCATGAGCGGTATGCTCCAACGGGATAACTTGATCATACCCAAAAGTCTATATCTAAGTTTCCTCCTCCACCAACTTGGTATGTCACTGTCATCTGAGGAACAGCGGTCATTACAGATATGCAGAGCATGGTTACAATAACACGTACTTTGTCATTGATGTGTAGGTCCTCAAAGAAACATTCTTTCTGGGATGCTTGGACCTCAATGATGTGTGCAATGGTGGAATATATAGAGCACGAAAGAAGAAGCAGAACAAATCTCCATATTCGTGCCATTACGGTGGTGTAGTGTAGCTGTCCGGGGATGTTGTAGGCGCCGAGCGTGGACACTTGCGCGGTTTATAATTGAAACCAAACCACCCTTGCTTTCTTTACACCAACCCTTCGCCCTCTTAACTGCTTTATTCTCCCAACAATGTCTGACCCATTCAGCGATCCTCAAAAGAACAAGGTATATTGCTGTTGCTTAGTCTCTAGATCACCTTAGATCTGGTGGAGCGGCCACTTAAATAGTGGCTCGTCTGCCTGTATCGTTTTTTTTTTCTCGACGAGAGACTGATCTGTGCATCTTTCACGCAGGAGGAGGAGAACGATCCTCATTTCGAACCTGTTATCAAACTCACTGATCAGGTCGAAGTCAAGACTCATGAAGAGGACGAAGAGGTCATTTTCAAAATGTATGACTCCAATGTCATCTATGTGCACCGGTGGCTAACGAACGTGATTTCACTCGATTTCCAGGCGTGCAAAGCTCTTCCGTTTCGATCCTGAGGCCACCGAATGGAAAGAACGCGGCACAGGTGAACTTCGTCTTCTTGAACATAAGGAACATAAAAAGGTCAGATTGGTGATGCGTCGCGACAAGACATTGAAGGTCTGCGCCAACCACTTGAGTGCGTTATCCTAAGATTCTATATGGCCTACTATATTGATCCCGTATCGCGTCAGTCACCTATGAAATGAAGCTCCAGCCCAACATCGGATCGGACAGGAGTTGGGTCTATAGGTGTCATGCAGACATCTCCGAGGGTGTCCCTTCTAACGAGACACTCGCAATTCGCTTTGGAAATGCTGAGAGTAAGCATCGGTCATCCATTGATGTCATGTTAGTACACTTATCGCCATCCTAGATGCCAACTTATTCAAGGAGGCATTCGAGAAAGCGCAGGCCTCAAATATCGCCATCCTAGCAAAGGAGAAGGAAGCGCAGGGCGGTGAAGAGACTGCTGCTTCTGCTGCTGAAGACAAGCCTTCTGAAGACAAGCCTGCTGAAGAAGCCAACCCCGCTGAGGAGGTCAAACCTGCTGAAGAGCCATCAGCGGAAGCCAAGACTGAAGAGGCCCCATCCACAGAAGCCAAACCGGAGGCAGAAGCCCCTAAGGAAGACTCCGCGTAGATACATTTTTTTTAGTCATTTTACCTAGTTTTTTTCACATTTCCCCATGATTACGTCAATGTTGTTTTCTCGTCCTTGGCCGCATGTATTTCTTTTCTTCTCTTTTATCAATACATGTGGTTTGCAGTTGTGAGGAATAAATCAATACTACATGGTAATTGGTAATTATACAACAGCTATTATACATAGAAAATTAGTGGGAGGCAGCCCTATCTTCTCTCGACTCCTCCTCTGCCCAAGCTCCCCAGAATGCGGCCCCTTCTCCTCTGGACCAATATAAAGCGGGCTCATCTCCCCGAGCAACAGCCTCGCTAACGAGAACGTGGCGCACGCTCTGATTGGGACAACTTTAGGTTTAGTCGTGTAGGAAGAAATAGTTACTTACAGAACCCCTAAAGTAAGTAGGGTCAGTAAGATTAAATTATCTGCCGTAGAAATGAACTTACGGAACTTCATACATAGCATCCAATAATAGGGTTTCCTAAATAATAAAGGCGATAAAAACATAGTCGCTAAATGACTTTCAGAACATACCATGATGCCTCGCAAGCCCCTTGCCCCACCGCCTCGTTCTGCGGCCTTTCTGCAAATTTCCCGAAGCGCGGCGCTCGTAAAACGGATTTCTACACCGGAATAACCAAACAGTGCCGTATATTGGCTGACAAGAGAACCATGCACCTCAGTTAAAATGCGGAACAAGTCACTGGGGGAGAGCGGTGATAATGTGGTGAGTGTCGGCATGCGACCAATGAATTCCGGAATGAATCTTGAAAATTAAATGTTTAAAAGATGTCAATGAAAACGTCCAGAAATTAGTTTCATACTGCTAACCCAAATTTAACGAGATCTGGAAATGAAAGTCGTAAGCCTCCTAAACCCCGATATAACCCAGCTTACCTGGTGGTTCGACAAGTTCGAGAAGATTGGGTACCCGTTTACCATTTGGCGTAAAGAATGGAAGGAAAGCTTCGTTTCCCGTTTCCTTTGACTCTGCAATAGTTGCTCCGAACCCAATAGACTGGAGTTAAATATGTCAGGTTATCATAAATTTCATAAACATGATTGTAAACTCACCCCTTTCATTACTCGTTGCCTTATTATGCTATCAAGCCCAACAAACGCTCCGCTGAAAATAAATAAGATATTGGACGTATCAATCTGGTATAACTCATGGGTTGCTGTTGAAAATTACTTTAGAATGCAACAAAAGCAGGGAAATGCAAAAACATACGTCCCGAACTTGCGTTCCTTGATCGTCGATCTCCAGAAGCCACCCCAGGAGCAGGACCAAGAGCTCCGGTAGACGTAGTACCTGGCCCTTCTGCGATCGATCCTTTGGCCTGAACGGTGACGGTTCCTCCTTCCATCATTCTTAACAGGGCTTGTTGGACACCTTCCCCGCCAACGTCACGAGTCCCGTCCGATCCTCCACTTCCACCTCCTCGTCTGCTAAGTTTATCGACTTCGTCAATGTATACTATGCCAGTACTAATAGTAGGAGTGTGTAGGAGTGTTATATATATAAATATGAAGATATGAAGTCGGACTTGCCTGGCTCGCCGAACATCCCACTGGGCTGATTGCAACTAATAAAACTATTCAGCCATATTCGGGTAGATATTAAAATAACGACCCACCAATCGATGTATACACATGTCAACATCCTCTCCGACATCTTTCAAAAGGAATAAATATTCCCGGTCTCATTAAGGCGCGACGAGGTACTTACAGCCCGCCTGGCGGAAATGTCAGTAGCCTCCAAAGCCGGAATTAGGCTTAAACACACCTGAGTAAATGAAGTCGCGTCGCTAACCGAGAACGGCACGTCCAGAACCTTTGCTAGCGTACGAGCAAGTAATGTCTTCCCTGTTGCTTGTTGGAATGCATGTAATAGGTACATATCTTCCCAACTCACCTGAGCCCGTAGGTCCTCTATTAATAACAATGGTCAGTCATCGACTTCCCGAACTGGACTGACATACATCAGTAGTACATTACTCTTCTCAAATGCGGTTGGGACAAGATGACGTGGCTGAGGAATAGTGCCGCCAACACGGTGAGGGTGTGGGTATAACGTAGCTGACTCAGGACCGGAGCGAGCTGCAGACGCAAATGTCAGACTTTGGTAGCAATACTCCAACAGACATACAGTCCTGACCATTGGAATGAGATGGCCACTCTGCTGGAGTATCTTCATCTGGTGGATACATGGCGAGATTCGCTCGCACTCGATTATAATGATTATACACTCTATTTTGAATGTTATTACACTCTAAATATTAAACTATATTGTCTCTGCTTACGCTACGCTCAACACCTTCTTCGCACTCTCTTGACCAACTACGAATTCATCGAGATATTGAGCCAGCTGGCGGGGGGTGACCATACTGGACCGTTGAATTGGGTTATCCGGATCATGGCGAGGTTTATAGTCATAACGAGCCTGCGTCCTAACTCCTCTAGTGTTGAGACGCAAAGTGCGAGCTCGCCAGTGCATATGGTGAGTGTTGAGTCAAGTGCAGTTCGGCTAATGACGCCCAGTTCCATTATCATATCTATGAGCGCCTATTTACGCGATCTTGTCTAATGCCTCGTTCACGTTCTAGGTCGCCTCATTCGAAACATTCTCGGAGGAGAGAGAGGTCGAGGGATGAAGATAGGAGTCGGAGGGATTTGCATGATGACCGCAAACGCCACAGGGAACATAGGGATTATGAGGATGAGGAGAGGCATTCAAGACGACGCACGAGAAGTAGGAGTCGGGATGATGAGGAAAGGAAATCCAAAAAGTAAGCTTTTGTGATTCACTATAATTTCACGCCTCACAATAGGAAATAGGCACAAACGTGACAAGTCCACTGAGCGTAAAGAACGGAAAGCTGAGAAGCAACGCATGAAGGAGGAAGAGCAAGCCCGCGAGGTGGCTGAACTCAGCATCTACAGTGCCGCAGACAACCCATTTCACGATGTTAATCTGGGTCAACAATTCAGGTGGCATAAAAAGGTTGATAAAGAGCGTCAGTCCGGACTTACTCCAGTAGAAGCCCAGAGACGGGAGGCTTTGAGAAAGCAAGAGGCAAGGGAAGAATTGGAGAGGCTCAACAGAAGGCGTGCCGAGAGGGAAGTTGAGCAGAGGTTGAGAGAGGAGGAAGAGGCCAGGATGGCGAGGCTTGCGGAAAGTGCACAGATGTCGGAGTGGATTGCGAAGGATGGTGTTTTCCAACTTGAGCAAGAAAGGAGGAGAGCGGCGATTCGGTTGAAGGAAAAGCGGGCCAAAGCTATCGATTTCCTTGCCTTAAATCTTCGGTATGCCGGTGGTGAAGATATCCAGGACGAGGGGGATCCATTTGGCTTCGACGAGGCAGGGCTGGAGATAGACTTGGATGAGCCGTATGCTATCTTTGAGGTGTGTCATTAGTTATTGCCATTCGTCATATCTAATCTCCCCTTAGAATCTTGAACTTTCGCAAACCGAAGAACTACATGATGATATCCAACGATACCTAACGCTTGAGTCTTCCAGCGTCAACATCGACTTCTGGACGGTATGTCACCCTTTATTTCAAATTCCCTTTCTCTCACATAATTTGATTTAGAATATGATGGTGGTTTGCAAAGATCGATTAGAGAGGTTGCGTGCCAATAGTCGGATGGGCACGGAGGCACTCGCTGCACACGCTGCCGTGGAAGCAGAAATATCCTCTCTCTTGTCAGGCAAATCCTACGATCAATTAATAACACTCCAACGACAAGTCCAAGATAAACTTTCGAGTGGGGAACCAGTCGATACGGATTATTGGGAAGGTCTCCTAAAGAGTCTCCTAGTATGGAAGTCAAAGGTTCGATATACATGTTTTGTCGTTTCTCTATATTTACCAAACCATAGGCTAAACTAAAAAGTGTTCATGAAGTCGTCGTACGCAATCGTTTGGAACAGCTGCGTAAACGTCAACGCGACGAAGCCATCGAAGCTCAAAGGGAGTTGCTTGCTGGCGTTGCCAAAGCTACACCTATTCGTCTTGAGACATCTATAGCCGAAGTGTCTCATGAGCAGAGACGTACCGAGAACGAGGATGTGGAAACTTATGATAGATCCATGAGCCCAGAACCAATTGATCTCAGGACACTCTCGTACGAAGATCGGGACATGGATATTGTTTCTGCTGAAGATGACCTTAAGGCTTTGGTAAGTCTATCAACGTATGTTTTCTTTCTTTTCAACTCATACCTCCTTTAGATCGCACTCCGCCGAAAAGTAGCCTCCACCCGCTTCGTCGCCAAACCAACCAAACCGCAAGAAGAAGTACCACAAGAAAAGGAGCCTGCGCCGCTCATGATGCCAGAAATGGATGCTGAGGCAATGTACCAGGCCGAAGCGGATGAATATATGGAAGAGGAGGAAGAAGCATTCAATGTTGAGGAGAAGATTGCCAATCCGACGACATATACGTGGGAGGATAAGTATAGGCCAAGGAAGCCGAGGTACTTCAATCGGGTTCATACCGGTTATGAGTGGAATAAGTATAACCAGACTCATTATGAGTATGTTATTTTCTGTTCCTATGTGGTGCAATCGCTCACTTAAATTTTCAGCGTGGATAATCCTCCTCCGAAAGTTGTCCAAGGTTATAAGGTATGCCACGCTTATTCCGTCCCCTTCAGTTGTCCCTAACATCCCATCAGTTCAATATCTTCTATCCCGATCTCATCGACAAAACAAAAGCACCAACATACAAAATTGTTCGGGATCCAAATGACACCGATACTTGTCTTCTTTACTTCAGTGCTGGACCACCTTATGAAGATATTGCGTTTAGGATTGTTGATCGCGAATGGGAGTACTCTCATAAGAGGCGAGATTTTTCATATATATTATATGATATTGTGCTTACTTGGGTGAACAGAGGATTCCGAAGCAGCTTTGACCGTGGATGTTTATCGCTTTGGTTTAACTTTAGGCGTAATGTAAGCCTGTCAATCTTTCCCTATCGACGGCTTACTAACATTTGGCATCAGTTCTACCGCAAATAAGTCGATACTGTATTCATATTATATACCAATATGTTCCCTGCAATATAGTGTATTCACAGCCAAACAGAACGACTCCATATCTCTACCCTCATTCCTATGACTTTGAGTATTACCTAATGTGGCAGTCAACCCCAGCACTGAAACCAAGTCCCACTTTGGGCCCCTTCCATCACTTCGACCAAGTTCTTGGTCATTCGAAATTCTCCCATCCTAATTAGCCAACTAAGCATTCCAAAATATATGTTTATTGGACCCATTTATTTATACATGTGCATATCCCGCAGACGCTGTAGCGCATTGGCAATCTTCTTGATGTCCCTTTTCACGGTGCAAGAATAAACATTTAGTCGCCACAGCTCGGCTCTTGACCGCGATATTGTGCACGCTGGTTGAAAGATATGTCCAACAGCCCTTCTAATGAACAGGTCACTCCTTTCTCATCAAGTGAGCGTCCTTATCGCATCTGTATTTCCACTAAAATTGACTATTTGGTTGTCTTCTCTCGACCAGATGGCGAACATCCATTTTCTAAAAACTCTCCTCTTTGCCTTGATGGTCAAATAAAGCTACTCAGCGACCATATTATTGCTGGCGGAGGCTTCTCGAACGTCTATTTAGGTGAATTACAACTTGAAGGGCAAAAACGATCAGTCGCAATCAAGGTAATTCGGGCCTTCGACTTGCACAAGAATCCCAAAGCCGCAGAGAAGTTGATCCAGGTTAGCCCATCTCTCTCTATATTGCCCCAGTCCAATGAACAACTTAAAAGGCAAATGATAGAGGACATGGCGAGAATTTTCAGCGTGGTCTGCACTGTCCCATCCCAATATTATGGAATTTCTTGGTTTCTCTTATGATTTCGTGCCTAGTCCCCTTCTTCCGGCACCTAGCCTTATTTCGCCATGGATGGAGAACGGGACACTGTCGTCATATATAGAACAGAATCCCGACGTGGAAAGACTACCACTGGTGGGTGCACCTTCACTTCATTCATCGAGACGCACTCAGTCTATCCGTCCAAGATTTTCAACATTGCTCAAGGGTTAAGTTACTTACATAGTCAAAGTCCTGTCGTCGTCCACGGAGATCTTCGAGGGGTACGACGAGTTTCGCGCAATGGTTTCATCTTACTCAACTAGATAACCATTATAGGGAAACATTCTTATCGGTGACGACGGGGTTCCTCGTCTAACGGACTTCGGTTTATCTCGGAGAATAGGTGATACTTTGAACTTAACTACGACGGCACACCTCGCGGGGTCACTTCGTTGGATGGCACCGGAGCAATTCTTTGGAAAGAAAGTCACCGCAGCTAGTGACGTATGGATGTACGGTATGACAGTTCTGGTATGTCAGAATAGTGATCGATGCAGTTCTTTTCCACTTGCCTACAATCCACCTCAGGAGATTTTGACAGGAAGTCCGCCTTATAACCATTTACAAATAGACCCAGAAGTGATTGCTTCTATCTGTAAAAGAGAAATCCCCCTACGTCCAGATCTTCAGAATTTTCCACAATACTCAGAGATAACCTGGAATGTGTGTACACGGTGTTGGGCATTCGAGCCTGAACAAAGGATATCGATGAAAGTAATTGAGGAAGTCCTACGTAACATTTCTCTAGGGATAGATCTTCTACGTGCGCAGTTTGTAAGCTTAAACACCTCGTGTTTTTTTTTACAAACTCTATGCAGGAACGTCCCAGACTGTGTCAGTATCGACTACGCCTAATAACATCAATGATGGAGATGGAAGCCCCATCTCGGTGAAGAACGCTCAAGTAAGTCTTATCGACTATTTGTATTTTTGTAGATCGCTCATGGATTACTGTTAATAGCAATTACCGGGCGTTTTTCCCTCTCCTAGTCTGGCGGTATGTAGTCACCACAAGCGAAAAGTGCAAGGAGGAAAATGTTTACTTCATCTTCCAGAATACAGTGACTTACCAAGCACCTGTGGCCTCTGCTGATACTTCGTCAGGAATAACCAATTCAGCCAGCGACCCGATCAGTGATCCCCATAAATCCAAGGTAGGCTGCTAGATCACTTCGATATCCGGTGAAGCGACTGCTTCAGAATGGCTGTATCGCTTTTCTCGAGGATAATGATCTGATCTCCAAGTGTTTCATGTAGTACGAGGAGAACGAACTCTATTTCCCATCTGTCATTAAGGAGGAAGAAGAAGTTAATTTCAAAATGTATGACTCCAATCATTTTTATTTTCTAGAGGCTAACGAACATCGTTCTACCTTTTCTAGCCGTGCAAAGCTCTTCCGTTTCGATTCTGAAGCCAATGAATGGAAAGAAGGTGGCACGGGCGAAGTTCGTCTTCTTGAACATAAGGAACATAAAACGGTTAGATTAGTGATGCGTCAGGACAAGACCAGGAAAGTCTGCGCCAATCATTTGAGTGCGTTATCCTGAGGTTCTATGTGGCTTGTATATTCATCCTGCGTCCTGTCAGTCACCCATGGTATGGAGCTCCAGTCCCACCTCGCATCCGACAGGAGTTGGGTCTACAAGTGTCCTGAGGACCTCACCGACGGTATCTCTTCCAGCAAGACGTTAGCTATTCGTTTTGCAAATGCTACGAGTAAGCGTAGATCCTCCACCGATCTCTCTTTAGCATACTTATCGCCCTCCTACTCAGATGCCAACTTATTCAAGGAGGCCTTCGAGAAAGCACAAGCCTCAAATATCGCCATCTTAGCAAAGGAGAAAGAAAAGTATTGATGAGGAGGTGGTCAACCCCACTTGGAAAGAGTCCTGGAGATTCTATGAGATAACCACGGGCGAAGGTACCTGGAGAGACATTCATTTCTCATTTCTCTCGATATTGCATTTATATTTGTACAAAAGTTTTTCTTGAAATACATTATTTGTCGCAGAGATCTGCAGGGGGTTTGCTTCGTGAAATAGTGCGATTCGTACCGTAGATATCCTTTTCATAAACTTGATATAAAGGGGAGAAAAGATGCGCGTGACGTCACGCGTATCCTACGTCCGCTCAATATCCTTTATTCCTTTTTACATGTGATCTATCTCTTTCTTGCTGTATACTCTCTAAGCTCTATCATACTTACCATTATAAGCATCTATGTTGAATGGTGCGTTCATTCTCCTTTGCCTCTTCTCTGCATCCTGTCATTCCGCCACCCTTTATTCAACAACAAGTCTTCTCTCGGGACCGCCCAATTTATACCTTAGGTATTATCCATTATCATCTTCATTTGTACAAGTTCGACACGATCTTCTTTACCCCCCTCTTGTTCGCCCCCAAGAGCCAAAGACGACACGCCCAACCTGAACCTCCCACAATACGGATGAATGGCGCCCTATCGTGTCCTTTGGTTTTCCTATCTTTGGGATCAGGGTAATTAATCTGCACGGAAATCATGGATAAAACGGATAATTTTTGTCCAGAACACAACTGGGCTTCGAAAAAAGCGAAAGGTATCGTCTCGAACGGATTCAGGACTCACCGGCAGAGGAAACGATTTCCAGAAAGGATTGATTCTCCATACCATCTATGCATAGGTTTCCTGATGGCTATGAACGTGATTGCGCTCTTTCCAGAGACGCAGTGGTGTTCATCCGTTCAGTTCCTAATGTCGCTAATTGGGCAAATAAAAGCAAGGGCAACCTTTGTCTGGTTAGAAAGAATGAAGGATCTGGGTTATGTTGCTTCATAAAACAAGGGAAGTTTACGCAGCTCACTTGAGTGGGGTATCCTGAATCCTGTATACTTGGCATGAATTGACCATAAATATATCCCACCAGTAACCGAAGAAATATATCTGCAACTGAGCCTAAGAAACTCTAGGCGGCGCCACGGGTAGATCTCTCATAGGACCTGGAAGAGGTTCGTCCTTCGGTTTCCAAATGCCAAGGGTCTCCAAATGTAAAATATCTTGTTGTGTCACTTACCCATACTCCTAGATGTCGACACATTCAAGGAGAACTTTGAGAAGGTACGCGCTTTGAATTGGGCAATCTTTGAAAGGAATAGTCAGAAAGATCGAATACGCAAATTCACAAACGCCAAAATGCTAATGAGGTTTTGGACCATTTGAACCCAAGCAGGAGCTAAGGAGTTTTTTCTTCTTTTACGCAAATTTACGGATTGTCATTCGTTATCCAATATTTCCCGAAAATTGCCTTGACCGCTTTGCTTTTCATAAACCAGGTAGACACTGATCCAGATTCAATGTTACTCCATTCACACCCGAAAGAAATAATTCAACCTAAAAGACAGTGCCAACTCTGGCAAATTCACCAAAGGATTAATACACAGATAAATTACAAAAAAAAAGTCACACTACAGTCCTATACACTCCACCCAGCAGCCGGACTCTCCCACCCGCCGCCCGAAGTCCCATTCGTCGGGCCAGTAGGCTGACTACCCCACCCGCCTGTCGTTGTGCTCGGCGCACCATTCGTCGTGGGCATGTGGCCATTGGGTTCCATGAGCTCGACGTCTCCTGTAGATTTTAAGCCGTGAATGAGGTTGGCGAGTTTTGTTTGCAGTTCTTCAAGGCCCTGTGTAACTCATTAGCACCGAAACTCATCAACCCCCAAAGGAAAGAAAGTACACACCTTCGTAATAACCTCCTTGGGTCTCAAACTCCCATCCGTCTCAACAGTCATATAAAACTTCTCCGGCTTTGCCAAAAAATCAAACGGCTCATCTTCCCTCGGGGGGTCTTCTTCCGCCGCATTCTCACTTAGAGGCCATTCGGCGTGTTCGTCTTGTTCGAACCAGTGGGAGGTGTGGCGTAGTTTGTTGTGGGGGTCGTATTCGAAGGAGCAGGTGGAGACTGGAGACCACTTTGCGTGTTCTTTTGCAATGCCCTGTGTGGTTGGTTAGAGGTAATATGGGAAGAGATTAGGGTGGGGATAGCTACCTTTCGAGCGATACATTTTAATTTTAGTTCTTGGCCTTTACGGATTTTGGCGATTAATATAGGTGGAACGCCTGGTTCACCTTTATGGCATGAATTCGTCAAGACTACACCTAACAAGAAAAGAAAATCCCACACACCTTTGCCCACCGGCCACCCAAACGTATCACTCCTCTTCCCAATCTCATCCGAGAACCCCTCCTCAGATCCCTGCGGACCCGTAAAGACATCCAAATGGTTACTCGTAACATCTAAAGTGACGTCGTCATTGCATTTGATATTGAGGTTGAGTTCGACGGAGCAGAATTGGCAGTGGCTTGCGCAGGTGCATTCCTAAGAACGGTTAGAATGGAGTGATATATGAAGGGATGGAGAGGGACATACGCGGGTATAACGGATGGCTTCGTCACAGTTTGTGCTGACGAGGGGGATGAGTCCTAGACGATGAGCGATGTATTCGTCTGCAAGGACAGTCGTGTTTGCTTCGATTTCGACCATATCAATGGCTGCACAAATTCACACACATAAGTCACAATCCAATTACAACATCTTATGAACAAACTCACCTATGGTTGGTATATCCGCAATAACGACGCGTCGTAGTGAATTTGCGAATCTATCCATCGGTTGTGTCTTAGTGAAGATAGACGTAAAGTCAGGATTTCATGACATACGCAAGGTCGACATTTTCGAGGACGAAATTAACACGATCACGCTTGAGCTCACGTATTCGGACAGTCGGTTCGCCAGGCATCGTGGTTCGTGAAGGTGGCGGAGGACTAAGAAGGCTGTGACAGTCATGTCACTTCCTGTCCTTCAGCTGTTCACAATGGTTTCGCTCTTCCCTGACCCAGACACGCCTTCTCTCCCCGAATTTCACTCAATTTTAATAGAGGGTGATTATTCCCCTACAAGTCCACTGTATGTTTGCTTGTCACATTTATCTGAAGAGGAGGAGGAGGATGCAAGACCGATTATCATCACCGCTGCCTCAAGATCTAGTTTCATAAAATGCCTCACTACATTGAATGACCGTTGGCTCGGTGAAAACGCAGGTCTAGGCTCCATGTCTCACTCTCTTTCTCAAATTCGAATATTGTCAGTAGGTCACCTGCTCTGCTTCCATACTCAATGAGTAATACTCGCCCCAGCTACCCTGAATCTACAAGCCATTGGGTCTTTTTCTTCTCGCTGCTCCAGTCGGGATTAGTCCCAGCATTACAGATGGACCCGCCTGTGTCAATGATTGTGCTGCATGAGCCGTCTGCTTATTTGTTGGATAAGGAAGCGGACTCTCCGTGCGTCCCCAGTAGGCAATGCTTGGAAGTCTGTTAACGCTTGAGTAGCCTTACTGTGCATTCCTATTTACGGTTGATCACCTGTGCGTTTTCTGCCGTTGTCTCACTAGGGAAGAGTGGAAGGTATACTTCTTCCATTTGTGCAGCTGCTGCGTGATTTTAACATGAATCAGACGGACGAAGCTGGTGGTGTTTGATTCTCGGTTGCAGGAACTATCGCTCCCGGTATTGCCTACGCAGGTTGCGGATCCTGAAGCTGAGGGTCATGTTCTTGCTGCGCTTACAAAGTATTTCCAATGGGTGGGACACGTTGAGCCTGGTATGTCATGAACATTTGTAAGGAGTGATATTCACATTTTCAGAGGACGACGTGTATAAAATGACACTTAGCAGACCAAGCTTGGAGGAGATCCCAATGGTGTTAAAGTGGCAGCATATACTAGAGTACGGGAAAGGATCTATATTTCTACCAGTCGATAGCATGTGAAAAATACAGCAGATATTATATCCATTTTGGTCGATTGCTTACTAATCGGCGAGGCTTTCGCCTTTCATGCTGTCGAGTCACCACCCACTCCCTAGACGACTATTTATCTCATTCGTTTCGACGCAAAGATGTCTTCGAACGTCGGCTCCTAGACCGGAAGCGCAGCAGGAGGCGCCACAGCAGCCGAAGAAGAAGACAAGCAAACTCGTGTACATCTCTGGGGTTGGATTGACCTTGACGGGGCTGTATTATTTACTTGTGAATGGGCCGTCCCAGTCTGCACCGACGTCCAAGACGGCGCCGCTGTCCCCTACGCATTTCACGCCAGTGACTGTGACGGCGAGTGTGCAATGCACACCCTACACGAAGCTGCTCACGTTTACAATACCGAAGCATTTAATTCCGGCTCAGGATGCACTGCAACCCATTTATTCCATCTATGTGAAAGACTCGGATATCCAGGTTGAGAGGCCGTACACGCCGTTGGAGGGGATTGACTCGGAGGGGCAGATGCATTTCTGGGTGAAGCGGTACCAGGGTGGGGAGGTGGGACGGTGGCTGCATGAACGAAAAGTGGGGGAGGAGATTGAGATCCGGGGACCCGTGCAGAACGTGGTCTGG
>Ga0157379_10002316_pt1 | contig 15874 bp, 15 predicted proteins | sample S25metaG_FD_121802 | JGI IMG/M metagenome (GOLD analysis project Ga0157379, IMG submission 121802) | Switchgrass rhizosphere microbial communities from Kellogg Biological Station, Michigan, USA - S2-5 metaG | ecosystem: Host-associated > Plants > Roots > Rhizosphere > Soil | place: USA... | reverse complement strand
CGCAAGGCGCGCAGAACCGCGCGCTCTTCCAGGTCACCGACAACGACCCGGCGCGCTGGAACATGATCCTCAACAACATGGCGAACCTGCGCGAAGGCGTGGGTGCCGAGGGCGTCGAGATCGAGCTCGTCGCCTACGGGCCGGGACTCCTGATGCTGAAGGCCGACTCGCCGGTCAGGCAGCGGATCGCCGCGGCGCTGAAGAGCGGCGTCAAGGTCAACGCATGCCAGAACACGATGGAGGCGATGAAGCTCGCTCCCGCCGACATGGCGCCCGACATCGGCTACGTGCCGTCGGGTGTCGTCGAGGTGATGAAGAAGCAGCAGCAGGGCTGGGCGTACATCCGCTCATGACATGGGCAGCCGCGGCTGCCCCGCTGCAGCCGCGACGCCGCGATCGGCAGCAGCCCGAGCGCAAGCAGCCACTGCACCGACGGTTCCGGGACCGCGGAGCGGCGTGAAGGCCGGACCGGCGGGCATCCGCGCCAGGCGTCACGCGCGCGGCGCTCGGATCACGATGCTTCGCTTTCGATCCGCGTGAACGCGCCGGCGCGCAGCAGCCGCGGCAGCGAGACCGCGAGATCGAACCCCGAGCCTGCCGCGAGCACCGACTCGAGCGCGTCGTCGCACGACTGGCCGGCGGCACACGCAGCGAGGAACTCGGCCTCGCCGGCGTCGATCGCGCGCCAGTCGACGCTGGCGCGCGAGCGGACGAAGAGCGCCGACTCGCCGCGCCACGCGAGCGGCTCTTCGAGCGGACGGTCTTCGCGCTGACGACGCCAGATCGTGAACGACGGCACCGCGAACGTCAGCCAGCGCGTCGCTGGATGCGGAACCAGACGGCCGTGCAGGAGCTGCTCGGCGGTGAGAGCGAAGACGTCCGCGGTCGTCAGCACGCGCGCGTCGGCCGCGAGGTGCGATTCGATCCAGGCGAGGTCGAGCGCGGCGACGCCGGCAAGGTAGTCGTGCTCGGCGAGCGGCGGGTACGACGCGAGGAATTCAGGCAGCCCGGCCCCGTAGCGCAGCCCGCGGCCGCGGCGTGGCGCCTGCGCGCGCAAGAACGCAGCCGCGATCTCGTTGAACGTCTCGCCGCCAAGGAGGCCGTGCAACGACGGCACGTTCGCCGCGAGCGCATCGATGGCGCCGCGCAGCGCCGCGCTGCGCTGGAGGTCGAGCTCGGTGTCGTGCCACGCCTGCAACGACGGCATCGAGCGCTCGAGAATCGAACGGACGAACGGCGACCGGATCTCCTGCATGCCCTCGTTCACGAACTGCCTCCCGCGCACTGCCGGCGCTCGACCCGACTTCGGCGAAACTCTCGGCCGCAAGGCGGCTCCGCCGCACCGTGCGGCACCTGCTAGTTCGCTGCTGGCGAGGTGCGGGTTACGTCACGGCCGGACTTTTTTTCGATCGCAGGCTGTAACCGCGGTGGCGCGGCGAGCGAATAGCAGGACAGCGTTGGAAGACGTCGAAGAAGCGTTGCGCAGCGCGCTGCTGCTCGCCCTGTCGGGCGACAACGAAGCCTACGTGGCATTCCTGACGCGAACCGGCGCGCACCTGCGCTCGTACTTTCGCCGCCGTCTCGCGTCCTCCCCCAACGACGTGGAGGATCTGGTGCAGGAAACCTTGCTCGCCATCCACAACCGGAGACACACGTTCGAGCCGACGGCGCGCCTGATGCCGTGGCTGTACGCGATCGCCCGCTACAAGCTCATCGACCTGCTGCGCGCGCAGTCGCCGCGCCGGGCGATCGAGGTCGCGCTCGACGACGACGAAGGCATCGCCGAGCTCGTCCACGCCGACGCGTCGCCGGCGGAAACGCGGCGCGACCTCGCCAGGCTCCTCGATGCGCTGCCCGACCGCTACCGCTTGCCGATCGTGCTCGTGAAGCTCGAGGGCCGCTCGGTCGCCGAGGCGGCGCAGGCGACCGGCATCTCGCAGGCGGCGATCAAGGTCGGCATCCACCGCGGACTGAAGAAGCTCGCCGCGATCGTGGCCAAGCGACGATGAAGACCGAGGCGCTGATCGCGATGCTCGCGAACGGGCCGGTGCAGGTCGCGCCCGGCGCGGTCGCGCGCCGCGTGCTCGCCGCGGTTGCGGTCGGCGGCGCCGTGGCGCTCGGCGTGGTGCTCGCGGCGCTGCGCCTGCGGCCCGACCTCGCCGCCGCAGTCCACGCGCCGATGTTCTGGCTCAAGCTCGCGGTGCCGGTCGTCGTCGCCGCGCTCGCGATCGTCGCGGTGCGGCGCCTCGCACGGCCCGGCGGTCGCGCCGGGCCGGTCGTCGCGATCGGCGCCGTCCTCGCCGTCGTCCTCGCGGCGTTCGCGGTCGCCGACGTCGCTCTGGCGCCGGCAGGCGAGCGCGCCGCGATCGTCCTCGGGCGCACCGCGCTGCCGTGCGTCGTCCTCGTGACGGCGCTCTCGCTGCCCGGGCTGGCTGCGCTCTTCGTCGCGCTGCGCAGCCTGGCGCCGACGCGATTGCGCGCCGCCGGCGCGGCCGCGGGTGCGCTCGCCGCCGGCGTCGGCGCCGCGATCTACGCGCTCCACTGCAACGAGATGACGCTGCCGTTCGTCGCCGTCTGGTACGCGCTCGGGATGGCGGTGCCGGCTGCGCTCGGCGCGCTGCTCGGGCCGCGCTGGCTGCGCTGGTCGTAGCGCCGGGAGGTTCAGCCGCGCGCGACCGCGAGCCAGCGGTCGAGCGTCTCGCGGTCGGCGAGCAGGTCGGCGCTCGGCGCGCGGTGGACGACGGTGCCGCGGTCGAGGACGACGGCGTCGTGCGTGATCGGCAGGATGAGGCGCGGGTTCTGCTCGACGAGGATCGCCGACATCCCCTCGCCGGCGACGAGCTGCTCGATCGAGCGCAGCAGCTCCTGGACGATGATCGGCGCCAGCCCTTCGAGCGGCTCGTCGAGGAGCAGCAGCTTCGGGTTGAGGACGAGCGCGCGGCCGACCGCGAGCATCTGCTGCTCGCCGCCCGAGAGCTGCGTGCCGAGGTTGGTCTTGCGCTCGGCAAGGCGCGGGAACATCGCGTAGACGCGTTCCGGCGTCCACGCGCCGGGCCGCGCCACCGCGGTCAGGTTCTCGTCGACGGTGAGCGACTTGAAGATGTTGCGCTCCTGCGGCACCCAGCCGATGCCGGCGGCGGCGCGCTCGTGCGCGCGCAGCAGCGTGACATCGCGGCCGGCGAGCGAGATCGACCCGCCGTGCCGCCGCGTCACGCCGACCAGCGTGTTCAGCAGCGTCGTCTTGCCGGTGCCGTTCCTGCCGAGCAGCGCGAGCGAACGGCCCGCCTCGACGACGAGATCGATGCCCTGCACGACGACGGCCTCGCCGTAGCCGGCCGAAAGATCGCGCACGCGCAGCAGCTCAGCCACGGGCCGCCACGCCGTTGCCGACGCGAATCGCGAAGCGCTGCACGCGCAGGGTGCTCATCCGTGGTCCTCGCCGAGATAGACCGCCTTGACGCGCGGATCACGCGACACGGTCTCGACGTCACCCTCGGCGAAGACGGCGCCGTTGACGAGCACGGTGACGGTGCGCGCGAAGTTGAAGACGAGGTCCATGTCGTGCTCGATGAGCAGGATCGAGACGTCGTCGGGCAGCGCGCTGATCGTCTCGAAGATCTCCTGCCGCTCGCCCTCGGGAACGCCGGCGAACGGCTCGTCGAGGAGAAGCACGCGCGGCGCACACGCCAGCGCCATGGCGATCTCGAGCAGGCGGCGCTTGCCGTAGGCGAGCGCGTGGACCGGCTGGTCGAGGACGTCGGCGAGCCTGAAGCGCTCGAGCAGCGTCTCGCACTCGGCGGCGACCGCGCCGTCGCTGCCGAGCCGTCGCCACCAGACGCCGCTCTCGCCGCGGTGCACCGAGACCGCGAGCGCGAGCGACGACAGCGGCGTCAGCGACTGGAACAGCTGCGTGATCTGGAACGTGCGCACCATGCCGCGGCGGACGCGCAGGTGCGGCGCGAGCGTCGTGATGTCGTCGCCGTCGAGGCGGATCGTCCCCGCGGTCGGCTCGAGGACTCCGGTGAGCAGGTTGATGAGCGTCGTCTTGCCGGCGCCGTTGGGGCCGATCAGCGCGTGGCGCGCGCCGCGCTCGACCGCCAGCGAGACGTCGTTGGTCGCCGCCAGCCCGCCGAAGCGCTTGACGAGCGAGCGCGTCTCGAGGACTGCGCTCATCGCGTCGCGCTCCGGCGACCGAACCACGTCCACGGCCGCACGAAGCGGTCGCGGCCGACGAGGACGAGGACGACGAGGAAGAGGCCGAGCCAGAAATTCCAGTACTGCGGCGTCCATGCAGCGATGAGATCGTGGAGCAGCTTGAACACGATCGCGCCGAAGATGCCGCCGTAGAGGTAGCCCGTGCCGCCGATGACGAGGACGAGCAGCACCTCGGCGCTGCGGTGGAAGTCGAAGACGTCGAGCGACGCGAAGCCGGTCGTCTGCGCGAGCAGCGCGCCGGCGGCGCCGGCGATCGCGGCGGCGATCGTGTAGACGGCGACGAGCCGCAGCGACGTCGAGACGCCGATGCTCGCCGCGCGCAGCCGGTTGTCGCGCAGCGCCTGCAGCGAGACGCCGAACGGCGAGTGGACGAGCCGGCGCGCGAGGACGAGGACGATCGCGAGGACGACGAGCGAGTACGCGTACGCCGTCCGGCCCGAGAGGTCGAACGCGAAGCCGGCGAGCGCGGTCCCGGGGATCGTCAGCGGCCCCATGACGACGCCCTGCAGCCCGTCGGCGCCGCCGGTCAACCAGTCGAGCTTGTTGGCGAGCTCGTAGAGGATCGATGCGACTCCGAGCGTGACCATCAGGCGCGTCAGGTCGCTGCCGCGCAGGATCAGCACGCTCGTCGCCAGGCCGAGCAGCGCGCTCGCCGCGACCGCCACCGCGAGGCCCGTGAGCGGGTCGGGCAGGACGTCCTTGGCGAACAGCGCCGCGGTGTACGCGCCGAAGCCGAAGAACGCAGCCTGGCCGAGCGAGACGATCCCCGCATAGCCGAGGATGAGGTCGAGCGAGACCGCGAACAGCGCGACGATCGCGATCTCGTTCAGCAACAGCGACTGCGCCGGCAGCAGCAGCCACGACAGCGGCAGCGCCGCGAAGAGCGCGAGCTCCCACCAGCGCCAGCGGGCGTAACCCGCGAGCGATCGCGCCGCCGGCGACGTCGCGCCGTTTCGCTGCGCCGGCGGCGCCGCGACGGCGTCGGGAGTCGCGCTCATCGCGCGGCCGCCCGCCCGAACAGCCCCTGCGGCCGCCAGAGCAGGATCGCGATCATCACCGTGTAGACGATGAAGGCGCCGAGCTTGGGAACGTAGTACTTGCCGGCGACGTCGGCGATGCCGAGCAGCAGCGCCGCGAGCAGAGGACCGGTGATCGTCGTCGTGCCGCCGACCGAGACGACGATCAGGAAGTAGATCATGAACTTGAGCGGGAACGTCGGATCGAGGCCGAGCACCTCGGCGCCGAGCGCGCCGCCGAGGCCGGCGAGCCCGGAGCCGACTGCGAAGGTCGCGAGGAAGATGCGGTTGACGTCGAGGCCGAGGCCGCCGGCGACGCGCGGATCGTCGACCGCAGCACGCAGGCGGCTGCCGAAGCGCGTCCGCGACAGGATCCACTGCAGCGCGATGGTGAGGATCGCGCACGTGACGATGATGAAGAGCCGGTACTTGCCGATCCCGACCGCCTCGATCGGCAGCCGTCCCTGCAGCCAACCCGGCAGGTGGATGTTCTGCTGCATCGAGCCGACGACGTAGTCGACTCCGGTGACCGCCATGAACACCAGACCGATCGAGAACAGCACCTGGTCGAGGTGCGGTCGGGCGTACATCGGCCGGTAGAGCGTGCGCTCGAGGACGGCGCCGAGGAGCGCGGTGGCCGCGAACGCGATCGGCAGACAGACGAGGAACGGCACGCCGGCGCGGTTCATCAGCAGCACCGTCACGTAGCCGCCCGCCATCGCGAACGCGCCGTGGGCGAGGTTGATGAAGTTCATCAGCCCGAGCGTCACCGCGAGCCCGACGGCGAGGACGAACAGCAGCATGCCGTAGGCGACGCCGTCGAAGAGCAGGGTCAGCATGGGCGGATGCGGCGAAAGGCCGCCGCATTCTCGGTCACCGCGGCGGCCAGCGCCGCGGCCGCGTCAGCGGTTCAGGAAGCGCGGTGCCAGCCAGCCGAACAAGCCGCCGAGGCGAAGCGCCCGGCTCGGCTGGGCCGCGACCGGACGCGTCGCCACCGCGCTCGGCGCGGCGCTGTGCGCCGCCGGAGCAACGCGTGCGGGCGCGGCAGCAACGCGTGAGGGCGCGGCAGCGACGCGTGCGGGCGCGGCAGCGAGGCGCGCCGGCGCGGCGGGCGCAGGCTTGGCGACGGCGACGACGAGCGCCGCATCGACGTCCTCGACCTCGTTCGATGCGATGCGGGCGACGAGATCGTCGTCGCCCGCCGCAGCGGCTGCGGCCTGCGGACGGACGACGCTCGGGTTGCCGCGCAGCACCGGCCGCGGCAGCGCGCGCAGCGCCGCGTCGAGCCAGGCGACGATCGGCTTCCACTGCGCAGCGTCGGCCTGCGACGCCGCGTCGCCGAGGTCGAACACGGTGAGGCCCTGCTCGACGCAGCGCACGTACGCCTGCGCCTCGCGGATCACCCCGACGAACGGCACATGGTTGGCGCTGGCCCAGGTCGCGAGCGTGTCCGCGGCCTTCGTGCGCGCGTCGAGCCGCATGCCGACCGCGGCGACCTTGCAGCGGCCGCTGGCGACGCGCGGCATCGCCATCAGCTCAACGAAGCACTCGGCCGCCGATTCACGATCGAAGATCGAGTTGCAGACCGGCATCACGATGACGTCGGCGAAGGCGACGACGCGCGCGAGATCGAAGCCGCGCAGTCCGCCCGGCGTGTCGAGGACGACGTGGGTGACTCCCGCCGGCGGCCGCAGCACGCGCTTCGGGTCGACCGCCCAGCCGACGATCGGCGCGCTCCTCGGCAGCTCGCGCAGGGCACGCGCGCGCAGCCACGACTGCGTCGACTGCTGGCGGTCGACGTCGCCGAGCATGACCGCCACCCCCGCGTTCGCGTAGTGCGACGCGAGGTGCGTGGCGAGCGTGCTCTTGCCGCTTCCACCCTTGCGATTGACGACGGCGATGACGGGCATGGCTGGCCGACGGGCTCCAGGACAATGGGCCGCGCCGCAATGTAGCGGTTGGCGACGCCGGCGCGGCGAGGAAACCGATGAACTGCCGATTGGAACACCGTCCGGACGCGGCAGAACGCACGAACAGCGGCGCAAACGCCCGCCAGGCCTCTGCCGGACGGAGCCGGCGATGAGCGGCGACGGCCTGTTCGAGGAAGACGGCGTCGTCCGCTGCGCCTGGTGCCGGCCGAGCCAGGCGTACCGCGACTACCACGACCGCGAATGGGGCTTCCCGGTCGACGACGACCGCCGGCTGTTCGAGAAGCTCTGCCTCGAAGGCTTCCAGGCCGGTCTCAGCTGGCAGACGATCCTGCACAAGCGCGAGGCCTTCCGGCGCGGCTTCGCCGGCTTCGATCCGCACGCGGTCGCGCGCTTCGGCGCCGACGACGTCGCCCGCCTGCTCGCCGACGCCGGCATCGTCCGCCACCGCGGCAAGATCGAGTCGGCGATCGGCAACGCGAAGCGGGCGCTCGCGCTCATCGACGAGTTCGGCTCGCTCGCGGCGTACGTCTGGCGCTTCGAGCCGGCGGCGAAGGCGCGGCCGAAGCGGGTCACCGTGAAGACGCTGCGCGCCCTCGGCGTCCCTGCCGAGGCGGCGGCGCTGTCGAACGACCTGCGCCGGCGCGGCTGGACGTTCGTCGGGCCGACGACGGTGCACGCATTCATGCAGGCGATGGGCGTGGTCGACGACCATCTCGAGGGCTGTCACGCTCGCCCGCTCGCCGAAGCGGCACGGGCGCGGCGCGCCGCCGGCACGCCGCGTGCAGGATCGGCCGGGCAACCGAACAGGAGCAAGCGATGACGCGCGAAAGCGAAGCCGCCGAGGACCCGCGTTCGCAGGCCGCGATCGACGTCGGCGACGCCGCCGCCGTGGCACGCTGGAGCGAGGCGCTCGGCACCACCGACGAGGCGCTGCTGAAGGCGGTGCAGACGGTCGGCCCGCGCGTCGACCGCATCAAGGCGTACCTCGGCGCCGGCGGCAACGCCGCGACCCAGTCCGACGGCTGAGCCGGCGCGTGCGCCAGCCGCCGCCGCGTGCCATCCTTACCGCTTCGACCACTGAGGAGCTGCGATGGATCCCGTCGTTCACTTCGAGATGCCGTACGACGACGCCGCGCGCGTCACCGCGTTCTACCGTGCCGCGTTCGGCTGGGAAACCGAGGCGCTCGGCGCCGACATGGGCCACTACGTGCTCGCGACGACCGCGCCGAGCGACAGCAAGGGCTCGACGACCCCCGGCGCGATCAACGGCGGCTTCTTCCAGCGCAGCGCCGAGATGCCGGCGCAGTTTCCGTCGGTCGTGATCGCCGTCGACGACATCGGGGCCTCGATGGACAAGGTGAAGAAGGCCGGCGGCAACGTCCTCGGCGACCCCATGGAGATTCCGGGCGTCGGCAAGTACGTCTCGTTCATGGACTCCGAAGGCAACCGCGTCAGCATGCTGCAGCCGCTGCCGCGCCAGGGCTAGGCGGGCCGATTGCTCCGCCCGCGGCATGGCCGCGGGCGACGTCCGGATCGGCATCTCGGGCTGGCGCTACGAGCCGTGGCGCGGCGTCTTCTATCCGCGCGGCCTGGCGCAGCGCAGCGAGCTCGCGTTCGCCTCGCGGATGCTGCCGACGATCGAGATCAACGGCTCGTTCTACTCGCTGCAGCGGCCGCAGTCGTATGCGGCGTGGCACGCCGAGACGCCGCCCGGCTTCGTGTTCGCGCTCAAGGGCTCGCGCTACATCACGCACATGCTGAAGCTGCGCGGCATCGACGCCGCGCTCGCGAACTTCTTCGCCTCGGGCGTGCTGCGCCTGCACGAGAAGCTCGGCCCGATCCTCTGGCAGTTCCCGCCGCAGCTCGGCTTCGACGCCGAGCGCTTCGCCGCCTTCTTCGCGGCGCTGCCGCGCGACACCGCGGCGGCGCTGGCGCTCGCCGGGCGCCACGACGAGCGCCTCGCCGGCCGCGCCTTCCTCGCGATCGACCGCGCGCGGCCGTTGCGCCACGCGGTCGAGATCCGGCACCCGAGCTTCGTCGATCCGACGTTCGTGGCGCTGCTGCGCCGGCACCGCATCGCGCTCGTCGTCGCCGACACCGCCGGCCGCTGGCCGCTCGTCGAGGACCTCACCGCCGACTTCGTCTACGTCCGCCTGCACGGCGACGAAGAGCTGTACGCGAGCGGCTACGGCGACGCCGCGCTCGACCGCTGGGCGACGCGGATCGCGACGTGGCGCCGCGGCGGCCAGGTCGCGGACGCCCGCCTCGCGTCGCCGAAGCCGGCGCCGGCGCGCGCCCGCCGCGATGTCTACGTCTACTTCGACAACGACGTGAAGGTGCACGCGCCGTACGACGCAGCGCACCTGGCAGCGCGGCTCGGCGTCGCGACCGGGCTGGTCGCCGGCGAGCGCTTCGTGCCGCCGCCGGGCCTGGAGCCGCCGCGGACGCACTGGCCGGCGTTCGGCCGCGCCGCGGCGCGCGGCGGCTGAAGCTCAGCCGACCGCGGGCGAGCCGACGTGCGGCAGCGTGTCGGCGAAGTCGCGGTCGTCGACCTCGCGCATCACCAGCGTGCCGGGGATGCGTTCGGCGTCGACGAACTTGCGCGCCTCTTCCTCGCACAGCGCGTACATCGTCCGGCACATGCGGCCCGACTTGGGATCGCGAAAGCGCCAGCGCCAGCATTCGACGAACTTCATGGCCATCGATGGGTCGTCGTGATGGCCCCATCAACGAAATGGCGCGCGCAGCGTTGACTGGAAGTGGCGAAGGGGTTTGCGAAGGAAGGTAGTCTTTCGTAAAGCCGCTGCGCCGCGCCGCAAAACACCTCGAGTCGGGATAGCCTTGGCCGTGTTGGCGGCGGCTCCGCGTGCTGCACGCGGAGGCGTGGGTTGGTGGCGCTGCCGCGCAGCAGGTGGCCGTGGAGGCATCGTGTTCTTGCATCGTCTCGCGCTGACGGCCGCGCTGGTCGGGTCGTTGGCCGCCGCCCCCGCGGCGATCGCCGCTGCGAGCGGCGCTGCCGCGATCGACGGCGTCGACGTCGAGCAGGTCGCCGAGCTCGCTGCCGGAGTTGCGCTGCGCTTTGCCGTCTACGGCACGCCGAACGCGGCGGTGTCGCTGCGCATCGAAGGCGGCTGGCACGCCCTGGCGCTGCGCGAGGGCGAGCCCGGCGTGTACGAAGGCATCTATGTCATCGACGGCCGCGACGCGATCGCCGCCTCGAGCCGCGTCACTGCGACCCTGCAGCGCGGCGGCGCGCTCGCGAGCGCCGAGCTCGACGAGCCGTTGCTGCTCGCGACGGCGCCGCTGCCGTGGGCCGATCCGCCGCCAGCCACCGTGGCCGCGCCACCGCCTGCGGTCGCGCGCGATGCGACCGCGTCGCCTGCAGCGGCCGCGCGGCCGGTGCCGCCCGCGGTTGCCCCTGCGGCCGCGCCGATCGCCGTCCCGCCCGTGGTGCCGCCGGCCGTGCTGCCGACCGTCGTCGCGCGCTCGCCGCAGCGCGTGACCTGCGACGGCTGCGCGTTCGTGCAGTCGGTGCGGATGATCGAGCCGACGCCCGGCGGACCGATCGGCGCGCTCGCCGGAGCGATCGCCGGTGCCGTCCTCGGCCGCGAGCTCGGCGAGGCGCACCACCGGCGCATGCTGACGCTGCTCGGCGCGATCGGCGGCGGCATCGCCGGCCACGAGATCGGCAAGGAGGCGACGCGCACCCAGTACGACGTCGTCGTGCGCACCGGCGACGGCCGCACGCAGGTGCTTCGCTTCGACCGCCCACCGTCGTTCGCGCCGGGCGACACGGTGCGGCTCGGCGCCGCCCGCGGCGAGGCGACGCCGTTCTGACCTTTCCCGGGAGCGAACGCTGCCGATGCATGCCAGCGCCGCCCTGCGGTCGCCCGCGCCTCCCCTGGTGCGACTGGCCCGCCGGTTGCCGGCACTCGTCGAGCTCGCGCTCGTCGGCGCTGCGATCGCGTGGCTGGTGCCGCTTTTCGCCCGCATCGCGCCGCTCGATCCCGGCCGCGACCAGCGTTTTCTCGACCGCGGCATCGCCGTCGCCGGGCTGCCGGATCCGGTCCTGCCGGCGACGTGCGCGGCGGTCGCACCGCTCGCCGCGCCCGAGGTCGCGACTGCGCTGTGCGGTGCCCGCCAAGCGCACGCCGCTGCGCGCGGCAGCGACGGCGTTCCGGCGCCGCTCGCCGCGGCGGTCGCCGGTGCGACGCAGGCATTCGTCCGGCCGCTGCGCGCCGCCGACGAGCGTGCCCGCGCGCTCGCCGGCGAAGGCGACGACGCGGTGCGCGAGCGCGCCGACGCGGTCGCCGCGATCGAGGCCGACCTCGCGCCGTTCATCGAGCGCTTCCAGTTGACGCCCGACGGCGGACCGTTGCCGCTCGAATGCGCGGCGCGCTGGCTGGATTCGGCGTTCGCGCCGCGCCGTACGAACGGCGCTGCGGTCGACCTCGACGCCGGGCAGGCGCGCGCCAACGCCGCGCTTCTGCTCGCCGCGGCGCTCGACGGCCGCGCCGCGACCGCGGCGCTCGCCGCCGGCGCCGAGCTGCCGCCTTCGCCGCGCGGTGCCGACTGCGCGGGGGGCGCAGAGGCGCTCGCGGCCACCGCGGCGCTCCTCGCCGACGCCCGCCAGTCGCTCGACAACGCCCGCAAGAACGAAGCCATGCGCGCGCTCACGCGCAGCGCGGGAACGCAGTGGGCGGCGGCGATGGCGCTCGGCTTTGTCTTCGTCGTCTGGAGCCGCCGTTCGCTGCGACCGGCGCTCGGCGTCGCCGCCGCGCTCGTCGGGTGGGCAGCAGCGGCGTGGGCGGCGCGGGTGCCGTGGCCGCTCGCTTCCGGCCACGACTTCGTCCTCGCGCGCGCCGATGCCTCGTGGCACACCTGGCCGGCAACGTTCGTGATCGCGCTCGCGATCGTCGGTGTCGTGGTCGCGGTCGTCGCGCTCGCGCGCCCGCGCGCGCTGCCGCGCTCCGTCGCCATCCGGGCGATGAGCTCGCTTCGGCTACGCCGGCTTCGTCGTCGCGACCGGCGTCGGCTGGCTCCTCCTGCTCGACCTCTCGCTCACCGGCCACGCCGGCAACCGCTACCTCGCGCTCTACCACCAGGGCCATCTCTGGCTCGCGATGCTCGCGCTCTCGGTGCTCGTCTTCGTGCGCGCGCCGCTCGCGCGCGGCTTCGCCTGGCTGCTCTCGGTCGTCGGCGAGGCGATGCAGCGCGCCAGCCGCCGGCTCGGCACGCTCGGCGGCGGCATCGTGCTCGTCGTCGCGACGCTCGCCGCCGTCGTCGCCTTCGGCGTCGTCCTCGCCAACCGGCGCCAGCTCACCTCCGAGCTCGGCCGCATCTGGCTGATCGTCGGCGCGGCCTGGTTCTTCTTCCTGCGCGGCGGGCCGCTGACCGAGCGGCTCGCCAAGAGCGGCCGCGCCGTCCTCTCGTTCCTGCGCTGGACGTGGCCGCTGCTGCTCGTCGTCGGCGTGCTCGTCGCCGCGATGTTCGTGACGCGCGACATGGGGCCGCTCCTGATCGCCGGCTACGCGGGCGGCGCGTTCATCGCCGCCGCGCTCGCGATGTGGTGGCACCACCGCAGCGGCCATGTCGTCGTCGCCTTCGCGCTCGCGCTGCTGCTCTTCGTCGCCTGGATCGGCGGCATCACCGCGGCGTTGTTCGCCGTCGGCGCGCGCGACAGCGTGACGGCGAGCCGGCTCGAAAGCGTCGCCGCGCCGTTCGCGTCGATCAACGACCAGCTCGCGCTCGTCTCCTGGTTCCAGCGCGCGACGCCGGCAGAAGGCTTCGGCCTCGGCACGGTGCCCTGGTGCGGCTTCTCGGCGGCGCGCGGCTGCAGCGGCGTGCCGGCGCAGATCCACAGCGACTACACGTTCACCGCGCTGGTCGGCACGTTCGGTCCGCTCGCCGCCTGGCTCGGCTCGATCGCGACCGCGCTCTGGCTGCACCGGCTCGTCCGCCACCACGGCCGCGTCACCAGCGGCGAGCCGCGCCTCGTCGGCGGCGCCGGCCGGCTCGGCCACGACGGCCAGGCGCTCGTCAGCTGGATCTCGGTCGCGTGGGTCGTGCTGACGTCGTGTCAGCTCGCGGTCACCGTCGCCGGCAATCTCGCCGTGCTGCCGCTCACCGGGGTGACGTTTCCGTTCGTCAGCTTCGGCATGACGTCGCTCCTCGTCAACGTCGCCTTCCTCGCGCTTTGCCTCAACGTCGACCTCGCCGCCAGCGACCGGAGGCACGGTGGCTGAGCGCCGCATCTCGCTCCTCGAGTGCGCGATCGCCGCGAGCCTCGGCGTCGTTCCCGTGCTGCTCGGCGTCGTCGCGCTCGTCGCCGTCGTCCGTCCCGCCGATCCCGACAGCGTCGACGCGCAGGGCAGGAGCGACCGCTACGTCAGCGTTCGCCGCGTCGCTGCGCTGAAGACGCTCGAGCGCGCGGTCGTCGAGCGCGGCACGTTCGTGCCGCGCCGCACCGACGCGCTCGACGTCCTCGCCGGCGTCCCTGCTTGCCGCCGCGAGTGGGGCGGCGCGGCGCCGCTCGCGCGCTGGCTCCGCGAGCTCGCGGGCGCTCGCGTCGAGGCGACCGCCGCCGAGCAGGTCGCAGCGCAGATCAACGAGATCGACGCCGCGCTGCTGCGCTTCAGCAGCCGCGCCAACGCTCGCGTCGAGCACCGCGTCGGCATCGATCCGGCGCGCTGGTACGCCGCGGCCGCCGACGCCCTGGCAACGCCGGTCGACGCGGCCGACGCGCCGGGACGCAGCTTCCAGGTGCGCTGCGCCGACCTCGTCGCGGCGCTCGAGACGCTGCGCCGCAGCGACGCGGCGATGCTCGAAACGCTGGCCTGGCGCGGCACCGAAGGCAGCGCGACGCTCGCGCGCTGGCGCGCCGACCAGGAGCTGCAGATCACCGCGCGCGAGGTGACGCGGCGCAACCCGTGGGGCGGCGTGCCGGGCTGCATCTACCTCGGCGGCGGCGACGCCGCGCCGACGTCCTTCGTCGCCGCGCCGCGCAGCGCCCAGCAACGCGTCTGCGCGATGCCGGCGGTGCGCAGCGCCGCGCCTGCGGCGAGCGGCGCGCCGCCGCCGGTGGCGATCGCCGGCGAGCCCGGGGCGAACGCCGCCGTCGACGATCCGCGCTGGCAGGTGCCGCCGTCGCTGTTCACGCTGCTGCAGCCGCTCGAGTCGCTGCGTCAGCCGTCGGGCGCGCTCTACCGCGCCTACGCCGCGGCCGACGAGGCGGCGCCGCGCGTCAGCGCCGGCCGGATCGGCTCGCGCAACCAGGTCGTCCTCGACGGCGCCGCGGTCGACGTCGGCTACTCGATCGACCTGACGATCGATCCGGCGCTGCAGGCGCTCGCGCAGAAGACGGCGGCCTGCTACACCGGCCGCCACGACGTCTGCCGCGCGCTCGCCATCCACCGCGCCGAGGACCGCGACGGCGCGCCGGGACAGCAGCTGCTCGAAGGCGCGATGGTGCGAATGGCTGCGGTCGCGGTGATCGACATCGCGAGCGGCCGCATCGAGGCGCTCGCCGGCGCCCTCTCGCCGTGCGCGCGCCAGGAGGTCGACGGCCCCGGCCGCGATGCCAGCTGCGACGCGCGCCTGCCGTACCGCGTCCAGTACCGTGCCGACGCCCTCCTCAATCCGGCCGTCTACCACTCGGCGATGCCGGCGTCGACGATCAAGCCGATCATGGCGACGGCGTTCCTCGCCGACGGCGATCGCGGCAGCCGCCTGGTCGCCGCCGAGCGCGCCGCGATGCAGCGCGAAGCGATGCCGTCGCCGGGCAGTCTGCGCGGCCAGCTGATGCGTTCCGACTCGGCGCGCTTCCTCGACCGCATGTTCTGCTTCGAGCAGAACTTCGCCGCCTGCCAGCGGCCGTGGAGCGTGCAGGCGGCAGCGCTCGCGTACGGCTGGAATGCCGGCTGCGACGCCGCGCGCGAAGGCTGCGGCAGCGCCGACCTGCTGTTCGGCGCCCCGCTCGGCCGTGCCGACACGCGCGCGTGGAACGCGCCCGGCCCGACGCCGATCGCGTACGGACGTCTGCTCAGCGAGCCTGCCGGCAAGACGCTCGGCGCGGCGATGCACCTGATGCCGCCGATGCCGCTCGACCCCGGCATCGTGCGCCGCTGCGCGCTCGGCGCCGACGGCCGCCGCGGCAGCGACGACGACTGGGAGAAGTGCAAGGGCGGCGCCGTCGTCGACGTCGTCGCCGAAGGCTGGGGCCAGGGCCACGCGCGGGCGAGCGTGCTCGGCGTCGCCGGCATGATGGCGACGCTCGCGGCCACGGCGAACGGCGCTGCGCGCGTGCCGCGTCCGCACCTCGTCGCCGCGGTCCACGGTGTCGCCGGCGACTCGGCCGCGAGCTTCGCCGCGGCGGCGGCGCGCTGGTCCGAAGCGCAGACGATCGCGGCGCCGCTCGCACGCGACGCCGCCGAGGTCATCCTGAGCGGCCTCTCGTTCAGCCACCGCGCCGGCACTGCGCGCACGGCGTGCGAGCAGGTCTTCGACGCCAGGCGCTGCCGCGACATCGACTGGCTCGCCGGCAAGACCGGAACGCCGAGCTTCCCGAGCGACGGCCTCAGCCTCGATGCGATCGCCCGCCTCTGTCGCGCCGGCGCGCCGCCGTCGCCCGAAGCGAAGCGCGGCGCTTGCAGCTCGCTGAAGCCGTACAAGTGGTACGTCGCCGCGTTCCGCTCCGACCGCGCCAAGGACGGG
>Ga0157379_10002315_pt1 | contig 15875 bp, 19 predicted proteins | sample S25metaG_FD_121802 | JGI IMG/M metagenome (GOLD analysis project Ga0157379, IMG submission 121802) | Switchgrass rhizosphere microbial communities from Kellogg Biological Station, Michigan, USA - S2-5 metaG | ecosystem: Host-associated > Plants > Roots > Rhizosphere > Soil | place: USA... | reverse complement strand
TATGACGCAATGCAACTGGCCCTCCTCACTCAAATTTGTACTGCGATGTCTACCGAGGCTCTATTAGGCTCGAAAGGTTCTTTCGCCCCATTCATTCATGACGCCGCCCGTCCTCATACTGGACAGGTAGGTTTGTATGTTTAAATAAGGGACGGTACCCCCTAATAAATTTTCTTAGATTGAAGTAGCTGCGACCATTGACTCCATACTGGCCACGAGCAACTTGGCCACGGATCCTCAGCAGCGCAGGGAGAAGACCACCGAAGAGGACAAAGGGGTCCTCAAGCAAGATCGCTATGCATTACGATCAGCTCCACAGTTTATTGGTCCCCAAATTGAGGATATATACTCCGCCTTGATCACCGTTCAGCAGGAATTAAATTCAAGTAAGCATTATCATCGCACAATACGGTGGATCCTGACTCTTTGTTAGCGAGTGATAACCCATTGATTGAGAGTGCAACAAATACCATACATGATACCGGAAATTTCCAGGCTATGGCGGTAAGCGGTCAATCTCAATCTTTGGAAGATACAGTCTGATATTTGACTCCCGAAAGGTTACAAATGCGATGGAAAAAACCCGATTATCTTTACACCACCTTGGAAAAATCCTGTTCGCTCAATGCACAGAACTCATGGATTCCAATACAAATAAAGGACTTCCTCCTTCCTTGGCTGCCGCGGATCCTTCCCTAGACTATCACTGCAAAGGGCTTGACATTGCTCTCGCTGCATATGTTTCAGAACTTGGATATTTGGCCAACCCAGTATCGACTCATATCCAGTCAGCTGAGATGCACAACCAATCCGTCAAGTATGTAAATATGTTTGTTTGCCCCAGGGTGTGACTAATGGTGAGCAGTTCACTTGCTTTAATTTCAGCAAGGGCAACTATGTCTTCGCTAGAAGTTTTAACGATGGTACGTGGAAATTGTCTCAACTTCCATTTCTAAACTAATGTTAACGATAATTGATAGATTATTGCATCGGCTATTTACATCCAGTGTCAAGGTATGTCTTAATTCCAGTCTGTCTATTGTCACTGCTGAACATCGCTTTTTAGCATTCGATCTTCGAGCGATGGAGCTGCTACTGCGCGGAGGATTTAACGCAATGATTGGCCACCTTTACGACAGTCATTTCAGCAAAGCCGCTCTCCTCCAGACTCAGCCTAAGCTCGTATACAAACTTCAGGCTTCCTTCATCGAAGCGTTCTTCAAAAACTCCAAGATGGATGCTCCCGATCGCATCAGAGTATCGGTTCAGTCTACATTGAATGTCATAATGGCAGCAGCGTTCTGCTGTCCAGAAAACATCTCGTCTATAGTGACATCATCTCCCTTCTTCGAGGAACAGCTTGGCACAGAGGCTCTTCAATTCTTTGAAGACACTCGTCAGCAGTTCCTCACCGCCGACTCTGATATCCTTCCTGCTCTCCCCTGTCTGGGAAAAACAGCGGAATTATATTCATTTGTACGGCAAAAATTGGGGATCCGAATGCGTGGTCGCGAAAACCTGATAGGCTTTGAAGGAGGGATAAATACCCAAGAAACCACGATAGGGGAAGATGTTTCCCTAATCTATGAGGTGACTACTCTTTTAGGAGTTTAGGAATTGAAATCGACTAAACGATTTATCAGACAATTCGTAACCATAAGATGGAAAATGTTTTGGTGAACATTTTCACACCAGCATAGTATCTCTGCTATTGTTTTCGTTGATTTCTTCGCGTTCTCCAACCGCTGTTGCGAGGAATGATGTTCCAGGACTTCCAGTCGTCATCGCTTGGCCCGTTTTCGGTTTTTGAAATTATACCCAAACACTTTCGGGGCTCCTGTTAAATTAATTTGTATCGCTTTAAATATTGCTTCCGAGATGACATAGTACATCGAATCCGAATATTTAATGTAATTATAATTGAAATCAAGCAGGGAATGAAAGTAATGTCTGAAGAGACATGCTCAAATCAGTCCAGGAATTGGCCGAAGTGGAGATAACTTGAAAAAAAAAAAAGATCCTCTTATTCTGATATCTCGATAATCGACAACGATCCGGACATATCTTCGGTTTGCTGGGTCGTAAAAGAGCGATTTCCGGATGGGCTATCGCGTATCCGGACGTTTCGAAGAAGTTGTGTGATATCCAGGGGAGAAGATGGTCTAGATCTCGCCCTCCCTCGACGTTTCGGAACTGCGTCTGAGGAGTCACTTTCTATAGGCGAAGAGGCCAACGGAACGATTGGAGAGGTCTTTGGTGGCCATCCTCGACGACGAGGAGCTGGCCGTTTCTCATTCTCCGAGGAAAATTGGTCGATGTCGAAATCTCCAACAGGAGGCGGGGCCAGAAGCGTCCGGGATGGGGGTTGCTTTGGTTTGTTCTTTGAACCTCGCGGTCGACCCCGTGTACGCGGTGCTGGAGGAGGTTCAGGCCGCGGGATGTCGACAACGTCGAGTTTTGACGCTCTCTGAACATTGCCATCGCTATCGGAGTCACTGATATTGTCCAGATCAAAGAATTCACCTTCGTCTTCGGCGGGAGCCGTAGGTAAAGGCGGTCTCTTCTGCTTTTTGGCCGCCGATTTCTTCTTGGTTGACGGATAGTCCGGTTCAAGGCGCGTATCTGCAGCCAAAACGGCACGTGCGGAAGGGTTTATTCGCCGGGGGGATGATGATTTCGCCTTGCGAGGCGCAGATCCCCTTGAGGGTGAAGGGGAGCGAGACGAATCTGAACTATTAATATTATCCAAGTCGAAGAACTCTCCTTCGTTGTCGTCTTGAGGAGTAGCACCTTTTCGTAGTCTTCGGGATGTTGATGCTTTCTTCTTGGCCGCTTTGGCCCGTGCCTCCTTAACAGGAGAACATGGTGCATCTTCAAAGAGTTCGCCTTGACCATCTTCCTCTTGGTCAGCTTCTTCTATCATGGCCTGCTGTTGCATTTGCGTCCCAGTTGAACCGGTTCGCAGGCGGTAGCAACCTCGTATAATATCTCCCCACAATGTATATTTCTTACATGAAATACATGTGCCGCCGCGAGGGAGTAACGTCTCTTCGGAGTTGCGTGAATCGACGAAATATTTTGAGAGGCAGATGAGATGCGAATACGCGAGACAGTTCGAGGTCGGACAGAGAACAAGAGATAAAGGGTCCTAAAATTGACCAAATATAAGAGACGCGCCTCCTTTGCATTTCAGATCTTTGCTCACTGTATTTGCAAAATTCACTGGAGATTTGCATACGGTACAAGTTGAGCTTTGACCCTTTGAGAGGAACTTCATATGCTTGGTGATATGATCTGTTGTAAATGGCTCTAAAATATCGGTTTTGAACAAGGAGGAAATTACAGAGTAGATACAGGTACATACTATCTGTAACATCGATTGGTCCGGCTCGACCGGTTCCGCGTAATCCACTCTTCCCATCTACACCTTCAAATTCTATGCTGACACTAGTCCCTTGTGGCAGAGGATCACAAGATTTGGCAGCGAGCTCCCAAGCCTTAACCGCCTGCGGTGTAAAAAGCTTCACATGCAAAGGCCATGAAGAATAAGGATGGGTGGTGAGCATCCAATAAGCAATTCTAAGTAAGAATAAGATTTCACTTTCTTGTTGCGATAATTGTATGTGTACTGACCCGGCGTTTCCGCCTGTGAAGGCGCTTGGCTTCATCACACCATGTTTAAGATGCCGTGAAAGGCCTGGATGTTGCCATGCCCATTCAAACTGCAGTGCAGCTAATTTACTGGGAAATCCATAAACAATCATACACATTACCCAAGGCCGGTTATGGGAAGTCTTCCATGCTCCCTGAGTAATCTCCCCATTGTGCTGGCGAATTCGTCGAGGAGGATGGGGTGTACTTCCGATGTAGGTAGCTGTAGATCGAGGGTGCTTGATAGATTTCAGTAAATAACATGCGTAGAAAGGTGGAAAAGTGTGAGATAACAATGAAGACTTGGAGGGTTTTGACTTTGGCGTTTGTTGGTTGCGTCGCGTCGCCATAACTCGAAAAATACCAGTCTTCTTACGATACGAATAAAATCTAAATTGGTTGGCAAACGAGTTGGATCGAAGACCCGAAATCGTAGGAGAGGTCAATATCAACAGGATGTTCAGAGATGGGGGTGGGAAAGAATGAGTGTGGGTGACTATGAACGCGTCGTGCTAACATCACGTGGGATCGAGATCGGTTACAGCCGAACCGGCAACTTGGCTAGCTCTGTTTTCAATTGAACTAGTTTCAACTTTCATTCTCATTGACTCATCAATTCTTCCCATACTTTAGACTGAGGGAAAGTTACCATTGCAAGATTTTTCTTATAGCTGGATAGTTGCTGTAAGCTCCACGTCGATCATGGATTGGTTTCCTGATGCTTCGATTATGCTTCGCAGTTACTGTAAGGCTGGACAGTCAGTTGACGTTTGAACAAGTTGATTTAGGTGATTTGAACTCTTTAGAAGCAGTCATTTTGGAGGGCCAATTCGTCGCAGACCTACCTCTGTCACGACTCCAGAACCGTCCGCACGTGGTCGAAAGCGGGAGCTCTTTCGTTGTTCCTTTTCCTATATAGGAAGATTTCGAAACTCTTTGCGCAGAAAACTCGGCGAATGAAGGTGATATCACGTCGTAACAACGGTGACAAATGGTAAATACGGGCTATTCAGCTCCAATAAAGCATAGAGGTCCTCGCACAGCGTGTGAGCATCGGGATATCACTATCTGACCTGGTTAGTTCGCATGATGGTGGCTTGGAATGGCTGGAATGTCGGTTCTTTGAGCTTCAATCTCGAATGGATCCAGAATAAAACACCATCGGGCACACCGGAACATCGCTGGCTCTTGCAGCGTCTCCTACATGCAAGGATAGGTGCTTTCAAGTTCCACCTCCTTGACTGGTCCTTAGAGAAATCCGTATAAGGGATTCTTCGACGTTCAAGCCGCCATGAAGTCTCCATGGAACGTTCAGAATCAAGCGTTGGTAAGTCCATCCAACCTCCCTCATTTTTATCACTCTTTTGACAAAATACTTGTTTCAGTTCCTAGCTACTGCATTGCAACTTGTACTCTTTGCAACTCGTTTCATCGTCAGCAGTACCGTGATAAATCAAGTGTACCTAGGTGAGAGCTTTGTGAAGTTCCTTGAAGCCCTGAGAGTAACACCCTGTAGCTCAACAAGATCTAGCGCTGAGCGGCGTTTACGGAGCCTCCAGTCTCGTTTTCTTCTATGTACTTGGATCAAATGATTTGTGAGTGACTCTTAAACATGTTCACTGCTCTCCGAGTTTATGACTTTTTGGTCCAGCGATGATGACAAACCCGTGGTGGTGTCTGCCAAGTCACTCATAGGAATTCCAATGATTGCTTTATTCATGGTCACGACGACCGCCCTTCTCACAGTATGCAAATACCTATTCCGCATTATCTCACGTATTAATCAAATCGTCAGATTTACACGTTCGCACCTGAAGTCATGCTCTTACTGACTTGTCAAGAGTACAGAATCACTCTTGCCATCGTCGGCTGCAGTTGGGTTATTTGTTTCCTCCTCCTCTCTGAATTCTATTTGCTCTTGGAGACACGTTTCAATCAGATTTCGGGAGAGCATGGCGTGGTCGATGACATGGAAAACGGCCAAGACACGAAGGAAGTTGGATCTGAATCGGGGAAGCTCTTAGAGATATAAATAAACGAAGAGTCCGCAGAAATGGTGCTTTCGGAGGCTCTCCGGGATGATGTACGGCTTAATCCTATATTTGCTATTAATGTACCAACTATTGAAGACTGAAAGGAAGAAAAAATATCACAAAGTAACATTGTAGTTCTGTGGCGCACTGATATCAAATCTTGTTCTTTTGAGGATGTCCATCCAATGCTATATTATTGAAACGCCTCAGTCTGTGGTACAACTCCCGTGTTTACTGGATTCTACATTGGGATATATAGTCTATGCCCTAAACTCCTTTTGCACCTTTTCGAGGTGATACTTTGACTATCAGAGGTTTATCCAAAACATTCGTCCTCATATTCAGAAATCCATCTTCAAACGCCTGTCTGTCGAACGTTTCCGGAAGGCTCATGTCAAGAGTGAGGACGATTCTTGAGACAGCGTATCTCATTTGATGATACGCAAAGTTCTTGGCTACGCAGGCATATGGACCTATAGAAGAAATTAGTAATGGGAGCTGTTCCATTGATCTGGTGATGATAACCCACCGAAGGAAAACGATGCAAGTACAGCCCGTTGAGTTATCGTGTCCTTTCCGAGGCCGCAAGGACACCACCTTTCGGGACGGAATGCCTATATATTAAGAAGATCGGCTACGCCGAACCCCGAGTCTATTATCAAACTTAGAAAGCTTACCTTGGGTTCTGGATAGAAGTTATCTGGACTTGTCTGTTGGGAGTACGCGGCAAGGGCTACAATTGTATTACCAGGGAGGATAATATCCCCAATAACGGCACCACCCGAAGGCACGACACGGGGAAGAAAGAATGGTGACCCAAGGCGGAGAGTTTCGTTTATGATACCGTTCAAGAGAGGAAGATCCGTCAGGGCATTGATATCTATGTCAGCTGTAGGGTCAGGGAATACTCGGTCAAGTTCTCGCCGTAGGTCGTGATAATAGTGTGGCTGTGCCATTATAAAGTAGAAAGCCAGAGCGAGAATAGTGGCAATATTATCTGACCCTATGTGGAAGAGTTTCAGGAACCTAGAAGATATGGGATAATAATATTTATCATACCTCCTTGAATAGCCACAACCGCATCGAGATCCAGATCCCCATCTGGTAAATTTTCACCAGTTTTTGGATCACCCGAAAGCTAATCAATTAAATTTGTTGAGTGGAAAGGCAGATTTTGTCAAAGGTATAGCTTACGAGGTGTGAAGCCAGGTCTTGAATCTCGATCTCCTGGGCAGCTTTGATACGTTTCCTCATCATATCAATAGCACGGTACCTAATCTTCTGCATGGATTTTCCAAAGGGAAGATGCCACACAATGTCCATAAGCCAGGGAGTTTGTCCAAAGCTAAATGAGGTTTCAGAAACAAGGAAAGAAGGAGATATGGCTTGAAAATACCTGTCTAAAGCGATGGCAGCGATTTTGAGTCCCTCCAGCAATCCTTGTGGATCTCCATCCCTCATTAGTTCCTAAGAGATTATCATCAGCTGAGGGTAGAGAGGCTCGAAAATATCACTTACTAGGTTATTACTTCCTCCAAAGACCATCTCGCCCTGAAACAAAGGTTATAAAACCCGAGTTTATTCAAAAAACGAGAAATTTTTACCATGAAGTCGTAGGCGAAGTGAGCGACACATTCGGTCAGGTCAACGATTCCATCAACACTGGCCCGACGTTGAATACAATCAACAAGTTTCCATGTTCGACTCTCAAGGGGAGGAATGAAATGGTTGATACTGTAGGGAGCACTTAGTGCCCATAGACGTAACTTGGGGTGAGAATCACCTCGAATTTGTAAATGCTCCCGCCCAAATACGTTTGCGGTTGCTGTGAGCTGTCTTCTCTTGCTTAAAGAAAAGAGCCACATCCTTCAGGTGTCCTGGAGTAACATAAGCATCGCTTTTCTCCATGTTGTGGCCAGCGCCGTAGATAGCAAGTCCAGAACGTGTATTAACGGACAAGAAGTTAGGGCCTAGAATTTGATGAGAGGGGAAAGGAATGGACCTGATAAATGTGCTGACCGATTCTAACGAAAGCCCCATATTTCTTGTGCAGTTCGTCCAAAATTAGGTGTCTCTTTCCAGTAGCGGAAATATAGGAGAGAGGGAGACTGCTGAGTTTCCAGAGAAAGGGGCCAGGGTACTTGGCAAGACGATGAGAAGGAGAGAGGCGGTAGATACCAGTGCAAAGCAGGGCGGAAAGAGCGTAGATCGTTGATATTTTAACCGTAAGAAGGAGTGGAGAATCTGTCACATAAATAATGGATCTTAAAGTACCATAGAGCATGCCGAATAGTGCCGAATAAAATAGAGCGGCGTAATCGCCTCGGATGTTATATCGATTAAACACGGTCCACGTCAACTACAATGAGTTTTGGGATGGTGTCAGTGGACAATTTTTAACAGCCGAATAGACACCCACAAAGCCGGAGAGAAGGCAACTTGCAACAAAGTAGGTATTAAATGAGCACATGGGATTAATTTCAGTCATAATTATAAGGGCGGTACTGTTTGGAGGATGCTGAGGAGAGTGACGGAAGCCTGGGGGAAGAAAATCTACCCAGATGTTTCAGAAGTATTATAAGGAGAGTTTGAGGCTGTAGCTCCATGTCATGGAGAGCCAGCCAAAACATGGTCCAATAAATGATCTTGCGGAAGATCATCCATGTGCCTGACATCCTCAAAGGCAGAGAAGATATGTTTAAACGCGATAGGTTTTATTGACCCGTACATCAAGATCGACGGCATAGGATCTGGGGACCTAGCATAGGAAGCATCAGCGCATGATATCATGTCACTACGTCCACTGTCAATTCTGAAATGTTGCTTACCGTGCTCACACGGAGAGGAGCTAAATGTAATTAATCATCTCTGGGGAATTTACTATGTAGATGTAACATTTCATTAATATTAGTGAGCGGAAAACCCAAAATGAAATAGAATACCAGCGAACTTTCAAACAAACCTGGCGTCGAGATTTGAGGATTCAATCATACAGGATGCCAATAGCCTGCATCGGTGAGGGCAATGACATTTCCCGACGCCTCCGTTCCTAATTTCTTCTTGATGTCGGCATCGATTCCGCCTTTGATATCAAAAAGGTGTGGAAGAAAAGGAAAAGAATCAGTGTGGGAATCACACAATTGACAGCGTTGGGACCGATCACTGTTTCTACGATTGGCTAAGCGGAGCTGGCCTGATTGCTGGAACCACCGCCTCCTTAACCACCAGCATTCATCAATATCTTTTGCTTTATGACAACTTCAGATGACCCTTGCGCGTATCTTCACTACATGCTGTGGTGAGCTGCTCATGTTCTTCTGACTCTTCTGATACCCTACCAGACTTTTGAAGGTGCTCAGTAGCTGTGCCAATAGCCAGGTCAAGATGACCTTCATGGCTGGAGTATTCAGTTACGGCGAGAAGTTGTGTTTTCCGTGCCCAGTGCCTATTCCTAGCCCTGGTTTGATTTTGATAAAGAATGATTCGAAGCTCAGGATTTTGCCACGGCCGCATCCTGAAGTCTTGCGATCTGTTTGTGGACCAACCTGAAGAACTCTTGTCATTGGAATGTGTCCAATATAGGTACTGATATGCATAGCCAGTTCTGACACGTTTATTAGATTTATCACAGTGCCATGCCTTCTTCGAAATAAAAGCTTGACTCTGGACACCTCCTTGAAACATTTCCCAGAGACCCTCCCACATCTACCTTATTATTTCCCCTAATGTCGGAAACTATTTTATTGTTCCCCTCCGTAATTATCGGTGCTAAAGTCGTATTATTGTTACTTGCTGCTATTTCGCATCACGTAGGACTCAAGTCACCCAATCCACCACCGAAAGAGAAGGATGGCGTGTACCGTGGCCAAATATTCGAGAATATTGTTCGTTTACTCGCAACTGCGAGCCAGGTGTGTCAAGATAATCTAAATGTCAACAATAATCTAAAAGCCGAGTTTGCCCCTTTATAACAGATTTCGACCAACATGACGCTAGTCCTCGAATGCGTTGTGTTAATTGCCCTTAATGGAGGAACCGCTACGTCACACACGGTTTTCGAGGCAGTGTGCCCGCATCCATCACTTGCACATTCTATCCAAATGGCAAGCATTTCTGCTCCGTTCATACTAGGCGTTACAGTCATGGTGCTTTCGGCTGCAATCCGAATTTGGTGCTACAGAACCCTCGGAAGTCTTTTCACCTTCGAGGTTTCAATCAAGCCCAAGCACACACTCATTACATCTGGCCCATACCAATATGTTCGTCACTTCAGTTACACTGGCTGTGTCTCCATGCTTCTGGGAGCGGCTATTACATGTCTCGTCCCTGGAAGCTACATCAACGAATGTGGTTTGATGCAGACGCCAGCCAGATATTTTATTCGAAGCTGGGAGGTAATCGCCGTCTTTGCCAGTCTATCTTTGTGGAGACGTGTTAATGCGGAAGAGGAAGGACTTCGGAAAGCGTTTGGGCGTGAATGGGAAGCCTATTGTCAAGACGTTCCTTACCAATTTGTTCCATTTGTTTATTAATTATTTCATCGATCTTTTACTTGTAATTTCAAATTAAACATTCATGTTGTAATCAATCAATCTTTAAAGTACCCTGGTATAACTTAATAAATGTAAGGATAACCTCGGGACATTTGGAAGTATGAAGTTAGCAAGATTCTATGACCACCCTAACTACTCAATACTTTCCTAGATGTTTCTAGTACCTTTCGTACTCCCTGATTGACTTGTATCCTTGCGGCATGTCTCTCAGAAATATTTCACACCAAACCAGTGCGAGATTACTCCATATCCCTTAGGATACTGTCAATGTAGGTACGTCAAGAGAAGAGAGCTCAATTTGGATTGAGAGCGGATGGTCACGAAACCAACCGGCGGAAGTGCACGAGCTATGGGGTAAAGTCTCACTAAATGACGAGTCAGCAATATAGCCAGCATCGCCAGTAGCTTCTCAAGAATGTAAGAGATATAACTGTTGATCTCCAAGGGCTTCCATCTTCGTCAATAAATCTTTTCTCCGGATTCCTCTGTTTCTCTGGCCGTATGTACTCGCCATTACGTAGACGGGTAGGTGTCAGTTCCGAAAAATGAAACTCATTTCATTTCCTTTTTTCTTTTCAATTGAAAGATAACTAGCCAGAGAGAATACGATTGCGGAAAGTGCACCGCGATTCCTAGTAGTATACTAGGACCCTGGGGTCTATCCTGGGTCGATCCCCTCAATTTAAATCTAATGTCTTCCAACTCACTTGGATCTCTTCACACAACGGCTCGGGGGTTTATCGAAACTTCTTCGGGTCAGCAGAGATAATGGTGAAGAGAATGATATCACTATCCTTATGGGATCTTCGGAATTACATGTTTTCATATCCAATACCATTCGAGTAGAGTATATGCAGGACATCTCCGGGACGGGTTCGATTCCGAGATTCGTGATATGAATAGATTTCGGCAAGGGATGCTGTACAGCTACAAGAAAAGTATCACAAAATAGATTGAGATATTTCAAATATTCCAGAAGGTGTTATATATAGAGGATAGGACACTTCGTCGATGAAAAGGATGATTTATGCTGATTGACGGAACATCCGATGTTCATAACAAGGTGCATGCCAGCCTATCGGCCGCTTCCCGTTTAGCTCTTTTTCTCCGACGGGAGGATACGTCCTTTCGTTAACAGTACCAAAGTCGACCGCCAATGCATGGGATTCCGTCGCCGCCCAGACGCGCGAACTCTCCAATATGGTGGAATAAACAGGAGATGAATTAGACCGTCCTTGTGGAAGATAAACACTCCATCCTGCCTTTGGAGAGCGAACATCAAAGAGATGGAGGACGGAATGCTGCGCTGCACCAGCAACGACGTGGGGCCCTGCACTGGATACGGAGTATATAGCGGAAAGCTTGATGGGATCTTCCATCTTCAGGACAGGACGGAGTGAGGGTAAAATGTCTATCGAATTCTGATGAAAGGATGGACAACGAAGGTCGTGCAATGTGACTGAGCCATGATACCAGCCAGCTACGACTAGTTGATCCGAGGACGATATAGAGGAATAACTTTTGTTGAGATCTGCCCCAGTAATGGAATAAACCGATGTAACCGTCTGCCGATTGTCTTCCAACCATGGTGAAAGCGTAACATCCGGAGTCGAGGACAAGTGAGATTCATAAATAGAATGCTTTGCCAATGGGGTATGAGAAGATGTACCTAGGATTGCGTATCCGGATGATGTCTTTAAAGAGAGATACCCAGACCAGCCTGGGTTTGTAAATGTCCCTTCACCGTCGGTCTCAGATTCTAGCGACGAGGAAGAGAGCGAGTAAAGTGAAGCCACGCCTAAGGAGCTCATCGTGAGCGCCATGAAATTAGAGGTCGACAATGAGCGAATGGGTGGACCACCCTGTCTGATATATGATATCGAAGGCGGTTTAATCACCACACCACGTTTGCGTAACCCAGCTCTTCCTTTAGGAATCGAGATACGGCCTAGGTCTCCGTGGACGAACGAGATTAAGAGAGATCGGCCATTCTCTTCGAAGGCCAGCCCCGAAATATCTTTCTTGGGATCTCGAGGAAATGTCGCCATATTTTCAAAGACCACCCCAGGACTTGAGTCGTGGATATTGGCAGGCGGGGTAAATCGATACAGAAATACAGTGTTTCCTGCACCAACAGCCAGATAAGAATCATTGATGGCAAGTACAGGGTGATATTTGGTAGACCAAGAAGGCCCGAGCGGTCTCGTTATATATTTTCTGGCATCCCAGGCTCGGTCGGCTAGCACCTGGCTCCGAACAAGATCCCGCATCGTCCATCGTCCTGATCTGACCGCAATAATTAAACTGGGATTGGGTAATGGATTAGAGTGGGTATAAAGTTTCCAACCGTATTCTTCAACCTTTGGTGATCAAAATCAGAGAATTTCCACCCCAGTCCTCAGTAGATATTACTCACCAATGTGTGGAGACTACGGCAAGAACACGCGAGGCTAGCAATGGATCCGAAATTCAAATAAGTCAATATAGTAAAAACAATATCTGCAGGAGCTTTATCTAGTGTGATTGTCATTTGTAGGGGGTTAAGGGTAGGGATGAGCTCTTGATGTTTCTGAGAACTTAAGGCAGGGACTTCCGGGTCCGCGCCACACCGCTTCGTTTTCAGAGTCATTGGATGACTAAGTGAGCCAACCAATCACGTGATTATGATTACGCGTTGAAATACAGAAATTCATCTTCCAATCCAATTATGGTTGGGTGTGCCTGGAGTTTATATAAAATTTTCTCTAAAAGTGGTCCATATCGCCATCAAGCTGATGGCTCTCTCTGCTGGATTGTCCTATGCCACCTGGAAGTTCTGTCCCGTCAACTCTCTCTGACCCCACAGGATGTTTGTGCGTCGCTTTAATTTGAAATGAACTCTTTAAATCCATCTTTCCCTCCCATACGAGTTTATCGGAGAAAATCCTATGTGAATATTATTAATAGATGAGGAGAACACAAGTGACCCCAAAAGTAGTTTAATATGCCGGTATCGAAGAAATGGAAAAGATTGGTACTCACCTCCCATCCGTCCTCCTCCGCTCGGATCATCAGCCACCAGACCCATCGTATTTCTGACAGGGAAAAGTTGAAACGAATTGTCAAACACAAAAAATGCACGCCACTAATGGATATTGTTGATTTGCCCTGGAGGCCACTGAAGGGTCCAGCTTCAAAAGGTTCGAGTCCCTCCAGTTTGTAACGACATTCCATGCACCTCCGTGAGGCTCAAAGAACAAACTTCACCTCCCCGATTTCCTAAGTCTCCATTTCAGCCATGTCTCAACGGCAGATGGAGTAGTTTGGGTTTTCAAAGTGGTACGAAAGTGATAGGCAAGAGCGCCGAGCGACAATGTATGTATCGAGAAAGGGGAATTGTAGGTGTCACCACTGTCATGGCTCCATTGTGAAGATAAGGTCGTGGTAACAAGTGATGGATAGTTCAGATAACGACGAAGGTTGGCATGGTATAGGATATTTAAAGGACTCTCAGATACCGACGGTGGATAGATGTGCTACATATAGATGAACTTAGACATTCACGGATGAGAGGATGATTTCCCATACCTTGAAACAAAAGGCTAGAAGGGTATCGCTTGAGGTTATCCAGACATCGCGATTGTCTCCTTGTTCCGACCGTAGATTTTCCATGGCCTTTGCTTTAATCCTCCTCTCCACTTCTTTCTTCGGAAAGAATATATTTCGATTTGATAGGTACCTTGTCGGCACAAAATCCACCATCAAATGACCCATGAAAACGACAGTTTCCCGCAGAAAAAAATACTTTCCGAAAGGGAGGCGACTCGATTGATTCGTTTTTCTTCTTGTCTGGAATGATAAACTTCTCAAATGGATCCCCGAGTTGGAGTGGAGGGATTTCTTCTCCACGCAACGCGTGGCCGTGGTCTCTTTATTTCCGTGGCCATCACAGAGGACGTGGGGTGTTGTAAGACCCATAATTGAAGCATCCTCGAAAATTGAGTTGGAGTTGCGATACAGGAATGTCGCTTTTCATGTACGAAGCAATGGACCCAGGCCCATCCTGCGAAAGGAGGTGATCCGGGTTGGACCTGATAGTATAGGCGATTGATTTGATTGTGTAGTCTTAACACAGAAGTTCGCATAATTTTGCTGACCCGATCCTGAGCTTCTGGAGAGTAACACCGCTTTGAAATTCTGACGGAATAACTAATACTACATTGAAGAACCTCGAAAGAGGGTCTGCGTTACAGGTCTCTGATAATGGGAAGATTCTTTCCGTTCCCCCTTGGGTTGATGACAAGAATTCTCTTTTGAGTAAAGTTCTCAACGTCAAAGTTGCCATAACCAGTGGCACCCCTTCAGTGAATAAAATAAATAAGTCTTGTTTGGTTTGAAAGGTTTGAATGACTTGCCCCAGCCCATGGATCCCCAAGGTAGGCTCAATCCCGTAGGTAGCTCCATTAATATTTATCTGACCTAGATACTATTGTCATTTCCTTTACTTCGATGACAAGTGACAGTGCACGTACCTGCTCGCACCTGACGAGCTACACGCAAAGCCTTCTCAAGGTCGTTGGTCCAGACACTTCCCATAAGAGAATAATCAGTCATATTAGCGAGCGCTATTGCCTCTTCTTCAGTATCCACTACTTTAAGGCCGAGGACAGGACCGAACGATTCTTGTTCCCAAAGTGGCCAACCGGGCTCGACACCGACGACAATGTGGGGCTTAATGTACGCCTTTTTATGCTGAATATCTCCTAGAATGATATCACCACCTCTAGATTTGGCGTCTTTGACCAGACCAACGATTCTTTCCGCTGACCCCTCAGTAATAAGCGGGGGAATGTGGTCATTGGCGGTTGTACCAGGTCGAATCTTTTGGCCAATAGTGGTCAACGCCTCCATGAGGGCCTTGGATGCTCCACGTTGGACGATTACGCGTTCGGTGGACATACAGATCTTTGGAGAAGAGACTAAGGCGCGAGCTTAAAGAGCAAGACAATTTATTTACCTGGCCGCCATGCTCCATTGCAGCAAACATAATATTCTCAGCAGCGTCTTGGATGTCAGCATCGTCAAACACCTAACAGAGGCGAATTTATAGAGGCAAAGGTTGGCAATAAGAGTCAGCACAAACAATTGAAGCTGATTTCCCGCCTAATTCGAAAACACAAGGTTTGAGGTATTTGCCTGCCTCTGAAGCAATTATGCGACCGACACGGTCACTTCCAGTGAACTAAAACCCACCCGTTCGTATTATCTGGCCAGAAAATAGGTAACCGTACGCACGTTAATATGCCGGATAAGCTTATGACCAATAATTTCAGCCACAAGCTTGGGTGAGTCTTCTCTTGATACATGAATAAGATTTAAAACGCCTTTTGGCAATCCGGCCTAATTTAAAACCCATATTTAGTGGAAAAGACGTTCAGTTCAAACTATAAGACTCACTTCGTACAAAGCTTCAACCACCACCTCGGTGCAACGAGGACTCATCTCAGATGATTTGAGAACTACAGCGTTTCCACAAATAAGCGGGATACCAACGGCTCGCGCGGTCAAGATAACAGGGGCATTGAAAGGTGCAATTGCAAAGATCGTGCCATAGGCCCTCTTCTCAATTATAATAGTACCGCCATGCACATTCTCGCTT
>Ga0157379_10002311_pt1 | contig 15887 bp, 29 predicted proteins | sample S25metaG_FD_121802 | JGI IMG/M metagenome (GOLD analysis project Ga0157379, IMG submission 121802) | Switchgrass rhizosphere microbial communities from Kellogg Biological Station, Michigan, USA - S2-5 metaG | ecosystem: Host-associated > Plants > Roots > Rhizosphere > Soil | place: USA... | reverse complement strand
GAGAGCTCGTGAAGCAGGGCGTTAATCCTGAAGAGCACCTCGCCAGTATGGAGAAACGCGGTTCGGCTGTCTCGGGTGACGATATTGCCGTGCTTCGTGCCAAGTACGAAGAACTAGGAAAAGCCACAGACAGAGCTTCGGATGCACGGAGAGCCAACCCCGGAAACCCTGAACTAGACAAAGCCTATCAGGATGCGAAGAAGGCTGAGACGGATTGGGCCAAACGCATCAAGCCTTACCAGACGGAATGGCATAAGATTGGTCAAGCGCAGCAGGGCGAGACGGACTTAGATACTGGCTCATTCACCAGCATCGACCGGGAGTTTACCAAGCGTGCTAACCGAAACATGAAACCGCATGAAGAGGTGCAGGCTACGCAGCACGCAGAATCGGTCAAGGGTTACGAGGCGCGTATCTCTGAGCTCCAGAAGCAGATTGACGAGGCACTGAAGGTGACGGCTGAGAAGAAAGCTGCTGCGCCTGTCAAGTCTGTGCGTGTAAAATCCGTACCTTCAGACCCAGCAATGCTCCGCGAACACTTTGCAAAGCGTATCGCCGACAACAGCCTATTCGCATCAAAGACGATGAGCAACAAAGAGGCTGGCGCGATACCGAAGAGCGCGATGCCTAACTTCACGACAGCGGAGGTCAAGGCTATCTGGGACCATGCTAAGAAGAACTACATCGACAAAGGCGCTGAGTACCATGACACCGTTTCGGGCGTAGCGCGTGACCTCGGACTAAAGACTGAATGGGTTCACGACGCATTTACTAAAAACAAGTCCATCCGTACTCTCACTGATGAAATGTACCGTGTTCAGAGTTACCGCAGGAACGCGGTAGCCAATGCCAGGGCGTTTGTCGAATCTGCTGGCAAGCCGGGATACGTGAAGGTGCTTCGTGCAGCTACTAACTTCCCAAGAGGGTTAGCGGTGTTTGGGCATGGCGCGGTTGGCATGATTACACACGCGGGCAAGAACATCGCGCGGCCTTCTTCATGGTCGGTGTACTGGCCTAACTTCATTCGCCAATTCAAGTTTGTAGCGCGTGCGGACATACATGAGGCGGCGATGCAGACATTGGAACGCAGTCCTAACTTCGTAGAAAAAATGCGGGCTGGACTGAAGGTGGACCCTAACCGCATCTACGACGATTACCAGCTTTACGGGAAGTTCATCGGTAATGTTGGCAGGGCTGGCAACCGGGGCATGGATGCGCTTAAAGTGTTCCGCAGCGAGTACTATGATCATGTGATGGGCAAGTTGCCGGAAGAGCTTCGTAAAGACCCCGAGATGCAGAAGGCTGTAGCGGATTGGGTTAACGGGGCAAGCGGTTCAGGCAGTATCGGGCACGGGCCTATCGCGGACGTAGTACATGAAGGAATGTTTGCTTCTTCGCTCGAAGCTTCGAGATGGAAAGCCCTGATAGGCGATCCGGTTAAGACGGCGAAGACTTTTGCCAACTGGAGCAACGCGACCCCTGCGGAGAAGGCTATCGCGATTCACAGGGTAAAGACGGCAGCGGAGATTGTTGCGGTTTACCTTGGTGCGCTTGGTGCAAACAAGGCTCTACAATCGACTACGGGCCAGAAAGATCAGGTGAACCTTACAGACCCTACACAATCGGATTTTCTGAAGTTCAAATGGAACGGCAGGACTTTGGATTTTACAGGAAATGCGACCGCCCCCATTCGATTTCTCGCAAGAGTTGTTCAGGGTGCGGCAAAGTCTGATACGCGGGCTATTGGTGGTGCGGCGGCTGAGTACGCGAGAGGCAAGCTGGCTCCCCAATACGGGATAGCTGTGGACCTTGCATTGAGGAAAGATGCGATTGGCAGGCCAACGCCTAACGCCAGCGCTGAAGCAAAACAGAAAGCCTTGGATAAAGGCAAGGAGCCGTACTCGTGGCCTGAGTATGCAATCGGACATGGCCCTATTCCCCTTGCAGGCGCAGTTCGGGAAGTGTATGATGTGATGAGGGAAAAGGGAACGGATGACAAGGTTGTAAAAGCAGTTGTCCGATTCTTGGAAACTTTGCCCATAGAAGCTACTGGAGTTAGGGTTGGGCGCACTCCTGCGGGTAAACCTGAAAGCACCAAGGGCTCTAGTCTGATGAAAGGTCACCGTGGTTCCGGGAGTCCTAGTCGTTCATTGTCTCGAAAAGTGAGGGTTAAATTATAATGGCTAACGGAAATTCACCGTTCTACCCTAACAGGCTCCGCGTGCAATTTAGCGCCAGCTCTGCTACATGGAACATAATCGCCACAGATGGCGTGGGGTATGCAACTTATCAGGCGTTGCTGGACGCTGGCAAAACACCCTACCCCGGAACCAATGCAGACTTCCCGCGCGGCATTCCGAACACACTAGTACGTTCGGCCAATGGGTCACTCGCGGCAGGCAGTACGTTTCTGGTATCTACAAACACAATAAACGCACCCACCGACACCACTGCTGAGGTCCAGGTTGGTGGTACGGACCAGCAGTTCGGGTACGAGCACGCAAACGTCCGGCAGTTGTGGCTGCGCAAGACAGTAGCAGGTGATGTAATTCTTATTTTAGGGATGTTCTAAGGAGGCTGCAATTGAGCGATCTGACCAGTCAAGAATGTGTATCAGCGTGGGAATTGTATGATGAACAGCTTCACGCGTGGGAGATTTATGCCAACCAGCTAGCGGAATGGATTGCTGAGGGGGCTATAGGCACCCCTCCAACTCCACCGCCATTCCAGATACCGACAAGGCCGAACTGCGATCGGATTGAGCGGGAAGTTTAGTAACCTTTGATTAAAGCTGGAGCCATACTAATGACAGCACGCGAGATTAAAAATCATGCGGAAGTACCGCCGCCCCGTAAGGAGATATATAGCATTGCGACCCTTGGGTTTGCAGTGCAGCTATTGGTAATCGTAGTAGGTTTTCTGGTTCCGAGCCGGGATTCCTTACGGGATGTTGTTGAAGCTAATCGCTTGCTGAAAGAACAGTTTGAGGCTCACATGACTGAAGATAGAAGAAAGTGGGATACACAGTACCAGAAAGAATTAAGAGACGCTGAGGCTAAAGCTGAGGAGCGGGCAGCCATTAAGCGGATAGACAGTTACTTCGATGCAAATCAGCGGGGCAGATAATGACAGCAGATAACATACAAACGACCCTTAACAAGTCCCTCACGCTCATGCAGGCCATCGTACTTGTGGGTGGCGTTGTCATCGGCGCGGCTGGTACGTGGTTCAATCTGAACCTGCGTGTTTCTGCTATTGAATGGAAGGTCCAGGAGATCGCACCCAGCGCAAAAGACTATCAGGCGATTAAGGATGACGTTACCTCGCTGAAGTTCTTTGCTCAGGAGAGCATAAAGGACAGGGGGAACCTGCACGCGGAGTTCGATAAGATGCAAACCACGGTTCAGCAGAACCGGGATGAGATAGCTGAGATTAAGTTAAGATCGAGGGCGCAATGATATTAAACATTCAGCTTGCGATTAAATTTCGCGCGTTCTTTACCGACATCTACAAAATGGATCAGACTTTTCGCTTGACAATACCTGCACCACCTGTTCCATTTACCCTGAACCAGACTTTGTTTCACGACAAAGGAGTGTTCCTAAAGGTGTGGATATGAGCCTTCACACTCCGTCCGAACTAAGGCGCTTAATTCCGCGCCCTTCTCCAGATTCGGTAAACAGTGGACTCGTGTGTCCTTCTGCTAATTGGATGATAGATACCCTTGGTTCTCCTGACAACCCAAGAACAAAGAAGCGGCTGAAGATATTTACAAAGGAGATGGGAACTCCTGACTTCAGGATTACTGGCGCGAGCATTGCCATGCTTGGCTTAGACCATGTATTTTCAGACGCTTGGGATGCAGGCAGGACAGACCTCGTAAGCAGTGTTTTTACAGACGGGATGTACAACCTTCGGAAAATCAGAGGGCGCGACGTTTGGAGCAACCACGCTTGGGCAATGGCAGTTGACTTGAACTTTGGCCCTGGTGAAGAGCTGGGAGATGGGCTGGTGCAGTTTGGCCTGATGGAACTGTACCCTTTCTTTCACAAGCGAGGGTGGTACTGGGGAGGTGGGTACCATGGACGCGAGGATGGTATGCACTGGGAGCCTTCTGTATCCCTGATTGAGACGTGGATTAACTCAGGGCTTCTATGATGACAGTTTTGTGTTTCACGGATCGCAATTCATGAGACACAACCCAATTTATGTTTCACTCGTGAGTAGCAAGGAGCAAGCAATGGCAGCAGCAACAACACCCCAAATTAAGACGCTTCAGGTAGACACGTACGGAAAACTCAACCTTACGGACCTGTACTACGTGTATGGCGTGGCACAGGGTAAAGAGCTTGGTAACTGGGAAGTCAAGACAGACATCCCTGTGTTCGTAGTCGGTGATGCCAAGAGCGTCAAGTACCATTGGTTCGATGAGAATAACCATGCAGCGGGTATCAAGTGCACCGTTCTGATTGAGGGGCGCTCGTACGACGGTTCTACGGATAATGGCGACGATGTAGGGGAAGGGTTTGCCCGCGTGGATATTACGAAGTATCCCAACGACACGTATACCATTGGCGCGGCGGTTGGGCAGCACAAGAATATTCAAGATAGCGCGACGAAGGAAGTACCCGCAACAGGGCCGATTTGTAGATTTAAGTAAAGGAGACTCCAGCAGTGGCCGACATTGTAAATCCCGAAGCCGTACGTTTTTGTAACGATGAAGTCAGGCGGTTCAATGACCTTCTGGTTGTTGCGTATCGGACAGCAAAGCAGATAAAGCTCGACTACGACAATAAAGGCATGGGCGCGATATTTACGAATAACGCTGATGTGGTTATTGATGGGGCGGCTACAGATGGCCGTCACGTAATGACAGCATTCAACGTCAACGTCGTGCTTGCGCGAGCTAACGAGATTATCGCAGACTACGAGGCGAGCAGCAATACGAAGCTTAATCAGGCAAGTGCTATCGCCGTATCTACGAATCCGCTGTTTTAAGGAGTCCTAATTGGCCTGGACAGAACGCTATGTACGAGCAGATGCGGCTGGAGGTGGAGACGGCACCACAGACACCAACAGTGGTGCGAATGGTGCGTTCACTCTTGCCGAAGCTATAACGCACAGCGCAACCAATACAGGTATCCGCTACAATATTCGAGGCGCGGCAGGCACGTTTGCCAATACCACTACAACGCGCACATTCAATGGGGTAGGGACCACAACCGCGCCTAACTGGTGGCGAGGTTTTAACACGGCAATCGGCGACCTCGATAACGTCATCAATGGTGCTTATCCGTCTATCACGTTTACGACAGGTCAGATGGTTATATCGGGGGCGCATCAGATATTTACGTGCTTGAATATAAGTGGCGCGAATACGGGCGGCTCGCAAGTATCCATCTCGGGAGGCAACGTCAAGCTCGACCAGTTCAGGATACAGAACACTGGCGCGAACGCCGCGTCTACAGGGCTTGGTATTGGAGGGTCTGGGGTTCTGGTTAGCCGGGGGTGGGTCAAAGCGACCGCAACTGCATCGATTGTCCTTAGCGTGTCCGGTACTGCTGATATTGAAGACGTGTCAGTAGAGGGTGGTGGCGTTGGGATTAACATGACTTCCACCTGCGTCGTCAACAGGTGCAACATATACGATGTGGGCAGTCACGGAGTAAACATGAACGGCGCGTTCACCATGGTAATCCGGGAGTGCAACATCTATTCCGCTGGAGGCGATGGAATCCATCTGCAGGCTATTCCAGGCGCATTGTCCAAGGTTTCCGATTGTGTGATTAATGATAGCGCGGCATGGGGTATAAACAACGCTACCGGAACCAACACTAATGTGATGGGTCGGTTGAACAATCTGTTCTATAACAACGCTTCAGGTATAGAAACAGGATTTGGAGATAGCCCATCGTTAAGTCAGGCCACAGATTCGGCAAGTTCATTCAACAATGCAGCGGGCAAAGACTTAACTCTCGCTTCTACCAGTAATGGCAGGAATACAGGACTTCCAACAACTTTCGAGAACTTTACAACAGTTTCGTACGCTGACAGGGGCGCGGCAAGGCATCAGGACCCTAGCGGCGGTACGGTAGCCTTGCCGGTAGTGGGGACAATCTTTTGAGCTTAGGTGACTTCGAGACCAGCTCCATCATATATCATAAATTCACTACGTTTCGCCCATCTACCGGCGCACCGTTTACCCTCGCCGGTACGCCTGCTATCTCCGTATACAAGGACAACTCGGTAACTCAGTCCACTACAGGGGTGACCCTTACCGTGGACTTCGACAGTGTAACCGGGCTAAACCACGTTGCCATAGACACGAGCGCGGATACCTCGTTCTACTCAGCCGGTTCGTTCTTTGACATCGTGATTACCACGGGTACAGTAGACTCGGTTTCGGCGGTAGGTTCGGTGGTCGAGCGGTTCACCCTGCGCAAGAACTCCGCACGCAACATCATCCGGTCAGGAACGGCACAGGCTGGCGGCGCGAACTCTATCACCCTCGATGCAGCCGCCTCTGCCACAAACGGGCTGTACGACCCTTCCATGCTGCTGATTGTTGCAGGGACCGGAGCAGGGCAGAACCGAATGATTGTGTCCTACGATGGAACCTCCAAGGTTGCCGTTGTAGACAGAACATGGCGCACCAATCCAGACAGCACCTCTGTATTCAGCATTTATCCGATTGATAACGGGTTCTCGGTTAACGAGGGGCTGGCTGCTGGCGGTGGCGCATCAACGATCACTCTGAACTCAAACGCGATTGCTACAGACAACATCTACAATGGGCAGCTTATTCAGATACGCGGTGGCACTGGCTCCGATCAGGTCCGTATGGTGCTGTCCTATGTCGGAGCCACCAAGGTTGCCACTGTAACGCCTGCTTGGACAACAACCCCGGATACCACATCAGTTTACGAGATGATGCCTGCCGGGTATGTTCAAGGCGTGGGAGCCTCTGGTATAGCGGATACTGCGTTTACGGCAGGTGCGTTAACGGCGATAGGCGGGGCTCCGTGGGACATTGCGCGTGCTGGACATACCACCGCTGGCACTTTCGGGGCTGGTGTACCTACGACATACCAGATCCGTAAGAACGTAGCTATTAACGCGTTCCCTCTGATCATGTCGGACAGTACCAGTCATGCGCCTGTGACCGGCAAGACGGTTACCGCAACCCGGTCGATTGATGGAGCTGCGTTCGCTGCCTGTGCGAACTCGGTGACTGAAGTAGGCAATGGAGATTACGTTATCAACCTTGCAGCAGCGGACCTGAACGGGAATACTATCGTGCTCAGGTTCACAGCTGCCGGATGCGACGACACTCTCATTTCCTTGATTACACAGACGGCATAATTATGATAATCTGCTGGAACAAGTTAAGAGCGAGTGGGAGCAAGGGGTTCATAGGCTCCGACCCGTGCCAGTTTGTGCAGGAGTATCCACAAGTTCAAGGACAGGCTTCTGGACCGTCTCCGGGAGCTTCTGGAGGAATGGAGGTAATCTACCATTCTCCGCACCACTCTGACGGGCCATTTGCGGGTAGAAGTATTATTCGATTTGGCCGCGTGTCACTTCCACATCTCGTGAAGGTATACGCTCTCATTAAGTGCAGTTGGCTCCCAATAGTTCTCGCCTTCGTCAATGAGAAACTCTTTGTCTTCAGGGTTTGGATCGGTGGTAAGAGTAAGCGCAGGCAATTCGCTGTTACCAACACCGTCAATTATGCACAGGATTGAATGAACTAGCCCTTCCATCCTTTCGGTGCAGGTTTGATTATCAACGTCATTTGCCCAATAATTAACCATTGATCGGAGCGAGGCTAAAAACATTTGACAGCCTTCTTCTTTGGTAAAGGCTCTTGGTTCGTCCGGCATAAGGAACTCCTTCTATGGCATCGTTAAGAATATCTGAAATCCGTGCAGAAGCAGAACGGCGTGTCTCCACGGCTCCGAACCCTCCTGTCCGCAGGTACTGGCAGACTATCCTTGAGATGTGCGTCGGCCTGCAAGGGCTTGAGGATGCGGACGTAGACCCGAACTATGTAGAACCTGTTAAGCCTGCACCTCCTCAGAAGAAGGGTTTTCTGGACAGACTGAGAGGGGGTTAGCGCACCCTCAGCAGCGCCGTCACGTGGCGGTGCCTGCCTGTCGCTGTCGTTCTGCTCCCACCCTGATAAAGTATTGAAACTCCTCCATCGCATTTACATGGTCGCACTTGGTTTCAGGGCACGGCCTTGATCTGAATATGCGGAATGTCGCGTCAAGAACTGTCAGCAGCCTTGAAATCTCTAATTTAATCGCTTCCTCGACTTCATCCACGGCCTTGTCCTCAGTAGGTTCGTCTATCTTCTTGAGATTAAGCAGCCCGTTGAACGGGTTCCTGAGTCTGCGGTTAGCACAAATTGCGCAAAGAGGCTCCCATTTACCTTTAAGGTTCTGCTGCTTCCATTTAGGGTTCTTGATGTCTCTTCTCAAACACCATTGGCATCTAACACTCACTCCTCCGCTCCTTTCGCCGCCCCACCCCCGGCCTGCCCCAGCATGTCGTTCATCTTCACTCTGAAGCTACGTAGGCAAGACCGGCACCTTCCTTGATATACACCTGTCTGAGCGAAGAAATGCAGGTCCCCATCAGACTTGAATGTCAAGCATGTGCCGTTCTTTTGAACATTAACGGCCCCGCAATGCGAACATCTAGATTCACACATCTGTCACTCCTCGCATGGCCCGTACCGCACTGACTATGACGCTTGCGCGTGCCTCTGGCAGTGTTGAGCCACGTCCTGCCTGAAAGTTATGGTTTATGCTTACCACGCAAAACTCGTCACGGTCCTCAACTTGCCCGGACGACAACTTAACCCCACGACGCAACAACCATTCTTCCGCTTCTTCCCGCGCCGCCGCCCCGTCAGGTGCGAAGATGTTGAACCGTTTACCGTCTTCACAAGGACTGCGCCATACTATCCAGCCGGGCAGGTTGTATTCATTCCCATCTGTCCACGTGGCTTTTGGGAACGGCTTATCTCCCCATTTGTCTTCGTAATTGAACAGAGGGATACCCATCGCTTCAAGAACGAAGCCGTTTGCCTCCTTGTGCTCCAAGCTCAACCGCGCTGCCTGCTGCTGTTCTGGTGTCATGATGAATGCGTCTCCCAATACTTCTGCCACTGCTCCGGTGTCGGTGTAGGCTCATCATTGCTGCTACTGGCAGCGGTGGCAAGCTCGGCCCCGGCCATCTTCATAGCTGCGTCAATAGCCTCACGGTAAGAAGGTAAGTCAGAAGATGACCAATAAATGCCTAATAGTCTTCCGTTGCCCCCTGGTAATCGTCGCATCACGAAGTCCAGCCGCTTCGTGTCCGCCCCGGCTTGCTGTTGGGCGTCATGCCGCGCCCTGGCCACCATTCCAGCAAACAATTCTTCAGCCGCCGCAGGTATCGGGTCACGCAAGGATGAGCACAGCATCCAGACGCGCCGAACCTCGGCCCGGTCCTGCTCACTAACTTCCACGGTGGTGTCAGGCATCAGGTGGCCTCCTTGAGTACATCAAATCCCCATTCGATATGTTCAAACATCCATTCTCGGGCCGCTTCGTTCATCATGTCGTCTCTCTCGGAATCAGTCAGCCCTTCAAAAGCATTATCATCGAACTCTATAATGTCGGTCACCTCAGAGCCAACGAGGTTAGTCGAGACATAGACCTCAATCTTTATCATCATCCACGCCTTTCTCGCGCTCGCGCCCCGCATCCACCCGCTCCAGGTCCATAACCGCATCGCACAGGGCAATTGAAACCTCTCCAGGAGTTAGCAGGTTCTCATGCATGTACGCCTTAGCACAATCCAGCACCGCCTGCACCTCTGGGGTCCGTCCAACCCCAGCCTTATACGCCATTTCATAACCTTCTTTACCCAAAGCCAAGATACCGTCAGGCGCAGTTTTCCACCACTCCTCAAACGTCATACCTGTACCCGGCGCGGCCCATTCCGCCCCCGCCTTGAATCCGTCGTGAGCTAGTACCGCCGCTGGTGAACTGATTAGGGGCGACTTTGTTTCTATCCACTCCCGGAATGCCTGCTCCACATCCCCGTGCGGCCCCGGCGCAGGTACGGGCGCGGTGGTAGGTGCGGCCTGTGCTGGAGGACAGTAGACACCGCCAACTGTACCGCCGTTCTTGATGAACTTTTTGTAATCTGATAGGTCACTCATTTACCCACCTCCAACGACTCCTGTACCATCTTGACGAAGGCAGCCGGGTTATTGCTCAGAATCTGCCTTGTGCACCGAAACAGCTTCCACCCCATAGCCATAAGCATGTTGTACTTCTCAACGTCGCCATGATAACGGGACTCCTTGCCGTGCCCGAACCCTTCAACCTCGACAGCGACCTTGTAATCAGGCCACGCAAAGTCGATGCGCCATCCACGGGTTTCATGGAAGACGAACTCGCGGGTGTAGTCTGGCATGTTCGGAGCCAGAGCCTTCCACGACGTGACGAATGTGCGTTCAAGGTCTGAGCCCTCTTCATGCTCAACGTCACGATTGCGCTTAACAGGCGTACTGCCCTCTGCTGGATGACCGTTTGCACACACAAGAGTCCGCGGCCCACCGCTTACACTGCCCATATGGAGTTGTCCGCCACACTTACCGCAAACCTTCGCAGAGACGCGGCTGGTGGCGGCGGGTTTAGTGTCCATCAGCGATGCTCCATCATGATTGCGAGTAGGTTCTTAGCCAGCTTATCACGCTGAGCTCGGCCTTTTCCTTCGTCATAGGAACCTACATGGTTTACAGCATCTATGGCAGCCCACAGCATGTCACTGTGGGAGACTATTTCTTGAGCTTTCATGAATTGGCATTTAGCCATATCATCCACTTCAACGACGACAACACCAGCCTTTTTAAGTGCTCGTTTAGAGGTATCGTCAAGCTGACCGCGTTCGCACATAAACACCTCGGCCATCACTCACCCTCCTCTCGCACCCGCCGCGCCTGCTGCCTTGAAATGGCGGCGTCTCTGAGTACGTCAAGCTCTATTCTGAGAGAGCGTGGCAGGTCCGCCCACAAACCCGGCCGTACACGATCCCACGTCTCAGCCACCTTGTCAGCGGCCCGTATCACCGCCTCTTCTTCTGCCGTCTTCGTGTCACTCATTCTGTTGGCTCCAGTCCGTTTACAAACACCTTTGCTCCATCTTCAGCATCGCGCCACTCACCCTCTACTGGCGACTGGTGCGGCGTGATGGTCATCAGTGCCGTGATAGCGGATTCGAGTTCCCTTATATCTGCGCCAACAGCAAACACGTAGGGCATCATGGATGGAATCTGGGCGGCTTCGGCCAGCCCCTTATCCCGCCCCAGCCTGTACGCAGCATGAAAAGCATCTCGCAGACTGCCGCCATCAATAGGGTTGGGTTCAGCCATCCATTTCACATACGCCTGCTCAATCTCTTGCTCCGTCATCCCCGCCCTCCTTCGCCCTGTCTGAGCCTTTGAAGTTCTCTTGGTTGCCATTGTTTGCATAGACGCCAGTATTCGCCCGAAGCCAATCAAAGCCGTCGCGCTGCCGTATCTTCGGCCTCATGCCAGCGGTGGAGAAGTCCCGCCAACAACTGATCCGTCTGGGGCCAGTATATGAAAATAAGCATGACTTAAATGCTCAACTGGCACCACGCACCAGCCCAACAACTTCGCAATCCTTCTATCCCGTTGACGTAGGTCAGGTTGTTGTGCGGTCATGGCGTGGTCCTCTTGGAATAAACTATCCATGCCACATCCAAGGCAATCCAAGCAAGGTTCCAAATAGCATAAGTCAACGGGCTCTTGAGTATCAGCTTCATGCAATCACCTCTTCAACCTGCCCGACTATGTTGAACTTTTCACGCATCTCAGCGTCTTTTATGACCCTAAAGTCATCATTTCCGAACTTGACTATCCAGTCAGTCAATTCAGGCACTTCCGTTCCCAACTGGGTGTGAACTACAGGCGTGTCCGTGGTATGCAAGTCAGGGTTGCAAAGAATATCTGTAGATGCGCCCATAAAATCAAGACACTCTATGCAGTTCCGCCCCTTCCATTGGATCGCCATGTACCTACAAGACTTTAGCTCCAACAATTTCCTCATCCCCACACCTTCTCCCTCTCCCCACCACCGCCTCAGCCCCTGGAATTAGGGGTGCGTTAGCCACCGCCCATGAAAGCGCGTGACCACTTGTTAATCGGGTTCTTCACAGGGCCGCGCCGTTTGACTGGCTTCGGCTTCGCTTTCTTCTTCACAACCTTTGGCTTGGCCACCGGCTTGACTACATCAACGGGTGGCTCCCACTTACCCCAGCTAAGCGCATTCCTCTCACCGCCCGGTACACGCCACATCCATCCTTCAGACTTCAGTTTGTCGTTCCACAGCCAATGAATCGGAGAGAGGCTGCCCCGGCTGCTATTGCACTTCACGCAAGCAATGACCATGTTCGAAGGAACGTCTTCACCGCCCATGCTTCTAGGAACGATGTGGTCCCTTGATGGCCTATGAAGACTTCGGGCCGTGCCCTGCTCCGAGAAGAACACCCCGCAGTAAGAACATGAATCCCCGTCCCTGCTCCTGATGTACTCGACGGAAGGATAGTCTTTGGTGCCGTCCATTATGGGAATTACAATCAGCTTGCGGACAAAGCTATGCAATAACGAACCTCACTCCCTTCCACCACCATCCCGGCACCGGCTGCGGGTGGGTGTTAGTTCTCGTCCAGTTTGCGTTGAACCATCTCTAAGGTTTCTTCTGATTGGCTCTCTAGTACCAGCCGGTTCAGGTCCGTGTTATGCAGGGTCACGTCCCGGCCACGGCATCGCCACAGCACCAACGTCACGCACTGCGGAAGCTCATTAAACTCTGCCTGCTTCCGAAGCTCATCAAACTTCTTGTGCAAACGGATCCTCCTTGAGAAACCCCTCTTCATCAAGCGAATTGCTCCACAGTTTCATTGGATCCGTTGCGGGTGCTGTTCCCGAAACTATTGCCAGTTTGGGCGGAACAGACACCACGGCCTGCGGCTTCTGAAATACGTTGGTAACGCATGGATCGAAGAAGCACACGTTGTGGGACTTGAAGCCGACTGTGACCTTTCCAGTGGGTCCGTTGCGCTGCTTCAAGATGTCAAGGATGACCTCTTCTTGAGCGTAATCTTGCGTCTGGTTGCCCTTGTTGATTGCATCGCGTTTCTCGTAATAAGCGGGCCTAAACAACCCGATAACCAGGTCCGCGTTCTGCTCCAATGTCCCGGATTCCCGGAGGTCCGACAACTGGGGCTTCTTGTCGTTCCTGCCCTCTGCCTGCCTATTCAACTGCGCCAGAGCAACCACTGGGATCCGATAGTCCTTGGCAATATTCTTCAGTTCGTTACTGAGCTCGCCCCACTTCGCGGTATCGTTCTGCGTACCGCTACCCAGGTTCATCAGGTGCATGTGGTCGATTACCACCATGTCCAGGCCGGTCTTCTTCACCTGCCGCATCACTCCGGCCCGAATCATGGGTGCCGTCTTGCCGCTCCGGTCATCCAGGTAAATCGGAAGGTCGCGGATTACGGGTTTAGCTTGCTTCGCCAACAACCGTTCTCCCAGGTCCATTTGCCCCGTCATCAACCTATGAAGGTCCACGTCCGCCTCCAACGCCACCAGCCTATCGGCAATCTCCTCCTTCGTCATCTCCAGCGAGATATACAGGACCTTCTTGCCAGCCTTCGCTGCATTCATGGCAATGGTGCAGGCTGCTCCTGTCTTCCCCATACTCGGGCGTCCGGCGATAATTGTGAGGTTCCCGGGCTTCATGCCACCGGTCATAAAATCCAGCCCGTCCAGCCCGGTACTAATCCCCGGAATCTTCCCGCTCTCATGCAACCGGTCAATGTCGTCGTACACGTCATCAATGAAATCAGATAGCGCGAAAACCGTCTGCTCCGTATCCACTGACCCGATAGGCGGGAGTGCGCCGTGACACTCTTCCAGCACCTCCGCTAACAACCGCTCCTCGTTCCGGCCAAGCTCTTTTAGCCTATCTCCGGCTTCTATGATCCGGCGTCGGATCCACTTTTCTTGAACCAGCCCGCAGTAGTAACCGACGTTCGCGGCGTGTCCTATTGCATTCTCGCACCGCTGAATTGCTGCGACCCCTCCGACACCTTCGAACGTCTGCCTGCGCTTCAGTTCCTCGACCACCGAAAGCAACTCCACCGGCTCTTTGCGCTCCACCATGCCCCGAAACGCTTCGAACATTTCCTTGTGCGCCGGGGCAAAAAACGCGTCCGGCTCCAACCTAGACACCACCACCTCCGCTGCTTCCTGGCCCCACAACATGCAACCGATTGCAGCGGCTTCAGCGTCCAAATTACACGGCATCCCTAAATCTGCACTTGCTGGTTCTTGCGCTTCTGCCACTCTCGGAACCTCTCGTTATCGGTTGCGTCTGGTTCGGTGTACGTCTCAGATTCTGGCGGGGGAAGGTTGAGCTCATCTTCCCAACGCCTCTTTCGAAGCCAACGGCAAGCGTACGGCAATCGCTCCACGAATTCCCCAGCGGAAGAGAGCTGATTGTAAACGGCGATCTGCCCTTGAAGTGAAGTCATAATCCGCTGGTACAGCTCCCTGTCTGGTTTCAGCTTCTTCCATTCTTCCCAGGCTTCTTGCTTATCCCTACCGCAGTGCTTCCTGAACACCTCCCAGAAGCAATCAAACGACTTTTCAAGTACACCGCGCGCCGCAGGCAGCGCAGAGTCTTTGACTATTGAAGGTGAAGGCGAAGGAGAAGGTTGTTTTTTTGTACGCTTTTCTGATAAACCGTCCGTTTCGCGCGCAGTTTGTACGGTTTCCGGCTCTTTTTCGGGTAATTGCGCGCTGTTTTCAGGATTTTCACCGGGAATCGCCGGAAAGCGCGAATCGTCTTTTGTGCGTTTTTCACGGCGAATATGCGTCTGGTATTTGAACCATTTGTCGGATGGAACCGCAATAAAACGCTTTCCGTTGACATCGTACAGGGCAAGCAACCCAGTCTCCGCAAATGCTTTTATGGCGTCTTCAATCACCTCAATGGTAATCGGTGCCACCTGCGGAAACACCTGCGTCTTCATCTTCCTAGGGATGTATTCACCACGGCCCCAGTCATCCAGCCAGGTCAAAAGATAGGGCCAAATTAATGGCGCGAGAGGGCATGTCTCGGCGGCTTCGCCAATCCTCTCGTCACAGCTCATATCGCTCGATACAAACACTTTTCGCGCCATTAACTAACCTTTCGAACCTTATTCGTCCGCGAACGGATCATCATCTAGCGGTGCGTCGTTTACTGCGGATCCAGCCGCCACAGCGGTCGCCTTGGGTGCTTTCAGGCGGATCCGAATCCCCAGCTGCGTCTTGCCCCCAAACTCCACCTCCGTGGAATACAAGGTAATTCGCTTGCCCTTCCAGTCATTCGTCTCTGCGCCGTGCAACGTGGAGACCGTCTTCGCGTTGGTCTTGTTCAGCACCAAGGGTTTCTCGGATTCCTGGAAGTACAACATAGGCTTCTGCTCTTCGCCAACCTGCTCCACGCGGACCCCTCTAATGGTCAAATGGAGGTCCTCATCTTCGCAGTCACTGGCGGACAAATACTTGCTCGGATACAGTGTGTTAATGTTCATTTCGTTAGCCTCTCGTTTCGTTTCAGGTCGTTGTCGTTTCGAGTGATTTCGTGTTGGATTCTTTGCGTTTGCATACTGACTTTTGCCGCGCAGCCTTTCCCTGCGTTCCTCCGAAGCCAGAAACCGGAGGTACTGCTTTGATAACTGGTCCGGGGTTAACCGGAACCATTCCAGATAGACGTGTTCATCGGCGAATAAACAGTGGAACCAGCGCTCGGT
>Ga0157379_10002310_pt1 | contig 15894 bp, 22 predicted proteins | sample S25metaG_FD_121802 | JGI IMG/M metagenome (GOLD analysis project Ga0157379, IMG submission 121802) | Switchgrass rhizosphere microbial communities from Kellogg Biological Station, Michigan, USA - S2-5 metaG | ecosystem: Host-associated > Plants > Roots > Rhizosphere > Soil | place: USA... | reverse complement strand
TGTTAAAGTCAAGTGGAGGTAGGCGGCCTCGTGTGTCATGTCGATCTTTATGCCATCCGACCCACTCCATACCCACATCTCCGTACCGTAAACCAAGGGAGCGATAGTCCCAGTGGGCCACCCACGTTTGATCAGGCAACGCTGGTCACGCCGATGCCGCCATCTGAAGACTCCAAAGTCACCGATTCGCTGTTTGGCACGACCTTCTCGGTCGCTTCGCAGATAAAGGGTTTGGACGGTGATGAGGTGATCTTTTACGTGTTTTCGGTGCGTTTGAATGTTGCATGATGTTTTGGCTTAGACTGATCATCGATTAGGATCTCTCTGTGCGGACGGAAGGATTGTACGTTGCATTACCAACGCGTGTTCGTGGAAGCTGATGCGCGATTTCGGATTAGATTCATCCTGCGCTATCGCATGTTTGATATTTTCAGGTGACAATGGATTTTGTGGATTTTGTCAGTCGGTCAACTCATCTCCCGTCTTCATCCAGCCGTATGGAAGGCTCTGAGGATATTCCTGTTCTCGCTGAATGCCATGGCGGACCATTTGCTATTTACTCAACGAAAGAGTGTGTTATCTATCTTTTCGTCGTACTATCCATCCTCATTGTCTTCTAGATTCCCTGGCCTACGAGCTTCCACCGAATTAACCAAGGTACGCGCTCCAAGTCCAATTTCTCACACGTCAAAAAAGCGGTTTGCTTCCTCGTCTGCGTTTTTACCTTTCGCTTTGAAGCAGACCCTTTGGTACGCTCAACTGCGGGAGGTGGTGGGAAATCAGATAATGAAACCTCCACCCGAGGCTGTGCTCACCCTTTTTTCCTTTTCTGTGTCATTTGGCTTGAAATCGATTATATTTAACCTACTCTTATTAATCTTTACAGCACCTCTCGCGCTACGGAATCCGGGTCAATCTACGCGAGGCCGAACGCAAGAGAAAGCCTGTCGATCCCGCTGCCGCCTCAGGGTCTACTTTAAGTGTGGGCATCACTCAACCACATTCTCTATCTGCGAAGGCGAAGGAGAAGGAAGAGGATGAACAGCAAGTACAGGTATAAGAGAAACGGCACTTGTATAGTTTTTCTTACTTATTTTTGATCTTCACAGGAGGCAGTTGATCCCGACCTTGAGGAGGAGGTCACATAGACGCGGCTGCAAAATGCTAACTGCCACCTTCGTGAGTGAGTTTTGAATTTGACATACATGGATAAGGGATTTACTTTGGTTACGGGAAGGAAACATTATTGGGTGGTAGGGATATATCTTCGGCGTCGTTGCCCTTCTTCTCGGATTTTCTTTCTTTTCTCGGGCTGCTGGATGAGATGTGAAAGTATAAATATTGGCGAAGACTCCATCGATTGGTTTTTTCGAAGGTGAAAAAAGGTCAAGGTAATGGTGACGTGTACATTTATAATTTAGTCTTTTGTGTTTCTTGTATCAGAAGAGAATGAACTTGAATAATAATCGTTCTCTGGATCTTGACAGTGATTCGATAGTGTATATTATCTCTTTTAGAGAAAAGTCCCGTATTTATGCTTGTTTGTCACACAAGCGTCTGAGTCAGAGAGTCCAAGTCATCGCAGGCAGATATAATTATAAGGCGTGTCACCTACACCTAGTAGAAAGCAGGTATCATGTCATTCCCAGAGCACGATAGTGAGTACTTATGCCCTCTGTTATTTGATCTAAATATTAACCAATCTTTACAGTCACTGCGCCCTTTAGCTTTGCAAAAGAGGAAGAAAAGGTCCTGGCCTATTGGAAAGAGATCGATGCCTTCCAAACTAGCTTAAAACTTGCTGAAGGACGACCACGATTTTCTTTCTATGATGGTCCTCCCTTCGCCACAGGTCTCCCCCATTACGGCCATCTTTTAGCTGGTACGATCAAGGTATGTCAATCCTATGCACCTATAATTCTTGTTAATTAACCTCAACTCAGGATATTGTTACCCGCCACGCAGCTGCTAGTGGCTTTTATGTAGAACGAAGATTTGGATGGGATACCCATGGTCTTCCAGTCGAACATGAGATCGATAAAAAGCTCGGAATTACAGGAAAGGCGGACGTCATGAAGATGGGAATTGACAAATACAACGCGGAGTGTCGCGCCATCGTTATGAGATATGCTGGGGAGTGGCGTTCCACCGTCGTGCGGATGGGAAGGTGGATTGACTTCGATGACGACTATAAAACTCTGAATGCTTCGTTTATGGAGTCCGTATGGTGGGCATTCGGGAAACTCTTCGATAAAGGCATGGTGTATCGGGGATTACGCGTTATGCCGTATTCTACAGCTTTAACCACTCCTATATCCAATTTTGAGGCTGGTTTAGATTTCAGGGATGTTGCCGATCCTGCTGGTCCGTGATAAAATCCCTTGATGATTCATCAGTTATGCTAATGTTTCTTCTACAGTCACGGTGGCATTCACCTTGGTTGATGACCCAAAGACTTCCCTTTTGGCCTGGACAACTACGCCATGGACACTACCGTCAAATTTGGCATTGTGTGTACACCCGAAATTCACGTATATCAAAATCTATGATGAAGAGAAGGATCAGAATTTCATCTTGCACGAAAACCTACTCTCAACACTCTATAAAGACCCTAAGAAGGCCAAATACAAGAAGTTAGGGCAGTTCAAGGGCGAAGACATGAAAGGGTGGAGATATGTCCCTCTTTTCGAATATTTCACTGAGCAGGTGAGCGTATTTTATTTATTTATTTGGCAATAGCGTTATTTACTTGTGTTAATTTTAATAGTTTGAAGATAGGGCCTTCCGTGTCGTTGTAGATGAATATGTTACCAGTGAGGATGGTACTGGTATCGTCCATCAAGCTCCGGCTTTCGGTGATGACGATCATCGCGTCGCTGTTGCAAATGGTGTTCTTCGTGAAGATGACATGCCACCCTGTCCTATTGACGATGGCGGAAGATTTACTAAAGAGGTCAAAGACTTTGAGGGTCTGCATGTGAAGGTCAGTAATTTGACTGTCGTTGAAGATAACGCCTTTACATTGCTCCAAAAGGTTGCTGACAAGCCCATTCAAAAAATGCTGAAAGAGAAAGGCAAATTGATTGTCCAGGCTACCATTCAGCATCAATACCCATACTGCTGGCGGCATGTTACTCAAAATTCTTTGATGATCTCCTTTTAAACATGTTTGAACATATAGGTCTGGAACTCCTCTGCTATATCGGGCAATTCCTGCTTGGTTTGTTCGAGTTCAACCTGTTGTGGATCAACTAGTAGCAAATAATGCTGAAACAAGATGGTTTGCTTAACTCTCACACTGTGTGGTGTTACCCTAACTATTCATAGGGTTCCTCAAAATATTGGTGAAAATCGCTTCGGCAACTGGATCGCAAATGCGAGGGATTGGAATATTTCCAGAAATCGTTATTGGGGGACGCCAGTGCCATTATGGGTCAGCGATGACTTTGAAGAAGTGAGCTGATAGAACAGTGTGAAACTTGTATTCTTATCGCTGATGTCTCTATAGGTTGTATGCATCAGCTCCGTTCAGCAACTGGAGGAACTCTCCGGTAGCACAGGGATCACCGACTTGCATCGCGAGAGTATTGACCACATCACAATTCCCTCTAAACAAGGCAAAGGTCAGTTGCGTCGCGTAGAAGAAGTTTTCGATTGTTGGTTCGAATCTGGAAGGTACGGATCGATATATATAAAGCGCTACGAAAGCTGACATGATTATAGCATGCCGTATGCCCAACAACATTATCCCTTCGAGAACCAGCAGAAGTTTGAGCAATCATTCCCTGCTGATTTCGTCTCGGAAGGTATTGATCAAACAAGAGGTTGGTTCTATACTCTCCTCGTCTTATCAACCCACCTCTTTGGGACTGCGCCGTGGAAGAACTTGATTGTTACTGGTCTTGTCCTCGCTGCGTATGCTTGTCTTTTCTTCTGTTTTGCCTACTCTTAATGATATCTTATTTCCAGTGATGGCAAGAAAATGAGTAAATCTCTCAAGAATTACCCTGATCCCAATTTAATCATTAACCTGTATGGGGCGGACGCTACCAGGTAAGGTGTTTCTTACATTTATCTATCTTACATTAATTATTTCTCGGCCAGAATGTTCCTTGTAAACTCTCCCATTGTCCGTGGCGAAAACTTGCGTTTTCGCGAAGAAGGCGTTCGCGAGGTCATCTCTCGTGTCCTTCTCCCCTGGCTCAACGCCTTCAGATTCTTCATCGGCCAAGTCAATCTCTTACGTAAAGAAGAAAACCACGAGTTCGTCTACGATCCGCACGCTCCACTGTCTGATAACGTGATGGATCGTTGGATCTTGGCGCGTTGCCAGTCCCTCATCAAGCTCGTCCGACAGGAGATGGCAGCCTATCGACTGTACACTATTGTTCCTAGATTGCTTGACCTTGTCGAAGAATTGACCAACTGGTATATTCGCTTCAACCGGAAACGTCTCAAGGGTGAAGATGGCAAAGAAGATACAGTCAAGGCGCTGAACACCTTGTTTGAGACCTTATTTACTTTGTGCCGCACCATGGTGAGTGGTTTCTTTACCTCCATTTGATGTAATATTAACCGGGTTTTCTAGTCCTCATACACACCATTCTTGACAGAGAATATCTACCAAGGCCTTCGTCCTTTCCTCCCTCGTTCATCTGATCCAAAGGCCGATACACGTTCCATCCACTTCCTTGGATTCCCTGAGGTTAATGAGGAGTATTTCGACGAAGTCATTGAGCGCAAAGTCAAGCGCATGCAGATCATAATCGAACTCGGACGTAACATTCGTGACAAGCACACACTTCCTTTCAAGGTACGCCGTTTTATTTTCCACCGCAAATTGCATTCTAAACCATCGGTTAATAGACACCCTTACGAGAATTAGTTGTTTTCCATCCCGACGAAGATTATCTCAACGATGTTCGGCCACTCCAACGATACTTGCAATCGGAGCTAAACGTTCGGGATGTCACTTTCAGCTCGGACGAAGCTCGTTCGGGTGTCAAGTACAGGGCAACGGCGGACTGGCCAACACTTGGACGAAAGCTTCGCAAGGACATCAACCGAGTCAAGAAGGGTCTACCTCTTCTATCATCCGAGGATGTGAAGCAATATATGGAGACGGGCAAGATCACCGTGGATGGCATCGAACTGGTTCAAGGCGACCTCGCGGTATCACGATATGTTGAAGTACCAGCCAGTGACCAAGCCAAGTACTCTGCCAATACGGATAACGATGTTGTCGTCATTCTTGACATTGACGTCCACCCCGAACTGCTAGCGGAGGGTCTGGCGCGTGAAATGATCAACCGAGTTCAGAAACTGCGGAAGACAGCTGGCCTCCAGCCCACCGATGATGTCGACGTCTTCTACAAGTTCGAAAGCGAGACAGATGCGGAGGACTTGAAACAGGCTATGACGGTCCATGAAGAGATGATTCGAGGTACTCTGAAATCATCGCCAAAGCATGTTGGAGAGTTGTCAGCAGGAACGAAAGTGTTGATTGAAGCTGAGCAGGAGATCGCGGAAGTTCGATTCTCACTATCATTAGTGAAGCTTTCATAATATGTATATGGATTCTGAACGATTAGGTGGTACACTTTGGGTAATAAGATAGAAATTTGTTTGCAGAAATGGCTAAATCAGCATGTGTTACTCGATTTAGTCAACGAATATTTTACTAATTGGCATATGCAACTAAATAGTCACACGTTCTTCGTGTAATATTCATTCATCAATTTAATCAACTATTCATTTAGTCCGCTTTGTCTTTGTCTTTGTCTACAGTTTAATTTTGTCGGTTCTTTGACATCCTGCGTCGCTTTGATACGCTGTGACACGACGTGTAGTCACTTAAATTGGTCAATGGCAGTGTGATGTAACACTGAAGCGCAAAACTGTCAATGCTTGCAAACATGTCCAATCATTTCTGCAGACAATGCTAAGTTGAATATTTACATAAATACATTTTGCTTGATTATGTTGTTAACAGTTGTTACATGGAATTATTGCACATGCCAAATTATTGAGGCCAAAAATTCAGTTCGTGAAATCGTGAGGAAAAGGCAACCAGCTCCACTCAAACAACAATAGGACTCGTTTCCAGCCCAGAATTAACTTTAACCGCATCAATGCTCTTCAATGACCCAATACTATCTCCAGCACTTGAGGTCGGTGATTCATTCGCCTCCACAAGCTTAGGCGGTTCCGAATCCTCAAGCTCCTTCGGCGTAAACGGCGGAGGCGGACTCGGGACTGATGACATCTGCCCAAACGGTATCGACTGGATCATCCCATTACCCATATGCATCTGAGGTTGCATCCCCCCACTCGCAAACGCATTACCCAGCCCCGCCACGAAAGCCCTGTTCATATTGATCTGCTCTTCCGCTCGCGCAGCAGCGATCTTCTCCTTGCGTTTCTTCTCGCGTAGTGCCTTTTGCAGCCTCATCTCCCTCTCCTGCTCAACCCATCCCTCAATCCCATTCGCAGCATCCAAAGGCCGCATCTTGTAGTCAAGCAAGAATCCCTGGAGCTCCGCAACGCTGAACTCATGATCGGGGACTTTACTTGCAAAGTTATCTGCGAGCTCTTCGATGTTGTCAACGTATTGGAGAATGTCCTTCCCGCCGATTTTGGGTCCGTTGGTGCGGTCGCAGAAACGCTCGGCAGGGAAGAAACGGCAGTAGAGACCGTGGGCTTGTCTGGCGGAGGCGTACTTGTATTCGATTTTGCGGTCGATACGTCCCGGACGAAGAAGAGCGGGGTCGAGACGGTCGATGTGGTTGGTAGTTGCGAAGAAGATCTTTCCTTCCTCTGTAATGAAAATCAATATATGCGCCCTCTCGATTTGTAAAGTACATACCTGATCCAATGCCATCCAAGACGTTCAACAGACCAGAGAAAGTGACTTGTGATACACGAGGTTGTTGCCACATTCCAGGCATCGCTGGAGGAGGCCATGCACCTGGATGGGTAGGGGCTGATTGAACAGGTTGCTCATCTTCATCTGTCCGAGTAGGGAAGGCGCAGTCGATATCTTCGATTAATAGAATGCAGCGGTGAGGAAGACTGGCGACGGCGAGAGAGAGTTGGTTATCGTCGAGTCTGTGGAGATTTGGTTAGTGTACAAGGAATGGAGTGATCATGGGAGACATACCCAAAGCTTGATAGAGAAAGATTGTAGATATCAAGGCCTAGTTCGCCGGCTACGGTGTAAACAGTCGAAGCTAAAAGGAGGTATTAGAGGTTGCGACGTATATGATTAAATTAGTACGCACTCTTTCCGGTTCCGGGAGGGCCATGGAGAAGGTATCCTCTGCGATGAGGAATTCCCGCTTTGAGGTACCTGCAGAATATTAATTTGACATATTTATAAAATGAATTTATGTGTTTACCATTCTTCGACTTCCAAGAACTCTTGGGCGTCGCCAAGAAGAGACTCGATAGTGTTTCCGTCTAGGAGAAGCGTATCGATGGGCCTTCGGTTCTTGACTTGGGCCCCATTCCATCTCCAACCGACAGAGCCACCAATATGATTGAGTTGCTAAAGTAAAAAAATGAGGAATATAATTAAATGGCGAAATATATGGAATATGTAAAACGTACCCCTTGTGAATGGATTGTTACCAGACGTTTACTAGAAGAAAGAATTAATATCGAGACATTAGAAGAAAAGGAAGTACCTACGAGGACTCTCCATGTCTGAGACGACAAAACTCTACAAAGTCGTAAAGAGCCTTCTGGTGACGTGTGTATATCCTAATGCAAGTACAATAAGCAATTTAATATACCACATTAAAAACCAAATGTACTTCAACGTCAAAACACCCATGTTCCTAAAGCGCCGATTGACACCCCACTGGGCATCATCAATGAAATCATCTTGGCCATACATGGGCGGCGGTACAGCGGGAACATGGTTATGGGTCTTGGGCTGGGTGATTTCCATAACATACCCATTCCAGCGGAAGAACTGACTGATGCTGTAGGAAGGGACAAAATCGACATGCTCCCCAGCGTCCTGGGTTCCACCCTCTACGCGCAACTTTCGACGCGTTGATTTGGATTCGATGACAAAGTCGTAGGGTGTACGCCAGATCTTCTCTTTGGTCTGTTCAGAAGTTAGAGTGTTACATAGATTAATACTCGGGAGATAACAGGACGTACCAGGTATGAAATGAGCCACTCGTAGGTAGGGTCTCCAGACCTGAACTCGCCCGTAACGCTGTATCCTGTGGCGTAGGGATCAGCACCTAATTCTAGCCAAACAGAGCTGAACTCACGGAAAGTCATCAAACTCAAAATCCATCTAAACAGTCTTCGTCCTGTCTCGATTATCGACCCCAGCATAATCAATTTGAGACTGTCATATACGAATGGATTGGAAGTAAAGGCAGCAAAATTAAATGATATCCCAAAGAAAGCTGCTACCCAGTCAAGCACGCTCAACCAAGGCATTGCGGTGTTCGCGCCCCCATAGAATGGTATTCCCTGCTGTAGGCCACCCAGTGCTGCTAACATTGGAAGAGAGGTGGTTTAGGAGAGAGGGTTGTGGCAGCTGAGCACGCTCCAATATATGCACTTCGAATGGCGGTGCAAAATGACACAGAATCAGGAACTCGTGTTCTGCGGAGCCGTTGAACAAAAGAGAGTTTAGCGTGCTTGCAGGATTTCATTAATGAGAACCTCTAAGCTGGAGACGACAAAAGAGGGTGGACAGCCTTGAGAAGGATTTCTCATCTGTTAGTGCTAGGATCAGCCAGATGATGGATATGATCGCCACGTTTGTTAGGTTTCCTCACCCTAACGTAAGTAGACAAGTGCCAGTTCAGAACTTTACGTAGACGGACGCGTTATTCGCTCGTCCTCTGGAAGAAAGAATACGAAAGTGGTTTTAAAAAACATTCAAACCGCACATCCTGCTGAAGGGAGAGGGATGAGTTTATATAGACGCCAGCCACAGATCTCCATCGCGAAAGATCTTAGATTCTTCAGGCAAGAGATATCACCGAGTTGTATTTATACTACTATAACTATTTCAACAAGACATTGGACGATGAGAGCGACCAAGCATGTACCGGCAGCTCTTAGTTGCGGATGCGATGGAACACCGAGAAGCTATTACCAGCGTAGAGTGCACTTGTTGCTAAATATGAGAGTCAGAGAAAGAAAGGCCAAGCCGAGGTTCATAAACATGGTTATCCAAGCCAACGCATCCTATTCCCGAGTCGACCCTTCGACCGACGGGATTCGCTTTGAGAGCCCGAATTATCGTGGTACTGTCGAGGCCCCCCAGTCGACAGCGAGTGTCATCATCACATCTTCTGCACATACCGGTTTCGAACCAGGTGCGCACCGAAACCTTTCCCTCAGCAGCCTTGAAAATGACTTGAGGTACATTGATGTCTCCAGCTGCTCGGGAACGATCGAAGAAGGGTTCCATACGAAGCTTTTGCTGAAATCTAAAATTTTGACAAGTGCGTTTGACGATGAGGATCAACAGAGGTCAAAAAGACGGTCGGGTTTGGGAGACAGTGCGATATAGGAAGGAGGAAGGGATATGGGGTGGGGGCGGGTTCAATGGAACAGGAAGTCACCTCCGCCTTTCTAGGAGTACCTAAGTATCGTTTGATGTCTGCAGTATTGACCAGGTTGAAACTGACGGCGAATAGAGAAGGAGGTTGCCGCAGTGGAGATATATAAGCTCATGGTTACACCAAAGGCTCAACGAAGAGGAATTTCTGTACCACCATGAATGATACCCAGACTATGCGAATACTTACGTCCGCATGTGATTTGAAGTATTATACGTCTTGGGACTCTGGCGGGAAGGGTACCACGAGTGTCCTCATAAAGTTGGAAGAAGTACGATGAAGCCAATGATGAACCAAGAACCTCTGTAACAGTGCATGGTTTCTGCCATTGGAACCGGTATGCATGAAAGTGCCAAAAACTCTAACATGTTGCTGCCCGTCGACTTCGTTCCTGCCCGCTCGACCTTGAAGCAGTCGAGCAACTTCAATTTCACATGACGCAGAACATGCTTCTGTAGTAAGAATCTTGAGTGCTACATATCGTCTGCACCGTTGATCCTTTACAAGCCAATGATGGCAAACGACCCATGTCCGATGACTGGGTATCATCGTCCGTGGAAGAGATCCCCGAGATGAACAAGCCGCCTGGAGATGGTCTGCATGGAATTCCATTCTGGGAGGTTGGCGATATCTTGGAAGATCCATGAAAAGAACTGACACCTCCACTGGATGAATCGTAGATGAACGATGTTCCCTTCCTACGATGGTATAAGACACCTCTCCGAACGGACTTCGTCCAAGCTATATCGTATCTCGAACATTTACACATATCAATGTGCATCGATAAGACATTCTTCATTGGGATAGAAACCTATCTATTGAAACAATCCAGAGTATTATTTGCCGTAGAAAACAAAAGGACGATCCTTAAAAGACGTGTTTGTCACTGCACGCATGCATCTAATCGCTTTGTCGAGATAGTCTTTCTAAACCGCCTCAGGGTCTCCTAGAAAGTATATGCAAAGCATTTGGGTCAAGTGAAGAACAAACGTCTTGTCGCTGAATTCGTCAGTCAATTGAGAATTAAAGAAAAGACAAGCCAATTGGCATATGGAGCGAGGACAAGACCAGTAATAATTAGGTATAAAGAACCAACCTCTCCTTTGATCGGCGAATGCTTGCTCAAACTTCTGGTTCCCCTCGGATGGAAAGCCGAATATACTGTGTTAGTTGGTACACTTCCATACGAGGCAGTACATACCCTCCACAGATGAACATTTCTACAGCTTCCTGAGCAGTCTTTAGACTTTGATTTGGATGAAGTCCATCGAACGACAGAACGTGCAATTCCACTAGTACAGAGAAACGTAGGGTCCTTTGACAACATCATCCCCTGGTGCCGAATACCAAGCTATTGGGGTCACGAAACGACTAGTCTGCGTCAGCAACAATGTCTGACTCAGTGAAGAGGCACGTACCTAACACCAGTGCCAATTGCTAACAAGGTTTGGGTTACGAGATAAAGGCATTAGACCAGCAGCATAGGATTTACAAGATTTCAGTGATGAGCGCATTCTTGTGACTTGACTCTGTGACTCACGATGTGGCGCAAACTGCACTTGCACAATGACCAACACAGTAAACTCAACAATTCTTCAGGAAACTCTTCAAGTTGGTTAATACTATTTACTTTTCAAGTTACATTCTTCTTACACCATTCACAGGGAGAATACCCCCTTCTTGACACTTCTCTTTTGGCCGCTCTTATCTCAGAGCTTCCTCCTGTAACCAGCACATCTGATGAAGTTGTAAACCAACTTCGAGAGACATTGCAACTACTCTCTGTCCATGCGGAACAAGCAGACTCGGATGTCCAGCCCGACATTATCGATACTTCCACCAGTACCGACACCCCAGATGAACTACGCTCTGCATCCTGCACAACCCCCTCCCTCAGCAGCGCCCCCTCCACAATGTCATCCTCCCAAATATCCGCTCTCGATTTCCTCCAAATCCTATTTCCCCACCTCTCCAGCTCCTTAATCCTCCAGGCCTTAAACGAGGCAGAATCAGACGAAGCGGACATGGACGCCCTAGTAGACCACCTCCTCAACCTCGAATACATCCAAGATCTCGCTGAGCGCGGCGTAGAAAGCCTCTCAGACGGTGACGAAAGCTCCCAAGACCAAGACTGGCAAATGGCAACATCAAAAGGCAATCGCGTCCCGCAATCACGTCCGAAATCCAAACGTCGCCAAACCGCACGTGCGGTCCCCTTGGTAGACATCCGTCAACGACAACACCGTGCACGCGAAAGCTCCTTCCAAAAAGCAGTCATCGAACGCGCCCCGCGGTCGTTCTCTGATGACCCGTGGACACGTCTAAGTTCACTCGCAGCGCGTGCCAGTGAATTGTTGCCTTCTGCTAACCCGGGGTATTTCATGACCTATTTCCATGCGCCCAAGTCAAAACTTTCCAACGGAAAGACGGGTTGGAAGGGCGAAGCAGACGCATTACGCCATGCGTTGGTCGATCTCACAAGTCGACACTCTCCCTCCCTCCCCGAGTCCGAGCTAAAAACCCATATCGATACCCTATCTGCCATTGTCCTTCATCCGCCGGATGACTTCTCAGTCCACCTAACTAATGCGGAACAAATCTCCCAAGTAGAGAGCGATATAAAACTATGCATTTATGCGACGGGCGGGGATGGGGACGCTGCTTTAGATCTCGTATACCTCCTCCAAGAACTAGACAAGGACTTCGAATTCGGTGAAGGTATCGCACATGTTCTTCCTGTTGCATCCACACCCTCGACACCGGCCAGCCCAGATGTATCTGCATGGAGCATTACCCAAGTTGCTACACCTCCAGCATCGCCTCCACCCTTATCAAACAAGCACCCACCCTCTTCATCCTCACGCGCTTCCAAGCAAGCTCACAAAGCCCACACATGGACACTGGTCGAGCCACGTCAACCTGCTTCGAAGCCTCTTCACCCACATGCGGCGTTTATACCTGCGTATGGAAATAATGCACCGAGACGGAATGTGTAAGTCCATATATTTCTTTCATCCTGAAACAACATCCGATTTATCCTTTTCCTTCCTTGCAGGAATACGAAAGGCTCCGGGAACCAATTCGGAAAAGGCGGAAAAGGAGATGTTGGTGAATTATCCAACGGCAGCGGCAGCGGCAACAGCAACGGAAGTGGTAATGGGAGAGGGAACTTTGAATTATATCGAAGACGAGCAGGAGACTTGCAATCCCAACGCGAAGAGGTAAGATGATCGGCCATCCCCCTATTCCGTACATATTCTGAAGTGATTATGATAGGCATTGCGCGAAGCTTCCAGACACTGGCAAAGCGGAAATGCGAAATCGCATGGAGGGGAGGTGGCGATTTATTATGCTGAAAAGGTACGGAGTCTTCTCTCTCCCGTCTTCCTGTGTTTGATGTTGATTGTATCTTAGGCCCGTGAACTCCAAGAACAACAACGCAAGTGGGCGTTAGACGCAGCCCGAGTAATGGTCGAAGAAAAACGAAGGTTAGTTCCCCCTCTTCTATTCCATCTCCTTAGTGCATCGTATGAAACCCTCCTTCCCTCCAGAGCCAAAAACGAATCGGACACTCTCGACCTCCACGGCCTCACCGTCACCGAAGCCTGCACCATCGTCCGCGAAACCCTCCAGCATTCACCTCCCTCTCCAGGAAATACCCTCAAAATCATCACAGGCCGTGGGAATCACTCCACGAACCAGATCGGCGTGCTTGGGCCTGCTGTACGGGAGATGTTGATTAGGGAGGGGTATAGTGTGTCGAAGTGGGATGGGGGGTTAGTTGTGAAGGGTCTGAGGTGATGATGATTTATTAAAAATGAGGATGGAGACCTCTTGGTTATTACTTTTATTTTATTTTTAAATTAATTGAGGATGTGGGGGAGTTATGCTTATGTTTCCATAACCTTCTCATTGTAGCCGAAATATCTGACTCGTAGTACTGTAGCCTAGTCGCATTATTACTTTAATGAATACACCTACCCGCTTAGTTCTGGAGACTCATCCCAATGTTTGTACAATCAATTTATTCGAATTTCCTCCGTGCTTCATAGATCATGTGACTAACGCGACTGTGTCATGTGACCCGTTCAACCTCTCCTCCCCAAAGTTGACTTCAACGGACACCATAGGAACTTCAGCCCATCCAAGAGGCAACAATCATGGACAGTTTCTCCCTCCCAGGAGTCTCTTTCTCCATCCAACCCTCAGAAGACTATGAACAAACATCGACACTGCAATATGTCAACTCACAGCTCGTCTCGCATGGTTTTGCGCGTGCACCGGGGCTTTCGCTCGACGGGTTATCGCATGCTGATACGGAGAGAGTTGTAAAGTGTTTATTGGGGATGTTGAGTCAGAGAATAGTGAGTCGTTTATTTGTCAAGGCTTTGCTATTGTGTTTAACGAGTTAATAGGAGGACATGACCCGCACAGAGGAGCTGGGCTCCAAGTTACGAACGCTAACGTATGAACACGAAAGATTACAATCCATGCACCGCACGGCGGTTAATGAGGCAGCGAATGCCGAACGAGAGATGAATCTTTACAAGAGCAAGCTCAAGTGAGTCTTCCCGGTCGATATCATATCACATAGCCCTAATGTCTTCGCAGCGCCGCCCAACGCTCCCTCGCAACAGAAGTATCATCACACAAACAAACCTCCTCCGAGCTCCAAAAAAGTCGCACCGCCCTCCAATACCTCCGCTCCACCACCCAAAACGAACTTAAACGCAAAGATAAAGAACTCGAACGCGTCCTGGATCGATGGAATAGAGTCTCAGATTCGCAAGTCAAACTAGCGGGCGTACAGAGTGGACTCAGGTGTGCGAATTTGGCTGCTGGGGCGGATGAGTCGAGGAGGAGTACTAGTAAGGGTATTATGGAAGAAGCACTTGAACAGGCTGAGGAGGCGAGGGGTGGACTAGTAAAAGAGAATGAGGGTTTCAGATCTGTTATATTGGGCACGGCGAATGCGTTACATAAGTTGACGCATACGATTAAGACGATTGGGGTGGAGGGAAACGTTGAAGAGGTATGCCCGTTATACGCATTATTCTTAGGGTTGCTGAATTGAGTTGGGGTAGGTACCTATGTTATCGCATACTGCTGTCTTTGCACCGCCGACTTCTATACTGGCGCATCCTGAAAACGCGCATGCCAAACTTCGGGAGTTGATATCCTCTCTTCGGGACGTAACATCCACACTCCGGCATCAAGAATCCAACGCAGAGTCCGACGTCCCTGAAGAGGAAGTTTCGAAACTCAAGGAGCAGATCGAATCGCTCCGTACACAGCTCGGTAAAGAGTATTCCTCCTATTATTCTGCGCATACTCATATCTTTATCCAGAACAATCCCGCAAATCAGCAGCCAAAGCCGGCAACGACGCGCAGAAAGTTCTCGACCAATTTACCAAACATGCTTCAGAGCGTATGCAGACTGGTCGTGAACCCACTCCAACAGAGGCCGTTGAGATCAGTCTGGAACTTATCAGTCAGCCGGAGTTCGATGAGTTGCGAGAACAGTTGAACAAGCGGACGAAGGAGCTTCAGGAAGAACGAGCGAGATTCACTGAGGCTACTGTGAAGTTGGGTAAGGAGAAGGCAGAGCTTGAGGTGATAGAACTGTCGTGCAATTCGATTAAATGCTGATTCTATCCTAGGCTGAACGTGCTAAGCTGCTCGAGGAGAAACGAAGGATAGCTGTCGACCAGCTATTGGCAGAGCTTCCTCCCACACCTGGTCCAGATCCCGACCTTATAGAGCCACCGAAGCCGTTCAAGGTCAAACCGAAGCCGACATCACCCAGAAGGGTCAGCTCAGGTTCTAAATCCCCCAAGAAGTCGGCCTTTGCCCTGAGATCACCGTCCAAGAAGAGTGGGACAGCTAGGAGAGTATCATTCGAAGCTCCAGAGCAACCTATTAAAGCTCGTGATTTATTCAAGACTGTCGAGGTTATATACGACCCAGAGGAGAAAGGACCAGCTTCTGCAAAAGCTATTGACCAGGTAGAGGACCTCTTACGATCGACGACACCTGAAGACTCTCCTCGACATGTCTCTACTTTGATGGACAAGCCACACATGAAGCTGCCTCTAGCTCCAATCGCGCCTCCTCCTGCCGAACTAAAGACCGTCCTTCCGCTTATCCTCCCAACGGCATTCACCCTCCCGCCGCCTTCTCCCGCCTCTTCACTCTCACTCCAACCAATGCCCCTCCCATCATCTTCATCCGCCCAACCTACCCAACCCGAACCGAAGTCCAAACCCGATTCTCAACCCAAACCTCAACCCACATTCG
>Ga0157379_10002308_pt1 | contig 15895 bp, 15 predicted proteins | sample S25metaG_FD_121802 | JGI IMG/M metagenome (GOLD analysis project Ga0157379, IMG submission 121802) | Switchgrass rhizosphere microbial communities from Kellogg Biological Station, Michigan, USA - S2-5 metaG | ecosystem: Host-associated > Plants > Roots > Rhizosphere > Soil | place: USA... | reverse complement strand
GGCGCCGACGTCGCGCATCAGGTCGACCAGGACGGCGGGCAGGTCGTCGGGGCCCGCGCCGGTCCGTGCGGCGCCGGCCAGCAGCGCCGCGACGTGGTGATGGCGCTCGGGCATCGCGTCGTAGGTCCAGCGGAACGCCGCGGGGGCGCTGACGATCACCGAGTGCCCATGCGGGACGAACGGGTGGTCGGCGGGATAGCCCGCGGGGCGGTGGACGTGCTTGAGGCCGGCGACCGGATAGGCGATCGCGTGGGGGATGTGGACCCCGGCCGACCCGAAGCCGACGCCGGCCATGGTGGCGGCGAGCATCATCGACCCGCGCGCCTCGACGTCCTCGGGGTCCGCCACCGCACGCCGCAGAAAGCGGCCGCCGTACTCGAGCGCCTTGGCCGACCAGACGTCGGCGACCGGATTCGCGCCCTGGTAGGGCGGGCGCTCGTCCGGCGAGGCGGGCGCGGGCCGCTCGTCGAACGGCCGCGACAGGTAGCTCTCCGCCGCGTGGCAGACGACGTCCAGGCCGGTCGACGCCGTCACCTCAGGCGGCAGCGTGCGCGTCAGCTCGGGGTCGACGATCGCCTGGTCGGGGCGCAGGTAGCGGTGCGAGATCCCGGTCTTGACGCGCAGCTCGGGCACGTCGAGGACCGCGACCGTCGTCGCCTCCGAGCCGGTGCCCGAGGTGGTCGGGATGGCCAGGTGCGGGCGCAGCGGCCCCGGCGGGCGGCGGCCTTCGCCGACGGGGGCGTTGACATAGGCCATGATCGGCGCCGGGTGCGAGACGACGAGGTCGGCGACCTTCGCCGTGTCGATCGCCGAGCCGCCGCCGACCGACACGAAGCCGTCGGGCTCGTGCTCGCGCGCGACCTCGACGGCGTCCTGCAGCGACGCGAGCGTCGGCTCGATGCGCGTGCGGTCGAAGAGCACCACCTCGATGCCCTCGGCCCGGACGCGCGCGGCGACCAGCTCGGCGTGGCCGAGCGCGGCGACGCCCCGGTCGGTCACCAGCATGACCCGGCGGACGCCGAGGCGGCGCAGCTCCCAGCCGGCGTCGGCGACGGCCCCCGGCCCGAACTTGACCGGCGTGGCCTCAAGGGTGAACACGGTCTCGCGAGGACCCGGCACGCGATCGGCGACGATACCGCGCATGACGACGCGCCCCACCTGGTTCATCACCGGCTGTTCCACGGGCCTCGGCCGTGAGCTGGCCAAAGCCGCGCTGCACCGCGACCTCAACGTCGTCGTGACCGCGAGGAACCCCGACGCGGTGGCCGACATCGTCGCCGCGCACCCCGACCGGGCGGTCGCCGCGGCGCTCGACGTCACCGATCCGGCGCAGATCGACGCCGCGCTGGCCGTCGCGCGCGAGCGGTTCGGGGCGATCGACGTGCTCGTCAACAACGCCGGCTACGTCTACCGCGCGGCGGTCGAGGAGGGCGAGCGCGAGGCCGTGGAGGCGCTCTTCGCCACGAACTTCTTCGGCGCGGTCGAGCTCATCAAGGCCGTGCTGCCCGACATGCGTCGCCGGCGCTCGGGCGCGATCGTCAACCTCGCTTCGATGAGCAGCCGGATCACGCCTCCGGGCTCGGGGTACTACGCCGCGACCAAGGCCGCGCTCGAGGCGCTCACGGGCTCGCTGCGCAAGGAGGCTGGGCCGCTCGGCATCACGGTCATGGTCGTCGCCCCCGGCGCGGTGCGCACGGAGTTCTTCCGCGGCGTCGCGCAGTCCGAGGTGCCGATCGACGACTACGCGGCGACCTCCGGCGCCCGGCGGGCCGACCACACGCGCTACGGCACCCAGCTCGGCGACCCGGCCAAGGGCGCGGCGGCGATCCTCGAGGCCGTCCTGAGCCCGGAGCCGCCGGCCGTCCTGGTCCTCGGCACCGACGCGCTGGAGATGACGCGGACGACCATCGCGGCACACCTCGACGAGGTCGCGGCGTGGGAGGCGCTCAGCGCGAGCACGGACTTCGCCGACGGCGCGTAGTCGTTGCGGCGTCCCGCGCGGGCGCGGGCGGGTGGTGCGGTGCGTCGCACGGGACGGGCCGCGAGGCGTGGCCGACGCCCGCGGGCGTCCGCGCGGGGTGCTTGGCGTGTTGTGTCCCGTGAGGGGACACCAGGCGTCGAGCACCTCCGTGGACGGAGGCCCGCCGGCTTCCTTGGCGTGTTGTGTCCCGTGAGGGGACACCACGCGTCGAGCGTCTCTGCGGGCGGGGCCCTCCGGCGCCCGAGGACGACCGCGGCCGGCCGCGCGACCCAGGCGGTCTGGCCCTTCGCCGATCCTCGCGGCGCGCGCCGGCGCCGCGGACGCCGGCGCTGAACGCCGCTTACGCCTCGCGGCGGGATGCGATCAGCCGTCGCCGCGCGCCGCGGCCTTGAAGCGGGCCCACACCTCGCCGAGCGCGCGCTGGTCGGCCGGGCTGACGCGCGCGAGGAACTCCGCGCGGATCCCGCCGCGATGGGTCGCGCGCGCGGCCTCGAGCTTGCGGGCGCCCGCCTCGGTCAGCTCGGCGTAGAGGCCGCGCCCGTCCACCTCAGCCGCCGACCGCGTGACGTAGCCCAGCTGCGCCAGGCGATCCACCAGGCGCGTGCAGCCGCTGCGGCTCAGCAGCACGCGCTGCGCGATCTCGGCCATGCGCAGCCGGTGCTCCGGCGCGTCGCCGAGGAACATGAGCACCTCATAGGCCGAGACCGACAGGCCGTGCTCGCGGCGCATCTGCGCGTCGAGGGCCTGCATGACCTCGGCGTGGACTTCGAGCAGCCCCCGCCAGGCCGCGAGCTCGGTGGCGGACAATGGGGCGGTGGAGGTGTTGGCGGCACGCGCCATGTAGTTGACATTACAACCAGTTGATATGATTGCGACTGCAACTACTTCCGACGACCTAGGGATCTCATGAAGCTCGACGGCATGCACCACATCACGATGATCACGGGCGACGCCCGCAAGAACGTCGACTTCTACGCCGACGTGCTGGGCCTGCGGCTGGTCAAGCAGACGGTCAACTTCGACGCGCCCGACGCCTACCACCTGTACTTCGGCGACGAGCAGGGCTCGCCCGGCTCGATCCTCACGTGGTTCGAGTTCGCCGGCGCCCGTCCCGGGCGGGCTGGGGCCGGCGAGATCCACACGATCCAGCTCGGCGTCGGCTCCGAGGCGTCGCTGGACTTCTGGGCCGATCGCCTCGCCGCCAACGGCCACGCGGGCGAGCGCACGGACCGCGGCCTCGCGTTCGCGGACTACGACGGGCTGCGCTTCGAGCTCGTCGTCGCCGACGACGGCAACCCGGCACTGCGTGCCGAGCACCCCGAGGTGCCCGCCGAGCACGCGATCGTCGGCGTCGAGGGCGCCCGGGCCTTCATCGCCCGCGGGCTGGACGCCGACCGCGCGCTGCTCACCGGCACGCTCGGCTTCACCGAGGTCGGCGAGGGCGAGTACCGCCTCGACGGCGACACGCGCCACTTCCACTGGGCCTACGACGGCGCCGACCGGCGCGGCGTCCCCGGCGCGGGCAACGTCCACCACATCGCCTGGCACGCCCACGACGACGACCACGTCGCCTGGCAGCAGCGGGTCGCCGAGGCCGGGATGCACGTCACGCCCGTCATCGACCGCGACTACTTCAAGTCGGTGTACTTCCGCCAGCCGCAGGGGATCCTGTTCGAGCTCGCCACGACCTCGCCCGGCTTCGCCGTCGACGAGGACCCCGAGCATCTCGGCGAGGCCCTGCGCCTGCCCGACCAGCACGAGCACCTGCGGCCGCAGCTCGAGCGCCTGCTGACCCCGCTGACGAACCCGCGCACCGCGCGCCGGGCCGAGGCGTAGGCCATGAGCACGCTGATCCATCGTGAGCGTCCCGCGGCCGGCGAGCCCGCCGGCCTGCTGGTCCTCCACCACGGCCGCGGCGCCGACGAGCACGACCTCCTCGGCCTCGCCGACGTGCTCGACCCACAGCGCCGGCTGCACGTCGTCACGCCACGCGCGCCGCTGACGCTCGAGGGCTGGCCGGGCTTTCACTGGTACGTCGTGCCGCGCGTCGGCTACCCGGACCCCGCCACGTTCGGCGCCGCGCGCGAGCAGCTCGCCACGTTCCACGACGAGCTCGCGCAGAGCACGGGCGTGCCGCTCGAGAAGACGGTCCTCGGCGGCTTCTCGCAGGGCGCAGTCATGAGCTACGCGCTCGGCCTGGACGGCGACCGCCCGCGGCCCGCGGGCATCATGGCGCTCTCGGGATTCGTCCCGACCGTCGACGGCTGGCAGCCCGACCTCGCCGCGCGGGCCGGCCTGCCGGTGTTCATCGCGCACGGCCGCCAGGACCCGGTCATGGCGGTGGACTTCGCCCGCGAGGCCCGCGAGCTGCTGGAGGCCGGCGGGCTGGACGTGGACTACCACGAGTCCGACGCGGCCCACCACATCGATCCGCGCGAGATCCCGGCGATCACGGCATGGTTGGCCGCGGTCACGTAGAACACTGAGGTCATGGCGACCTCCGAGGCCGTGATCCTCGACGCCGGCGGGCGCGACCTGCGGGTGTCCAGCGCCGACCGCGTCATCTTCCCGGCGACCGAGCGCACGCCGGCGATCTCCAAGCTCGACGTGGTCCGCTACTACCTCGCGGTCGAGGACGGGATCATGCGCGCGCTGCGGCGCCGCCCGACGACGCTCGAGCGCTGGCCGAAGGGCGTGCACGAGGGGATCGTCGTCTCGACGCGCGAGCGCGGCGGCGGCGACGCCTTCTTCCAGAAGCGCGTGCCCAAGGGCGCGCCGGACTACGTGCAGACGGCGCGCATCGAGTTCCCCTCGGGCCGTCACGCCGACGAGATCTGCCCGACGGAGATCGCCGTCGTCGGCTGGGCGGCCCAGATGGGGACGATCACCTTCCACCCCTGGCCCGTGCGCGAGGACGACGTCGACCACCCCGACGAGCTGCGCATCGACCTCGACCCGCAGCCGGGGACCGACTTCGCCGACGCCGTGCGTGTCGCGGCGGAGGCGCGCACGCTGCTCGCCGACCTCGGCTACGCCGGCTTCCCCAAGACGTCCGGGGGCCGCGGCGTGCACATCTACGTCCGCATCGAGCCGCGCTGGACGTTCACCGACGTCCGCCACGCCGCGATCGCCTTCGGCCGCGAGCTCGAGCGCCGGCTGCCCGGCGAGGTCACCACGAAGTGGTGGAAGGAGGAGCGCGGGGAGCGCATCTTCGTCGACTACAACCAGAACGCCCGCGACCGGACGATCGCCTCGGCCTACAGCGTCCGTCCCAAGCCCGGCGCGCCGGTGTCGGCGCCGGTGACGTGGGACGAGCTGCCCGAGGTCGCGCCCGAGGACTTCACGGTCGCGACGATGCCCGCGCGCTTCGCGGAGGTCGGCGACCGTCACGCCGCGATCGACGACGTCGCGCACTCGCTGGAGCCGCTGCTCGAGATGTATGAGAAGGACGAGCAGGGCGACATGCCCTACCCGCCCGACTACCCCAAGATGCCCGGCGAGCCCAAGCGCGTGCAGCCGTCGCGCGATCGCGACCGCAAGAACTAGGTCTGCGGCGCCTGCGGCAGCTTCTTCGTCCCGCGGCGCGCGGCCGGGGCCGACGGCGGTGGGACGACCGGCCCGATGTCCTCGCCGTCGGGCGCCTCGTCGAGGTCGACGATCACCGGGGCGTGGTCGCTGGGGCCCTTGCCCTTGCGCGCCTGGCGGTCGATCCACGCGGCCTTCACGCGCGCGGCGACGTCGTCGCCGGCCAGCACGAGGTCGATGCGCATCCCGAGGTCCTGGTGGAACATGCCGGCGCGGTAGTCCCAGTAGGTGAACACGCGCCGGTCGGGCCAGCGGTCGCGGACGACGTCGTGCAGGCCCAGGCCCTGCAGCTCGGCCAGCGCCGCGCGCTCGGGCGGCGTGACGTGGGTCTGCCCGACGTAGGCCTCGGGGTCGAAGACGTCCTCGTCGGCCGGCGCGATGTTCATGTCGCCGAGCACGACGGTGTTCGCCGGCCCGAACGCCTCGACCTGCGCGCGCAGCGCCGTCAGCCACTCCAGCTTGTAGTGATAGTGGTCCGAATCCGGCGTGCGGCCGTTCGGGACGTAGACGCACACGAAGCGCACGCCGCCGCAGGTGGCCGAGATCGCGCGCGCCTCGGGATGCGGGAAGCCGGGCGCCCCGTCGCCCAGGCCGCGGACGACGTCGTCGAGGCCGACGCGCGAGATGATCGCGACGCCGTTCCAGCTCGCCTCGCCGTGCGCGGCGACCGCGTATCCGCGCTGGGCCAGCTCGGCGTCGAGCAGCGCCGCGAACGCCTCGTCGGCGAGCTTGGTCTCCTGGAGGCACACGACGTCGGGCCGTCGCTCGTCGAGCCAGGGCAGGAGCCGCGGCAGCCGTTGCTTGACCGAGTTGACGTTCCAGGTGACCAGGCGCACGCGCCTACGGTAACGGCGACCCGGCGGTGTCGAAGAGCCCGCGCACGTGCTCGGTCTCCAGCCGCAGGCTCTCGGCGGGCGGCGCGTCCCAGGCGGCGTGCAGCAGCGCCTTGGCGGCGCGGATGGCCTGCGGCGACCGCGCCGCGATCTCGCCGGCCAGCGCCCGGGCCGCGGCGAGCGGGTCGGCGTCGACGCGGGTGACGAGCCCGAGCCGCTGCGCCTCGTGCCCGTCCACGACGCGGCCCGTCCACGTGAGCTCCTTGGCGACGTCGAGGCGCACGAGCGGCGGGAGCGTCACGGTCAGGGCCATATCGGGGATCAATCCCAGGGTGATCTCCATCACCGACAGGCGGGCGTCGGGCGCCGCGATGCGGACGTCGGCGCCCAGGGCGATCTGCAGCCCGCCGCCGAAGCAGGCGCCGTGCACCGCGGCGATGACCGGGACCGGCAGCTCGCGCCAGCCGAAGGCGACCGACTGCGCGAGGTTCGCCGCCTCGCCCGCGGGCCGGTCGAGCAGCACCGCCGGGTCGAGCTCGCCGGCGGAGGCCGCGCGGACGTCGAGCCCCGAGCAGAAGCTCGGGCCCTCGCCGTGCAGGACCACCGCCCGAACGGCGGGCTCGCCGGCCAGCGTCGTCGCGGCGTCGCGCAGCGCGCGGAACATCGCGAGGTCGAGCGCGTTGTGCTTGGCCGGCCGGGCGAGGCGCACGACGGCGACGTGCTCGACGATCTCGACGGCGACGCGCTCGTCCATCGGCCAAGCTTAGGAGCCCTGGCCCCTTGATTCGGCGGCTCTGGGGTAGCGTCGCGTCCTTGCCCCGGCTCGAGCTCGGTCCGCTGCTGCGCCACGTCGACGCCACGACGGCGACGGTCTGGATCCAGACCGACGTGGCGTGCGAGGTCGAGATCCTCGGCGCGCGCGAGCGGACGTGGTGCGTCGACGGGCTGCACTTCGCGCTGGTGGTCGTCGAGGGCCTGGCGCCCGGCGCCGACCATCCCTACGAGGTGCGCCTCGACGGCGAGCGCGTGTGGCCCGAGCCGGACTCGCCATGGCCGGCCAGCACGATCCGGCTGGTCGACCCCGCCGCGCCCGAGCGCCGGATCGTCTTCGGGTCCTGCCGGATCACCCGCCCGCACGAGCCGCCCTACACGTTGCGCGCCCACGAGCACCCTGACGGCCAGGGCATCGACGCGCTCCGGGCCTACGCGCGGCGCGTCGCCGCCGAGGGGGGTGGCGCCGCCTGCCCGGACCTGCTGCTGATGCTCGGCGACCAGATCTACGCCGACCAGCCCTCCGACGAGCTCCGGGCGCAGATCGCGCGGCAGCCGAGGCCGGAGGGGATGCCCGACGACGAGCTCGGCACGTTCGCGGCGTTCGCACTGGCCTACCGCGAGGCCTGGTCGGACGGCGACCTGCGCTGGCTGCTGTCCACGGTGCCCGTCGCGATGATCTTCGACGACCACGAGATCCACGCCGAATGGCGGATCTCGCAGGGCTGGATGGACGAGATGAACGCCGAGCCCTGGTTCGACGACCACATCCGCGCCGGCCTGTCGGCCTACTGGGTCTTCCAGCACCTCGGCAACCTCGCACCCGCCGAGCGCGAGGCCGGCGGCCTGTACGACGAGGTGCGCGCGAGCGACGACGCCGGCGCGCTGCTCGCCGCGCGGATGGACACCGAGGGCCGCCAGACGGGCCACAGCCGCTGGAGCTTCACCCTCGCCCTGGGTGACGCCCAGCTCGTCGTCGTCGACTCGCGCGCCGGGCGCGACGTCACGCCCGGCGCGCGCGAGCTCATCAGCGAGCAGGAGTGGGCGTGGGTCGCCGAGCAGGCCCGCCGGCCGATCCGCCACCTGCTGCTGGCCAGCTCGGTGCCCTTCCTGCTCGCGCCGGGCCTGCACCACGCGGAGGCCTTCGACGAGGCGCTGGCCGACGGCGTCTGGGGACGCTTCGGCGCCTGGGCGGGCGAGAAGTTGCGGCGGATCGCCGTGATGGACCACTGGGCCTCGTTCCGGCGCAGCCACGAGCGCTTCGGGGAGCTCGTCGCCGATCTCGCCCACGGCGACGAGCCGCCGGAGTCGATCGTCCTGCTCTCGGGCGACGTGCATCATGGCTACCTCGCCCAGGTCGGCTTCCGGCCCGGACGTCTGTCGCGCACCCGCGTCTGGCAGGCCGTGGCCTCGGGGTTCCGCAAGGAGCTCGCTCCGCACGAGCGGGTCGTCATCCGGTTCGGCCACAGCGAGGTCGCCGGTCGGCTCGCGCGACGGCTGGCCCGCGCCGCCGGCGTGACGCCGCTGCCGTTCGGCTGGCGGATCGTCGAGCGGCCGTCCTACGCCAACCAGGTCGCGGTGCTGACGCTGGCCGGCGATCGGGTGAACGTGTGCGTCGAGGCGGTGCAGGACGGCCGCTGGGAGGACCCGCGGTTGCGGCGCGAGTTCTCGCGCGACCTGACCTGACGCGACGCCGGTTACGTCGCGTCCGCCAGCTCGCGCTCGACCTCTTCGACGAGCTGGACGTGGAGGTCCAGGACGCGGCGCAGGTGCCCGATCACCAACATGAGGTACTTGCGTCGGTGCGGCAGCTCCTGCGCGGCCGCCTCGGTCTCGGCGAGCCGCACCCGCAGGTCCGCGACGTCGTCGCGCAGCGTGCCGAGGGCCGCGCGCGTGACCGGTTCGCCGACGAGGTCGGCGATCAGCAGGCGCAGGAGGGCATCGCTCTTGATGGCATTGACCTGCACCGGCGTGCGGGCGTAGGCCTGCAGCGCCTCGAGGCCCTTGTCGGTGAGCGTGTAGACCGTCCGCTCGCGCGTCCGGCCTGGCTCCTTGCGCGTGTCGAGGTAGCCGAGGCGGGCGAGCCGCTTGGGCTCGACGTAGTACTGGCTCTCGCCCGCCCAGTCGAGGATCCGCCCCCGTCGGGCCATCGCCAGCAGGTCGTGCGCGCCGGCGCCGCGGCGGCCGACGAGACCGAGGATCTCGTAGGAGAACAGGCTGAGCTCTGGCTTTGACATGGCTATGGTCCATAGTGTACAAACTATGAAACACACCTTTCGCGACCGGAGCCCATCATGACCGCCACCACCGTCCCGTCCTCCCTCGGCAGCGCGCAGCGCTGGGGCCCGCTGTGGGGCCATCGTGCCCGCGACTGGGCCGAGGCCGAGGCCCATCAGGAGCCGGCCTACCGGGCCGTGCTCGACCGGCTCGCGCTGCGCCCGGGTGCGCGCCTGCTCGACGTCGGCTGCGGCGCCGGGACGTTCCTCGCGCTGGCCGCGGCGCGCGGCGTGCGGGTCGCCGGGGTCGACGCGTCGCCGGCGCTCGTCGAGCTCGCGCGGCGCCGCGTCCCGGGTGCCGACGTGCGCGTCGGCGACCTCCAGTTCCTGCCCGACGCGGAGGCGACCTTCGACGCCGTCACCGGGCTCACCTCGTTCTTCTTCGCCCAGGACATGGTCGCCGCGCTGCGGGAGGCCGGCCGCGTGGCGAAGCCGGGGGCGCCCGTCGTGGTCGAGGTCTTCGGCGCGCCGGAGCGCTGCGACCTCGAGGCGGTCAAGGCGATCATCCGCCCCTACCTGCCCGCGCCCCCGCCGGGGGCGCCCGCCGCGCCGCAGCTGTGGCGTCCGGGCGCGCTCGAGGCCCTGGCGGCGGCCGCCGGCCTGCAGGTCGTCGACGCCTACTGCGTCGCCTACGACACGGACTATCCGGACGCCGCGACGCTCGGCCGTCTGATGCTCTCGCCCGCCGGGTTGGCCAAGCTCGTCGGCCCCGCGCGCGAGGACGCCGTGCGCCGCGAGATCGTCGACGCGCTCGCGCCGCAGCGCCGGCCCGACGGCAGCTACCGCCTGCACACCGAGATGCGTCACGTGGTGATCACCCATGCCTGAGGACACCGTGTCCGTGCTCGTCGTCGGCGCCGGGCCGGCCGGGCTGATGACGGCGATCACGCTCGCCCGCCAGGGTGTCGACGTGCTCCTCGCCGAGCGGCGGACCGAGCTGTCCGGGCTGCCCCGTGCGACGGTCGTGAGCCTGCGCTCGATGGAGCTGCTGCGGTCCTTCGGGCTGGAGTCCGCCGTGCTCGTCGGGGCCGTCGACGTCGAGTGGACGCAGTGGCGCTGCGCGACGCTCGCGCAGGCCGCCGACGGGGTCGCCGCGCCGATCGGGATGCCGACGCGCGCCGAGGGCGCGCTGCTGAGCCCCGCCGCGCCGGCCTGCGTGGCCCAGGACCACCTCGAGCCGGTGCTGCTCGCCCACCTGCGCAGCCTGGACGGCGCGCACGTCGCCCTGGGGACCTCGGTGGTCGCCGTGCAGGCCGCCGACGACGGCGCCCGGGTCGAGCTGCGCGACGCCGCAGGCGCCCGGCGGACCATCGCGGCGCGCTACGTCGTGGCCGCCGACGGCGCGCACAGCGCCGTGCGCTCGGCGCTGGGCATCGCGATGCGGGGCCCCGACGCGATCGCCGAGGCGACCAGCGCGGTGTTCCGTGCCCCGCTCTGGGACCTCGTCGGCGAGCGGCGCCACGCGCTGTACGCCGTCACGCACCCGGAGGCCGACGGCGTCTTCCTGCCCGCGGGGCCCGGTGATCGCTGGATCTACGGGACGATCGCGCCCGTCGGCGCCGGGCCCGCGGCCACGGCCGACGAGGCGGCGCTCGCGCGCCGGATCGGCGCGGGCGTGGGGACCGCGTCGGTGCGCCCGCGGATCGAGCAGGTCGGCCGGTTCCGCTTCGCGGCCCAGGTCGCCGAGCGCTACCGGCAGGGCTGCGTGTTCCTGGTCGGCGATGCCGCCCACCGCGCGACGCCGCGCGGTGGGACCGGCATGAACACCGCGCTGCACGACGGCCATGACCTCGGGTGGAAGCTCGCGTGGGTGCTGCGGGGCTGGGCGACCGGCGGCTTGTTGGACTCCTACGAGGCCGAGCGCCGGCCGGTGGCCGAGCACAACGTCGCGCGCTCGGCGCAGCCCGACGGCACGGGCGCGGCGGCCGCCGACGAGCTCCACGCCGACCTCGGCGGGCGCCTCAAGCACGTGTGGGTCGACGCCGGCGTCTCGACGCTCGACCTGCTCGGCCCGGGGCTGACGCGCTTCGCCGGGCCCGGCTGGGTCGACGACGAGCCGGCGTCGGAGCTCGCCGGACCGCCCGTCGCCCTGCGGCGCCTGGACGCCTTCCCGGCGCGGGCGTTGGGCCTGCACGCGGGCGATGCGCTGCTCGTCCGCCCCGACGGCGTGCCCGTGGACCTGCGCGCCCACCGCCCGACGCGGGAGGTCGCGCTTGCACGATGATCCCGCCCCATGAGCGACGGCAAGGCGAACATCGGCGTGGCCGGACTGGCCGTGATGGGGGCGAACCTCGCCCGGAACCTGGCCAGCCGCGAGGGCAACGTGGTGGCGGTCTACAACCGGTCGGTCGAGCGCACCCGCCGGCTCGTCGACGCCCACCCCGAGGCGGGCTTCGTCGCCGCCGAGGACATCGACGCCTTCGTGGCGTCGCTGTCGGTGCCCCGCACGGTCATCATCATGGTCCAGGCCGGCGCGGGCACCGACGCGGTCATCGACGAGCTGGCCGAGCGCTTCGAGCCGGGCGACATCATCGTCGACGGCGGCAACGCCAACTTCCAGGACACGATCCGTCGCGAGCGCGCGCTGCGCGACCGCGGGCTGAACTTCGTCGGCGCCGGCATCTCCGGCGGCGAGGAGGGCGCGCTGAACGGGCCGTCGATCATGCCCGGAGGCTCCGCCGAGGCCTACAGGACGCTCGGCCCGATCCTCGAGTCGATCGCGGCGATCGCCGAGGGCGAGCCGTGCGTGACGCACGTCGGCACCGACGGCGCCGGGCACTTCGTCAAGATGATCCACAACGGGATCGAGTACGCCGACATGCAGCTCATCGGCGAGTCCTATGACCTGCTGCGCCGCGTCGGCGGCCACGACACCGATGCGCTGGCCGACGTGTTCGCGGCGTGGAACGAGGGCGACCTCGAGTCCTACCTCATCGAGATCACCGCCGAGGTGCTGCGCCACCGCGACGCCGAGACGGGCACGCCGCTCGTCGACCTCATCGTCGACCAGGCCGGCTCGAAGGGCACCGGCGTCTGGACGGTGCAGAACGCGGTCGGCCTCGGCGTCCCGGTCGGCGGCATCGCCGAGGCGGTCTTCGCGCGGGCGGTGTCGTCCAAGCCCGAGCAGCGCGCGGCGGTCCGGGCGACGGTGCGGTCGCGCCCCGAGGCCCCATCGGTCGGCGAGGGCTTCGAGGACGACGTGCGCGCCGCGCTGTATGCGTCCAAGGTGGTGGCCTACGCCCAGGGCTTCGACGCGATCATCGCGGGCGCCCGCGAGTTCGGGTGGGACATCAACCTCGGCAACATCGCCAAGATCTGGCGCGGCGGCTGCATCATCCGCGCGCGGTTCCTGAACCGCATCGTCGACGCCTACGACCGCGACCCCGAGCTGCCGACGCTCCTGGCCGACCCGTACTTCGCCGACATCGTCCGCGAGGGCGAGGCCGCGTGGCGGCGCATCGTCGTGGTCGCGGCGCAGTCGGGCATCCCGGCGCCGGGGTTCTCCTCCGCGCTGGCGTACTACGACGCGCTGTGCTCCGAGCGCCTGCCCGCGTCGCTGATCCAGGGCCAGCGCGACTTCTTCGGCGCGCACACCTACGGGCGCGTCGACAAGCCGGGGACCTACCACACGCTGTGGTCGGGCGACCGCAGCGAGGTGGAGGCGTAGGCCGCCCGCGCGCGTCGCTCGTCGGGGAGACGATTGTCGGTTAGGGGTCGGCATGCGACCCCTGAGTGACAACGGTCTGGATGCTCGCTGGGCAGGGCCCCATATACGGGCCTTTCCCAGCGAGCATCCCGCCGACAAGCCCTACCGCGGGATCGCGAACGTCCCGCGCGTCTGCAGTGTCAGACGCTCCTCGGCGACGCCGATCACCACCGCGACGTCGGCGCAGCCGGGGCAGCGCAGGACCCACCCGGCCCCGCGGTACGCGCGGTGCGCGCCCAAGGCATGCCGCTGCCCGCAGCCGGCGCAGACGCGGACCAACCCGGTGGCGTCGGCACCGAGCAGCTCCTCGAGCAGCGCCGCCACCCCGTTGCCGTCGAGCTGTCGCTGCTCGCCGCTCATGCGCGTCCTCCGGTCGGGCCGAACCGCTCGGCGTGGATGTGCTGCGGGTCGTGGCCGGCGTCGACGAGCAGGCCAGTGACCCACTCGACGAACGGCGTCGGCCCGCAGACGAAGCACCGCGGCGCGCGCGCCGGCGCCGGCCCCACCTCGGCGATCATCGCCGCGTCGACGCGGCGCGTATAGCCGGTCCAGCCGGGCGGGCCGCCGCGGGTGAAGGTCCAGGCGACGTGCAGTCCCTCGGCCGGCCCCAGGGCGGCGAGCTCGTCGCGATACAGCGCGTCGGCGTCCGTGCGGGCCGACACGAGCGCATGGACCTCGACGTCGCTGTCCTGCGCGGCGCGGTGGCGGAGCATGGCCATGAGCGGGGCGAAGCCCGAGCCGCCGCCGACGAGCAGGATCGGGCCGCCGTCGGACACCGACCACGTGAAGTGGCCGCCGACCGGCCCGCGGAGCTCGAACTGGTCGCCGGGCCGGATGACGTCGGTGAAGTAGGGCGACACCTCGCCGTCCTCGATGCGCTCGACGGTGATCGCGATCGCGTCGGCCTCCGGCGCCGACGAGATCGAGTACGAGCGCTCGGCCTGGTAGCCGTCGTCGGCGGTGAGGCGCACGTCGACGTGCTGGCCGGCGCGGTGGCCGGGCCAGTCGGTGACGTCGAGCACGAGCGTCACCGCGTGCTCGGACTCGGCCACGACCTCGCGGACCGTCGCGGTCCGCCAGGCCAGGCGGCCGATCAGTCGCCCCAGTACCGCTGCTCGCGCCACGGGTCGCCGTAGTCGTGGTATCCCGCCGACTCCCAGAACCCGGGCTGGTCGTCGAGGGTGAGCGTCAGCGCCCGCACCCACTTCGCGCTCTTCCAGAAGTACAGGTGCGGCACGAGCAGCCGGGCGGGCCCGCCGTGCTCGGGCTCGAGCGGCTCGCCGCCGTAGTCGTACACGATCCACGCGCGGCCGCCGAGCAGGTCCTCGAGGGGCACGTTGGTGGTGTAGTCGCCGTCGCACCACGCGACGACGTACTCGGCTTCCGTCTCGACGTCGCCGAGCAGCGTGTCCAGCGACACGCCCGTCCACGTCGTGTCGAGCTTCGTCCACTTCGTCACGCAGTGGATGTCCACCGTGAACGTCTCGGACGGCAGCGCGAGCAGCTCGTCCCACGTCCACTGCCGCACCTCGTCGATCGCCCCGTCGACCCGGAGCGTCCACCCGTCGGTCGGCGTGTGCGGTGTGGGGCCGGCCGAGAGCACCGGGAAGTCCCACGTCGGATATTGCCCGGGCGGGATCCGCGACTGGTCGGGCTCCGGCTCGCGGCGCCGGTGGAAGCCGCGGGAGATCGGGGGCATGGGCCAACGCTACCGGCGTGCCGGGCGCCCGGATAGGGTCCCGCCGGCGGCCGTGCGGCCCGAGCTCGCCGCCGCGGGTCAGCGATGAGCACCCCTGAGCAGCTTCTCCGCGAGTTCCAGCCGTTCCTGAAATACGACGGCCAGGAGGCGTACTTCGCCGACGCCGCCGAGACGATCCTCGTGAGCCCCGGCGACACCCTGCGCCAGGCCGGTGGGCACGTGATCGCCACGGCCGGTGCCGGGCTCGCCCTCGCGCTCCTGGGGCCCGACCACTACGGCGACCAAGCGCATACGCCGGTCGCCGCGACCGACGTCCTGAGCATCCCGGACCGGGACTACCGCGCCCGGGCCCGGAAGCTGCACCAGGACCTCGGCCTGGCGAACGTCGTCTACGGCCACGTCGCGACCGACCACGACGGCGCCACCTGGCTGCAGTACTGGTACTGGTACCTCTTCAACGACTACAACCTGCTCGGGCCGCTGATCAGGGCGGGGCTGCACGAGGGCGACTGGGAGATGGTCCAGGTGCGCCTCGACGCGGCCGGGCAGCCCGACCTCGCCGTCTACGCCCAGCACCATCACGCGCAGGCGCGACCGTGGGACGAGGTCGAGCGCGTGCCCGAGACCCGGCGGCCCGTCGTCTACGTGGCGCGCGGATCGCACGCCGCCTACTTCTCGCCCGGGCGCAAGTGGACCGGCGTCTGGTGGGACTGGGCCGACGGCAGGCGCCAGAGCCCGGACCGCCAGCGCCTCGTGGTCGTCGACGACGCCGACCCGGCGTTCGCGTGGGTGCGCTGGCCCGGCCGCTGGGGCGACACGCTCAAGGGGGGCGGGATCGCGCCGGCCGACAGCCCGCAGTCGCCCGGCGTCCGGACCCACTGGGACGACCCGCTGAAGCTGCTGACGCTCGCGGCCGCCAAGCCCGCGATCCCCGCGGATGCGCCCGGTGCGATCCCGCCCCCGCCGCCGTCGGTCGCGGCGGCGCGCGACGCGACCGGGGCGGTCCTGACCTACCGCGTGGCGCCCGCGCCGGGCGCCGAGGCG
>Ga0157379_10002304_pt1 | contig 15918 bp, 15 predicted proteins | sample S25metaG_FD_121802 | JGI IMG/M metagenome (GOLD analysis project Ga0157379, IMG submission 121802) | Switchgrass rhizosphere microbial communities from Kellogg Biological Station, Michigan, USA - S2-5 metaG | ecosystem: Host-associated > Plants > Roots > Rhizosphere > Soil | place: USA... | reverse complement strand
TGTCCATGGTCAACCGGATCGTGTCATTGCACGATGGGCGCGGGCGGGCTGGAACGGGCCAATTGTCTCGCAAATTGTCCCGCGGCCGAAGCGAGGGTTACAAAGGCGCCGGGTATTGCCGAGGGTTCCACACTGCACGTGCCACAACCTTACTTCTTGGCATCTCATGACTGTCTATTTGAGATCGGCGTGAAGTTAGCGCATGTGCTGTGGCGGAAGTCATTTCCAGCAGATCGTGAAGCCGCCGACCAAGAGCTTGCAGTTACACTCATTTGAGCTTCTAGTGAGGTCCCAATTCGCTTTAGCAACAAATCTTCTCGACTTCGCATGTCACGTTAAAGCAACGCTCCAGCGAACGCTGGAAGATGGTTTTCGTCATCAACCGAGCACAAGCCTACAAATGGCTCGGGAATTCGCAGAAAGCAATTGCGGTCTTGAATGAGCACGACTGGTCAGCCAAGAGCGACGATTTTTTAGCTTGGGAATGCCGTGTTGCGCGAGGAGTGGGACATCGCAACGGATTTCATGAAAAAGAGCGGACCAGATGGTTCTGTTAAGCGCGTTGACTATAAGGATTGGCCACTTTTTCGAGAGTTCAGAGACCGTCCGGAATTCGGGTCGGGATATCTTTCGATCTTTGGCGACGAGTTCGTAGACTCCAACACTCAAGCGACCGTTAAGACCGTGCCTGCTCACGCGGAATCGTTGCTTACCGCAGCCGCTTCGGAAGGAGATATGGACATTCAGTCTACGTCCGACGAAAAGCTGACATGAGTCACTCTCTCAATGCATAGCGAATTCGGGCGGTTGCTCGATCGTTGATGCTCGGGTTGGCAGTTGCAGTCGGTCGAAGTTCTCACTCGACTCTGCGCGAATCTGAACGACCGCTACGGCACAATCGGCCGGCAGCACCTAAGGCAGGTCTGGAATAGAAACTGTCGGCGCGTCTGCAACGACCGTTCTAATGAACGCGAGCGACTGCTTTGGGTCGTTAGCGGTCTTCTGCGCGGTGGCCGATTGCGGGCTTAGCGATGCGCATGGTCGCCATCGCGCAGTTCGGCGAACGATGCGGACGATCAGCTCTGCGGAGCACGCCGCGTCCTGGTCGCAACGCGAAGGCGGTACCTTACAAAGCTCGCGTCAGCTCCCAATGCAGCGCCGCTGCACCCTGCGCCTGCGCATATCGCCTGCGTCGCACACAATAGGTCGCGTACCGGCGCAGGAACACGCACGTCAGGAGACGCTCTAACTGGAATTGCGGGCGGAGACTCTCGCTGCGGATGCATTACGGGGCGATCATCACGGACGACCGACGGGTTCTTCACCTGAAAGTTAGAGGTTGCGCCAAGCTGACGATACATCTCGGGCGGGCCATCGACAATCCCGCCGCGCGACTCGATGTCCGCGAGTGACGTCTTCCAACGGGTGCGGTACCACTTGCCGCTCAGGGGATCGCGCAGCCGGAACGGATACCGAGCGATGGGCTCGTCGTCACTCATCCGCCCAGCCTGCCAGCGACGAAGTGGGCGAGCAACTACTTTGGTCGGTCAGCCGTCCACCAATCTAAGGAGACACGAAGCCCCGGGGCTCTTGAGGCGCAGGGCTCAAGTCCAATCCACAGGAGTCGCACTTGATCATGGCGAATTGGCCATTCAACGATTGCGGCGAAAATGATCGCATGCACCGCGAGATCTTCTTGGTTGCACTTGCGAGCGCTTCGGCGTGCCGCAACAGTTGCGCCTAGCCTTTTCGCGAGTTTCCCCCCTATACTGTTCGAGTTGTCCCTGTCTGCCCCCAGGGAGCACCATTTGGAACATTGAAGTATTTGGGGCTTACTGCGACCAACCCTTGCACGTGCAGTTCAAATTGGTGGACTATGAGCCACTCACCAAGCGGTCGCTGTCCGACAACTCGCCGGCGGCCAAGCGGTTCCCATAGGCCTGACAACTCCAATTACATGAACAAGATCGCATTCATCGTCCTGATCGCAATTGGCATCAGTGGGTGTCAAACGCCGCTCCCGGAGCGCGTCTCGGCAACAAAAGGCCTTTTGACAACGACACCTCCCAAGTACGCGGGCCAATTCAGCTCCGCCGATCTCAAGAACAGCGCGGTCGCGGTTATTGCGGGCGCGAACATGGAGGCCTACGTCGAATTTTCAGCGAAGGAAACCAAGCGGGTGGCAGAGCTTGGCCTACTTTCGGCCGAGCTTCAGAAGTACAGCAACAACAGCTGGTCGCCATCCCGGCTTGCATTGGCCGCGGCCGAGGCAGTCATGCCATACGCAAAATCTGTCTTTGCGGCAGATGATTTCGTCCAGGCTCGAAGTCGGGGCGCGGATTACGCAATTGTTTTCGACTACTTCCTGAAGCATGACGGATGGAAGACCAGCACTGCCCTTGCAACGATGACGCTGTACTCCCTGAAAGGAGAAGTCATTCTTGAAGCCTCGGCTCAAGTTGAGAAATACTATCCAGAACCAGACGGACTTTTTCCAGGGCAACGAGCAATTGTCATGCACTACGCCGACCTTAGCAGCGCGCACATGCGAGAAATCAATGAAGCCATTACCCTGGATTTTCAGCAGAAGGTAAGAAGCCGCTAGGACCCTGTGCTACTGGCGCCACATGGGTTGCTACTCACCTCCCACGGCTCATGCGGGAGGCACTGGAGCTCCGCTCTGGCGCAGTACGACGAACGCAGTACTGAGCCCTCCGCCCGCAGTACGCGGTACGCGGCGCGAACGGAGGGTACGGCGCTGCCTGCTGAGTCCGCACTAGACCCGTTGCTGGCGTTTGTGCTCTGAAGAAGCGGACCTTCGCGAACTCCGCGTACGGCCAGAGGCCGACCTTTCGAATGGTTTCCTCGTTCGCCGCTTCCGTACATCGAGCTCGGCCATGGATACTCATACGCCCCAGGCCGTCGACTGCATCGAGCACATGATCGTCATCTGCGTCGACTCACAGGCCCAGCAAAATGTCCTTGCGCTTTGCCTCGGCCTCTCTCTCTGAGATCAAGCCGCGTTTGCGCAAGTCTTCCACAGCCTGCAAGCGCGCCTGCATCGATTCATGATTGGATGCACCTGTTGGTAGCGCATTGTCCCGATCCGATTGCGGAAGAACTTTGTTGCCGGCATAGGCACGCTCGACATTTGTTCGGAAATCGTTAGCTGCAGCAAGGCGCAGGCTCACGGAATCTTCCCGACTGCGGTCGACCTCGGCATGACCGGGCTGGTATCGAGCACGCAACTTACTGCGTCCGTGTACGGTGGGGCCCATGACTAAATTCGGATTTAGTGGATAAGCAACAATCTCTATTTCACTGTCCGAATCGGTGGCTCCTGACCACCAGTCCATCTCGTAGCTACACCTAAAATTTAGATCGAGCACAACTGCCAATTCGAATCCGCTATCGCGAAACTCTACAAGGTCGGCCATCGCTTTCACTTGCTTGGCCACGGATACGAAGGGCGCGACCATTCCAGCGACGATTGCTTTCGGATCATAGGTATCACGCGATGCTTGCTCCCATTGCACCAAGCGCCCACTCAAATCGAGAGTCAGGCGGTAAATGCCGGTTGGAGGTTGACGCAACGACTCATTCCACGCCAATTGCTTCTCTGCGTTGGAGGAAACAACGATTGCGACGCGCTTGCTGGAGATATCCGAAATAATTGATGCGTCGCCCTGTCTCACATTCGACTCAGCGATCAGCCCTTCCAGCGGGCTGATTGACTTCGGTGCGCCACAGTCCTTTGCAGCAGCGCTGTTAATCGCCAGGAAACTACAGGTGAGCAGCGACAGGTGAAGCACGCCTCTCGCAACGGGCACGTGCATAATCGCTGCTAGCGCGCGCCCCATCGACGTTTTGCCCGCTCTTCCTGAAAGATTTGTTCGCCGTCGGTGCGCGGAGCCTTCATCTGCTGGAGAAACAAAATGCGCCCCTGTTCCGAGGAGAACCCTCGTTTCGAATTCGGTAGGCGGCATGGCAAATGCTCTGGCGGCCTACGGACGGGCAGCGACCTGGGCATCGAATTGAGCTATTGCTGTTCTGACGCTGCGCACTACATCGTCGCCCCGATACTTCATGAAACGTGCTGCATCGCCGTCGCTCCACGATTGTCCGTAGTCTTTGTATTCGGAAGTTGACGTAGCAACAACGCGCCGAAACTTTTCATCTAGCAAATCGATCGAAGTCGAGTTTGTCCAGGTAGCTGTGGCGGTTGAAATCTGAACGAAGGCGTGATCGAACATGACGACCCATTGCGCGCGCTTCGACTGCGCCTCCGCGAGATCGTCTACGACCACGACGTCCTTAAAACGCTTCCGCAGTTCTTCGACTACGAGGGATGTCGTTTTAGCAGGAGACCACTGGGCCTGAACTTCAATCAAGAACGCCTGACTCCAATATAGGTTTCCGCCTGCTTCGGCGCTTTTTTGGAACTTGTTCCATACATCCGTGTATGTGACGAAGTTCGCGCCAACGACAAGATATGCGGTGGACTGCTTGAGGCCGGCCGCAGAAAAGGATGCGGTCCCATCGAGGATCGTCCTCCCGGCTGGAAGCAAGGTGGAATAGGGATCCACTTTCGGAGGCGTGACCGCACATCCGCTTGAGACAAACAACAAGACCGCAAGGATTGCTCTTCCAAAGAGTGCGGATTGAAGACTGCTGTTGGCAGGTCTCATTGAATACCTCCTTCTAAGCCCAGCTGAGGCGCAAGGCAAAACCGATACAATCCATGTCCTTCGTCCGCCAGGTACTCAAGGTTTGTCGGGACTACCTTGCGTTGCGGACGAGGTAGCTTTGGTGCTGGGATAAGCACGTGCGACGCCGGACTGGAAGTCCCTGGATGCATCCAGGCGCACGTTGATCGCATCCTGCCGGTAGCGCGCGACCTCGGCCATGCCAGTGGCGTATGTCGCGCGGAACTTTCCGCGCCCGAACACTATGGGCCCCATCACGAACGTCGGGCTCAGCGAATAGGCAGCGATCTCGATCTCGCTGCTCGCGTCGGTCGATCCCCAGAAATCCCGATCGTTGCGGCACTTGAAATTGATGTCCAGGATCACCGCCAGCTCGAACCCGCTGTCCTGGAACTGCGCCAGGTCCGGCATCAGCCTAGTCAGCTTCGCGGCGGCGACGAACGGCTTGACGATTCGGTCGACGATAATCCTTGCGTCGTAAGTGTCGCGGTTCGCCTGCTCCCACTGCTCGGTATCGCCACGCAAGGTGGTCGAGAAGCGGTCCAACCCGGTCAGGGGCTGGCGCAACGACTCATTCCAGGCTAGCTGTCTTTCCGCGTTGGGGGACACGATCAGCGCGACGCGTTTGCTTGAAATGTCGTGGATCACCGATGCATCGCCCTGCGTGACCTTCGATTCGTCGATCAGACCCTCTAGGGGCCGCGCGGACCTGGGCACGCCGCAATCGTCGGCGGCAAGGCCATGGAGCGGCATCTGGCAGCAGACCACCAGTGCCAGGGACTTGCCAAAGCTCCATCGCCGCATGGCTAGCGTGCCCCGCGGCAACCCACCTCAGAAGGATGCAGGAGGGCAGGAGCAACCGCTGGCGTCATAGCGTGCGCCCGGTGGCGCACAGCCAAGACGCCGCGCTGCAAGGAGCCCGTTTCATGTAACGACGCAGGCTGCTCAACGGCACGTGGTCGAGCCGATACCGCCGCAGCCCCCTTGGCCGCTTGACCCGCCAGGCCCGGACGGCGCTGGCGCCTGCTTGGCGTTCCTCGATTGCGCGATCGCGTTCGCCAGATCCGCCAGCGCCTTGGCGAGCTCACGCGCCTCCCTTTCACTCTGGCGAGCCTGCTCCTGCAGCGCGCGCGCATCGGCCCCCGCCTGGGGGGGCGCGAGCCGCTCCTGTTCGGCAGTGCGGAGCTTCGCAGCGCGTTCGCGCGCTTCACGTGCCGGGCGATCTCTTTCGTCCTGCTCTGCCTGGTTAATCGCATTTTGAAATAGGGTGGTGGCACTGTTACTGCCCCGGCGCAGCGGCTGATCACCGCTATTACTAGTCGCCTTGTCTTTACCTGCCTCGCCCTCTTGTTTCGCCCGATCTGTTTCATCTTTCTTGCGTTTCTGCGCCAGCACCAAGCGTTCGCCACAGAGTCGAAAATAAGCTGCTCGCCCCGCGACGTTCTGCAAGTTGAAGGCGTCCCAGTCGGGCATCTTTTCTCCGACTTCGTACAGCGACTGCTCCATTGCGTCCCAGGTCTTGTGGAAGGCAGCGAGTTCCTCAGTGGACGATTCAACCCCGCCCACCGTCAACAAGGGCTTGTCACCGGTCAGCCGCGGCCGAGGTTCCTCCGGTTCCACGTTCCGCCTTTCGCAGTGGATCCGAATCGGAGTGGTAACCCAGTAGTTTTGCGCGATCTCTTCCGTCGGTTGTTGGCCGGCCCTGCCGCCTCCTAAGGTGAGAGTACAGTTCGCCCCCTTCGGCTGCTCGGGGATAGAAGCAACGAAGGGATCGCCCTCGCTAAGCGATATCAAGAAATTGAAGGGCGCGGGAGTAATCGTTCCTCCACGCCTCCAAGGCATGCCAACGGGGAAGCGGGTCTCAGTGCCACCGGCCCTCAATAGCACCATGACGTCGTTGTCTGCCCTTTCATCTAACTCCTCGCTCGTGATGATCCCGCCCACGCTGATCGGATACGGATACCGAGCACACCCTTGCTGCCGCAAATCGAGGGGGCGCCCCGTATTGGATAGGTTGATCACCTGTGCCACGTCGCTCGCCTGTCCGAACCAACCGTGGATGACATAAGGACGCTTGATTTCGATGCGCACCTGCGCCAGTGTGGGCTGACCGGGTGGTGGCTCCCCCGGCTTCATCTTCACGGAAAACTCTCCGTTGTAGTCAGTCGACATTTCGCTGTTGTTACCTGAATATCCAGCGCCGCCCCGGTAGTTCACTCCCTTGAGCTCGACATCGACTCCTCTATAGCGCTTGCCGCCGTAGTCGACCACGCACCCCTTGACGTCAACTTCTCGGTCAGCGCCGTGCGCGACGGAGACGATGAAAGCCAAGCCGAAGAACGCTATTCCAACCAGTCGACGCGGCTTACGAAGAATTTGCATGCTCATGGTCGCTTCGCGCTGGCTTCCTTGATGAGCGCGTTGCCATCGATGCCTTGGGCCTTCATCTCTGCTACAAACGCATTGCGCCCCTCTTGCCCCCGAACCACGGTCGCGTCGAACTCAGCGGCCGGCATCGCAAGACATTGAGCAGCGTCGCTCTTGACCTGGTCCGCAATCTTCGCCTGCGAGCAGTCTTCTGGCGTCTTGACCTTGTTCTGTACCGCCGACTGGCAGACGCGGTTCAGGTAGTCGACATAAGGTGCAGTGAACTTTGATTTGCAGTAGCCGTGTAGGTCGCGCGTCTCCAATGCGGCGAACATTCGAGCAAGGGTCCGCATTGCCTCAGTGGGCTCGGCTCCCAGAGCAGGTGGCGAAACAAGAGAAATCCAGGCGATTAGGCAAGCGAACGCGAGGCGACTCTCCGGGGCCATTAGGGCTCCCATGTTTTGAAAACGCACTGCGGACCGAAGGCCCGGCGACAGATGGCATCCCCGGGGGAAGGTATGTCAAGCTAGCGGTGGAACTCCGTGGCGCCGATCAACGTTGAACCTCGCAGTGACTAAAAGTGGAGCAGACGACGGCCGAGTGTGCGCGTGGGCGTCAACAATGGCAACTACCCTTCGTCGCGGGAACGCATTAACAACTTCGTCGGCTTCTACCACTTCAGCAGATGGCAGGTATAGCGGCCGCCATCGCTGTCAAGATCCATTCCGCCGCCGTTCCCGCCCCGGCAGGCACCCCACTTGATCGGCTTGTTGCCGAATGTGGGCCAGCCCTTCCCGGCGCTGACTGTCCAGGTGCCGCCCTCGCGGCAACTGCTGTTGTCTTGCACAAAGCACCAGAACAATTCCACGGCGCTGTCGCAGTTGTTCACGAAGCGCCAGTTGCCGGATGTCCCGGCACCTTGGCGCTGACTGTCCTGAATCAGTTGCACGCAACTCCTCGCGTCAGCAGCCGGATTGTGGACTTTCGTGGTACGGCCGAGATCGGATGATCCCGATGCGCTTGTGTTTCCCGAAGACGCCAGCGGCGGCAGCGAACTACCTGAATCTCCCGAGGGCGCCGGCGTGCTGCCCGCCCCTGCCTGATGGGCGCCACCCTGCGCACCGCCTCCGCTACCCGAAGGATTTCCGCCATATGCGAGCATCTTGTTCGCGCCTGCAAGGTAGGCCTGCGCTTCGGGGTGTCCCGCGCAGCGCCCTTCGAAGAGGCCTTTCTGGAATTGCCCGAGGCGTGCCGCGACCTGGTTCACATCGCCGGACCAGCCTTGCGAGGCCAGCTGCGTGCGGCGAATTTCTTCGGAACAGGCAGCGATCTGCGCGGAGCTCAATTTCGGCAGGGGCGCACCGTAGATGCCAACACCCAGGCCGGGCGATCCGTTGCCAGTTCGAGGAGCGGGCTCAGGTAGGGGCTCGTTGGGCCCGCCACCCCCCACTTTGGGAAAGGGATCCTGCTTAACAGCCATCGAGACTGCGCCGGATTGGCTGCCGGGCCTTGGCAGCGACTTTCCGTCAAGTTTTGCCAAGCGAGTTTGCATCACGCAATAACTCAACGGAGTCCATTCAATTCCCCACTCAATTTCAGTGGATTTCTTCCGTTCTTGAGCCAAGATTTGTTTGTTCTCTGCAATATCATGAATCAAGTCTCTGCGCGCAACTGGAAGGCAGCCAGCATTGTTCCCCGCGGCATATCCATTGACGTCATTTTCCCAGCTCAACATCTTTTGATGTTGATCGTTGTGTAGATCGAGCTTGTATGCCCTGCGCGGATTTGCTGCAGCATCTGCTGTCCAGGCTGCCCAAGTCTCATCATGGTTCGCGCGTACTCGCTTGTACGTTTTGTTGTGATATTCCCGCACTTCTTGCTGGCACACTTCCAACTCCTCGAGCGTTGCGGCTCGACATGCCCGGCCCTTGTAGTCGTTGGGCTCGGCTCTTGCGTCGCCGGGCTGGACTCATACGGGTAGCCCCTGCGTTGCGGTGGGGGGTTAGACTGTGTCAGCGCCTGTGGCGTCCGATCGCAGGAACAAGGAAATTGTCGCGGAACTCTAGGTCTTGTCGGGCCCCATGCGGAAGCTGGAGAGGGAACTATGTTGAAGATCAATTCACTCCAGACGTCCAGGCGGCCCGTGATTTTGGGCTATCTGGTCGCTATCGCGTCGGTCGTTGCCGCGATGATCGGCCTCTGGTTGATGGAGAGAGAATGGCACGCACCGGCTCACCTAGCGTTGTTTCTCGTCGCCGTGATCATCAGCGCCTGGTTTGGCGGCACGAAGCCAACCCTTTTCGCGATTGCGCTTTCCGTTGTGGCCTTCGACTACTTTTTCCTGCGTTCGGCGGGTTCGCCGGTCGTCGCGTCCATCCAGGGAGCGCGCCTGTTGTCGTTCGCAGTCGTGGCCGCTTACGTCGTGTGGGTGACGATCACGGAAAGGAACGCGGCCGAATCGCTCCGGCGCGCGCGCGATGAGCTACAAAGAAATAACGAGACGCTGCGCGACAGCGAGCGCAAGCTCAAGGAGGCCGAGCAGCTCGCCAGGATCGGCTATTGGGAACGCGACCTAGTCGCCGATCGCATTACGACTTCGGAGGAAACTCGTCGCATCCTCGGGCGGCAGTCGCAGAGCATTAGTCGGGCTGAACTGCAAGAGATGATCCACGTCGACGACCGGCAACTCCAAGGACAGCGGCTCACCGAAGCATTCGAGGGGCGCGGGTCTTACGATGTGGAATTGCGCATCGTCCGCCCCGACGGCGAAGTGCGGTTATTGCATGTCCGCAACGACGAGGTCACTTATGACCAGTCAGGACGGCCAACCCGCATGTTCGGTACCGTGCAAGATATCACCGAACGGAAGCGGGCAGAGGATTCGCTGCGTGAGCGCGAGGCCCTGTTTGAGGTACTGACCGAAAACTCGGACGATCTGATCCGCCTCCACGAGTTTGATGGTCGCAGCATCTATGCGAGCCCGGCAGTGTTGCGACTCCTGGGCGAGAATCCGGCGAACCTGTTTGATGACATCCACCCGGACGATCTCGAAAACGGTCGGCAATGGTGGCAACACATTCTGACCGGGGGTAGAGACCGGATCGAGTGGCGCGTTCACGACGCTGCCGGCGGCTGGCATTGGGTTGAGTCCCGAGGATCCGTCGTGCACTACGAGGGGAAGCCGCGCGTCCTGACTGTTTGCCGCGACATCAGCGAGCGCAAACGGGCCGAGCAGGCATTGCGCAAGAGTGAGCGCGTCCTGCGCGAGGCGGAAAAGCTCGGCCACACCGGAAGTTGGGAACACGATCTGATCACCGGCGAGATCTTCCACACGAACGAGGACCCGCGTCTGTTTTTCGGGGACAATTGCAGCAAGGGTGCACGCTTCGAGGACTACATTGATGCGGTGCATCCCGACGACCGCGCGTATGTGACGGAACGACACGCTCAGCTCCTTGCCGAAGGGGGCCTGCATGACATCGAGTTCCGGGTACTTTGGCCCGATGGAAGCCTCCACGTATTAGTCGGGCGCGCTATCGTCGTTCGCAATGACTCCGGCGAAGCGGTTCGCCTCTACGGCACGAACGTCGAGATTACCGAACGGAAGAAGGCCGAACAGTCGGTGCGCGACAGTCAGCAACTCCTGGAGCTGGTGCTTGCCACGCTACCTGTGGGTGTGGCTGTCACCGATCGGAAGGACGACATCGTTCTCGTCAACGAAACGTGGCAGCGTATCTGGGGCGGCGCACCGATCGTCTCCGGCTCCAAACGAAGGGCCCATTCCAAAGCTTACTGGCATGACTCCGGCAAGCGCGTGGACTCGGCGGAATGGGCATCGATGCGGGCGCTGTCCGAAGGGCAAACAAGCTTGAACGAGCTGCTCGACATCGAGACCTTCGACGGCAAGCGCAAGACGATGCAGAATTCTGCGGCACCCATCCGGAACGCGGAGGGGCTGATCGTCGGGGCCGTCATCGTCAACGAAGACGTTACTGAGCGAGTGCGCGCGGAGGATGCGGTACGCAAGAACGAACAACAACTGCGTGACGTGATCGATACCATCCCCGTAATCGCGTTTATCAATAAGCCGGACGGCTCGAATGAATTCACAAACCGAAGCTGGCAGGAATACACCGAGTTGTCCGTGAAAGACACAGCAGGTTGGGGCTGGGAATCCACGGTACATCCCGACGATATTGCCCGGCATCTTGAAAAATACCGCGCCGCCGTGTCAGCCGGTACGACATTCGATAATGCAGCGCGTTATCGTGGCGCGAATGGTCAATATCGCTGGTTCTTAGTGCGGGCCGTGCCGTTGCGAGATGAGAGAGGAAATCTCCTCAGATGGTATGGAGTCCTCATGGACATCGAAGATCGGGTGCATGCTGAGCAGGCCTTGCGCGAATCCGCGGATCGCCTGCAGCTTCTTTCCCGCCGCCTGCTCGAAGTCCAGGAGGAGGAGCGCCGCCACCTGGCTCGCGAGCTGCATGACGAATTCGGCCAGCTCCTGGCCACCATCACGGTGCAACTCCACGTCGCCAAGACCCTGGCTGGGGAGTCCGCTCGATCGATCATCGAAGAGTGCATCTCCATCCTGCAACGCGCCGGCGACGAGGTGCGCAGTCTCGCCCTCGAGCTGCGTCCTACGATGCTCGACACGGCCGGTTTGGACGCGACGTTGCGATGGCTCGCCTCACAACATGAGCAGCGAACGGGGATCGCCACTGAAGTCGTGGGTCACTTGAACGAGGTGCCTGGCGAGGTCGCGATCGCCGCGTTCCGCGTCATTCAGGAGGCGCTGACCAACGTCTTGCGGCATGCGCAGGCGCAGCACATCTGGATCGAGTTGAGCCAGAGTGATGGCGCCGTGGAGCTACTGGTTCGCGATGATGGCATGGGGTTTGACGTACCCAAGACTCTCGACTGGGCCGCCAATCGCGGGCACCTCGGTTTGTTGGGAATGAAGGAGCGCGTACAGATTCTCGGCGGCCACCTGGAAGTCGATTCGAAACCAGGACTTGGGACCCGAATCCGCCTTTCGCTTCCCTTGACCGAACCTATCTCAGAGCCGGTATGAGTGCGATGCCAAAGATCCGTGTCCTACTCGCGGACGATCATAAGCTGTTCCGCGCCGGCATCCGTTCGCTGCTGCAAACGCTCGACGACATCGAAGTTGTCGCGGAGGCGGGAGATGGCCGTGAGGCGCTCCGCCTCGCCGCAGCCCACCGCCCCGACGTGGTGCTCATGGACATCATGATGCCCAACCTCAACGGTCTGGACGCGGCGGCACGAATCGCCCACGCGTATCCACATACGCGTGTCATCATGCTCTCCATGAGCGCGGACGAAGATTCGGTGCTCAAGACCCTACGTGCGGGCGCCGTAGGTTACCTCGTCAAGACCGCAGATCCGGCCGAGCTCGAGCTGGCGATACGAGCCGCCATGCGGGGCGAGAAGTTCCTCAGCTCGGCAGTTTCGGAACATGTGGTCTCGGTCTGCCTCAACCGGCTCGACAAGGAACAGACCTCGCTGGAGCGGCTGACTCGACGGCAACGCGAAGTGTTGCAGTTGGTCGCCGAAAGTCACACGACCAAGGACATTGCCAAGAGGCTCGAGATTAGCACCAAGACCGCGGAGGCATATCGCGGTGAGCTCATGAGGGCGCTCGACATCCACGACATCGCCAGTCTGACCCGTTACGCTATCCGCACAGGCTTAGTGTCTCTCGATAGCTGACGGTTTTCTCGCAGACGCAATAACTGTCTGCACACCGTCCGAGCCGTTCGCCCCGTGTTTTTCCTGGGGCCTCCCCCGGGTTTTCCCTAAGTGCGTCGCGGCGGTTGCTCGCTGAAAATGTCTCGCTAGGTATTCGATCTCGTGCAGCATTGGCCGCCGCATCCGTGCTAACTCCGGGAAGGTCAGAAGAGATCGGGACCAACTGTGAAGCGGCTTGCATGCAGTGTAACCGGCAGACGACAGATCGACAGCGTGGCGAACAGGCACTTCGGGCCCATGAGGCGGGCTGCGCCGTGCCCAGCAGCTCGAGCCACGCGCGCGTACTCCCGGGCATCGCGGCGGCATCGCGGCCGATCATGGTCGGGAGCGTCTCTGACCACGTCAGGAACTCGCCCGCCGCTCCGGTGATGACGTGAGCGAGCTTCGCCTGGCGGTTGAAGAGCCGAGGAGGGAACTTGATGAACCCAGCTCTACGTTGGTCTACGGAACGAGGCAATGCGAGCAAACCCGAAGTTGAACCTGGGATCCGAATTTCCGGCGCTGCTGGAGCGGGCACGTTTGATGTTCCAGACCCTGCCCGACATCGTATGGTCAATCGAAGTTCCATCGCGCGAAGTGTTGTATGTGAGCCCCGCAGTCGAGCAGATTTTCGGGCGCGCCCCGGAAGAGTTCTACGCCAACCCCGCGCTGTGGGGCGATTGCTTGCATCCTGCCGACCGCGTCAGGCTAGTGGAACGCTGGAGCGAGGCGGCCGAGGGGCAGCCGTGGAATGAAGAGTACCGAATCGTGATGCCGGACGGCGAGGTGCGGTGGCTGGAAAGCCGCGGGCGCGCTGCGCACGACGACACCGGCAAAGCCGTGCGCATTTACGGCGTTTCGCGCGACATTACCGCGCGCCGCGAGCAGGAGCGCAGGATCGTGCAATTGAGCCGCATCCATGCGGTGCTGAGCGGGATCAACACGACGATCGCCCGCACCCGCGACCGCGCTCTCTTGCTAAAGGAGGCTTGCCGGATTGCCGTCGAACAGGGCGGGTTCGGCCTGGTTTGGTTGGGTTTGCTTGATCGCGCCGCGAACGAGGTCAAGGTCGCCGCGCACCACGGCTTCGACCCGCACGGATCGGCGGATTTCGCCGTCGCCTTTGGCGAGTGCGGTGCAATCCATTCCAGTACCGCCTGGCAGGCAATGACCGAGCGCAGGCCTGTTTGGTCCAGCGACATCACCCAGGAGTCGGCCAGAAACTCGATTCGGTCGCAGGCCATCGCGCGGGGATTCCGCTCGGCAATCTCGCTCCCGCTTGTGACCGCGGGCGAGAGTGTCGGCATCCTGATCCTGTTTGCAAGCGAATGCGATTTCTTCGATGCGGAAGAAGTGAAGCTGTTGACCGAGCTCGCAGCCGATATCTCACTGGCGTTGGAGAATATCGACAAGGAAGAAAAGCTCCGATTCCTTGCCCGCTTCGACGAGCTGACCGGGCTGCCCAACCGCGCGCTGTTCCGCGAGCGACTGTCGCAGATACTGGCGAGCGCGAAGCATGGTGGCACTCATACCACAATGGCGTTGGCCGACATCAAGCGCTTTCGCCAAATGAACGAGACCTTCGGGCGGGAGATGGGGGATGCGCTGTTGCGGGAGTTCGCGCGACGTCTGCGCAGCTTCTGGCCGGAACCGGAGAACGTAGCCAGAGTTGGATCGGATTGCTTTGCGCTGGCGCTCGCCGGAACGAGTGGAGTGCACGATGCTGCCTTCATCGCGGCGACGCTCGAGAAATACCTCAAGCAGACACTTGCTGCCCCATTTGCCATGGGCGACAAGGAAATCCGGATTTCCGTTGCGACCGGAGTCGCGGTCTATCCGCCTGACGGCGAGGACGCCGATGTTCTGTTCCGGAACGCCGAGGCGGCGCTGAAAAAGGGCCAGGCCTCCGGCGAGCGGATGGTGTTCTATCAGCCGGAGATGAATGCCCGCGTCGCCGAGACGCTGATGCTCGAGAACCGGCTCCATCGCGCGATCGAGCATGAGCAGTTCATCCTGCATTACCAGCCGAAGATCGAATCCGCCACTGGCCGCGTCGTCGGAATGGAAGCCTTGATTCGGTGGCAGGATCCGGATTCGGGGCTTGTCTCACCGGGCGAATTCATCCCGATTCTCGAAGAAACCGGAATGATTCTCGAGGTCGGCGCATGGGTGATCCGCAAGGTGCTCATCGAATCGCGCGCATGGCGCCTGACGCACGGCGGCCCGCTGCGGGTTGCGGTCAACGTGTCTCCGGTCCAGCTCAAGCAACGCGACTTTGTAGACTCGGTGCGGCGCGCGATCGACGGCTCGGGCATTGCCGGATGCCAGCTCGATCTGGAGCTCACCGAGAGCATGATCATGGACGACATCGACGAGAACGTGAGCAAGCTGGCCGCGCTCCGCGACATGGGCGTGGATATCGCGGTGGATGATTTCGGCACCGGCCATTCCTCGCTCGCGTACCTCGCGAAACTGCCGGTCAATGCGCTCAAGATCGACCGCTCGTTCGTCGCCACCATGACAATCAACCCCCACAGCATGACGCTAGTCTCCACCATCATCTCGCTCGCTCACGCGCTCGACCTCAAGGTCATCGCCGAGGGTGTGGAGTCCGAGGACCAAGCAAAGCTGCTGCGCCTGATCAAGTGCGATGAGATGCAGGGGTATTTGTTCAGCATGCCACTGCCGGCGGATCGCGTCGTGGCGTTCCTGCGGCGCGCGGACATTCCCCGCTAATTGCCGCACAAATCAGCGTCGGACGAAAATCCAAGCGGCGATCTGCGCACGACGCCGAATCTGCGAACCTGAAGGCCGGACTCACGCAACGCAATTTCAGCCTGCTTGCGCTCAGTCCGAGCGGCGAGACATGGGCCAGCCGACGCCCACAGGTCTTGCACGGTCCAAGCCTTCAATGCCGGCCGGTTTCGAGCAGGAACCCGGCCGGTGAAGGTGGCGACAATCCCTGTGGGAGGGCAGAACTGCTGGCCCTCCCCGAGTCCTTACGGGCGAACGCGAATGATCGTCTTCCCCGGGCGTCGCTCGGTCGGGTTGAAGGCGGCGACAGCTTTGTCGAGGGTCGAGACGGTGCCGA
>Ga0157379_10002301_pt1 | contig 15928 bp, 15 predicted proteins | sample S25metaG_FD_121802 | JGI IMG/M metagenome (GOLD analysis project Ga0157379, IMG submission 121802) | Switchgrass rhizosphere microbial communities from Kellogg Biological Station, Michigan, USA - S2-5 metaG | ecosystem: Host-associated > Plants > Roots > Rhizosphere > Soil | place: USA... | reverse complement strand
GGCGGCAGGTTGACGTAGCGGTCGACGTGCTCGAACCACTCGGTCGAGTTGCGCGCCGCGTTCTGGATCTTCAGCACCTCGACGCTGCGCAGCTCCTCGTAGTGCAGCAGGGCGGCGGGCAGGTCGCGCGGGTGCGCACCGATCGAGCGCGCCAGCTCGATCGCGTCCTCGAGCGCGAGCTTGGTCCCCGAGCCGATCGAGAAGTGCGCGGTGTGGGCGGCGTCGCCCATCAGGACGACCGGCGTTCCGGCGCCGAGACCGCCACCGCCGCGGCGGTGGTCGAGCCAGTGCACCCAGCGCTCGCAGACGACGCGCGGGAACCTGATCCACTGCGCCGAGCCGCGCAGGTGCGTCGCATTCGAGATCAGTGGATGGCCGTGCAGCGTCTCGACGAAGAGCTTCTCGCAGAACGCGATCGCCTCTTCCTTCTCCATTCGGTCCAGGCCGGCCTTCTTCCAGACCTCCTCGGGCGTCTCGACGATGAAGGTCGAGTGGGTCGCATCGAACCGGTAGGCGTGCGCCTGGAACCAGCCGTGCGGCGTCTCCTGGAAGTCGAAGGTGAACGCCTCGAACAGGCGCGTCGTGCCGAGCCAGACGAAGCGGTTGCGGCGCATGTCGACGTCGGGCTTGTAGGTCTCGGCGTACTCGCCGCGGACGCGGCTGTTGAGGCCGTCGCTGGCGATGACCAGATCGGCGTCGGCGTAGTGGGCGGCCGACTTGACGTCGGTCTCGAACACCAGCTCGACGCCGACGTCCTCGCAGCGTGCCTGCAGGATGTTGAGCAGGCGCTTCCTGCCGATGCCGCAGAAGCCGTGTCCGCCCGAGACGAACTTCGCGCCGCGGATCGTGACCTCGATGTCGTCCCAGTGGTTGAAGGCGTCGAGGATCTGCGCCGCGCTCTTCGGGTCGGCCGACTGCAGGTTGCAGAGCGTCTGGTCGGAGAAGACGACGCCCCAGCCGAACGTGTCGTAGGGCTTGTTGCGCTCGACGACGACGATCCGGTGCGCCGGGTCCTGCTGCTTCATCAGCAGCGCGAAATAGAGTCCCGACGGGCCCCCGCCGATGCAGACGATCTTCACATCAGCCTTGAATAGTTGACCAGTAAAGCAAGTCTAGGGCGGGCGGCGCCGTTTGGCAAGCGGGAATGCCCGGCCGACGTACCTCGCGGGCGTCGGGCGAGGGGCCCGCCAGACCGAGACGAGGGTTGCGCCGTCGACACGCGCTGTGCATCATCCGCTCGGCATCGACTTGATTGGCGTCGGCACGAGCCAGCTTTCGACATCGACGAGAGGCATCATGAGACGGCGCGCAGTGCTCGGATCTGTGGCCATTGGCGTGATCCCGATGCCGCTCGCGGTCCATGCGCAGCGCGCCAAGGTCGTGCGGATCGGCTTTCTCGGCGCGGAATCAGCTGAGCGGACTCAAGCCGATCTCAACCGCCTGCGGGCGGGACTTCGCGAGCTAGGCTATGTCGAAGGGATCGACCTCGCGTTCGAAGTCAGGGCAGCAAACGGAGAATATGACCGGTTGCCGGGCCTCGCCAAGGAGTTGGTCGGCAAACGCATCGACGTGCTTGTGACCAGTGGCTCGAAGGCCGGAATGGCCGCCAAAGAGGCGACTTCCCTTGTTCCCATCGTCGTGAGCAACATGGGCGACGCGGTGCTCGCGGGATTCTCGGGCAGCCTGGCGATGCCCGGCAGCAACGTTACGGGCGTGTCGCTGATGAATCCCGAGGTGACGGCGAAGCAGTTGGAATTGCTTCGCGAGGTGATGCCGAGAATCGCGCGCGTCGCCGTGCTCATGAATCCAGCCAATCCCAACTATGCACTGACTTTTGCGGCGCTGCAGCGGGTGGCCGAAGGATTCAGCGTCCACGTCGAGCGCTTCGACGCTCAGCGGCCGGGCGAGATCGAGCCAGCGATGCGCACGGTATTGAACGCCGGCCTCAGGGCCATGATCGTCCAGTCGGAAACGCTCTTTGCCGCGCAGGCCGCGCTGATCGCAGAGACTGCCACCAGGCACCGCATCGCTGCCGTGGGCACCAGCTCATTCGCCCGGGCCGGCGGGCTCATCGGCTACTCGGCGAGTCTGAGCGAGCGGTGGCGCGCCGTGGCCAAGTACGCCGACCGCATCGTGAAGGGAGCGCAGCCCGCGCAGCTGCCGATCGAGCAGCCGACCAAGTTCGATCTGGTCGTCAACGTGCGAACAGCCAAGGGCCTCGGCCTCGCGATTCCTCAGTCACTGCTGCTGCGGGCCGACGAGGTCATCGAGTAGCCGCTGCGAGCCTTGGCGTTCGCTCATCCCTCGACCAGCGCGAGGACGCGCAGCCGGCGCCGTGGATCTAGAGCAAGCCGCGACGTTTGGCAAGCGGCAATCTCCAGGCGGTGTAGGCTCGCCCCGGATGAGACGCGCGCCCGCTGCATTCCTCGTCGCCTGCGTCCTGTCGTTCGGCGCGCACGCCGGACCCGATGACCGCGTCGCTCTCGTCATCGGCAATGCCGCCTACCCCGCGGCGCCGCTGGACAACTCGGTCAAGGACGCGAAGGCGGTCGCCTTCGCGCTGCGCGAGCTCGGCTTCCAGGTGATCGAGCTCATCGACGCCAACAAGCTCGAGATGGTCCGGGGCGTCGCCGAAGCGCGCGAGCGCCTCAAGGGCCTCGGCGGCACCGGGCTGCTGTTCTACGCGGGTCACGCCATCCAAGTCGACTGGCACAACTACCTCGTTCCCGTCGACGCCCGGCTCGCCCAGGCGCGCGACGTGCAGTTGCAGACCGTGGACATGCAGTCGATCTTCGACGCGTTCAAGGCAGCCGGCAACCGGATGAACATCGTCGTCCTCGACGCCTGCCGCGACAACCCGTTCGGCCCGAGCGGCTCGAGCAAGGGCCTCGCCCCCCTCGACGCGCCGCCGGGAACGTACATGGCCTACTCGACGGCGCCCGGCAACGTCGCCGAGGACGGCGCGTCGAGAGACGGGAACAGCCTCTTCACGGCGCAGTTCGTCCTGGAGCTGAAAAAGCCGAAGTCGCGCATCGAGGAAGTCTTCAAGCGCGTTCGACTGCAGGTTCGCCAGCGCACCGAAGGCCGCCAGATTCCCTGGGACAGCTCGAGCCTCGAGGACGAGTTCTACTTCGACGAGGGCACGGCCGCGCCGGCTCGGGACGATCCCCGCGTGCGCGAGCGCGAGTTCGCGCTGCAAAAGGCGGAATGGGACCGCATCAGCGAGTCGAAGGATGCGGCCGTCTTCTACGCCTACCTGGAGAAGTACCCGAGCGGCATGATCGCGGCGCTCGCGCAGTCGCGCATCGACGCGTTGCAGGCGCCCAAGATCAAGCCGCAACGCGACGCGAGCGGACGGCCGGGGGACGTTTGGGGCGAAGCGATGAACGACGGCGACCGCTTCTGGTATCACGTGTCCAGCGGCTACACCGGCCGGACGACGGGGATGGGCTCGCTGCGCCTGGAGATCCGCGGCGACGAAGTGTGGGAGATGTGGTTCCGCGGCCACGCGAGCGTCGCCACGGTGCGCGGCACGCGCGCGGGATTCACCGAGAAGGCGGAGTCGGGGAGCTCCGGGCCGCCGATCCCGCTGGTGCCCGGGGACGTCTGGCAGGTCGGCCAGACCGCGAAGTCGCGAACGGTGTGGAAGCCGTCGTCCGGACCGGCGCAGTGGATGGACGTGGAGGTCAAGGTCGTCGCGCGCGAGCCCGTCACCGTGCCGCTCGGCACCTTCGACGCTTACAAGGTCGTGCTCAACGGCTTGCGCGAGGACGGCACCCGCATCACGCGCACTTCCTGGTTCGAGCCCGGCTGGTACGGCCCGTTGAAGTGGCATCAGGTGATTCGCGAAGCCCGATCATCGGTTCCTGAGATCACCAGCCGCGAGCTGAGCGGGCGCGAGCGCGGCACCGAGTAGCGCGCACCGGCGTGCATCGACGCCCCGTCGGGCTGCGTTCCCCGCGTCAGGCGGCTTCTTCGACCAGCGCGAGGACGCGCAGCGGGCTGCCGCTGCCCTTCTCGATCTTGAGCGGCGGGCAGATCAGAAGCGCGCCCGTCGGCGGCAGCAGGTCGAGGTTGGTCAGGCACTGCAGGCCGTAGCGGCCGGCGCCGTGCATGTAGTAATGGCACGGGTACGGCGGCCGCAGGTGATAGCCCTGGCCGGCATCGGTGCCGATCGCTTCCGAGCCGAAGCCGAGCACGCCGCGCTCCTCGACCAGGAAGCGCACCGCCTCGGTCGACGGCCCCGGCGTGTGCTGCCCGGTCTCGTCGAAGTTCTGGTACGCCTCGGCGTCGCCGGCGCGCTTGGACCAGTCGGTTCGCATCAGCACCCACGACCCGGCGCCGATCCGCCCGTGCGCCGACTCGAAGCGCTCGATGTCGGCGACGGTCATGAGGTAGTCGGCGTCGGCCTTGACGGGCTCGCTGCAATCGATCAAGCACGCCGGCGCGACGAAGTGCTGCGCCGGGATCGTGTCGACCGAGTTGTTGGCGAGGTCCTTGCCGGAGATCCAGTGGATCGGCGCGTCGAAGTGGGTGCCGGTGTGCTCGCCGCACGAGAAGTTGTTCCAGTACCAGCCGGGCCCGCGCGCGTCGTACGCCGAGACCTCCTCGATCCGGAACGGCCAGCACTGGCCCATCTCGGGCGGCAGCGCGATCTGCGGAAAGTCGGGGCTGAGCGTCTGCGTCAGGTCGACGACGCGGATGCGCCGCGAGGCGAGCGCGGCAGCGAGCTGGGCCAGGAGCGAGGTCGGCGCGGGCGCGACGGCCTTCGCCTTCTTCGTCGCGAGCGGGGAGCGGGCGGGCGTCATGGACCAAATGGTCGCACGACTCGGCGCGCGCGGTGGCGCTCGCTTCAGGTCGGAACGATGAACCCCTTCGAGGCGAACCCCCAGACCATTCGCGATGCGTCCGGCCCGTTGCCGTCGCTGAACCGCTCGCCGTGCGCGCCGCCGCTCCAGGCGTGGCCGAGGCGGCCGACCTCGACCAGCGTCGCCCGGGTCACGCCGCGGTGCTTGAACTCGGTGACCGTCATCGGATAGCGCTTGCCGCGCTGGACGCCGCGCGCTGCGCCGGCACGCGCGCCCGCGGCCGCGGCCCAGACCTGCGCCGCGGCGCGGCCGTTGCCGACCGCGACGACGGCGTCGTGCTCGCCCTGGATCACCATCAGCGGCGGCCAGGCGGCGGCCTCGTTCGCGCTCGCCGGCAGCGGCCCGGGGCGGCGCCGTCCCTGCATCGCGCCGACCGCGGACAGCGTCGAATGCGCCGCGCCCGGCGCGATGCCCGAGTGCATCGTCAGCGAGGTGAAGCGCTCGGGATGGCGGGTGACGAGGAGTGCCGCCATGCTGGCCCCGGCCGACAGTCCCGCGATCGCGACGCGAGCGCGATCGGCACCGTAGAGCGTGCCCACCTGGTCGATCGCCGCCATGATCAGCGCCGCCTCGCCGTGGGCGCGCCCGAACCGGGTGTCGAACCAGTTCCAGCACCCGTTCGCGTTCGCGACGCGATCCTGCTCGGGGTACAGAACGAGGAAGCGCTCGCGCGCGGCGACGACGTTCATGCGCGTGCTGGCGGCGAAGCTGTTCGCGTCCTGGCTGCAGCCGTGCAGCATGACGAGCAGCGGCAGCCGCTCGCCGAAGCGAACGCCGGCCGGGCGGAACAGGCGATAGCGCTGCGCGCCCGTCGGCCCGAAGACGATGCCGGCGAGCCAGTCGCCCGCGCCGCGCGGGGCCGCGCGGCGCGCCCGCAGCGGCGCGAGGGCGCGGCCGAGCGAGCGCGAGCCCGCGCCCAGGCCGGTGCGGATCAGCGCCGCGAGCTGGCGCTGGAAGAGCGCCGGCCAGGACGACGCGGCGCGCCGCTTCGCCATCCGGCTAGCGACGCTTCCTGCGCTTGGCCGCCGACACACCGGTCATCGCGTCGGCCCAGACCGCGAAGACGTCGCGCGCGGCGGTGTTCATCGCCGCGCTGGACTGGCGCCTGGCTTCGGCGGCGATCTGCCCGCGCGCGGTATTGGCGACCGAGTGGGCGCCGCTCAGCCACATGCTCATGAACGGGTTCTTCTTCAGCCAAGGGTTGGCCATGGGGTCCTCCTGCTACTGGCGACATGATCGCGCGGCGCAGGGACCGGGGCCATCGGAGCTCGCGGCACTCTCGCGTAGGTGGATATGCCGCCGTGCCTACTCCAGCGTGATCTTCGCGTCGTCGATGATTCGCGAATAGCGCTGCGCCATGTCGGCGACGTGGCCGGCGAAGTCGGCGGGGCCGAGGTAGGCGGGCTGGAAGCCGACGACCACGAGCCGTTGCCGCACCTCGGCGTCGTTCAGTGCCTGGGCGATGCCGTCGCTGATGCGCTGAACGACTTCGCGTGGCGTTCCTGTCGGTGCCGACACGCCGCACCAGACGACCGCTTCGAAGCCGGGGTAACCGGACTCGGCGACGGTGGGCACCGCCTTGAGCTCATCGAGCCGGTCGCGCGTGGTCACCGCGAGCGAGCGCAGCTTGCCGGCGGCGATCTGCGCCGACACCTCCGAGAGATTGCCGAGCACGGCGCCGACATGGCCGCCGAGCACCGCGTTGACCGCGGGGGCGCCGCCGGGGAACGGCACGTAGACGAGCTTCACGCCCGCGGCGCGCTGGAGCATCTCGGCGGCGATGTGCTGGGTCGTTCCAGGGCCGACGGTGCCCAGCGTCAGGATGCCGGGCTGCGCCCTTGCCGCGTCGAGCCATTCCTTGAGCGTGCGATAGGGGCTGCTCGGGTTCACCGCGATGACCTGCGGCGAGTTGACCATCAGGGCGATCGGCTCGAACCCCTTGATGGCGTCGTACGGCAGCGTCGGCCGCAGCTTCGCGTTGATCACCAAGCTGTTGGCGACGAGGACGACGGTGTAGCCGTCGGCAGGGGCGCGCGCGACGAACGTCGTGCCGACCACCGACCCCGCGCCGGGCTTGGTCTCGACCAGAACCGGCTGACGCCACTGCTGCTCGAGGTTCGACGCGATCACCCGCGCGAGCACGTCGAACGCGCCTCCCGGCGCGAACGGAACGACGACGTGGACGGGCTTGCTCGGAAAGGTCTGCGCGGCGGCAAGAGCGGGCAGGATGCACCCGAGCACCATGGCGGCGAGTCTTCGGGTCATGAGCGTGTCCTCGCAGTGAGACCGGTCAGCGAGCGTAGACGCCTTGGCGCGGCGGGTCTCGGGGAGTTGTGCCTATGCCGCGGCGGGCGGGCCGAAGGCGGCGATCCGCTCGGCGAGCCGGACCAGGCTGCGATCGCTTCCGTCCGGGCCCAGCAGCGAGATCCCGAGCGGTGCACCGAGGCGCGAGCCGAGCGGCAGCGAGAGCTGCGGGAATCCGGCCAGGCCGGCGCCGCAGAGGAGCCGCGTCGCGCGATTGCGGTAGTCCTCGAGGCCGGCCTCGTCGGCGCTCGCGAGCGGCGCGACGTCGGGCATCGTCGGCATCACGAGCACGCCGTCGCGGCCGAGCAACTGCCCGAGGTGGGTGCGGAAGCGCTCGCGAAACGCGCTCGCTGTGGCGACCTCCTCGTCGCTGACCTCGCGCGCCCAGGCGAAGCGGTCCTTCACCCCGGGCCCGAGCGGCGGCCTGAAGCGATCGATCAGCGCGCCGTCGGTCCGCCACGCTTCGCGACCCTGCAAATAGCGAAAGCTCCAGTACATCGCGTCGAAGTCGTCGAGGACGACGTCGACTGCAGCGGCGCGGCCGAGCGCCGACTCGACCCGATCGCGCGGCCCGCGCTGCGCGTCGAGCACCTCGGGCGCGAGCAGGCCCCACAGGTCGGTCGGCGCGAGCAGGCGGACGCGCTCGGGCAGCGGCGCGGGATCGGCGCCGAGCAGGACGTCGGCGACGCGCGCGAAGGTCGCCACGTCGCGCGTGAACCAGCCGCAGGTGTCGAAGCTCGGCGCGAGGTCGAGGACGCCCGCGAGGCTGATCCGCCCGTGCGTCGGCCGGAGCCCGATCAGCGCGCAATGGTTGGCGGGTGCGCGCACCGAGCCGCCGGTGTCGCTGCCGAGCGCGAAGTCGCACAGGTGGTTCGACACCGCCGACGCCGACCCCGACGACGAGCCGCCGCTGATGCGCTCCGGCGCGGCGCCGTTGACGGGCGAGCCGAAGTGCGCGTTCTGGCCGTTCATCGAGAACGCCAGCTCGTCGGTGATCGTCTTGCCGACGAAGCGCGCGCCGGCGTCGAGCAGCCGCTGCACGGTCGGCGCGGTCGTCGTCTTGATCCCCGACATCGCCAGCACGAACGGCTGGCCGCCGCTGGTCGGGTAGCCGGCGACGTCGAACAGGTCCTTGACGGCGAACGTCAGCCCGGCGAGCGGGCCCGACGGCGCGTGCCCGACCGGCGCGTCGGGGTACGGCATGAAGGCGCGCGCGGCGTCTCGAAGCATCGTCATGGCGGCTCTCCTCGGGAGGCATTCTTGCCGAGTCCACTACAGTGCGCAGCGTGTCGCCCGTCGATCGCCTCCACCGTCGCGGCGCGGTGCTCGCGCCGCTGGCGATCGGCCTCGCGCTCGCGTCGCCGCGCATCGCCGCGCAGGCTGCGGCGACGCTGCGCCGGATCGGCTTCCTGACGCTGCGTGCGGAGCCCAACGAGTACGACGCCGCGTTCCGCGACGCGATGAGGCGCCTGGGCTATGTCGAGGGCAGCACGCTGAAGATCGACTATCGCTGGGCCGCCGGCAGCGAACGGCGCGCCGAGGAGCTCGCGGCCGAACTGGTGGCGAGCGACGTCGAAGTCATCGTCACGGCGACGACCGCTGCGATCCGCGCCGCGATGCGGGCGACCCGGAGCATTCCGATCGTCATGGCGGCATCGGCCGACCCGATCATCGCCGGCATCGTCGCGAGCCATGCGCAGCCGGGCGGCAACGTCACCGGGTTGAGCATGGTGTCGACCGACACCGCCACGAAGCGGCTGCAGCTGCTGCGCGAGTTCCTCCCCTCGACGACGCGGGTCGCGGTGCTGCTCTTCGGAACGAGCGCGCCGGGTCCGGGCGACCAGGGCAACGCGCTCCTGATCGAGCAGCTGCGCACGGCGGCGGCGCAGCTCGGCATGTCGCTGGTGGTGGCCGGGATCGGCAGCAGCGCCGACATCGCGAATGCGTTCGCCACCATCGAGCGCGGCGGCGCGCAAGCGCTGATCGTCCAGGCCAGCGCGGTGACGATCGACAACCGCGCGCGCATCGTCGAGCGAGCCGCGACGCACCGCCTCCCGGCGGTGTACGAGACCGAGGGCTTCGTCCAGGCCGGCGGGCTGCTCTCGTACGGGCCAAGCCTGGTCGAGATGTATCGGCGTGCCGCGACCTACGTCGACAAGATCCTGAAGGGCGCCAAGCCGGGCAGCCTGCCCGTCGAGCAACCCGACAAGTACGAGCTGGTGATCAACCGCAAGACCGCGCGCACGCTCGGTCTGACGATCCCGCGGGCGCTGATGGTGCGGGCCGATCGGCTGATCGATTAGCGGCGCTTCACGCAACGCGGCGAACAAAGGAGACACGAATGGGCCCGGTTCCGATGCCCCACCACGACCCCGGCACGTCGCCGAGCCCGCTCCTGCGCCGTGTGCTCGGCGGCATGTCGATCTTCACGCTGGTGATGTCGATCCCCCAGATCCTGGCGATCTGGGTGCACCGCCAGGCCGCCGGTGTCTCCGTCGTGTCGTGGGCCGCCTACCTGCTCTCCGCCCTGCTCTGGTTCTGGTATGGCCTGCAACAGCGCGACCGGAACATCTACCTGCCGTGCATCGGCTGGATCGCGCTCGACATCGCCGTCGTCGCCGGCGCGCTGGTCTACGGCTGATCGCGATGCGACGAAGGAGCCTCCTCGTGCTTGCGGCGCTGGCCCTGGCGGCGCGATGCCCGCGCGCGGCGCCAGGCGCGGTCAGGACCCGCGTCGAGACCGAGGCCGGCGCCTTCGTCGTCGAGGTCGACCCCGAGGTCGCGCCGATCACCGTCGCCCACTACCTCGCCCACGTCGACCGCCAGCTGCTCGACGGCGGCGCGGTCTATCGCATCGTCACGCTCGCGAACCAGGCGCCGGAGACGCGCCACAAGATCGAGGTCGTGCAGTGGGGAATGATGCGGCCCGACGACCAGCCGCCGCCGCTGCCGCCGATCGTTCACGAGACGACGCGGCAGAGTGGGCTGCGCCATCGCGACGGCACCGTCTCGATGGCGCGCGCGCAGCCCGGCAGCGCCACCGCCGAGTACTTCGTCTGCATCGGCGACCAGCCCGAGCTCGACTTCGGCGGCGGCCGCAACCCCGACGGCCTCGGCTTCGCAGCGTTCGGGCGCGTCGTCGAAGGGATGGACGTGGTCCGCGCCCTGCACGCGCGCGGCGAGGCCGACCAGTACCTCGCGCAGCCGATTCGCGTTCGCTCGGTGCGCCGGATCGCGCCCGACAGCCGACCCGGCAGCTGAACGTTCCGTCGGACCGGCCGAGCAGCGTCGCGGCATTCGTCGGCGTGATGGCGGCATTCGGGATCGCAACTTCCCGACACCTCGGGTTTACCCCTAATCTCCCCTCCGACGAGATCCACCGACCTCTCACGGGAGCGCCCATGAACACGACCACTTTCGCACCGTCGGCCCACGAGGTCGACGCCGGCCGGACGCCTCGGCCCACCGCCGCCCTGGTGACGATGGCACGACGCGCCGGCCTCGCTGTCTGGCACGGCCTCGAGGCCTACGGCCGCGCCAAGGCGCAACGCGAGCTGCGCTTCCTGCACGATCGCTGGGAGACCAGCGATCCGCAATTGGCGCAGCGGCTGCGCGCCGCCGACGCCTTCCTCGTCGCCGAGGGGAAGCGGCGCGACACTTGACGCCGGCGCCGCGGGGCGCGGGACGACTCAGTCGTCGTGCGGCTCGGAGGCGTCGAAGTCGGCGAAGCGCCAGCGCTGATAGGCGTAGAACGCGCCGGTCAGCACGGCCGCGGCGATCACGCCCGCCGCAGCGTAGAGCGACCGCGCGGCGGACGGCGCGAGCCCATGGACGAGCAGCGCGACGCCGGCACCGGCGACGACGTTGTTGATGACGGCGATCATGCTGGCCGTCGTGCCGAAGAACGCGAGCACCGAGCCGAAGCGAGTCGCCGGTGGATCGGCTTCGGGCCAGCGGCCGCGCGCGGCGGAGAAATGGCGCGCTGCGTCGGGCCCGAGGCTGCGATAGACGGTGCGGATGCGGGCGATTCCGGCCAGGCAATGCATGCTCTCGAGCGCCGTCTCGACGAGCCGGATCACGGTGAACAGGCCGAGCAGGAACAGCGTTGGCAGGACGGTCGCCGCGAACGGAACGAACGCTTCGGGCGAACTCGCCAGGAAGCCCATCGCCACCAGCGAGCTCGACAGCGCCATGACGTAGAGCGAGCTGCGCGCGTTCGCCTCGGTGTAGGTCGTTCCGGTCGCCGTCTGCAGGACGAAGTGCTCGGTCGTCAGCGCCGAGAGGAGCGCCGTCCGTCGTGCCTGCTCTTCGCTGTGCGCGTCCATCGCGTTGCTCCTTTCGCGCCGGCGATCATCTCTCGCGTCGGCGTCCGGGCGGTAAGCCTAGACTCGGCCCATCGGCAGGAGCCGGCGAAAGGATTCGCCTGGAACCTGTCGGGCGCAGGGCCTCCATCGTGCTGGAGCGCCAGCCGGCGCGGACAGGCGCGGGCGGCGACCCCTCGCTCAGCGCACCGGTCGCATCGAGTTGGCGACGATGTAGCTCGCGATCTGACGGCCCACCGCGTCGCTCGCTTCGAGCGCACTGCGAAAGTGGATGCCGCCCCAGATGCGGACCACGCGGGTCTCCTCGACGAGCGCCGCGAGGTTGTCGAAGGAGCGCGTCAGCTTCGGGTCGGCGCTGTCGGTGATGACGAGCTTGGGCGACGGACCGGCGCCGAACACCGACTCGAACACGCCCAGCGCGACGCTGGCCAGGATCGCCGCCTGCGACGGGTACTCGGGATGCATCGGCGTCGCGTTGAGCGGCGTCCAGCCCGGGTCGCGCTCGGTCGCGTCGTTGCCGTCGAGATCGCCATTGCGGATCGCGGTGACCGGCCGCCAGCGGTTGTACTGGAACTTCGCGTCCCAGTCGACGATGAACGAATTCGCGGCGGCCATCGACAGCAACGCGAACAGCCGCGCGTTGTCGGCGAGGTCGAGGCCCTTCGCTGCGCCGAGCTGTCGCGCCGACTCGTACCATGCCGTCGTCAGGTTCGGCTGCGACCAGAACTTGACCGCGTCCGTCTGCTGCGCCGTCCGGCGCGTGCTCTTCGCTCCGCCGAGTTCCTTGGTCTCGTTGTAATCGCGGGCGTAGAGCGCGCTCGTCAGCGCCGGCGGCGGCGGCGGCCTGAACTGGTCGGCGCGCGCGAACACCCACGGCTTGGCGCGCGCGTATTCGGCGAAGAGCGGCGGCGTCGTCGGGATCCAGACACCGGGGGTCGTCACCGGTCTATAGGTGTCGGGCGCCGTGGTCGCATCGTCGGCGCGGTCGGCGATCGCGGCGGCGGCAGCCAGCTCGCCGATCGCGATCCCGGCACTCTTCGCCGCACCGTCGGGCAGCGCCGCGATGGCCGCCGCATAGGCGGCATCCACCTTGGCCTTCTGGGTCGGCGCGAGGGTCGACAGCGCGGCTCGCGCCGCGGCGACCGCCGCCGCCTCGGCCGATGCCGACGGATCGAGCGGGCTCTTGAGCGCATGGCGGGTATAGCGGTTCTGCACCGTATTGACGGCGTCGGCCATCGCGACGTGAACGATCGCCAGTGCCCGGACCTGCGGATTGCCGGCGACGTTGGCGGCCTTGAAGGTGTCGAAGGCGATCACGTTCCAGTCGGTGACGGCATCGGCGCTCGCCGCTGCCGGGAACAGCGCGAGGGCCAGCCCAACGACTGCGCACGCCGCCGTGCGAAGTGTCCGCGTCGTCGCGCACACGACGTTCCTCTCGCGATGCATGACGGCGCCGCGATGAGCACTTGCGACCATGAGGTTCTCCTGGAGCAATGACGATAGCCAGCGGCTAGCGAGCCGCATCTTGAGCTTCTCGCCGGCTGCGGTCCATCGAAATCCGGTGCGGGACGTCCTCAAACGAAGGGTTGCTACCCCCCGCTGCCAACTCGCGCTCGAGCACCTTCGGGTTCTCGCGCCAGCGCTCGACCCACTCCTCGCGACGTCGTCCGGCAGACGTGTGACGCGCCCGGCGACTCTAGGGCGCCATCGTCTCCCGCGTGACCTCCCAGCCTGCGTCGATGCCGCCAGGAAGCATCTGCCCCCGGTCTTCGCCGACCTCAGCGGCGATGAGTCGATTGAGCTTCTCGTTCATCGCGACGACGAGCTCGCGCTGCGGCCGGGCACCCATGGCGAGGTTGTTCATCTCGGCAGGATCGGCGCGGACATCGTAGAGCTCGACATCGTTCACCCTGTAGAGATCCTCGATCGTCGTCGGCCGGTTGTGCTGCTTCGGCGAGAAGTAGCGCGTAAACACGTGGCGGCCATCGTAGACCGATCGCAGCGCGCCGCGCTTCATCATGTCGGGCGCGAGCCCGGCGCTCTTCAGCTGGTCGGGCTTGCCGCCCTTCTGGAGATGCTCGACCGCCTTGTAGAAGAAGTCGCCGTCGAGGTAGGCGAACATGTTGTAGCTGAACAGCGCGCCGTCGCGCACGGCGTCGACGTCGGCCCGTTCCGGCGCGGCCAGTACGGGGGCCAGGTCCTTGCCCGGCAATCCCTTGACGATCTCGGCCCGCTTCGCCGGCGCGACGCCGGTCATACCCACCAGCGTCGGCGCGATGTCGAGGTGCGAGGTGACGGCACGGCATTGCTTGCCGCCGGCGTAGGCGGGATGAACGACGATGAACGGGACGTTGTTCTGCTCCCGATACGCCGCCGCGCCCTTGGCGTGCAGCTGATGCGCGCCGTCCATGTCGCCGTGATCGGCGGTGAGGACGACGATGGTTCGGTCCGCGAGGCCCGCAGTGTCGAGCTCGGCCAGCACGGTCGCGATGTTGCGATCGACGTCGCGCAGGCAGTTCAGGTAGTAGTTGTGGCGCCTGCGCCAGCGCGCTTCCTCGTTCGGGATCTCGCCCACCATTGCGTCGTGCGAGCGCAGGAAATCGCGATGCGCCGCTGGGCGCCCGGGCGCGTCCAGCGGCTGGAAGTGGCTCGCCGGAAGCGCGAACTCCCACTTCTTCGCGTACAGCGGATCGGCCGGGTCACGCGCGACGTGCGTCAGGCCGCGCTGCGGCCGCAGTGGCACCCCCGGGGCGTCGGTGTCGTAGAACATCACATCGTGCGGGTTGACGAGATTGACCGCGAGGAACCATGGCTTGCCGTCGGCCGCCAGCGCGCGGCCCTTGCCGCGCAGCCAGCTCGCGCCCATCGCCGCGGTGATGCCGTCGTGCAGGTAGCCGCCCTGCGTGTGGGCGATGATGTCGCCGATGCCGAAGTAGTCCGAGAAGCCGTACGCCTCCATCTCCTTGGTGAAGATCCGTGACGGGGCCGCGAGCGTGTTTACGGTCTCGAATTCCTTGGTCAGGTGCCACTTGCCCTTGTACGCGGTGTAGTAGCCGGCATCGCGCAGCATGTCGCCGACGGTCCGGATGTCGGGCGACAAGCTCTTGATCCACGGAAAATTCGTGTTGTCGAACATCCCCGTCTGCTGGATGTGCTGCCCGGTGTAGATCACCGAGCGCGACGGCGTGCAGACGCACGAGTTGATGTGGTGGTTGACGAAGGTCGTTCCCTGCTTCCTCAAGCGGTCGTGCGCGGGCAGGCTGTAGCCGAGGGGAAGCTCGCCCGGGCGAAAGAAGCGCTCCTGGTCGGTGAGGATGAAGAGGATGTTGTAGGGGCCGCTCGCTCGCGCGTTCGCGGCGCCCGGTGCCGCGGGCGCGGTCGCCGCGGCGGCCTTGCTGTTCGCGAGCCCCGCGCCGAGGCCCCACGACACCGCCCCCAGTCCGGCGATGCGAAAAAGATCGCGCCGCGAAGTCGAGTCGTTCGATCCCTGATCACCGTCCATGCCGGCTCCCGTTGTCGTTCATTCCTGCTGGCGACGAACGCCATCCCGTCGACGACGGGACCGCGTGTTCTATGCGCACTCGCCCGTCGCCGCTTGATCCAGCGCAACCCGACGTTGCGCGCGCTCACCCTCCGGCCGCCAGCTCGCGCTCCAGCACCTTCGGGTTCTCGCGCCAGCGCTCGACCCACTCCTGCGCGACGTCGCCCGGGTAGACGTCCTCGATGCCTTCCTTGAGCGCCTTGACGATCGCGCTCGCGAGCGCGCCGGGGGCGACCTTCGGCGGCGGCAGGTTCTGGTTCCACTCGTCGTCGATCGGTCCGGGAAAGACGTTGACGACGCGGATTCCCGACGGCCGCATCTCGGCGCGCAGGCACTGCGCGAGCGAATAGGCCGCGGCCTTCGACGCCGAGAAGGTCCCGTGCGGCGGGTAGTTCGAGAGCGCATAGACCGAGAGCACGTTGACCCACGCGGCCGCATGCGTCTCTCCGTCGGCCGAGCGCGCCTTCAGCGCCGGCCCGAACTCCTGCGCCAGGCGCAGCAGGCCGAAGTAGTTGATGTCCATCTCGGCCTTGGCGGCATCGGTGCCGCGCCGCGCCGCGATGCCGAAGGCGCGATGGACCTCGGCGTTGTTGACGACGATGTCGACCTTGCCGCCGATCTCGCCGGCGAGCGCGCCGACCGACCGGCCGTTGGTGAGGTCGAGCGGCACCAGCGTCACCTGTGGCAAGGACGTGATGTCGGCGAGCCCGGGGAGCTTCTTCCATGGCTCGGCGTGGCCGAGCCAGACGATCTCGGCGCCCGCCTTGACGAGCGCCTTGACGAGCGCCTGGCCCACCTCGGTCTTGCCGTCGGTGACGAGGATCTTCCGGAACTTGGGGTCGCTGGTCATCTCGCGCAGCATCTTGTCGTCGGCCATGTGTTCGCTCTCCTCG